>Ga0307372_10012469_pt1 | contig 11131 bp, 9 predicted proteins | sample OX1MG_FD_202533 | JGI IMG/M metagenome (GOLD analysis project Ga0307372, IMG submission 202533) | Soil microbial communities from Risofladan, Vaasa, Finland - OX-1 | ecosystem: Environmental > Terrestrial > Soil > Coastal area > Acid sulfate soil | place: Finland: Risofladan, Vaasa | collected...
GAATCGAAGATAGAAGCCATGTCCTCGAACTCTGCGGGATCGCGTTCCATGCTGAATAAGACATAATATCTCGAAAGATTAGGGCAATGAAAGTGTATGGACCAAATGTCTCGCCCACTCGTATTTCGCCCCATCATTCCAACTCTGATTTCCGCGGAAAAATGTGAGACAAGCGCTCGATGCCCGCATATTTGAATCTCCTTCAGATCTGAAACTCCGAACGATTTAACGTCGGAACCCTTTTTCACTTGATTCAAACTGCTATCTCTGTGCTCTTCGAGGGTATTGAACCGCTTTGCTTCCTCGAGAGGTCCCCATGAAACGAACACGCGGTTTCCCTTTTGACTCTGGAATGCAACGTCTCCCTTTTGGCGCGAACACTTGGGATTCAATTCAACCCGCCAATCTGAAGGAATCTTGATCTCGAATCCGTATATTGCAAATTTTTCGCTTTTCATTGCGCTGACCGCTTTCAATGAACGGAACGTCCTCGATTATTTGTCACTTTGTTCTCGGTTTTCAATTCAAAATGCCAGGCAGGAAACCTCTTGTCAAAAGACGGAATTGCCGCTTCATTGCACTGCCAATAATAAACAAGTTTTGTGTATTATTTGTTGTTTCTCATGAATACCGGAGTTGAAAACCAGTAAGCTGATAAACACAGTAAGGACTTTTGATACTAGAGAACTGGTTGAACGAAAAGGCAGTAGAGAAACTCATCGAGGGAATAACCCGCTACGGGTTGGAAAATGTGAGCACGCTTTCGAAATGGGTTGCTATTCCGGTTGAAACTGCACGGTACATGATTTGGGAAGAACTGCCCAAGCACAACGTCTCTGCCAGAATTACCGTGAATCTCCCAAGAATAGGGTTGGGTCGCTGGATGCTTCAGATAACTCCTACGCAGAAGAGCTATACCGATGGAATCGACACGTTCTTGAAAGATAGCGCCGGGCCCATGTATATCGGGAGAGTCCTCCCAGACAATTCCAGTGTGTCTATGCTCGCTATTCCCTTTGGTGAGCAGTACAAATTGCGAGAGCAGTTAGCTCATCTAAGGAGCTCCAACATAATCGAGTCTTATTCACTTGATGAGGTAGAATGGATCAGAGACATCTCGCTTAATCCTGCGATGTACGATTTCAAGAAGAGCGACTGGAGGCATGATTGGGAGGATCTTGACAAGAACCGAGACCCTCCGATCGCTCCGGATGCCAAGGAGGATCAGGCACCCGTTGTGGACTACAAGGATATTTTGATATTGAAAGAACTCCAGCAAAACGTTCCAAGAACGCTGTCAAAACTCTCAAAGCGCATCGGACTGGACCAACACAATTTGCGTTATCATTACAAGACGCACGTCCGGCGAGCGATTTCCGGGTACTACTTGAGACTGATACCGCAAGATTCGGGCAAGTACCACACGAGTATCATATTTTCTCTCGAAATTCAAAACGAAAAATCCTTGGCTGAAGCCCGATCTGTCTCGCTTAGGATTCCTTTCACTCAGAAATCTTGGAAGACCGAGAGAGATTATTGTTGGCTCACTCGCTGCCCGGGCGAGCACACTACCAGCCTGCTACGGTACGTCAACAACAAATTCATGAAAATCCCAGGAAAGCTCAAGGTTACTTACATCGACTCGCAGACGGAGTTCTTTGGAACAATACCGCATACTCTGTTCGACGAAGAGAAAGGAATCTGGAAATACGAACCGAAATCAGCGATCCAGATTCTGAAAAAGTAGGACTAGCCTTTCTGCGACCAATTCATTTTTAACAGGTATTTCTGAAAAACACTGGATTGGCTTAGGAAAAAGGGATTGACTAATGTCGAAGGGTGAGGTCATCGTGCTCGGATGCGGCCTTATCGGTACGACCATTGCTCTTGATTTTCTGGAAAGCAATTCGGTCTCTCGTGTAACTGTTGTTGATCTGAGCGGCGAGCGGCTAAGGTCCCTGCAGCATCGAGCCTCGAAACTTTCTGGAATCGATTCGGTCAGCGGCAGCAGCACAAAGCTCGCGGAGAAACTTCACATCGTCGAGCTCGACATCGTGAAGCAAAGAGACGAATTATTGAAGCTCTTTCAAAAGTCGGATTTGGGAGTGGGGGCGCTGCCCTTCGGGATTACTGAGGAATCGTTTCAAGCCGCGCTGGAAGCAGGAATCAATTTTGTTGATCTGATACACTCCTGGCGCTACGAGAAATCCTCTCAGCTTGACACCAAGGCAAAACAAAAAGGCATTACGCTGATCCCGGCTTGCGGATTGGCTCCCGGACTCACCAACATACTCGCAAAATATGCCGCAGATCAAATGGAAGACGTTGATTCGGTCAGGATAAGCGTTGGCGGGATTCCCGAAGTCCCGAAGCAGCCGTTGAATTACAAGATCGTTTTTGCAATAGAGAGTGTACTCGAAGAATACACGCGAGATGCCCTGGTAGTTCGCGACGGAAAAAAGGTGGTTCTGCCTGCATTGTCAGAAGTTGAGGAGCTTAGTTTTAATGAACTCCCGGGTCAGAAATTCGAAGCATTCATCACGGACGGGCTTTCCACTCTCCCTGAGACGCTGAAGAAGGTGAAGTTCATGGAGGAAAAGACCATCCGTTGGCAGGGGCACGTAGATCAGATCAAGCTTCTCATCGATCTTGGATTTGTCTCGGAGCGCCCAGTCAATTTGAAGACGACGGGTGCCAGGGTCTCACCCAGAGCTTTACTTACCACGTTGCTTGACAAGAAGCTCGCTATGCATCAGGGAGACAAAGACATGACGCTGATGCGCGTCGCGGTGCAGGGAAGAAAGAAGAAGGGCGACAGGGCATCTAGAATACATCAGTACGAGATGATTGACAGGTTTGACGCTACAACTCAGACAACATCTATGGCGAGAACCACTGCTTACCCATGCTCGACCGTTGGTCAGATGATCTTGGAAGGGAAGATCACCGAAAGAGGATTCATTCCTCCAGAACTGGCAATAAAGGACGACCGATTCGACGAATTCATTTCCAGGCTTGAACGAAAGGGCTTGAGCATCAAGGAGAGAGAATTCCTAGCCGACTCCGATTAATGTGACAGCTTTGCGTGCTAGATCTTCACGCCCAAGTATCGAAACAGTGATTGAAAGCCTCAAAACTGAAGAAAGGGCGGTCATTCCAACAACCTTCGTGCCTCTTGCGCCCGATCGAATTCTGATAGGAAGTGAAATCGACGTGCTTTTCGGACTGTTTCACATAATGTGGAAGGACATGCCAAAGCCAAGGACATACCCGATACGGTTAGCCGATAGAGTGACAAAAGAGGGAAGCTATCTGGGCTGCAGTCTCGAATGCGGGTCTCAACGAACTCGGATTTTCAAACTCTAGAAGGAATGAGTTCCAAAAGTACTGAAAATCCCAAAAAATACAAACAAAATAATTATAACATGTGTAGAGCGCCTGAACGATTTACACTGACGTGCCTCGGTAGCTCAGCCTGGCCAGAGCGAAAACTAAGCTTTGATCAACTCGGTTGCTCAATTGCCTTGTAAGCAATAGGTCGCGGGATCAAATCCCGCCCGAGGCTCCATAACCCATGTGGCAGAATCCCTCACGCCAAAAATTGTCTTTTTACTGCATGAAACAGAAGGCAGGAAGGAAGCAGGATAGCAAAAAGTTCGTCAGCGCTCCGGACGACGTGTACGACTTAGTACAAGCTACAACGTAACTTCACTCTTGACCCGATCTGAAAAGATATCTCAGTAGGGTCATGAGAGGGGGCTGGACGCTGTGAGGTCGCTCTGAGAATAGAGTATCTGAATAACCTCAAGTCTGCTGCAAAAGATCAGCACAACCGGACTATGCTTGACTCATGTAATATGAAAGCCTTCTTCTACATAGGTGTATATACAACGTAATGCCCATTACAACTAGTGAAATCTTGACATGAGAATCGCGCAACAAAGAAGCACACTTCCAACAAGACAAAGTGATTTTGATAGCAAGTTTCAGAAGCGCAAGCTCGTTGGCTACCGAGCGAAGTAGAGTAGTTGAGCGAATTTGGCACAACAAGTTTCATCCGCAACAATAGCGGAAATAAAACAGGTTCCGATTTCAAGGGAGGGCAAAGTGGCGACAAAAAAGAGAGTCGTCAAAATACGACTTGAACTAGATAGCCCCTTGGTCGATCTCCAGGATTTCAACTATGAGCTGGGAGAGGTAAGACGCCATTTGGAATCCAGTTTGAAGTGGTTGAATGACCAAAGTCAATTAATAGAACCAAACCTCTCTGGCTGGCGAATAGGAACATTCATTGTTGACGACAACGATGACGAAAGCACAGAAGGAAGCAAGTAAATAACCATGACCGAAGAAATATACAAATCTTGGGCAGAGTCAGCGAAGAAGTTCATTTCATTTTCGATGATGCAGGAAACATCAGCATTTGCTCATTTCGAAGATTACTTTGAACAAATTGGAAGAATGTATTCTCAGATATATCAAGAATTGATCAGCGCTTATCTTGAGTTTCCAAAGGCACTAGCGATGAAAAATGTCAATACAATGGAATCTATATCCGCTAAACCGCGCGTAATTTATAGCACTTCGACGAAGGAAAACCCTCGGCCTCAATTGCTAATGCATTTTGAAGACTTTGCTGTCGGCGCTTCATTTTCGTCAGGCGAGACAATGGTAACAAGGGATGACATTCAGCGGTTTGCTGACCTCACGGGCGACCGAAATAGACTGCATCTTGATGATGAATTTGCGAAAAGCAACGGTTTTGATGGTGTGATTGATCATGGTCTGTTGACCCTGTCCATTGCTCTGGGATTATGGCACTCACTCGACCTTACAAATGGGACGATTCTCGCGTTTGCGGGATTGAGCAACGTTTCATTCAAAGCTCCAGTCTATCCTGGTGATAGACTAAGACTAACTGCCGAAGTGGTCGCAATGAGGGAATCGAAATCCAAACCAAAGGCGGGCCTCGTTACTTTGAAGATGAAGGTTCTTGACAGCCCGAAAGGCATCGTCGTACTGGAAGCAGAGCCAATCTTCTTGATTTCGAAAAGAGAGTATGCGTTAGACTGAGCTAGCAGTATGAATTGGTGAACAACTTATCGTTGTTGCTCGCTGGTAAGTAGGAGGAAAATTGGTCTGAGAACGGCAAATGCTAGAGTTGACTGGAGTAGGTGGTTAAATAGGTCATTTGTGGACAATCAAAGGGCATTTTGCTTTGTCAGATAAGAAGGGAAAGGGAAAAAATTCAACGGCAGCGTCGAGCGTACAAGATTTTAGCCAAAAGTTTGTAGAATCCCAATTAGAGTTGATGAAAAATGCAACCATGAGTCAGGCAGACGCATTCAGGAACTTTCTGGGGTCAATGCAAGCATTCACTAATTTTGGGGCTGTATTCAAAACAAACGTCCAAAAAGCAGGGCGAATCTCGATCCCTGAAGCCGAGCGAGCCGCTTTGGGAATCAGCGAAGGAGATCTCGTTCAAGTCGTCATCATGCCTTTAAAGCGCAAGGAATAACTGTAAGCGTCCATCCTGAGCCAATTATCGCCATTTATTGCCATAGAATGGCAATCCTTATATCAGACGCGCTACTATCTTATCCTTAGGTAAAATATCATGACAGAATCTAAGAACGAAAATGCGTCAACAGGAGTAAGAAACGCATACTTTGGAGTACTCAACCAGACCGCTGACTTTGCAAAGCAATCAACAGAATCAACGAAGAAGGTCATCGGTGCGACCCTTGATGCGCAGTCAGATATCTTAAAGACAGTGGGCGAAAGCAATTTGCACTCTTCTGCTGAAGATATTACGCGCCTGAGTTACGGATTCTTGGAATCGGCTGCAAAGCAGACCAGCCAAGGAATCAACATGGCTGCAAATGCATTCGCTGTATTCACTGATGCTGCACTCACTTGGCAGAAAGTCACTTTGGAAGCTCAGAAAAACGTCTTTCAGAGTTACAAAAGCTGGTTTACTGGATACAAGGCCTAAGCAAGAAAAATAACTTGCTTTTCAATCCAAATCGAGAAAGGTGAAATTGGGGAATTTTTCTGATTTCCCCGTTCCCGTCCTTCTCTCCCCATGTTTTTCTTCGTTTTAGTTACTCTATACGGAATGTTCTCTTATCCATTCAGCAACTCTCGGCCATAATTCCTTTTGAGCTTTGCCACTTACGGAGATTCCGATGTGACCCGACGGGAAGGAAATCGTTTCTTTATCCTTGCTTGAAGTCAGGTCGTTCAGCGGTGTGCTGGAATCCGGTGGCACTATGTTATCTTCCTCTCCGACAATATTGAGGAGCGGCATATCTATCCGCTTTAGATTCACCTTCTTTCCATCTATTGCAAACTCGCCCTTGACTAGAAGATTCTTTTGGTACAGATCCTTGATGAACTGTCTGTAAACTTCTCCCGGCACATCGGGGCTATCAAAGATCCACTTTTCCATCCTATCAAAATTTTCCACATATTGCTTGTCGTCGATATTGTCGTAGTATTTGACGTATTTGTCTACCAGTAACCCAACTGGATTTAGCAACAGGAAAGATGAATTCAAGAACTGTGATGGTACATTGCCAAACGTATCGACAATTTTGTCCGCATCTATGAACCTACTCCAAACATTGAGTATGCCAGACTGTGTTGAGAAATCTATGGATGCTGCCTGCACGATCAGATTCTTCACCTTGGAAGGGTGAAGTGCCGCGTATATTGCTGCAAAGGTGCCCCCCATGCAGTATCCCTGAAGAGTAATACCATCAACATGGGATCTCTTCAGGATTACATCGACCGCTTCGTCGATCATTTCTATGTGATCTCCTATCGTTTGAAACTTGTCAATTGGAGCAGGATTCCCCCAGTCAATCATGTAAACATCGATACCGCTTTCCAGGTACCTCCTTACTACACTTCTGTCCTGTTGTAGGTCAAGAATGTAATACCTGTTTATCAAGGCAAATACTATCAGAACTGGAGTATGGACAATCTTTTCCTTCCTGATTTGTTCGTAATGGAGGAGCTTGATTCTACCGCTGGTGTAAACTACCTCGGAAGGCGTTCTGTCCATCTCTTTGTGTACGTCATGCAATTTCTTCTCCTCAGATTCTGTTGCTGTTGCCAAAATACTTGTCACTTAACCGCAATAATGCAATAAATTCTCATTTGAACAACATTATTTGCCAAAGGAGGTTGCTCTCTTTTGGAACTCTTAATTTTTCTTCTTCCTGCTGGAAGTTGGTGAAGAATCCGAGGAAGCGAATTTCGAAAGTTTCTTTTTCAATTCGTGAATCTCTTTGTATATGCTATCAATTTCTGATCTTGTGGGGATGTTCATAGATCTGTAATATTTTTCCGCCATTGAATCAGATTTCTCCTTAACGTCAAGATATTTGGAAAGTAGACTTGCCAACTTTGAGGAGAAACCAGGATCATGTAGAAGATGATCCATTTTGCCTTCGAGTTCTTCCACCCAAACATTATAGATCTGTTTCATGTAGTCGTCGGGCGAAGTGGCCTGAGCTTTAGCAGTCATCGCATTGAGTTTTGCGAACACGCTTGAGCTCGCCTCAAGCCAAGTCTTCGAGAAATCGAGGGAGACATCCACCCACTCCTTGTAGAGATCTAACGAGCCATTGAGCAAGTCCCCATAGTCTTTTTGTGAGCTCATCGGGGTGCCTCCGATTCCTTGAATCATCATAGTGTACGGGAAAGAAAGCATCCCTTCCATGAGCTTTGACCAGTCTTTGGTCCAGTCTGGTGCATCAGTCGCAGAGGACGATGGCGTGGAAAAGGGGGGAGATGTCTCGCCCTTAATTAGTGACCACGGAGAGAGAAACTTCTTTGTGTTCTCGAGCCACGCTTTGTAGAATTTTTCATACGCTGCCGGTTCCATTTCTTATATTCACAATCCTTCCATTTTGTTTCCCTAAATTCCGAAATTCCTGAAGTAAGGTTGAATAGGAGACAGCTTGTAATAAGCTCATATAAATTGGCTGCAATTGTTTCTCAGGAGTCGGCGAAAGACCTTTCGGGGAAAATCTCGCTTGTAACAGGTGCGTCGAGAGGCATCGGAGCAGGGATTGCGATAGCGCTTGCAAAAGCTGGCTCCGACGTCATCGTAAATTACTCCAAAGAAGAGCTTGCCGCAGAAGAAGTAACAAGTACAATTGTGACACATGGAAGAAATGCCACAAAGGCAAAATTCGATGTTTCGAATTTTATTGACGCAAACACATCAATAAACAATATCGCTGCTGAGCTTGGGCACATCGACATACTTGTGAACAACGCCGGGATAAACAGAGACAGAACGTTGCTTAAAATGAGCCGCGAAGAGTGGGAGGAGGTCCTGAGCGTAAATCTGTCAGGGGTATTCAACGTCACAAAGGCAGTTCTTCCCCACATGATAAAGGCCGGCGGGGGAAGAATAATTAACATGTCGTCAATTATTGGCGTGGCAGGAAACATCGGACAATCAAATTACGCCGCATCCAAAGCTGGGATTATAGGTTTCAGCAAATCCATCGCAAAGGAGCTTGCTTCCAAACAAATAACCGTAAATGTGATTGCACCTAGTTTTACGGCGACTAAAATGGTCAACGACTTGCCCCAAGAAATAAGAGACGATCTTCTCTCGAGGATACCAATGCGAAGATTTGCGAATCCCCAAGAGATAGGCGATTTCGTCGCCTACCTTGCATCGCCTAGAGCGGCGTACATCACCGGAGAAGTGATCACGATGAGCGGTGGGCTCAATCTATAGCAATGAGCAACTCAGCTTGTTATGACAAATCGGCCGCGTATACACTTAGGAAAGGTCGAAATCCGTTTTTTTCATAGAAGCCAAAAGCAGGAGTGTTCTGAGTCGGAAACTCCGCGGTTACCGATTTGATATCCGCATCTTTCAGCCGTTGGAGTGCTTTGTCGAGAAGCGCCTTTCCAACTTCCTTGTGCCTTGATCGAGGCATCACGTAGAATTCTACGATATTCCCCCACTTTTTTGAACCGTAGAATGAGTCCGTCTTTATCTCAATACGAATCAGTCCTATCACTCCTGTTTCGGACTTTGCAACAAGAATTATTTGATCGTCTCGACCCATTCTCCTACTGATGTCCGCTTTCATATCGCTCGGCATCTTGTCTTTGAGCTCAATGGTGGGTTCAAATTCAGAATTAAGACTCCAGAACTTGTAAACAATTTCGCTCGCCTCTTCCAGATCCTCGGGTCCGAGGTTTTGAACTTGCACGGTCATAATTGCCGAGCAAGCTATCTGTCCCTTTAAACATTATAGAGCATCCCATGCAGCGCTGATTTGCAGAGTTCACGTTGGTTGTTTTTCGTCACATCATCAAAATTCCGACTTGTCCAATGCATTCCATCAATTTCTTGCGGAGTTTTTTTCAGATAACATGTCCATCAATAGAGCAATGCAAGAGAGTCTCCTGAGCGTCATGGTAACATCCCTCTCTAGGGCTTTACTCCCGTAAGGGCTCCTGCTCTAATGGTCATTCGATACCTTACCGAGTTCGTCCAGGACCTCAAGATGATCTTCCGCAATTTGCTCCCTTGGAAGAGCCGACATCTTGTAAAAGCCTGCTTCGACGAACGGTTCATTAGCTGTCAATGTTTTCCCTTCGTCCAAGAGGATAGCTTCGTATACAAAGACAATGTCCCAATGAGCTCCGAGATAGGATTGCATTGAGACAAAGTTGACCTTCAAGTTCTCCGTCCCATTTATCTGATCGCCAAGAAGTCTAACAGCAACGCGCCAAGGATCTTCTCCGAAATTTAGGATCTTCGCAGGGAGCAAGAGTTTTCCTCTTTTGAACTGAATCGGGTGTTTGGAACCGGCCTTGAGAAGTACAATTGAATCCCCTTGGCTATTCTTTAGCAATACAAAAGAGGAAATATGGAGGTTCTCACCGTGCGTACTTGTACGCTTCGGAAGAGTCCATGCTGGCTTTTCTCTATCCTCGTCAGATGGTTGCATCGCGTTCAAATTCTCGATTTAGTTTTCCATTCTTCAACTTATACATTCTGTGGGAAAAATTCGGCGCCGCTACCTTACAACGAGAACCTGGATATCGGTGTTCGCCACGACTCCCGATGAAACACTTCCCAAGAAAAGCCTCTTTGGTCTATCGAGACCCCTCGTTCCAATGACAATAAGATCTACTCCTTCGCTCTTTGCTTTGTCAGTTATTGCAGACACTGGAGACGAATTTGCCCTTACGACTTCGCCTCTTGACCTGACTCCCAAATTCTTTGCCTCTGCGACTAGACCATCAACATAATCCGTGGCATCTTTCTGCGCGTAGTCATAGAATTGTTTGATAATCGCAGATGCCCCTGACCTTTGCATTGTTGGAGTTAACGCGGTTGGAGCAGTTACTACGCGTAATATTACTAGTTCTGCGTCGTAGTCTTCGGCGAGCTTAAGAGCGGTCTGCGCGGCCCTGTGACCGTTTTCCGAGCCGTCCACCGCTACCAATATCCTATTTATCTCCAGGGCCTGTTTTCTCTGAGCAAAGTTTGGTGGAACTTGTTCGACTTGCGCCTTGACGGACACTTGAACCTCCGCGCTCGGTCGAGCAGGGTGCCTTAAGGAAGCCGCGAAGGCAATTCCAATGCCAGCTATTACGGCGTCCCCAAGAAACGCGTAGCCAAATCCAACTACTGTAGCGGCGAGCTGGGTCTGAGCTACAATACTTGCGGCTACAGCGCTAGCAATCGTAACGGCGATAGCCAAACCGACCGGACCTCCAACTTGGGTTGAGGTATTTACAAGGCCCGAAGCTAGGCCTTCTTCCCCTTGTCTAGCTCCAGAGAGTGCTGCAATGTTGAAAGCTGTGAATGCGAATGCAGCTCCAAGCGATGCAACCAGCATCGATGGCAAAAGATATGAGAAGTATGGCGTGGTAAGCGTAATCCTAGAAAGTAGGATGAAACCAAACGCGAGCAAGATCATGCTTGAGACCAAGACAGGCTTCATCCCAAAACGTGTCACAAATCTCGCCGATAGGAAACCACCAACGACTAGGAAAACGAGAGCAGTAGGGAGGAAGGCTATCCCCGCCAATAGAGCCGAATAGCCGCGAATCTGTTGAAGGTAAATCGTGAGAAGGAATA
>Ga0307372_10012470_pt1 | contig 11130 bp, 16 predicted proteins | sample OX1MG_FD_202533 | JGI IMG/M metagenome (GOLD analysis project Ga0307372, IMG submission 202533) | Soil microbial communities from Risofladan, Vaasa, Finland - OX-1 | ecosystem: Environmental > Terrestrial > Soil > Coastal area > Acid sulfate soil | place: Finland: Risofladan, Vaasa | collected...
ACGTACTGTCCCTCGCGCAGGTGCTTGACCTCGTACGCCAGTCGTCGCCGCCCCCAGACGTCGGTCCGAGTGGGATTTCCGCCCAGGCCTTCGATCAGCTTGTTGACGCCCTGAACGGCCTCGCCCAACTGGGTCTCGTCCAGTTCCGGCCGCACGATATAAAGGATCTCGTAATCCCTGAGCAATTGAAGTACTCCTCTCTATGGGTTCAGGCCCCCGGCGCGGCGTAGCGGCGCGGCAGGACCAGAAAGGACTGGGCTATTTTAGCGTGAGCTGTGGCCCCATCGTCCAAGAACCGAAAGCAGACGCGAGGCGATAGACGCCCCGGTACCCGCCATACCCGGGCGCCGGAGCCGTTCCCGATCCTGCCCTGGATTGTGGGCGGGGCGTTCGCGATCACAATCATCGCCCTCCTGGTCGCGATCAAGATCGCCAATACGACCGGCCTGCCCTCGCCCGTGGCCGGTGTGAGTTGCCAGGCGGGAGAGCAGTTGGCGGTGCATTATCACGCCCACCTGACGATCATCTACGACGGCACCAACGCCAACGTTCCAGCTCAGATCGGGATCAAGAGCAAGTGCCTCTACTGGCTGCACACCCACGACACCACCGGGGTCATCCACATCGAGGCGCCGAAGTCGGCCGCAGGGCGCCAATTCACCCTGGGCGATTTCTTTGCCGTCTGGCAGCAGCCGCTCGGGCCCCGACGTGTCGCCACCCTTGCCGTGCCCTCGGGCCAGAGCCTGAAGGTCTGGGTCAACGGACACCCGTATAGCGGCGCCGTGACCGGCGTCGTGCTCGGCTCGCACACCGACGTGGTGCTCGAGATCGGACCGCCCTTCACCGAGCCGCCACCCCAATTCACCTGGCCCGCGTCTCTTCCGAAGTGAGCGATTCGAGCAGAATGCGGGTCGCCCGAAAGTGCTCCAGCGCCATGCTCAGGCGTCCCTCCCGCAGGGCGTGCTCGGCCAGCCGCAGATGATCTCGAGCCTCCAGGCGCTTTGGAGTCCCTGATTCCACATCCTGGAGCCGGCTCAGCCTGGGCTCATCCGCCCGCCGCGTGAGCTCCTCCCTCAGCTCCTGAGCCAGGGCGGCCGCGGCCGAGCGCCGGCCGATGGCAAGAAGCGCGCTCAGGGCACACAGCCGGGTCTCCGCCGAGAAGGGCCAGTCGGATACGCCTCCCATCTCGTCCAGGAGTTCCAACGCCAGGTGGGGTCGACCGCGAAGGACGGCGACCCGAGCCCGCTCCAGCCTGAGCTCGCGCTCCTCGGTCCGACTCCCAGGCAGGATGTCGTCCACGCGGGTTCCGAGGCGATCGGCGATTATGGTCAGGACCCGCGTGGAGGGGCGGCTGCGCCCGGTCTCGACCTGGCTCAGAAAGGCACGGCTGAAGTCCCCCCCTGCGACCCGGGCCAGCGTCATTCCGCGCTCCAGACGCAGGCGCCTGATTCGGGCTCCCATGTCCTCCTCCGGCTGGGGATCGGGTCCCACGGGCATCAGGCGATTTTGGGGCGTAAACCTTAGCTTTACAAGTAGTCGCGAGGATCAAGGCTTCGGGGGAGGTTCGACAGGCTTGTGAAGCCGGCGTCCCCGATCCAGCCCGTGTCTTCGACGCGAACGCCCCCGACGCCGGTCTGGTACAGCCCCGGCTCGACGGTGACGACGTCGCGGCGTCGGAGCGGGTATACGGCGTCGCGCAGAAGTGGGGCCTCATGAACCTCCAAGCCCACGCCATGCCCGGTGGAGTGGATCATGACCGGCCCCTGCCCCGTCCCTTCCAGGCCCGGGGTGATGGTTCCAAAGCCATGCTCAACCAGGGCTCGGCAGCAGGCGCGATGCGCGTCTCGGCCGTCGGAGCCGGGTCGAATGGTCGCGATCGCGGCCTCCATCGCCGCCACGCACGCCTCGTGCCAGCGCCGGATCTCATCCGGTATCGGGCCCGGAACGACCGTACGGGTCAGATCGCCGTGGTAGTGACCGGCGGCCCCGCGCGGGAAGATGTCGATCACCACCGGCCGGCCGGCGGCGATTTGACCCCGGCCCCGGTGGTGGGGAAGAGCGGAGTCGGGGCTGCCGGCGATGATCATGTCCGGACAGCTGTGGTCGAGTTCCAGCAGAGCCCCCTGGGCGCGGGCCATGAGGATCTGAGAGGTCAGTGGACGGCCACCACTCCAGAGCCCACCGTCCTCCCCCACCTGCGCGGACGCGAGTTCTCGAATCACGGCCACGCAGCTCACCTCGGCCGCGCTCTGGGCGGCGCGCACCAGCTCCAGCTCAGAATCGGACTTGGCCCGCCTTTGAGGTCCGAACAGATCGGCCCCCAGATCCACGTCGAACCCGCACTCGAGAAGAGCCCGATAGAGCCCGGCCTGCAGGCGTGAGGAAACCTGGATCGAACGCACGTTTCGTGCCTCAAGCTGGCGCCGGCAGAGATCGATCCACGAGCCGCCGGCGTCGCCGCGCTCAATCCAGCCCGCCTCCCGAAGGCTGATCACCCGGACCGCCGACGACTCCCCTCGCGCCCGTCCGAGCTCCATCTCCGGCACCACGAGCACGTCGTCGTCCGGGGCAAAACGCAGGTAGAGGGCCTGCTCCAGAGCAGTGCCACACGCGTATCGAAATTCGGGGTCATCGTCTCCCGATCCGAACAGGACCAGCGGACGAGCGCTCACCTGGAATCCGCCTGGTGCTCGATCGCGCTGGCCATCAGCGACGCCAGCGCCGCCGGAATCAGAGCCTCCACGTCCCGAACCACCGGGGCTGCCAGAGCCGTGGGGAGTTCGCGCTCAAGCACAGCTACAAGGCGGCGCAGACTGAGTTCAAGGCCGGAGGCGCCAGCTCCGGCCCCGTCGAAGGCCAGCCCCTCCCAGAGCTGATATCCATCGCGATAGCGGATGTCGTAGCCCAGACCGCGCAGCCGCCTCACGTCGCGGCGGAGCGTGCGCTCGGAAATGCCGACCTGCGCGGCCAACTGCGCCGGTCTCAGTCCCGGCTCGCGGGTGACTGCCGAGAGCACTCGCAGAGAGCGTGCCAAGCGCATCGCCCGACCCAACTCGTCAGCTCGCCGAGCCTAGCCGATGTCGTCCCAGGAGTTGCTCGTTCCGGCCTCGAACGGGTCCGGCTCCGCCTCCTCCGACCCACCCACCTTCTGGTGATATCGGCTGGCGACCATGGTGTAGGCCATGGACTTGGGGATTCCGAGCTTGGTGTACTGCTTGACCTCGTCCGCCATGACCTTGTCACGAGCCGACTCGATGGCGGTGAGGACCTCGTCTATCGTCGCCATCCGCTTCCCCTTGGCCACGCAACCGATGATACTGGCAATCATCCCCGCCCGACCTTAGACTCAGCGAGTGCCCAGCCCCGGGCCCGAGCGTATGCGCAACGTGGCTCTCGTCGGTCACTCGCACGAGGGCAAGACCTCCCTCGCGGAGGCCATGCTGGTGGCCGCCGGAGCCCTCGCTCGTGCCGGCTCGACCGAGGCGGGCACGGCGGTTATGGATTTCGAGCCCGAAGAGCACCGACGCAAGGTATCGGTCAACCTCGCCCTGGCCGATCTCGAATTCAACGGCATCAGGCTGAATCTCATCGACACCCCCGGCGTGGCGGACTTCGAGGGTCAGGTCGTGAGCGCTCTGGCGGCTGCTGAATCTGCCCTGGTCGTGGTCTCGCCCAGCGACCGCGTGGCGGTGGGCACAGAGATAGCCTGGCAGCGACTGAACTCTCAACGCCTGCCCCGGCTCGTGGTGATCAACAAAATGGACCGGGAGAACGCGGATTTTTATGGTGCCCTGGATGCACTCCGCGGGACCCTGACACCGCGGCCGGTGGCATTGAACCTGCCCATCGGGTCGCAGTCGGATTTCCGCGGCGTCATCGACCTCCTGCACATGAAAGCCACGTTGTCCACCCCCGACGGTATGGGCGCCGAGGCGCCGATACCGGACGACCTGAAGAAGCTGGCCGGCGAACGTCGCGAGCAGCTGGTGGAGGCGGCAGCCGAGGGCGATGACGCTCTATTGGGTAAATACCTGGAGCTGGGAACTCTGAGCGACGATGAGGTTGAACGGGGCTTGCGGGAGGGCGTCAGAGCAGGCTCGGTCTGCCCCGTTCTGTGCTGTTCGGCGGCCGCGAGGCTGGGGGTCCGGACCCTGCTCCGAACCATGGTCGAGCTCCTCCCTGCGCCGAGCGGGGACCCCGCCGGGACCCCGGCGGCCCTCATTTTCAACACCACCGCCGACTCCTTCGTAGGTCGCATCAGCTATCTGAAGGTGCTCTCGGGGCGGATTCGAGCGGATCAACGCCTGTTCAACTCGACCCGCTCCTTCGAGGAGCGGCTGGGCCAGCTCTTCACGCTGCGAGGCAAGGAACACCAGCCCGTAGAGGAACTGGTGGCAGGGGACATCGGCGGCGTGGGCAAGCTCGCCCACAGCCTCACCGGAGACGTGCTCGGCCGCGCGCAGGGCCCGTCGATCGAATTTCCCGAGCCGTCCTTCTCCCTCGCGATCCTCCCTCGGAGCCGAGGCGATGACGACCGCATATCGGCGGGGCTGACACACCTGCTGGAGGAAGATCCGAGCCTGCGGGTGGTCCGGGATGAGGTCACCCATGAGGTGGTCGCCTCCGGACTCGGCGATGTCCACCTCGACGTCCTGCTAGAGAAGCTGAAACGCAAATACGGGGTTGAGGCCACGACTCGTCCGCCTCAGGTCGCCCACCTCGAGACCATCTCTCGCACCGCCCGGGCGGAGGGCCGCCACGTCAAGCAGTCCGGCGGCCATGGTCAGTACGGCGTCTGCACGATTGAGATCGCGCCGACCGCCCGCGGCGAGGGATTCGTCTGGGAGGACAAGGTGTTTGGGGGCGCGATCCCACAGAACTTTCGTCCCTCGGTGCAGAAGGGGGTGATCGAAGCCATGGCGTCTGGCGTTGTCGCAGGACACCCGATGGTCGACGTTCGGGTCACGCTGCTCGACGGCAAATATCATCCCGTCGACTCCTCCGATATGGCCTTTCAGTTGGCCGGATCGATCGCACTGCGCAAGGCTGTCCTGGAGGCTGAGCCGCTGGTTCTGGAGCCCGTACTGGAGGTCCAGATACGGGTTCCAGAGCGCTGTCTGGGCGACGTCATGTCTGATCTAAGTACTCGGCGGGGCCGCATCTCCGGCACCCAGGGCAGCGCGGGTTGGCAGCACGTGCAGGCCCAGGTTCCAGCGGCAGAGATGCAACGCTACGCCCTGGATCTGCGCTCCATGACCCAGGGTAGGGGCGTCTTCAGCACCGCCTTCTCGCATCACGAGCCGATGCCCCCGGCTCGGGCCCAGGCCCTGATCCAGGCCCACCTGAGCGAGCGTCAAGGGCGAGACTGAGCCGGCTCACCGGGCCCAGTGCTGCACGGCTGGGGAGCGCTACAGAGTCGGTCGATTCCTCAGGTCGGGGGTCTTGAGCGTCCGGCCCGTCGCGTCCAGCGACCACATCCCCGATGCTTGGGCGGGGACTGCTCGGGCCGTGACCGCAGCGCGCCGAGCGCGGCCGCTCGCATCCGCACCAGGCGACCGTGCCTGTCCGCCATTGGGATTGCAGTATATCCACATTCTGGGTAATGTCTGTGCATAACCCACAAGATATGGTGTCACTGATGCGATTGCTCAGACGCCTCGTGAACTCCCAGTCGGGGTTAGGGACCCTCCTGGCCCGGCTCAGTGGCCCCTTCAATACCTGGGCCGCGGATGATTTTTCCAAGTTCACCAACTCGGGCTCGCTGCCCAGTGGGGTCCATGTCCAGGACGCCACTGCGCCGCCCGCGATGCTGCCCATTCAGGCTCCTGAGGCCATCTCCATCGCACCGGGAACCTTTGAGCTTCGCTTCACGCGGCTGCAGCAGGAGGGCGCTTACGACGACATGTGGGACCTGATCGCCGAGGATGCCAGGCGCGCCTGGGGCGGTCGCGGTCGCTTTGTCGACCGCATGTCGCGCCAGAATCAGCATGGCCAGGTGATCGGGGCCAAAGTGGAGGGCGTAGACATCCTGGATAGGTGGACTGACGCAGAGCGCGGCCGCACATACAGAAACGTGGCCAAGGTCAGCGTCCGCTACCTCATCCGCGACGGCTGGCGCGAGCTGGAGGTGGACCGGAGGGTGCACCTCATCCCCGCGGCGGGAGGCTGGCGGACCCTGTACTACCCAGTGGGGGATTGATCGGCCGACCCGGGTATAGTGGCCAATCAGCCAATGATCGAGCAAACGGTCATGGAACAGGAACGGGCGCTCTACTGGCACCGGCGTGGCCAGGAGGAACGCACGCCACGACGGTTGCTCCGGGAGTCGGACGAGATCGCCTACTGGCTGGAGGAATGCCTGGTCCAGGACCTGAAGCTGGTTCCTGGTTGGCTCCTTCCCCGACTCGTCGCCTTGCTGGCCGTCGCCGACCCCAGGCTGCCCCAACAGATGGGGGGCGAGCGGCGTCCGGCCCAGGTTTTGGAGTTCTTGTACCAAGCCCAAGAGGTACTCATGGAGCGCTCCACCCAGGATCGCCGGCCCGCCCGAATCATCCCCCTCTTCGGCTGAGCGCTTGCTGAGGATCGATCTCCACCTCCACAGCGAGTTCTCACCCGACAGCCGCACCCCCCTTGACCAGCTGGTCGAGGCCTGCGCTCGCGTTGGGCTCGATCAGGTCGCGCTGACCGACCACAACACCGCAGCGGGCGCCCTGGAACTGGCCCTCCTCGCCCCCGACCTCGCCATCGTGGGCGAGGAGGTCAGAACTGACCAGGGTGAGATCATCGGTTTGTTCATGAGCTCAAGCCTGCCCGCGCGAATCACGGCGGTCGAGGCGTGCGATCTGATCCACGGAATGGGTGGCCTCACCTATGCCGCACACCCCTTCGATCGCCGGCGTGCCCACTTCGACCAGGTCAGCCTGGACCGGTTGGGGGATCGGCTGGACATCGTCGAGGTGTACAACCCATGGAGTGGTCCCGAGGCCAATCTCATGGCCGAGGAGTACTGCCGGGCCCGCGACAAGATCGCCGCGACCGGCAGCGATGCCCATTCGGTCGAAGAGTTGGGCCTCAGCTGGATGGAGATTGACGACTACGGAGATTCGGCCGATTTCCTCCTCAAGCTGAGATCTGCTCGCCACGTGGTCACCCCGCTGAGTGGTCGCGCTCCTCGCACCCGCTGAGCCCAACGCGATGCGTCTATTCGTCGTCGGCTCCGTCGCGCTCGATTCAAGTCCGGGCGGTGAACTCCGGGACGAGCTCGGCGGATCGGCGCTCTACTTTTCGCTGGCGGCGTCGCGATTCCACCCGGTCGCACTCTCGGCCCCGGTCGGACCGGACGGCGAGGGCGCGGTACGCCAGCTCTTGAGGCGACATACGGCGATCGACGACTCGGGCCTGGACGTCGTCAACGCACCGACCTACCGCTGGCTGGTCGGATCGGCGCACGGCCGGACCGTGGACCTGGGCAGCCAGGACTCGATCTACGATCGATGGCAGCCACGCCTTCCGACTGGCGGAGCCGATTGGATCTTCATCGGCTCAATGCGCCCAGACGTACAGCTGGCCGTCGCGCGCCAGGTCGCAGGCTGCCAACTTCTGGCGGCGGACGCCATGCTGTCCTACCTCCACGGCGACGCCGACGTAGTTGGCGAGTTGATCGACCTCTGCCACTGGTTCTTCTGTACACGTGAGGAGCTGGACATGCTGTGGTCTGGGGATGCCGAGGCCTTCCGGATAGGGAGGCGGCTGCGCGGCCTGGTGGTAAAAGACGGCCCGGACGGCGCGGTCCTATACACAGCGGACGGGGTCAGGCACCAGCCAGCGTTGGCTGCGCGGGTGGTGGACACCACCGGCGCAGGTGATAGCTTCGCCGGAGGCATGCTTGGCTACTGGTTAAGCCACCATGGAGGACCAGCCGCATTACCGCTGGCCTTGGCGGCCGGCGCCGAGATGGCCGCGCGCACCATATCGGCGGTCGGGCTTAAGGCTCTCGCCGACTAGATTCGGCGACTCGAGCGGGCTCCTTTCACCGGGGGTCGGCCCGAGTCAATCGTGCCCCATGGGTCGCACGAGCTTGCAGATAGTGTTCAATAGGGGTCGGGAGCGGCTTCGCGCCGGAATCCACCTCCCTGAGTCGCAGAATCTTTGAACATCAAATAGGAGAGGAAATAACACATGGAAGGGTATTGCCTTAAGGACAAGCAGAAGGTCGAGATGCAGAACCCGGAGCCGATCACGATGAAGAACGGCAAGCCGGCGACCATCGGAACCTGTCCCAAGTGCGGGACCAAGATCTACAAGATCGGCAAGGCCAGCTAGTCGGGCTGGATAGGCAGGGCCGCCTGCGCTAGGTGGCCCTGCCTTTTGCCCGCATCATTCGGATATCGGATTCTCCAGTGCGCCAAGGAGCACCTCCGTCGCCGAGACCGCTTGGTCCACCCCAAGTGTCTTAAAGATCTCCACGTTGGCTGGGTTGTTGACCCGGGCCACGGTGAGAGGGACGTTGAAGCGTTTTTTTGCCAACTGCAATGCGACCAAGTTGTCCTCGTCGTCGCCGGTGACCGCCAGCACCGCGTCAGCGCGTTCGATTCCAGTCGTGCTTAGGAACGCCAGCTCGTCGCCATCGCCCCGCATGACGATGCTGCCCAATTGGCTTTCGAGCCATTCGGCACGAGGCCCATCTTTCTCCACCAGAGTGACTTCGTGCCCGCGCTCGAGAAGGTCCCGGGAGAGGTAGTAGCCGACCTTCCCCCCCCCGACCACTATCGCGTACAACTAGGACTCCTCCTGGATCATTTTGAGTACGAGGTTCGCACCCTCCAGGGTGGGGCAGAAGGTGGTTAGCCCGAACTTTCGGTAGGCCTCCTCTCGCACCGGATCGTATATGCGACAAATGACCTTTGGGACCTTGAATAAATACTGTGCAATTTGCGCTGCCATGATATTTCGGTTATCACCCTCGGTTACAGCGATGAATGTATCCGCGTTCTCTGCGCCAGACCTACGCAGGGTGTCCGCATCACAGCCGTCGCCGACGACCAGGTTCCCCTGAAACTCGGAATCCAGAATTCCCTTGGCGGACGCCTGCATGAAGGCGGCGGGATTGCGATCGATCAAGGTGACCTCATGCTCCTGCTCACTCAGTTGACGAGCAAGTCGCGCTCCAACCCGGCCGCAACCCACGATGACCACCTTCACAGGCCTGGATTATAGGTAGGTCAAGGCCGGCCCCCTGCTACCATGAGCCGAGCCGTGCGATTCCCGTTCACCCTGATGGGGGTTGTCTCACTTGCTCTGGGGGCTTGGGTATTCATTTACTTTTTGCTCCGTGGCCCTGACGGCCCGGTCAGCGGGGGAATCGAGGTCGCGACCGCGTTCCTCATGGTGGCGTTCGGATCCTGGGTGGTCTGGCGCAAGTTCACCGGTCGCGAGATCTCGGAGTGAGCGACACCGAATACAAGGTGATGGTCTCGGTCGCCGGCCATAAGGTAGATGATGAGACCGTCCGACTCGCGTGCAGGATGGCCAGAGACCGAAGCCAAGAACGCATCAAAATGTACGCGGTGCACGTCATTGAGGTAAACCGCTCGCTTCCCTTAAGCGCGCCGGTCGAACAGCAGGTTGACTTGGCGGAGAGGGTCCTAGACGCCGTTGAGCAGCTGGCCAAGGAATACCACGTAGAAGTTGAGACGGAGATGGTCCAAGCTCGAGACACTGGCCCCGCCATTGTTGGCGAGGCAGACGAATGGGGCGCTGATATTATCGTAATGGGACTTCCGTACAAACGAAGGTTCGGCGAATTCAATCTCGGAAAGACAGTCCCGTATGTGCTGAAACATGCGTCGTGCAGGGTAGTCTTGCTGCGCGAGACACTACGACCCTAAATAGAGAACTTAGTCTCATCTCTGCGAGGAGCAGGGTTGGTCCCATTTGCTCATCGGGGTCAACCATTTACACCTAAACCCAGATCGATGGAGCAGGTATCTCGCAGCAGCCGCCAAGGTTTTTAGTCCGTAAATTGAACTGGCCCGTAAGCCGACCGAACTCGCCTCCCTGAAATATCTGCCCACCGCAGGAACCTCTGCTATCTTAAAGCCGAATGCCGCCGCCTGTATGAGCATCTGACTGTCGAAGACAAAGTCGTTTGAATTGTCTAGGAAGGGTGCCACTTCCAGAAAGCGGCGCGAATAGGCTCGGTACCCGGTGTGGAACTCCGACAAGCTTAGTCCCAGGATTCGATTCTCGCACCAGGTAAGCATTCGATTACCTGCACGCTTCCACCAGGGCATTCCGTATTCCCTCGGGTTGAGATCGAGCCACCTAGAGCCCAAAACTACGTCTGCATCGCCCGCTTCGATCCTCTCGCAGAGTAGCGGAATGACGGATGGATTGTACTGATTATCTGGATGGAGCATAACAACAACGTCCGCTCCCATTGCCAGAGCATGCATGTAGCACGTTTTCTGGTTACCTCCATAACCGAGATTTGCGGGATGCCGGATCACCTCAAGCTTAAGAGCCTTGGCAATACTTACAGTCGCATCACCGCTGGCGTCATCCACTAGCAATACTCGGTCCACAGATCCGGCCGGTATCCCGTCCACCACCTCCTTTAGCGTCAAGGCCGCGTGGTATGCGGGCAGGACCACGACCCTAGTTGGACGCGGCACCAGAATCGCCCTTCATGCTGGGGGCATCTTGTCGACCGTCAACTGGAGATGCTCCGCCTGGCCGACCGCCCCCGGTCGGACTGGCAAAATAGAGCGATAGCATCTCGTAGACCATCATTCTGCCGCCAAGGTAATGATACTTAGGAGAACGCACACGTCATTAACGTCGCTCGCCCGCCTACCAACATTCGGTACCCGGCAGTCGGGTCCAGTGGTGAGCGACGCGTAGTGCTCATCGTCCTCTGTCAAGGCGGTTACCTAGCCGCAGCGGCAGGCCTGCACGCGCCATGGCGTACTTGGTAGCTTCGCGGTCGTACTTAACCCGTCTAAACTCAAAAGTCCTGCGAGTAATGTCCCACAGGCCATAGCTTGCGTCTGGATCACCGTCGCGAGGCTGCCCTACACTGCCAGGATTGATAAGCAACCCGCGGCCGAGCTCAACGCACCCGATCGCGTA
>Ga0307372_10012471_pt1 | contig 11129 bp, 11 predicted proteins | sample OX1MG_FD_202533 | JGI IMG/M metagenome (GOLD analysis project Ga0307372, IMG submission 202533) | Soil microbial communities from Risofladan, Vaasa, Finland - OX-1 | ecosystem: Environmental > Terrestrial > Soil > Coastal area > Acid sulfate soil | place: Finland: Risofladan, Vaasa | collected...
AGGTGCTCCAGCAGCCACTCTGGCGCGACCTCGGAAAGCACATTGAGCGCGTGGCGCATGGTCTCTCCCACACATTCCAGCCGACGGAGCGTGCGGACGGCAGCCAGCACATGCGTCGAATCCGTGCGTTGCTGGCCGCGGGCGGATGCCGCCACCCATGCCCTCGACACTGCTCCAGGAGGAGATCGAACAAGCGCCGTTCTGCTTCATGAGCCAGCAGGCGACTGCGAAATTCGGAGAGGATCGAGAAATCAAAGCCCGGATCGGTCAATTCCAGGCTTAACACATATTTCCAATCAATGCGGGTGCGCACGGCATCGGCGGCTTGCCGGTCTGTGAGTCCCTCCCCATACTGCATGAGGGTGACCAGGGCCAGTCGCCACGGAGCCTCGGCTGGTTGCCCACGGCTAGGAAACAGATCCTGGAAATCTTTATCCTCGGACAACGTTCCAAGTTCATCTCGCATCTGCATCCACACGTTGCCCTCAGGCAGGACGGCATGCGCGAGGCGGACAGTTTCTTCGGGGATAGCCGGGGTCGGCTGGGGATGCATGGACATAGACTCCCTCCTCGTTTTATGGACTCTTTCGTTTTTTCAGTATCTCATATTTCTCCTCGATCCTGCTTTGAGAATTCGCCAACAATATCTTAGTGGGGTTGTACCGTATTTCTCATTAAACGAAAAGAAATCAAAAAATCAAAAAGGATTTGTGGCTTTGTTGATTATCAAAGATGTGTGGCTTACATAGATGTAAGCCTAGTACAAGCATCTATCGCGAGGGAGCCTGAGAAAAGGCTTTGTAGCTAACAAAAGCGTCCTATTGATGGTAAAATACGAGTAGAGCTTTCGGTTGAAGGCGCTCTATAGACACCTAACTCTGCCCGAATCGCCTCCAAAAATGCAAAAACGAGGAGTTCTTCCCCTTCGCTACGCCTGATCGAGATTGGTTCCAGGGCGAGGAACACCCTACGCTTCCCCTCTGTGGCTAGTCTGAGCCTCACAATCCAAGATTCCAAAGCAGGAGGATGGTTTTTCAGCGAAAAACCATCCTCCTACTTTCAGATTGTGACTGTTATCCAGGCGTTGCTCCCTCCGTAGAAGCCGGTCCACTATTGATCCGAAGCATATGGGCATGACAGATCGCGACAGCGGCAGCGTCGGCAGCATCATCGGGCCGGGGTATCTGCGGCAGGTGAAGCAGGAGGCGCACCATCTCCCCAACCTGCTCTTTGCGCGCAGCCCCATAGCCCGTCACGGCCAGCTTCACTTCATTGGGGGTATACTCGGCGATAGACAGTCCAAACTGTGCCAGCGCCAGCAGCGCTACGCCGCGCGCCTGAGCGACGGCAATGGCTGTCGGCGCATTGTTGCCGAAGAACAGCTTCTCCATCGCTGCTTCTCGCGGATGATACCGGCTCACTATGGCACAGAGGCCTTCGTAGAGCCTCTGTAAGCGTGCTGGATAGGCGATCCTCGCCTGAGTCGAGACCACGTCGCAGACGAGCGGGCGCAGTTCTATGCCTTGCACCGCTATTACGGCGTAGCCCATTCGCCCATAGCCGGGATCGATACCCAGGATCAAACGTTCGCTTCTGTTCATCATCAGTCCTCACCTGTATCTACGTACCATCACCAGCCAAGTCGCTGTTCTCTCATACTGATCCATTTCCCTTGGCCGATAATGAGATGGTCAAGCACTTCAATCTGCAGCGTGGCTCCCCCCTGCACCAGAAGCCGCGTGACCTCTATATCTTCCTGGCTGGCCTGCGGCACCCCGGAGGGGTGGTTGTGCGCGACGATGATGGCCGCGCTGTTGAGCGCGATAGGAACGCGAAATACCTCCGCAACGCGCACCACCGAGGAGTTCAAGGTTCCCCGGTACAGGCGATGAATGCGCTGGACATGGTTTTTGGTGTCCAGGCACACCACCACGAATTCTTCCTGATCTTTGCGACCCATCTCCAGCATCAGCGCCGCCGCAATATCAGCGGGTTTGCCGATACATTCTTGAGAACGGGGCATCAACAAGACACGCAGCAGGCTGATGAGCGCCTGCACCTCTTCCGGGATAGCTTCGTTCTCGCGCAATGCTGCCTGGACATCCTCGCCGCTGGCGGCGAGCTTACGCAGATCAGCCAGACAGAGGTAGGGCGCGATGGCTTCTCTCAGCATCCGTTCCTGCCGGGCGATGGCGCTCTGAGGTATGGTTGATGCCACCTCTCTATCAAAGAACAGGGGCGGTGTCAGCGGGGTCTCTGGGCGATGGCCCGTCGAGATTTTTGCTGCCGGACAATAGCGGCAGCGCGTTACTCGTGGCATGGGGAGATTCCTTTCCTGAACAAAAAGAATCCCCAGGAAAGACGTTCCTGGGGATACGGTTGAAGCAAGATTTCTACCGACAAGGTAGATATTGCGATACGCTCTCTTCCCACCTTCAGCGTTCGTCCGGAGCTGGTTCCCCGGCTTCCTGTCGCGTCGTGACGACCACCGGGCCGACGATAGAATCGCCCGGACGTAAGGCCGACCGGGCGAGCATGGTTGCCAGCGGGTTATGCGGCAGCCGTCGCAGTTTCCCCTCTTCATTGATCCACATGAGCCGCCCGTCGCGCAGGCGGACATATTCCAGCCAGCCTTCCACCAGCGCCTGAATCTCGGCGGCAGTGAAGGCTGAGCCGTTCTTCGGGGAAACTGCGCATGTTTTGCCGTCTGGGGTGATCAGTAGTGCCATTTTGTTTTCTCCTTTTTCTTGATACAAAAAGCCCCAGGACAGACATACCGGAGCGTCAGTTGTCCGGTATTCTGCTGTGTAGTATTCAGGTAACTGCGATGATGTTCACACCATGACTTTCATGCAAGGTGGGTTGAGCAGGGTCATGAAAAGGCTCCGAAGAGTACGCTTCCTGGAGCAGGCGTTGTTTGTGTCTCCATTTCAGCGAGATAGCGCCGAACATCCTCAGCGATTGCATCGAGGCGCGGCGCCAGCAACAATTGCCAGCGCCAGGACTGAGAGGGCTGCTCGCCAGCAGGAACAGGCTCATAGCGACGCGTCAGGGATGTAGCAACGTGCTGATCTTGCATCATCACACTGGCCCACGCCAGCGTCCGGCCATCCTCCGGCGCAAAACGCACGGCCAATCCGGCCATAGGATACTCACCGGGATGCTCTTCCTCAAGGTGGACTCGCTCATCGTTGCTCAGGTCCTCGCCGACGAGCAGGTAATATAATCCTTCATGGGCCTCAAAATGTTCTGAAAGCTGGTGATAGTCGATATCTTCCCAGTCCGCCAGCTCGTAAAGCGCGGTGATCAGTATTTCTGGTCTGGTCATAATCGTTCTCCTTCTAACGAAGAACAGACTCCAGGAAACATGTTTTCTGGAGTCTGTATTGTGGATACACTAGATAAGGGATAACGCTCTCGTTTCCGGTTGTCTGCACGATCCAAGCTGCTCCGCGAGTTGGTCAATGGTCAGGTTCTGAGCCTGGCGAGCAGCTTGCATCTTCTTTACCAGAGCTTTCCAGTCAGTGATCATCCCTCGCCTCCTTCCTCATCAGTTGCCGTTTCGCGCAGCACGCGCCGGTTCCACTGCCGCTGCTTGCGTATCTGCAAACGCTTGACTACCTGACGGGTCACGCTGGTCGCTGGCTGATAGCAGCCCATGCGCTGCTGAAAACGCCGCAGCTTGCTTTTCATCCGCTCAGGCGGCGGCATGTTGTCAAACGGCGTCGTGTGACGCTGATGATTGTGCATCCGATGCGCTTTGCCCATGTTTACCTCCGATCTTTAGCAACAAGAATGCCGCGCTTCTGTGCCGTCCTTTTGCTCGATCTGTTTGAGAATGGCATCGCAGTTCGCGAGGTACTCATCGGGTTTGTAGAACACGCTCAGGCGTGGTACATCCAGGCCGAGTTTGTGCGCGTGCAGCACGACCGAGGCATATAAGGATTCGATGGCGCGTTTGCGCTTCTGGCTGATACCTCGTTGCCGTTCCTGCTCGGCGATCTGCTTGATGGTCGTCGTGTTCGTCTGAATCGCCTGAATCGAGCGTTGCTGTTGCTGGTTCATAAGTTTTCCTTTCCGACAGAATGAGGCCCCAGGACATCGTGTCCTGGGGCATTGGTGACAAGAAGAGACCAACAGGCTTACCGCTTCGGCCAGTCATGGACGGCAAGCGCAGGATTGCCGATGAGCCACAGGTCTACCAGCTCGCTCGGTTCGCAGGCGAGCAGCGTCACGTCGAGGAGCGCGTCACAGATCATCCCGACGAACTCGCCCTCGCGCTGCCCAAACGCTTCTACTGCGAGTCGGCGGCGGTCGGCTTCGTCTTCTACCTGCCACGTCGCACGGCAATAGCCGTCAAGGAAAGCGGTCGCATCGGTGCGGAAGAGATCACCGAAGTGATGCAGCTCATCCGCCCAGCGGTGATCGCCACAGCTCCTTGCGTATTCCTCCGCTTCGCGGTAGGCATCGATCACGCACCACAACGCTTCTTCAAATGAGGTGACATTGCTGTTCTGGATACGCGTGATGCCTTTGGGGACAAAGGGCGTTCGGCGGATAGGATAGTATGGCTCGTGCAGGATGGGGAGTGTCTTCCGTTCTTCCATGACTCATCGTTCACTTTCGTAGAAGAGCAGTGCGCGGCTGCCATGTGCCTCAAGCCCTGCCACAACCTTTTGTTTTGCCTTCTCATTGACCGATCCATCGGCAAAGCGAATCAAGGCAAAGCCGGTGATCGGCAAGGCGGCGAACAGGCCAGGCTGCAATCCATCCGCAGATTCCCCCGTTGGACGGTACTGATAGGTGGTACTTCCGACCCGCCGCAGGCAGAGTGGGTGATCGTCGTCATCCAACGTGATAGCTGTCTCTGCTGTTGCTTGTGGGATGAGATCCCACAACTTGTAGAGGCAAGGGCCGGTGTGGGACGCCCTCTCTGGCACAGGCGGCTGTCCGGGCAGAGCAGGATGCGCGAGAGCGATGGCGCGTATCCGTTCACCGGCGCGCTGGGAAATTCTTTCGCATCCATCATCGTCTTGCTCGCCCTCCTCTCCCTCTTCCTCATCCCACTCATCTGTTTCTTCATCCCAGGTATCCTCTGGCTTGTCCTCTTCCTTTCTCTGATCTCTGTCGGCAGCGGGCATCCCGTCATGCCCAGGAATGCCTTTGTCGCACTCCTGCGGTGGGTGTTGCTCTTGCCAAAGGATGTTGAGCGCGTGCGGGTGGGCCAGGATCATGCGGCTCTCGCGGCTGAGAAGCGAGAGAGCGAGGTTTGGATTGAGTTTGCGTGAAGCTCCAAACCGCCGTGTTTCCTCGATATAATCTGGGCAGTACTTATAGTGTTCGGCACCAACCCAGATCAGGAGATCATAGATGGGCTGGCCTTGCTCATCCAGAGCGGGTTCGCCCAAGAGCGTCATGCGTTGCCACAATTGGGGCTTGTTCGGAAGGTCCAATCCGTCCGGAAGAGGGAGCGGTGGGTCGAGCAGGAACGCTTCAAGCGGTGTCCCGTCTTTGGAGAGGCCAGTCTCGGCATAGATCCCGCCCGGCTCGCGCTCGCCGCAGCCGCGCTCGACGGCCACAGCTTTCGGGAAATCGCCAAACGGCATTGGGTCAATCATGGTCTGTTCCTCCTGGTGAGTGGTACTCCATCTCGGTGCGGACGGTGAACCGGTTCACCGGTCGATGCCGGATGGACATCGTGCGCATGTTTCCCGTCCAAATCTGGAGCAGGATCGCGCCACAGAGGTGCAAAGCTTTTCCTGACAGCGCGAGGCGCTGCCAGAATGAAGTATGGTGCATGGTGTGTTCCTTTCATGCGTGAGCCGTACGCAACCCCACCTCGGCCTGCTGGATCAGCGCCGTGGTAAGGCTCCGCATGGCAAACGGTGCGGATCGATAGTCGTCGCTTTGCTCAAAGCGGCGCAGATCGGCAACGAGTTGTGCGAGGGCCGACCCTCGCGCAGGTGGGATGACAGCCTCTGCTGCGCCGTTCTCCGGCGGCGGCATGGGCGTGAGAGGCGATAGCATTGGTGAGGATGAGGCGAACGATCCCATCGCGATAGTCCACGGCTGGGTAAGTTGCCTTTGCATCGGCGCGAATCCCGCATCAATCTGCGTCCTCAGCGCGTGTTTGACCACATCCACAGTGATCTCCTCGCCGCGCTCGGCCAACGCGGCGATCTGCTCCTGCTGCGTGTGCATGAGGCGAATGATTTTGCGCGCCGTCTCGCGGGTGATTTCGCCTCCCAGCACGCGCTCGACGAGCGGGTCGGGCAACTGCGCCACTTTGAGGCGTTCGGAGAGCGAAGCACGGTCAAAGCCACAGGCTGCGAGATCGTCGAGGGTCATGCCGATGTTTTTATCCAGCAGCCGGCGCAAGGCTTCTACCTCCTTGATCCAGGCCGAGCTGCGCTGCCCATTCTCAATGAGCATGATGAGCGAGGCGAGTTGCGGGGTGCTGGCCTCATACACTTCGCACTTGATAACATCGAGGCCAGCCAGTTGCGCAGCCAGCACGCGACGCCGCCCGGCAATGACCTCAAAGGTCGCCTCTGGATCGTGGATGCCTGTGCCGGTACTGAGGGTGACTGAAGGCGTTTGCAAGACGCCGACCTGCGCGATACTTTTGACCAGACGTTTGGCTGACCGCTCGATCAACGCCGCCCCTGGAACGATCAGGCGGTCGAGCGGAAGATGCAGCGTCTCATGAGCGGGCAAGGCGTCGAGGCCGAGTCGTCGCATGAGGAGCGGAGAGCCTGCGGCGATCTCCTTGCCAATAGCAATGCTGGGTAATGTCATGACAGGTCCTTTCTCATGGAATACGGCCCCAGGATGCATGAGATTCCTGGGGCCAGCGACGCTTACTCCCACAGGCCCACTTGCCGGGGAGAGGATAGGTACAGCGAAGACGTGGGAAGCCGGGGCAACTGCGTTGGTTGCTCGGCCTGCGCGGTGCGGACGTCCCAGAGTGAGGGCAAGGCCAACAGCGGCGTGTCGGAGCCATGCCCGTTGCTTGCCGCCTCTCTCTCTGCGGGAATGTCGCGCTCGACGAGCGGCGTGGCTCGCTTCACACGGTCATAGGAACGGACACGGCGTAGGCGGCGACGGGCAAACGCCGCGATGTGGGCCGCGTTGCCGAACTCCACATCCGCCCGGCTGCCAATGCTTGTCGGGACGGGTGCGAATGCGGACAGGGGTTCCGGCAGGGCAAAGGGCGTGGACACGGATGGCGCAAGGCGTGTGGAAGGCTCCGGCTCTGGCGGGATGGCGAGCGGTTTCAGTGGGAGCGATTCCACGAGGTGCGGGTGGAATACGCGCTCTGGTTGTGCCTGTCCCGGTCGGAGGATGCGAACTGGACGCGAGGCAGGTCGCTCAACCCACACCGGCGCGGTGAACGTCGGATCGGCCATGAGGACCAGCAGTTGCGCTTCGAGGGTATCTTCGATGCCGCCCAGGAATGTGCGCCCGGCTTTGAGTGCGGCCTGCAACTCTCTGGCCCGCCGCCGGAACGCCGCGCTGAGATCGGCTTCTTCCTGCGCGAGGTCGTCGTCTCCCTGGATGAGTGGGACGCTCTCGCTCTCGTTCTCTTTCAACAGGCTGGAGAGGCGGGCCAGCGTCGTCTTGTCCGCACCCGCCTCTTCGACGAGCGCCCCCTTTGCTACCTCTCCGGCGAACGCTGCCGCCGCCCCGCTTTGTTGTCCCAATTTCCGCAGCTTGCGATGGCCGGCAGTATTGGCGTAGACGAGGTAGTAAATCCTCACCTCTTCCCGCTTGCCCAGCCGCCACGCGCGGCGGCTCGCCTGATCGAGCATGAAGAGATTTAAGGCCATCTCGTACCAGACCACCGTGTCAATCGCTGACTGGAGATTGAGACCCTCATTGACACGGCGGTAGGGAACGATAATCACCTCATGTCCACGCTTGAGGACCGCGTCGAGGATCATCTGCTGGCGATCTTCAGCGGGCGTGCTGTTGGGCAGTGTCCAGGGGCGATACTCGCGCAGTACCCATTCTAACCGCTTTGCCATCGAGCGCAGGTCGTTCTGTTCAACGTAGACCATGCACCTCCGTTCCTCAGCGCGTTCCTTTGCCATGATGTCGAGCAAACGCTTCTCTAACGGATAGAGGTAATCCCAGGCTAACCGCTGGGTGGAAACCAGTCGTTCGCGGTCGGTGGTGTCGCCCCAACTGTCGCGTTTCGTTTGCCAGACCTCAAACGGTGCATCGCAGGGAAGCGCGACGAACCAGCGCGGGATGGTGCCTTTGGCGAGCCGCGCCGCCTGATTGCGTCCTCGCGCCAGGTCTTCCAGTTCGCGCATCAGCTTCCCGTAGTGCCGGGCGAGATGGCGTTCATTCGCCCAGGCTTCGACCTCACGCTCGCGCTCCACCGCGGCATCGACGGCGGCTTGCAAGCAGGCCAGTTCCTCGGCCTGCTCGTCCGCGACACACGCGGCCTCGCCGCGTTGCGCTGCGTGCTGGAAGGCGACCACCGCCGCTTTCGCGAGCCTTCGCGTCTCGGCGACTTCTGCGAGCGCATCCTCAAGCTGGCTGTCGGACAGACCGACGATGGCAGGAATCTCGATGCGCGGCGGCATGTGCGCGCCCACGTCCAGCACGGCCAGGTAAGCCAAATCTTCCAGCAGGTAGGGGATGAGTTTGGCAGAGAGACCAGGCGCAGGGATGGTCGATACCTGCACGCTGGTCTGACCGGAACCACGCCGCGCATCCGATTCGTATTCCTTCGCGATCTCTTGCACCACTCCGTATCGCTGCAAGGCTTTCTCCGCGTCGTTCCACCCAAGGCCGAGTCGTTTCCAGAACTGTGGATGAAAGCGGAACCAGTAGTGGTACAGGCCGAGGATGTCCCCGCCAAAATGCGTGCCTGTTGCCATCAGGCGACACTGCGAGGCGAGCATGGCCTGGTGGAAGGCGTGGCCGATGTCGGTGTCGCGCCCGCGTCCGTTGTGGCTCTCATCTACGACGCAGAGCGCCACACACCCATTGAAGAAGCGGTAGAGGTAGTCGTAGGGGGAGAATGAGTCAGGCAGAGACGCGGCAGTCACGTACCGCTCGCGTTTGCGGCTTGCGATTTCGTCAGCAAGCTTCCGGCGACGGCTCTCCATCATGCCCGCTTTTGTTGCTGGCCGCGGTGGCTGGGTGGCGTGTGCGTGTGGCATCTGTACCGCTTCCAGGCTGCGTGCAGGCAATCCGTTGGCCTTGCCCGTTTTCGCCGGGGGATAGGCCGACGGCCATCGATCACGGAAGATCAGCGGCTCCACTGAGAGAGCAGGCATGGCAGCAACAAGCTGTGTGGTGAGTGCTGGCAGATTGGTTCGCACGGGCAGAAAGGTGCGGAACGTGCGCTCATCCATGCCACCGGGATGGGCCGCCGTGACGATGCGCCGCAGCGCCTCTTCATCCCGGCGCGCAAGGGTGATGAGATCGTCCGTGGGGGATTGTGCGGCGTGTGCCTGGGCCTGTCGCTGCACGCGCTCTATCGCCTGCGACCAGGCTGCGAAGCCCATCTGCGGATGCTTGTGCTGTGCCTCCGGTCGCCGGATGCACGCCCACAGCGGCGTGCGAACGGTCTTTCGTCCATCTGCTCGCCGGTTGCGTGGATCGCCAGCGCACCTGCACCAGCGCGGCTTCAGGGAGAGCCAGGTGCGGCTGGTCACCGGCTCCAGCTTATCATCCTCATGGTCTGGCTCCTCTTGCTGCTTCAAGAGGAGGATTCCTTCTTCATCATCCTTTGGCTTCTTTTCCACATCATGCAGCTTGCCTGGGATGCCCTTGACCATGCCGCCGCAGCCAGGGCAGAAAAAGCGCGTGGCCGTCTGGAGGCGCGTGTACCACTCGCCGGAGTGTTTCCACTGATAGCCAACCAGCACCCCCTGCTCATTCTTCACCGGGCGCAGACGTGAGAGCAGGGAATCCTCCGGTTCCGTCACCTTCACGTCGGCGAGTTTCTGCTTCTCGATCACCGTCGGTTGCCAGCCCAGACCAAAGGCGCGAGTCAGTGAGTGCGGAAAGATGGCAACCACCGCCGGCGCGGAACTGGTCGCGCAGCGAGCGAGCCAGACTGGGATATCACGGTGGCTCTCGATGAGGATCACGTCCGCGCCGATGTCCTGCCACGCCGCGCGGATTTCGGCGGCATACTCTTTGGTGACTTTTTTCGGTGTGGTCACCAGCACCGGTAGCGCGGATGGTCCGGCGTCCTCTGGCGCAATGAGTGTGCCATCCGTGTGCTGGTAGGCGATGAGACGACCGGTTTCCGGCTCGCGGACCGGGGTGAGGTCGAGCATGGTACGCGCCCGCGGGTTCTTGAGCCATGCGAGCCTGAGCCCGCGCATCCAGGCGGGTTGCCTGCTCTTGTCCAGGAAGAGCGGTGTATTGCGGTGTCGCCACTGGTAGGCCATGCGCGCGGCGACGGCGGCAGCTTGTCGCGTTTTGCCGGTTCCAGGCTCCCCTTGAATGGCAGCTTTGCCGGACGTGTCAAGCGCGCGCCCCAGCGCGTAGACACGGTGTTGTTGTGCCGGCGTGAGGCCGGGAAATCGCGCGTTGGGCAACTGCTTGTCCTGCCCGAACTGCGACAGCACGCGCAGTTCCCACGCCGCCGGGTCCAATTTGTAGCGCGGCACGCGAAGCTGCGCCACGCGGGCGGCAAGCTGTCCGAGCCAGGGAGAGAGGAAACGGAACACGCCATCCCCCTGCTCATAGCGCGTCTCGCCCGTCACGAGATTGAGGACGCCCAGGATGGGCTTGTCTTGCCACTGGCGCACGGAGACAGCCACCACGCCGTGTTCGCGCAATTTCTCCTTTTCCTCCTCGTCCACCTGCATCGTGGCCCATTCGTGTCCCACGAAGGCGGTGAGCAGGTGCGGTTCCCCGTCCGGCGCGGTAATGATCTCACCGTCCAGCAGTCCCGTCAGCACCTCGGCAGCAACATGCGCCTCGCCGGACAGCGGCATCAGGGGTTGTCCACGAAGTTGCTCCGGCTCCCAGGTCGTGGCTTCTTCCCATAAGAGAGACAGATGCGCGCCGCTTTTTTCCAACGCGGCCAGCAGCGTTGCTTCATCCGCGTGGCGCACGACGACCTGCGGGCGCGTGGTCGCCTCTGGCACAGGATC
>Ga0307372_10012474_pt1 | contig 11127 bp, 8 predicted proteins | sample OX1MG_FD_202533 | JGI IMG/M metagenome (GOLD analysis project Ga0307372, IMG submission 202533) | Soil microbial communities from Risofladan, Vaasa, Finland - OX-1 | ecosystem: Environmental > Terrestrial > Soil > Coastal area > Acid sulfate soil | place: Finland: Risofladan, Vaasa | collected...
CGATGCACTGACTGACACCGTTGTCGCAAAGATCGACGGCCTCGGCGGCGGTCTCGAGCAGCCGCGGTTCAACCCCAACGATGAGATGGTCTACCTCGCCGGCAACGCCGACAACGTCCTTTACCAGGTCGACCCCACCAGTGATCGGCTCGTCGCCACCCACAAGATCGGCGTTCCATGCAGCCCGAACGGCCTTGCGATCAACCCGGGCACAAATCAGGGGCTGTTCGCCGGCTCGGACCGGGCCTCTCCAAACACGGTCATCTGGGACTTTGGCACACAGGCCGTAGCCGAGGTGATCGAGGGCTGTGGATGCGGCGACGGCGCGGTCTACATCCCAGGTATCGACCGCTACCTGCTTGCCGCATCGGGCTTCCCCGAGGGCCCCGTGATCGGGATCTTCAGTGGCAGTCCGGCCTCACTGCTCGCCACGGTGCCGAGTCACCGACGGTCGAGCTGGGTCGCGTATGACGAGACGGGCGGCGTCGCGTACGCGCCAACGGTGATCTCGGGCAAGCCCGGGCTCCTCAGCTTCAGCCTCGCGGATATACCGGGCGCCGCACCGGCGGGCTGACCCGTTCGACTCAGCTGCCTGCTCTCAATCGTCACCCACAGTCTCTCGGGGCGGGGCAGGTCCTTCGCACGCGAGAACCTCGTTCGCAAGATGCTCGCACTCGACAAATTCTGCTCTGGGACGCGTGCCCCTTCGAGCGAGACCAACGCGTATGGATCGCCGCGCAACCCAGGTTCAGGCCGCGACTGTGACGACAACAAGCGCTCTGCCCGAACGCTGAGCAGCGGTCGCCACCCACCACTTCATCGGACATGACCTCGCTACGTGACCAGCCCGGAGAAGAGCTCGGACACGGTTCCGCCGAGGAACTGGGCCCTGTCGATACGGTTCAGAGTTTCACAGGCTGCGACCGCGCACTCGACGAGCGAGCTGTATCCCTCGCCTTTGGTATGGGGAAAACTTGAACCCCAATACAGCCGTCGTGCCCCAAAAAGTTCTACCAACTTCGCCAAGAATGCCTTGCCGTCGGTATCCAAGAGATTATTCAGCGTGACCATCAGCGACAGATTCTTGAAGCTCGCAAGTTCTAGAGCCGGCTGCACCTCTGGCCAGGGAGCCCCTGATTTGAGATCCGGACTGCCACATGCATCGAGAATGAAGCGTGTCCCGGGAAGTTGACCAAGGAGGTCCCGCAGTCGACCTGCGTTGTCGCTGAGCGCACTACGCATCAGGTGGACGCGCACAGGCTTTCCAATTTTTCCGGCGAGCTCCGCAATCTCAAATGCCTTTGGATCTTCGAGTGAACCTCCAGCGCCGGGTCCAGAGACAAACAGCCGGACCGCAGCGATCGCATCGGCTGCGAAAAGACGGGCGACCACTTCAACGGGCTCTCGATCTTTTTCGAGGTCGACGGCTCCGACTGCGACAAACCGGTCAGGTCGGCGCCGCGCACAGTCGACGAGGTAGCGATTGTCGCCGGCATAGGCGAGGAACGGTTGAGTCAAGATGGCACGATCTACTCCGGCGAGATCCATCACCTGTTCATAGTCTTCGAGTGTCACGGGTGCGGCCTGTTGCCACGAGTGGTCACGCGCTCTATTCCCAGGAAGTTTTACCGTATCTTGCCGCTTGGGATAACGATCAAGGTCGGCAGACATGACGTGAACATGACCATCAATGAGCACAGGCGCCTGCCACCTTTCGCACCTCGTGGATCTCCAACCGTGACACTCTAGTGCCAAGGGTCACTCTCGCGGCCGTGGTTCAAGGTGGCGACCCAGACGCTCGCGGGCGGTGGTCTCACCCTCTCGCAGGTCAACCTGGCCATTGGAAACCCGGGGGCCCGATCATCAGCTCGCACCGGTTGATTCCAAGCGTCAGATCGATCTAGCGTGACTCATCGACGATCGAGCGGCATTTTGAGGAGATCATGATTCATACCCGGCATCTCGGTCAGGATCTTGTCGTATCGGCAATCGGCCTCGGTTGCATGGGAATGAGTCAAAACTACGGCCCGACCGACGACTCAGAGTCCATCGCAACGATTCACACGGCGCTTGATCTGGGGATCAATTTTCTCGATACCGCGGATATCTACGGAGACGGCGAGAATGAAAAACTCGTCGGTAAGGCAATTGCGTCGCGCCGCGAGGAGGTCATCCTTGCGACAAAATTCGGCCGTACCCGAGACGAGGACGGCTCCCTTGGACCTTCGAACGGCACCCCTGAATACGTACACCGGGCCTGCGATTCCTCTCTTGCGAGGTTGGGAGTCGACTACATCGACCTCTTTTATCAACACCGCGTGGATCCTTCGGTACCGATTGAAGACACCTGGGGCGCACTGAGCGAATTGGTCGCCGCGGGCAAAGTTCGTTATCTCGGCATTTCGGGGGCCTCGTCTGCGACCATCCGCCGGGCAAACCAGATACACGCGATTGCAGCATCACAGAACGAATACTCGCTCTTTACGCGAGAGGTCGAGGACGATCTCTTGAGCACGCTCCGGGAGCTCAACATCGGACTCGTCTGCTACAGCCCTTTGGGTCGCGGATTCCTCTCTGCCTCGATCGAGTCTCCACGCCAGTTCGGTGCGGCCGATAGTCGTCGCAACCATCCGCGTTTCCAGGGAGACAACTTCCGCATGAATCGAGAGGTGGTCGGCAGGCTCAGTCAATTTGCCTCCGAAAAGGGGCTGACCGCTTCGCAACTCGCGATTGCCTGGCTGTTGGCACAGGGAGATGACATTGTGCCCGTCCCTGGCACCAAACGTCGTGTCTACCTGGAGGAAAACGCCAAGGCAGATTTAGTCGCGTTGACAGAAGATGATGTGAGATCTATTGAGTCATTGGCTCCCAAGGGATTCGCGTCCGGGCCAGCCAACAGCGCTTCGCAGATGTCGACGTTGAATCTCTGAGTCCTCAGATTCACCGATTGGGGATGATCCCCGTCGGTTCGATCTCGGCTCTTTGTTCAGCCCCTACCCAAGAGTTCACGAACCAGCGGCTCAAAGTGTTCAAGCGGCTCACTCCGATAGTCAACGTCGAACGCCGTCTGGTCGTACTTGGCGCAGAACTCGGCCGTATATTCAAAGTAAGGCGAGTCGCGAAAGGCCTCCCGGGCATTGCGGTCACCACCGATATGGTGCCAGAAGTAGTAGCCCTGGAAGATCCCGTGATGCTCGATCATCCAGTGATTCGCTTGAGAGACATAGGGCTCTACGATGGCCGCTCCAATTGCAGAATGATTGAGCGGACTCAGGGTGTCGCCGATGTCATGTAACAGAGCACACAAGAGGTACTCGTCGTCTCGGCCGTCGCGTTGCGCGCGGGTGGCGGTCTGGAGCGAGTGCTCAAGTCGATCGACGGGAAAGCCGCTGAAGTCGTTGCGGAGGAAGCTGAACTGCTCCAGAACGCGATCCGCCAAATGGCTCGCGGCAATGTTGCCGCTCGACTTGATCAGCGCCCAGTCTTTTGCTGTCGACTCCTCAAAGGACCGAAAGGACGTCTTTGCCTGAAGATTCATCGTCGGACCCCTATCTATAGGTCAACACACGCTATCGAACGTCGCCTGCCGGCGGAGCCAATACTGGCATGAGTCCGAACGAATGTCCGAGTTCTCGGATCACCAAGCTCGGTGCTCTTTGGCGAGACGGGCCAACGGGCAAGTGCGCCACGCTGCGGACTGGCTAGTAGCCACCGAGCGCGAGCGAGGCGACCGGTATTGCCACTGCCACAGCCTGAGAACGACAGATCAGAGTCTCCATCGAGAGCCTTCCCGGGTCGACCGTCGTCTCATGCTCCGAGGCAAGTGCGTCGAGGATGAACTTGCGCACCTGACGGCCATCGAGACCGGAAAGGTTGGCCGCGACATCCTCGAGCGCGCTGTCGACTGCGAGCAGACCGCAGGCGGGGAAATGGCCACCGAGGTACACAAGCGTGTCCGCGAGGAGCTCTTGAATGACCGGTACGGTGAGTGAGGGAAAGCTCAGGACAAGATCTGCCCGCGACATGACAGCGTCATCGAGCGCCCCGGGAACGTTGGTCGTGCCAACCACCACCGTTCCAGCAAGCTCGCGCGCCACCCAGTCGAGCGCAGAGAGCAGAGCCGCCGTGCCGCGGAAGACGTCGGCCGGGTTGATCTCGACCGACGACCTGGAGCGGGAGACCCCGAGTGCCTCCATCTCGTCAAGGACAACGACCAACGGCCCACTTTGCGCAAGCGAAGGAAGTTCCTCTTGGAAGAGCTGGATGATGTTGCGCTGGGTACGCCCGAGCAGTTCGCTCGTGAGAACGTGACAGTTCACGTCGATAACACGCACAGATCCGAGACGCCCGCCGAAGTGTTCCGCCACCTTCGCGCCAAGACCTCGCGCCAGCGAGGTCTTGCCGGTGCCTGGCGGTCCCGAGAGGACGATGAGCCCGTGGGTCGGCAGGCTCGCACCTCCGAGACCGACCCGCCGGAGTTCCATCGCCAACAGCGCGTGGTTGAAAAGGAGTGCCTTTAACTCAGGGGGTACAACGATATGGTCCCACGCCTCGGCGAGCGCGGCGTCATCTTCTGGCGCCGTGACGCGCACGGCATCGTGCACGTACGAGTGGCCGGAAAGATGCGAGTGATCGCTCAATTCCGCCTCCCCCGAAGCCGTGTCGTCGCGCCCGCATCAACGCAGAGCTCCTCATCCAAAACAACCGCGTAGAGTTCGCGTGCCGAGTCGCGAGATACGTAGCCTCGCCGCACGTCGAGCGCAACAAGCTCGGGATCGCGTGTCCGGGGGTCCCCCATTCCACCCCCGCCTGCTCCCTCCACCCGGAAGATCTCGCCGGGCGCTACCCGGTACTGACCTGCGATGGGGAGCGGAAGATCACCATCGCCTTTGTCCAGCGTCACACGGGCAACGCTTCCCGGAAGCCCTCCGGCTACCCCGCGGGCAGGAAATCGTCCCCGCTCGGCACGTCGACTTACGGTCGCCGCGTTCACCGCCTCGTACTCGCGCCGGTAGCTGAGTCCTCCGCGCGTGCGGCCCGGACCGCCCGAATCCTTGATCAGCTCAAAGCGTCGCACCCGCATCGGGAACTGTGACTCGAGGATCTCCACCGAGGTGATCGCAAGGTTCGTGGCATAGACCGCGACGCCCGAGATACCGTCCCGCTCGGCCATCGCGCCCATGGCGCTTCCAAGCACCTCATACTGCAGCGCTCTTGCGCCCGACAGATCCATCTGCCAGTTGAATGCGAGCGTTCCACCGCTTCCTCCCGAGTGAGCGATCGAACGCGCCGGCATGAATTGGCCAAGCGCCTCGAAGCACAGATCGACGAATCGGTGGTTGACCGAGGTCGCCGCGCCGACCGGCGCCGGAGGGACGGGATCGAGGACACTCCCCTTGCGGCTCACCAGCCGCACCGGACGTCGCATCCCGTCGTTATATCCAAAGTCGGGATCGGCCAACGCAATCAACGCATAGAAGATGCCTGCCTCGACGAAGGGAATCGTCATGTTGACGGGTCCGACCGTCTGATCGTCGCTCCCGGTCGTGTCAAAGGTGATCTCGTCGCCCGAGACCGTGACGCTGAGCGCGAGGCGGACGGGACGCTCGAGGTCAACTCCATCGTTGTCCATGAAACCCTCCACAGAGACCGAACCGTCGGGCCACGACGCGAGGCACCGACGGAGATTCCGTTCGCCCTGATCCATGAGTTCGTCGAACACCTCAAACAAGGTGGTGGTCCCAAACTGGCGCGCGATCGCCGTGATGCGTTCGGCTCCAACCTGGGTAACGCCAAGCTGCGCGCGCATGTCACCGAAGAACAGGTCCGGATTGCGCACGTTGGCCGAGATCACCTGGTCGACCACCTCGTTCACGACGCCGTTGCGGCGGTAGCGGAGCGGTGGCAACAAGAGCCCCTCTTGGAAGAGATGCGTTGCGCCCATCGACGCGCTACCGACAACCGAGCCGCCGAAGTCGGGCTTGTGCGCTATTGAGCAGCCGAAGCCGACGAGCACGCCATCACAGAAGGCCGGCACGACCACGCCGAGGTCCGGTGTATGCGGTATCGACGCTTCGTAGGGGTGGTTCGAGAGATAGATGTCCCCGGGAGCCATGTCCGGGAAGCGCTCGAGAAGCGCACGGATGAAGTGGTGGTAGTTCATCCGGTGCCCGTGTGTAAGCCCGTTCACGACGATGTCTCCCTTTGGTGAGAGCAGGAAGATCGAGCAGTCGCGCGACTCGCGCATGAGCGTCGAATACGCGCTGCGATAGAGCAAGTAGGTGAGTTCGGCGATCGCGGCCTCGAGCCGCGTCCTTGTCACCTCGACCTCGAGCACGGTGGCCATCAGTCGTCGCTCCGCTCGCAGACCAGATTGTGGTAAACGTCGCACATTGCCTGCCAGCGCGGAGGCACGAACGAGGTGGTGTCGGGTTGCTCGACGATCGCGGGACCGTCGAAGGCCATACCCACCAAGAGTGCCGACCGGTCGTAGACGGGAATCGTCTTCCAGTGCCCTCCGAAATAGACAGGGCGTTCCGCCTTGGGCACCGGCGCACCGGGGGGCGCGTCCGGCTCCGGGGCCGGCAATGGCTCGTAGGTCGGCAGTTTCACGACAGTCCGGATGCGAAAGCTCACGATCTCGACCCGCTCTGACTCTGCGGCATAGCCATACGTTCGACGATGGCCCTCATGGAACAGCCCACGAAGCAACGCGGGCGCCTCTTCGGTGCCACAGCGCGGGACCGAAATACGGATCTCGAAACCTTGGCCTGCGTAGCGGGCGTCGACTTCACGGTTGCATACCACCTCTTCGGCGGTGAATCCCTGAGCCTGCATCGCCAGCAGTGCGCGGCGCTCGAGCGAGGCGTAGCGGTCTTCAATCGCCGCCGCGCTCGACGACTCAAGGAGGGTGATCTCGGACTGCACGAAGTCTTGGACGACGTCAGTCGAAAGCAATCCGACCGCAGAGAAAGCCCCGGGGTTTGCCGGGACCAGGATCCGCCGGATACCGATCTCCTCTGCTACGCCCGCAGCATGAAGCGGCCCCGCGCCACCACAGGGCACGAGCGTGATCTTTGACAGGTCGATCGCGCGCTGGGCCGCGAAGACCCTGATTGCCTCCGCCATGTGCACGTCATTGATCTCGATCATCGTCGTGGCCGCCTCCTCGACGCTGAGACCAAGCGGCTCGGCGATCCGCTCGGTGATCGCCGACACGGCGAGCGTGGGGTTGATCGCCATCTGGCCGCCGAGGTAGTACTCGGGGTTGAGAAATCCCAGCACGAGATCCGCGTCGGTTGTCGTCGGGTCCGTGCCGCCCTTGCCGTAACAGACCGGCCCAGGCAGCGCGCCAGCACTGTCAGGACCTACGAGGAGCCGTCCGTCGGGCGCGAGGCGCGAGATCGTCCCACCTCCCGCTCCAATCGTCGTGATGTCCAGCATTGGAACATAGATGTCGTGACCGACGAGATTGCCCTCGGTCACCTCGAGCGCTCCGGTGTCATCGACAAACGCGATGTCCGCGCTGGTACCGCCGATATCGAGAGTTACGAGCGTGCCCTGCGACACCGCACGTGCCATCGCGACCGCTCCTTGGACTGCAGCAGCCGGTCCCGACAGCAGGGTCTGAACTGCCCGACCACCAACGACGACGGCTGAAAAGGGCATGAGGCCACCGTTCGACTCCATGAGGAAACACCGGTTGAACGGGAGGCCACTTTGCGCGAGTGCCTCACCGAGATTGCGCACGTAGTCGACGAGAAGCGGCTCCAAGCTCGCATTCAAAAGCATCGTCGAGATTCTCGGCCACTCCCGGATCCGGGGAAGTACTTCGGACGACAGCGATACGCGCACCGCCGGACAGCGCTCGCGGATCACCGCTCGCAGAAGTTCCTCATGCATCGGATTGGTGAAAGAAAAAAGGAGACAGACCGCGATCGAACCCACCCCGAGTGCGCCGATCCTCTCGGCGATCTCTTCGGCTGCATCCATCGTGAGCTCGCGCACGACTTTGCCGTCGCGATCGATCCGCTCGGGCACCTCGATTACGTTCAGCTCGTCGACCAGACTGTCTCCATGACCAATCGTGAGATCGTAGATGTTGCCACGGCGTTGCTGATCCTGCACCTGGACAGCGCCTCGATGGCCCTCGGTAATCAACAGCGCACAGGGTGGATAGCTCCTCTGGATGAGTGCATTGGTCGTGATCGTGGTTCCGTGGAGGAACTGGTCAATCAAAGCGATAGAAAAATCCGGTCTTTGCTCGGCGACGAACCGCAGTCCATTCAGTACCCCCACGGAGGGATCCTCGGGTGTCGTCGGGATCTTATAAATCTCGACGGCGCGGCTCACCGGATCCAAGATTGCGACGTCGGTAAAGGTGCCTCCGACGTCGACCCCGACGCGCCAGCGGCGTTCCGACACGTCCATACTTTCCCCCCCGGGTCAGAATTTCGTCGCGACAAGGACCCCCTCATCGGACACGGAGATCCTATCGTTGCACATCGAGCCCACAGACCGCCGCGGCGGTCATTCAATCTGGCGAACTCAGTCCAACACAACAGGCTCCAACCCGCAAGAGCGACGTAGAACATCTCCGCGTCGTCAACATCGCACCGCGAGCCCCATACGTCGACGACACTGTCCCTCGTCTGTCTGACCATCATTGAAACCGCGACCACGTCGGTCCGTGAAACGACCTTCAGATTCGGGGCATCACTCGCAACGATGCTGACCTCACCGCTTGGAGACACATCCTCACCAGCGAAGCCGTAACTTCAAGCCTTGAAGTTTTCCACCAAATGTGGGGCCAAGAGGCAGTGGCCGCCGATCGGGCCAATCATCTGTACAGGTGGCAGAACGAGACCGTGGCTGAGTCGTGGAGATCTGAAATAGTCGAGGTGGCGCGCTCTCCACCACTGCGCCGAAGAATGGTCGGCTCGGGTGCATCGGCGCTCTTGCGCGACATCACGGCGAGGGGAATACACGCGATCTCTTGCCAGGTCTGGCTATCGTATGGGGCCCTCACAAACCGGCTTGTATTCGACCAATTAGAATTTTGGCGGTGAAAGAGAGAGACCGATGGCGATTGTAGAGAAGAGGTCCACGACAGAGTCGGGGATGCCTGTCGTGATGGCGATCCCCGAGGGCAACGGTCCGTTCCCCTCCATGATCTTGATGCACGAGCGTTATGGATTGGTCCAGCACACAATCGATATTGGAAAGCGGTTGGCGGAGAACGGCTACCTCGTCGCTGCTCCCGATCTCTATTTTGAGCATCCGGACCAAGAGGCACTCCACGCCGGCAAAGTCTCGGTAGATGTGGCAGATGCAAAGGTAAACGAGCAACTCGAAGAGGTGGCAGATCTCATCCAGAGAGAGTTCGGAGCCGATCTCGATCGACTGGCAGTGATGGGCGTATGTAAGTCAGGGCGTTACCCCCTTGCATACGCCGCCGAGCACCCCGTTAGAGCGTGTATTACCTTCTATGGCGGATTGAGCGAAGAGGCCTGGTCATCCAACGATCTCCACCCGATCCCGATGGAGCAGTACCTTGCCAACATAGAGGCGCCGATACTTGGTGTCTATGGCGAACGGGACCATACGATTCCCATCGAAGCCGTATTGAAATTGAGAAATGCGTTGGAAGAACGTAATAAGAGCTACCAGATCACCATCTATCCGGGCGTCCCGCATGGCTGGCTCAACGATACGATGCCTGGCCGATATCGGCCAGAGGCTGCGGAGCAAACCTGGAAAGAGCTTCTTGGCTTTCTCGATGACGAGCTCGTTCAGCGCAACGAAGTTCGAAGCGACCCAGTCGAGTGGCGATTCAGATCGGCGAAACATCTCAACTATGACTACAGCAAAAACGTACGATTGGAATAGATTTATGCTCCCAGTTCAGCCAAGCATTTCATTGCTCTCGGAGAGTTCCATCGGGATATCGAAAGTCTTTGTCTCGGTCGAAAGCGGTCCTAAGGTGAGATTAGAGATGTAAGTTGTGCGCGCGTAGTGGGCCCTTCGATGAACTTCGCGATGATGGCGCGAGATCTCATCTTTCTTCGGGTTCGAACATAATGAAAATACCTGCGATCGACAGAGGGAACTAATGGACACCTTGCCCCTTGTAATAGATGTCAAGTCAACCGGGTTGCTCGTGTTTGACCTCTACGAATCAGCACGCGAAAGCATTGAAAGTAGGGGAATCCTGGAGCCTGTGCTCCGTCTCATCGCCGGATGTCGGGCGCGCGACGTGCCTATCTTTTTTACCCGACCTGCGCACCGGGCGGATGGCTCTGATCTCGCGCGAACTATTCCCGATATGGATCGGGATCACCGATATTACGGCAGCGACCTCCAATATCCGCGACTTCCTCACGTAGAGGTCGATTCGCCGGACAGCATGCCTCTGCGTGAATTCAACTTTGGGCCTGCAGACTACGACATCACGAAACATCGGTGGTCGGCATTTCATGGAACCGCCTTGGATCTCTCGCTTCGGAGCCGTAACATCGACACGATCCTCGTTGTAGGGGGAACCACCCACATCGGCGTCGCGTCTTCTGTGTACTCAGCCAGAGATCTGGACTACCAGATCGTCGTTGTGCGCGACGGTTGCCACGGGACTCCGAGTGAGCTTTCGTCGCTTCTCGATGACATCTTTCCCCAGATTTGCCATGTCCGTACGGTGGACCAAGTGCTAGAAAGTCTCCGAGACGTCTCGCTCTGACGGTCAGGTCTGAATTCTGTCCGTCAGTTTTATGCGTCCCGCGTCCCCTTATTATCTTTCGTAGGATCTCATCGGCAAAGAGCGCCAGACGGTGTACGGGACTCCTGCTAGCGGCGGAGGCGACTCAGATCCACCAAGCCGCGATGGGCAGTCTGGCCGCCGTCGATTACCACAGCCGTGCCAGTCATGAACGATGAGGCGGGTGAGGCAAGGAATCCAATGAGATTCGCGATCTCGGAGGCGTCGGCAAAACGTCCAAGGACGGTACTCATGACCGATTCAGGGTTGTGGCCCGACGGGCTTGCGGTGTCGACTGGACCTGGGCATACGCTATTTGCGCGCACACCCGAGCTACCCACCTCTGTTGCGAGCTGACGGGTAAAGCCGATGACTCC
>Ga0307372_10012475_pt1 | contig 11126 bp, 10 predicted proteins | sample OX1MG_FD_202533 | JGI IMG/M metagenome (GOLD analysis project Ga0307372, IMG submission 202533) | Soil microbial communities from Risofladan, Vaasa, Finland - OX-1 | ecosystem: Environmental > Terrestrial > Soil > Coastal area > Acid sulfate soil | place: Finland: Risofladan, Vaasa | collected...
CAGGGAGCCCGTACCGGTGCCCCGACCGGATAGCCCTCGGGGTCGACGCCTCAGCGGGAATTGCTGTCGAGCGCCACGCGCCGGAGTTGGCGGATCGCACCGTCAAGCCTTGTCCTGGCTTGGGCCAGTTCGTCGCCGACGGAGCCTGGGAGTCCCTCGCTGTTCGCACGGATCAGCAATCCAGCTCGATGGATATGGAAGACCACCGCGTCGAGTGGACCGATCATGGCTTGTGGACCTGGTGGATGCATGACCTCGCTGCCTTCGACCACTGGTAGCCGCTCCGTGGAGGCATCCGAATCGTGACGGGCACGGACGGGAGGTGCGTGACTCGCGGCGTCCTCCGATAGTGCCTCAACGTCCGATCCGCCAGGGACCGATCGGTCACCGAGTGTCGGGAACCCTCGGCGAGGGCTGCTCATGGTGCCATCTCGAGCCGGCCGGCATCCCCCCACTCGTCGAGAGTGACGAGTGCACAATGGATGGCACGACTGGCTACGTCGAATTGGACGAATCGCTGACCGGACAGAGCATCGGTTGATGCCTCGGACGCTCGATCGAGGGAGGCCAGCGCCCGTATGAGGTGGGTCGAGACGAGTGCCAGGGAATCTTCGGCTCGGCACCCATCCATTGGTCGCTCCTGCGTTTTGGGGCTCGCTCCACGCTCTTGGTTTGCCATGCACCGAGTGAACGCCACCGATGTGCAGGGACTCCTGGAGACGACGTGAAGAAGGGATGGAGATTCCTATGCAGTGGGCGTCAGATGCGTGGCGGCTTCACCACAGGGAGGTGCATCCGGTGATCGAGCTGTCATGGCCGTCGCGGCCCAGGAGCTTGATGCCGGCGCCTCGGGATCCGACGGACGACTGCCGCGCCCGGCACCGGCATCCCATCGGATCCGGTGCCGGGCGGGTGCATGGCTGCCCCGGCGAAACGAGACCGCCATCGGGGTGTCCCCCCTCCTCGTAGATGCTGAGCACGGTGGGGGAGGTGGCGAGGAGCTCGATCCCGCCGCACGCCACGAGGGCGGCCAGAAGCTCGAGCAGCAGCGCCGGTCCGTGCATCTGGACCTGCTCGCCCAGCACGGTGGCGCCCATGAAGACCGCGACGACAGGTTCGAGCACTCCCACCAGCGGAAGGGAGTACGCGAGGGGCCCCGCCTGGTACGCGCTCTGCGACAAGACGAGGGCGAGGATCCCCAGCGCGACCACGCCGTAGAGCTGCCAGCTCGTGAAGGCCCGGCCCACGCTTTCACCCAGCAGGTGCGTCGTGGCCTTGGTGAGCACGGCAAGGACACCGAAGGCCATTCCCGCAGCGGCGCCGAGGAGCATTGCCCGCTTCGGACCGCTCGCCTTGGCGCCGAGGCCGGAGGCCAGCACGATGGCGGCTCCGGCCGGCAGCAGAGCCAGGAGCCATGCGAATCGACCCGGGTCGGGGTTCCCGCTCTGGGGCGATGCCACCAGGAGGAAGGTGGCGATTCCGACCAGGACGCAGCCGATCCCGGTCCACTCGCGACGCCCGGCGGGGCGATGGCGTCGCCAGATGGCGAGCGGGATGGCGAAGGCAAGCTCGGTGATCACGATGGGCTGGACGAGCGCGACCGGCCCATAGGCCAACGCCACGAGTTGGAGGCCGTATCCGGCGACGAGCAACCCCACGCCCGCCACCCACTTCGGTCTCCGCAGCAATTCGGTGAGGAGTCTCAACGTGAGCGTCTTGTCCACGGGCATCGACTGTGCGGCCTCCTGCTGAAGGATGGCCGCCAGGGCGAAGCTCATCGCCGCGCCCAGGGCTGCCACCACGGAGGCCCCGACCGTCATCGCCGTCCCTGATCGCTGCGCCGGACGCAAGGCATCACAGCGCACTCTCCCCGAGCTGGCGCCGCCAGCCGACGACGCGACGGGCGAGCTCGATGGCGATGCTCACGACGAGCGCCAGGCCGAGGGCGAGGAGAAAGCCCGCCCAGGGCTTGCCGGCGAAGGCCTTGCCACCGAGCCGGCCGATGAAGAAGGCGTATGTCGCCCAGATCACCCCGGCGGTGGCTGTGGCGGGGACGAACTGCCGTCGCGGGTAGCCGATCGCGCCGCAGGTGAACGTCACGGCGGTGCGGCCGCCGGGGACAAAGCGGCAGACGATGATGAGGCGGGCGCCGAAGCGCTCGAGCGTGCGCTCGGCCCATGCCCTGCGTTCGGCGCCACGGGCACTCGAGAAGAACGTCCGGTTGGCCCACGGGCCGTAGTGCCGCCCGATCAGATAACACAGATTGTCTCCGAGAAACGCTCCGCCTGCGGCGAGGGCGACCAGGACGGCGATTCGCGGATCGATGCTCCCGGCGGTGGCGACACCCAATGCCACGATGGCCGTCTCGCTCGGGAGGACGGGGAAGACGGCGTCGAGGGTGGGGACCAGGAAGGCCACGAGGTACGACAGGGCCGCGTCGACCTGGAGGTCCGAGAGAAGGCCGACCGTCATCACGTCCTGGATGCTCCCGCCGGCACCACCGCCTTGCGCGGTTCGTGCCAGACGCTGATGGCGATCGAGATGCCGATGATCACCACGATGGCGATCAGGCTGGCGAGGATCGGGATGACCACCAACCAGGCCAGCAACATCTTGAGTCCGACGAAGATGAGAAGCGCAGCCACCCCGTACTTGATGTAGGCGAATCGGTGGAGCGCGCCGGCCAGCACGAAATACAGCGCACGAAGACCCAGAACGGCGAAGGCATTCGCAGTGAAGACGACGAAGACGTCTCTCGTGACTCCGAAGATCGCGGGGATGGAGTCCATGGCGAAGACCAGATCGGTGACCTCAATGGCAATCAGCGCCACGAGCAGTGGTGTCGCCATCAGTCTGCCGTCGTGCCGACCGAAGAACCGTGCGCCGACGTACGTGGGAGTCACAGGGAGAACACGGCGGAGACTCTTGATGACGATGTTGCGTTCCGGATCGACAAGACCGGTTCCACGCACCATGCGTCCTGCCGAGAGGAGCAAGAGGGCGCCCAGGACGTAGAGGGCCCAGCTGAAGTGGTCGAGAATTGAGGCACCGGCGGTGATGAAGACGCCTCGAAGCACGAGCGCGCCGAAGACTCCGTAGAAGAGGACTCGGCGTTGATGGGTCGGTGACACGCCAAAGGAGCCAAAGAGGAGAGCGAAGACGAAGATGTTGTCGATGCTCAGCGACTTCTCGATGAGGTAGCCGGCAAAGTACTCCGATGCACTGTCCCAACCCCGGGTCGCTCCCAGTACCAGTCCGAACAGGACACCGACGCCGATCCAGCCGGCGCTGACGGCGATCGCGTACCGGAGGCTGATCTGGCGGACGCCGCGGTGCACGGCGAAATCGACGGCGAGGAGAGCGGCGATCAACGCACCGGCCGCAAACCAGCACCACAGGGGAACACTCACGGGGTCAGCCGATGTCGGAGCAGCGCGGTGGTCGTGGCGCTGCCCCGCTCGGGAGCGGATGCGGCGCCCCCGCGGTGCCCTGGTCGATGGCGAACGTCGTCGGGCCGAGCGATGCGGTCATGGATTCTCGAGCCCGACCCGCCGTTGCCCCTGGGGCCCCGCGACTGCGTGCGGGGGAATCGGGGCCCCAGGGTTCCGGAAGGGCCCGCTCGAGTGCATCGGGCTGACCAACCGGACATCGGCGGGGGGGAAGGTCTCGGGGAGGATGGCGCCGTCGCCCGTTCGGCGTACGCGAAAGCCAAAGGGGAGAACATCGGTGATCTCGAAGCCCGGGACCCACAAGTCCACCTCGAATCGGGTGCGCACCTCCACGGACGTACCGACGATTGTCGCGAATCCCTGCTCGTTGTCGGCATCCCGACGGCCCATGTCATTCTCCGATGATCATCACGGCGCCTGCGCAGCGGCCGCTCGTTTCGTGTCCCTGCCAGCCCACCATGCTCCGGTCGAGGGGGCGTGTAGGTGATGTGGAGGCTCCATGGACATTGCCGAGGACCGGCCCGCGTGGACTCCACACCAACTCCACGGGAGCGCCATGGCGCCCTCACCTCGACGCGGTCGAATGCGGGGCACCAACCAGGGAGAGTCGGGAACGTGATTCGCAACACGGTGAAGACCGCATTCTTGCTCGGCGCCATCGGCGGCCTCCTGGTCATCTGCGGCGGGCTCGTCGCAGGACGTGCGGGGACCCTGCTCGGCCTGGGATTCGGGCTTGTCGTCGTAAGCGGCTCCTGGTGGTTCTCGGACCGGCTGGCCATCCGCGTCGCCCGGGCGCGCCGCCTGGGTCCCGACGAGGCGCCCGGCCTTCAGGCGATGGTGGTGGAGCTCGCCCGACGGGCGGAACTTCGCGCACCGCGGATGTACCTGTCGTCGTGCCCGCAGCCCAACGCTTTCGCCACCGGGCGCAGCCCCAAGCACGCAGTGGTGGTCGTGACCGAGGGTCTGCTGGCCTTGCTCGAGCCGGCCGAGGTCCGGTCGGTGATCGCCCACGAGCTCGCCCACATCCGCCATCGCGACACGCTGCTCACCTCGGTGGCCGCCGCGCTGGCGACCGGCGTCTCGGCGCTCGCCAACCTGGCTTTGTTCTCGTCATTGCTGGGTGGGCGCAGCCGCGACGACGGCCCAGGGCCGTTCGGCGCCCTGCTCGCAGCGCTGGTGGCGCCCGTCGCAGCGGGACTCCTGCACCTCGCCCTGTCACGCAGTCGCGAGTTCGACGCCGACCGTACCGGGGCCGACATCGCCGGTGGTGGCGAGACGCTGGCCCGGGCCCTCGAGCGCATCAACGGATACGCCCACGTCGTGCCCATGGCCCTGGCGCCCGCGCAGGCCTCGGCGTGGGTGGTGAACCCGCTCGGGCCCGGCGTGGCCTTCGCCCGGCTCTTCTCGACGCACCCGCCGGTGGCCGAGCGCGTGGCCCGCCTCCGCGCACGCGCGGCACACCCGGCCGCCGGTCACGGCCTTCTTGACCGATAATGGCGGCATGAAGGGACGCTGATGGCGACCACGGTGGTGGTCGTCGAGGACGAGAGCAAGTTGCGGGACCTCCTCCGCTCCTATCTCGAGCGTGAAGGCATGGTCGTGCTGTCGACGGGACTCGGAGCCGAGGCCCTTGCCTTCGCCCGCAGGGCGGACCCCGACCTCGTGATCCTCGACCTCGGTCTCCCCGACCTGTCCGGTGAGGACGTCGCCACCGAGCTGCGCACCTTCACCGACGTTCCGATTCTGATCCTGACGGCGAAGGCGTCCGAGAGCGACCGGATCCGAGGTCTGGAACTCGGCGCCGATGACTACATGACCAAGCCGTTCAGTCCGCGCGAGCTCGTGCTGCGCGCGCGGGCCATCGTGCGTCGGGGTCGGACCACGGCCGGGCACGACGACCGATCCTCCTTCGGTGACGGCCAGCTGGTGATCGACGAGGGTCGACGAGAGGTGATGGTTCGCGGCGACACTGTCAAGCTGACCCCTACGGAATGGGGGCTGTTACTCGCCCTGGCCACGACTCCCGGCCGCGTGTACTCACGTCTCGAGTTGATCAACCGGGTGCGCGGCTACGAATTCGAGGGCTACGAGCGGACGGTCGACTCTCACATCAAGAACCTTCGGCGCAAGATCGAGCTGGACCCCCATGCCCCTCTGATCGTTGAGACGGTGCTCGGAGGCGGCTATCGGCTTCGCCTCCCCCGTGATGGCTGAGATCCGCGACCCGGCCTCGACCGTGCAAGGTCGCGCCAACCTGGTTCCCCCGGAGCGGGGGACGGCGGTCGGAGTGCTGTCGCCGATCGGCTGGCGCCTCGCCCGCGTGATCGCACTGGTCTCGCTCATCGCCCTGGGGCTCCTCGCGGGCGTCACCCTGGTGTTCGCCAGTGCCGATGTCTCGACTCTGGCGCGCCAGCAAGAGGACGACCTGGCCCACGCGGTGGCAAGCGCGTTGGCGGTCAGCTACCGCGCCTCGGGGTCGTGGTCGAACGCGGATCTGTCGGCCCCCTTGACACTGGCCACGAGAGCGGGCATCGCAGTACGCGTGACCGATGCCTCGAGCGGTCTGGTCGCGAGCGCCATCCCAGAAGGCTCCCGCCCGGACTCGCGGGGCCGGCCTCGGTCACTGCCGATTCTGGTCGAGGGCCACCGGGTCGGATCCGTGACGGTGCAGGTCGGAGCTACCGGCATCGGTGCGGTCGGCAGCCACCTGCGCGGCACACTGGCCGCGGCAGTGGCCGGGAGCGCGGCGGTCGTCGCCCTGCTGGCGGTGTTCGCCGGCTTCGTCGCCGCCAGGAGGATCACGCGGCCCGTCGTGTCTCTGACCCGAGCGGCGCGGGCCATGGCAGCCGGAGAGCGTGGGACCCGTGTGGGCGACATCGAGGCGCCGGGCGAGCTGGCCGAGCTGTCCAGCGCGTTCGACCACATGGCGGACACCCTGGAACACGAGGACCACCTGCGCCGAGTGCTCGTGGCTGACATCGCGCACGAGCTACGTACGCCCCTTGCGATACTGCAGGCGTCGACCGAGGCGTTGGTGGACGGCGTGTCCGAGCCGAACGTCCAGACGCTCTCGTCGCTGCACGACGAGACGATCCGGCTGTCGCGCATCGTGGAGGACTTGGAGGTCCTGGCCGCCGCGGAAGCGGCGGGTCTCTCGATGGACCATCGGCCTGTCGACCTTGCCCGAGTGGCGGCGGGTGCTGCCGACGCCATGGAGGCTCGCGTGGATTCGGCGGGGCTCGTCCTCGTGCGGTCGCTCGAGCCCGTCGTCATGAGAGGCGACAAGGCGCGCTTGCACCAAGTGGTGACCAACCTTCTCACCAACGCGGTCAAGTTCACCCCGGCGGGCGGCCGCATTTCGCTCACCGTCGAGGCCGCGGACCGTCATGCGCGGCTGGTCGTCGCCGACACGGGCGTCGGCATCCCCTCGGACGAGCTGCCGTATGTCTTTGACCGGTTCTGGCGCGGGCGCGCCGCCCGACAGGTCGAGGGGAGTGGAGTCGGGCTCGCCGTCGTGGTCGAATTGGTGCACGCCCACGGAGGCGAGGTGAGCGTGACGAGCCAGGACGAGCAGGGCGCGCACTTCGTCGTCACCTTCCCCCGCTCGTAGGATCGCTGACCTGGTTCTCCATCGCATGCGCACACGAGCACGACGGTTCCTTCACATCCAGGGCGTTCAATTCGGCAATGACCGACACCTGCCGACAGAAGGAGCCCGACATGGCAGTCAGCCAGTGCCCCCGTTGCGACCTCCGTTTCCCGTCGAGGTCGGAGCTCGAGTGGCATCTCGTCGAAGACCACGACGTGCCGTTGCCGACGCGGCCGTTGCCTGCACGGACTCGCCCCTGATGGCACCGCGCGTGACCGCGACGTGCGCGGCCCGCCGCTCCAGGATCCAGGAGGAGGCCATGGCCCCCCGTGGGGTACGCCGGGCCTTCGAGCGGCGCTCATGTGCCAGGGTGGCCCGGCACATCGCCCGCCGAGGATGTGGTGGCTCGCGCCGGCCGAGGAGGGCGTTCCGAGCGCCAGTGTGACGCGGTTGCGCGGGCGACGGTGGAGCGGGCGACGGGAATCGAACCCGCATAACCAGCTTGGAAGGCTGGGACTCTAGCCATTGAGCTACGCCCGCGAACGGCCCGAGGTTACCCGTGGCGTGCCGCGCGTCGGATCCTGGCCCACCCGTCACCGCTCCGACCCGCTGATCGCACGGGGCGGGCCGGCGCTGTCGGGGAGGGGGGATTCGAACCCCCGACCTCCTGCTCCCAAAGCAGGTGCGCTGCCAGGCTGCGCTACTCCCCGGGTACCTCCGGGCCCTCCGGATCTCGCCGCCTCAGGCCCGATGCGTTCCCCGGCGCGGCGCCCGCAGCACTCGTACGCCGGGGAACGGAACACGGACAGCGTAGGCGACCCGAGGGTCGGCGAGGTCCGTGGCGCGGCCTCGGCCGCCCTGAGCGCGTGTCCCGCGTCGCCACTGCGTGGGCGGTCCGGTGATGCCGTCGCAGGCACGCCGAGGGGGAGCGGGTGCCTCGACGACCCCGTCCGGAGGTGGGCAGACCGAGCGGATGGACAAGCTCACCCACTCGGAGTCGATCGTGATCGGTCGCTCGCCCGAGGACGTCTCCGACCTGGTCCGCCGCGACCGCGGCCGCTCGTCATGCGATCGGGCGTAGCCTCCGCGCACGACACGAGGAGATGCAGGTGACGACGACAAGCGGGTGGGTGGCGCCGGGCTTCGAAGGCGTGCGCGACACGTTCCAGGCCAACTTCGACGCCGGGACCGAGGTGGGTGCCGCCTTCGCTGCCTATCACCGGGGTGAGAAGGTGGTCGACCTGTGGGGCGGCATCGCCGACCAGACGACGGGCAGGCCCTGGGACGAGGACACCCTCGTGCTCGTGTACTCGACCACGAAGGGCGCCACCGCCATGTGCGCCAACCGGCTCGCCCAGGAAGGGCTGCTCGACGTCGAGGCGCCCGTGGCCTCGTACTGGCCCGAATTCGCCCAGGCCGGGAAGGAACGGGTCACGGTGGCCGACCTCCTGGCGCATCGAGCGGGTCTGGCCTGGGTGGACGGCACGATGTCCTTCGACGACATGCTGCGGTGGGACCCGGTCGTCGAGGCCCTGGAACGGCAGGCCCCGTCATGGCCACCGGGCACCGCCCACGGGTATCACGCCACCACGTACGGCTGGCTGGTCGGCGAGGTCGTACGCCGGGTGACGGGCATGAGCATCGGCACCTACCTGCGCGACGAGATCGCCGGTCCGCTCGACGCCGACGTCTACATCGGCCTCCCCGCTTCCGAGGAGCCGCGCGTGGCACGGCTGGTGTCGTTCGTCGACGGGCTCAAGTCCGGGCTGTCGACCGGCTCCCTGGCCGCCGGGGGCGCCGGCGCGCCCGGGGCCGGGGCCGGGCCGGATCTGGCGCACCTGGCCGAGTTGGCGTCCACGTACTTCGCCGAGGACGGGCCGCTCTTCAAGGCGCTGACTGCTCCCGGCGGGGCGCTCAGCGACGAGGCGATCTGGCACACCCCCCGGCTCCATGCCGCGGAGATCCCCGCCGCCAACGGCATCTGCGACGCCCGCTCGCTCGCCTGTCTCTACGGAGCGTGCGTGAGCGACGTGCAGACTGCATCGGGGAAGCCGTTCCGCATCCTCACCCCCGAGCAGGTCGACCGGGCGGTGCAGCCGCAGACCACCGGGCCCGACACCGTGCTCCTCGGCCTGGACATTCAGTGGGGCCTCGGGTTCAACGTCAACCGCGGGCTCATCGCCGCGGCCGGGCTCGGCGGGGAGAAGGCCTTCGGGCACTTCGGCATGGGCGGGTCCGCCGGGTGGGCCGACCCCGATCAGGAACTGGGCATGGGGTACGTGATGAACCGGATGGACATCGGCACGACGGGCGACACCCGGAGCTTCCGGCTCATGCAGGCTTGCCTCGACGCGGTGCGCCGCTGACTCAGCCGTAGTGGCGCAGCTCGACCAGGTTCCGATCGGGATCGCGGATGTAGAGCGAGGTGCCGTCGCCGGTGGGTGTCGACCGGGGGTACGGCGCAAGGTCCGTGACCCTCGGAGTCGCCGGTGTCGCGTCGTACGGGCACTGCGCCTCGTTCGCTCACCGTCTCGCCCAGGGGACGCAGAGTGAGGCCATCGGACGATGCGTCGAGACCGGAGGGCGTCACCGCCCGGCGACGGATCGGGAGCGGCCTCGTAGCATGGGACCAATGATCGACGGTGAGCTGACAGACGGACTCTGCGTGCTGATGGTCGTGGCCGAGGACATCCGGGACGGCCGGCGGGCCGAGCCGTTCACGCACGAGGAGATCTCGCGTCTCTGCAGTGAGCTGGGGCGTGCCATCGCGCTCTTGTCGGGGGAGGACCGGGAGTGAGCGTCCCCACCGACTGTCCGTAGGGGACCCGGGGCGGCTCCCCGCGGCGTCGAGGGCCGACAGGCGATCCCGGGCCGCGCCCACGCTGGTCCTTGTGCCTCCCCACCTGCTTCGATGCACGGGCGGACGTAAGATGACCGCGCTCGGTGGTGGGAAGGAGGGCGGGCGGGGTGTCGACGGAGCGGACCGGGACGGGGCGGCGTGCCCCGCGTCCCCGGGTGCAGCCCGGGCCCCGCGCCCGGTTTCGGGCACGGCTGGCGATCGGTGGGGCGATCCTGGCGACGGCCACGGCGCTGTCGGTCGCCGGTCCCTTCGCCGTGCGCCCGGCCGTGGCGTCGCCGGCGGTCCCGACCGTGACCCACGTGAGCCCAGGCTCCGGGCTCGCGGGTGGGGGAACGGCGGTGACGATCACCGGCACGGGATTCGCCATCGGGTCTTCGGTGGTGCTGTTCGGCCCCGGCGCGGCCACGTCGGTGTCGTGCGCATCGACCACGTCCTGCACCGCCGCGTCGCCCCCCGGACTGGGTGTGGCCGACGTCACCGTCACCACGTCGGGGGGCACGTCGACGACGTCGGCCTCCGACCGCTTCACCTACACGGGTGCGCCGCCGCCCCGGGTCACCGCCATCAGCCCGCGGTCGGGGGCGGCCGGGACCACGGTGACGGTCTCCGGCACCGAACTCACCGGAGCGAGCGCCGTCACCTTCGGGCCCGGGAACCCGGGCACGAACGTCACCGTGGTGAACGCCACCACCGTGACCGCCGTCGCGCCGGACGGGTCGGGGACCGTCGACGTCCAGGTGACCACGCCGGGCGGCACCAGCATGGTGCAGACCCTCGACTGGTTCACGTACTCCGACACGCTCGTGCTCAACCCCACCAACGTCATCGTCCCGGCCGACGGGTCGATGCAGGGCGGTGTCACAGCCACGCTCACCTCGGGGGGCCTGCCGGCCACCGGCGTCACGGTGACCGCCACCGAGTCCTCGGGCAGCCTGGGCACCCACGACCTCACCTCGTGCACGACCGACGGCAACGGCCGCTGCATCCTCCTGACCGCGGCCGACAGCACCCAGGAGAGCGCGACCGTCACCGCCGGCGCGTCGGGCTTCCCCGACGGTACGGCCACCGTCGTCTACCGCAACCCCGGGCCCGCACCCACCGGCCTCGTCATGTCGGTCACCGACGGCAACGGCGCGGCCGCATCCGTGGCCGGCGCCGACGTGTACTCCGACGGAGGCCACTACTTCGTCGAGGAGTCGAGCGGCCACCCCGGCCAGGACGAGGACAC
>Ga0307372_10012476_pt1 | contig 11126 bp, 10 predicted proteins | sample OX1MG_FD_202533 | JGI IMG/M metagenome (GOLD analysis project Ga0307372, IMG submission 202533) | Soil microbial communities from Risofladan, Vaasa, Finland - OX-1 | ecosystem: Environmental > Terrestrial > Soil > Coastal area > Acid sulfate soil | place: Finland: Risofladan, Vaasa | collected...
AAGCTTAGGCAGCCTCGTAAGAGGTCTGCCTGCCTTCAAATCTACGCAGCCCTCGGCAAAGGGACGGTCGTGAGGCCGTCCCTTTGTGCTGTACTTATGGCTTCTCATCCAGGGTCACACCGCCGGGCCCGATGAAATAGGCGATCCGGGAATAGCGTCGCTGTGGGTCATGATCTCGAAGCAGATCGTTGGTCACGATGGGGCATTCAAGCCGGCGCGCCTCGGTCAAGAGTGAAAGGTCCGCGTCCGTCCGGCTCTGCGCGAACCGGATCTCACCGCGCAATTCCCAGCGGTTGAGCCGATCCGGGTTTTTGACCTGGAAGAGAAGTGAAGCGTCGCAAAGAATAATAATCGGGAAAAAGCCGGCTTCCAGCAGTTTCTGGCGCACCGCGCGGATGTTTTCAAGGTTGGGACCGCTCTCCTGGTTATTTCCATCCCACGCGACGTTGCTGCCATCCACGACCACCGGGCGAGTGGAGGCGCTGAGCACGCGGCGAGCGCCGGGCAGGTAGGCGTTGGCGCCTTCAATAACGTGCAGCGCTGCCTGCCTCACTTCGCCGCTCTGGCCGGCGGCCCATTTTCTGAAGGGATCTACCAGCGATTCGTCTGCGGCGGCGATCGCGGCTGCCAACTGGGAAGCGGAGAGCGATCCGCCTGGCGCGCCGGGCCACGGCGCCTCTACCCGCTTGTGCTCGACCACCAGCGCCGGCTGCAGTCTTCGCCACAGACCGCGTTTGAGGCGGCGAGCGAGTGACTCGAAGGTCTTTGCAGCGTCGAGCGAAGTTCGGAGAAGCTCGCCATAGAGCTGCGCCACCTGCTCCACTTCCGCGCGGGAACCCGCGTCGGTGATTTCGAGCAGCTTCTCCATGCGCCACGTAACGTCGGCATCGCCGGGCGCGGCACGGATGCTCTCGCAGAATTCCGCTACCGCCTCTTGACGCCGGTTTTCGGCCAGTGCCGTTGCGCCCGCGTGATAATGATATTGTCCGACCTCTTCGGCGCTGCCGCCCAACGTGAGGGCCTCCAGCATGAGCTTCCGGGGGACCGGATTTACGGGGTCGAGGTCCAGCCATTCCCGGGCGTAAGCGGCAGCCGCGTCGAACAATCGCTTTTCGATCAGGCGCTGCAGCACCTGTCGGCTGAGATCCACGCTGGTCGCGACCGACGGCGGCGCGGCGCCCCGATTCGCCGCCGGCGCCCGGTCCGTGAGGCTCGAAACCGTCTTTACCTTTTCACGCCGGAGCGCCTTCGCGGCGCGATCCGCCCGGGCGGTCTCCTCATCCAACTTCTTCTGCAGCCGCTCCAACTTCCGGCGAGCCGACTTCAAATCCTCTTCGGCGCTATGCTGGAGCCGGCGCGCTTCATTCAATTCACGACGGGCGGATTCCAGATCCTTGCGCTCTGCCAGGGGATCAGCGCGAGACGGCGGCTCCCGAGGCTGGATGGAGGCGGCTGCTCGCGGCTTTCCGGCGTGCTCTGATTCCCGCGGCTTTCCGGCGTGCTCTGATTCCCGCGGCTTTCCGGCGTGCTCTGATTCCCGCGGCTTTCCGGCGTGCTCTGATTCCCGCGGCGCGGTCTGGCGCTTCTCGGAATCTGAGATTCCGAAGGCGATCGTGGGCACGGGGGAGACTACATGTTCAGCGACGCCCGAGATAGAGGCGTCCGGGCCATCGGAGGGTTCCGGTTCCTCCAGACAATCAGCCGGCGCCGACACTGCATTGAGGCCCGTGCGTGGATGCAGAATCAGCGCCCACTGGACCACTTCGGCGCCATGCTGCGCCGCCAGCTCACGGATACCCTCATCGGCGGGTGGATCGGGAAGCTGCTCCAGCGCCGTGAAGAGGTCTCCCCGAAGATGCTCAAATCGAGAGGAGAGCGCGTTGAGGGCGTCTGTGGTATGCAGCAATTCCTGAATTCGCTTGCGAATGATCGGGCTGGTGAGCGACTTTGGATCCGATCGGAAGCCAACGAAGATCCGGCGCTCCAGGTTAGCGTCGCGCAGACTCACAATCAGTTCGCGTCCGCCGATGAGGGTGATCAGCGCACTGAGCGATGGCAGCGAAGCCCTCTCATCGGGATCGATTGTCATTTGGCGGAGGAAACGCCGGAATCGAGATGGAGCGAAGGCGCGATGGCAGAGACATCCGGCGCCGCGGCGCCCGGCACGGAAGCGCCCCCTATGGCGTCGGTCGAGATTAGCGTCTGCTTCCGAAGCTGGCCGCACGCGGCCATAATCTCCTGGCCCCGTTCCATGCGCTGGGTGACCGCGATGTTAGACTGTTCCAGGATACGCCTGAACTGGGTAACTTCAGCCGGTCGAGGAGCGTGGTACTCGTCGCTGGCGCCCGGGTTATAAGGAATTAGATTGACGTGATTCTGCCCCCCGCGGATCAGTGCCGCCAGTTGACGGGCGTGTTCCGGTTGATCGTTGACTCCCCGCAGCAGGACATATTCAAAGGTAACGCGGCGGCCGGTTTTCTCTTGGTAGGCGTCACAGGCGGCCAGGATCTCGGACAGAGGATAGCGGCGGGCGACCGGGATCAGCGTCTGCCGTATCGCATCGTTGGGGGCGTGGAGCGAGACGGCCAGGGTGAACGGTTCATTCTCGCCGGCGAGGGAAAGCATCTCGGGAACCAGGCCAACGGTTGAGATGGTGATATGGCGCATCGGGACGCCGATCTCGGAGTGCATGATGCGGGCGGCTTTGAGAACCTCGCGGGTGTTCATTAGCGGCTCGCCCATGCCCATAAAAACCACGTGCGTGTAAGTCCGCCCGGTTAACCGGCGCGCGGTGAGGAGCTGATCGACGATTTCGCCGGCGCTTAGATTTCGGGAGTAGCCGCTCCGGCCGGTGGCGCAGAACGTGCAGCGAATTGGGCAGCCGGCCTGCGACGAGACACAGATAGAAGTTCGATCCGCGAAGGGGAGCGAAACCGTTTCAATGGATTCGCCATCGGACAGTCCGAAGAGGAACTTCTCGGTTCCGTCCTTCGCCTGCTGGCGTCGAACCAGGGTGAGGCAGTTGAGCCGGGCTTCGTCACTGATGCGTTTGCGGAGCGCGGTCGGGAGATCGGTCATGGCGTCGAATGAGTCGACGCCGCGCGCGTACATCCAGCGGGCGATCTGCCGGCCGCGGTAGGCGGGTTCTCCCCAGCCGGCTGCGATCGCCTCAAGCTCTTCCCGGGTTTTGCCGGGTAGGACCGCGGCGCCACTTTCTATTGTATTATCACTCATACCAGAAGTATAGAGGCGCGCCGGAGGGGAGTCAAACGGGAGCAGGTCTTGCGAGGGATCGGAGCTTTGCCACAATTGGAGGAAGCGACTCGATCACGGCATCGACGTCGGCGCTGGTGTTTTGACGTCCCAGCGAGATTCGCAGCGATCCGTGCGCGTAATCGGGCGGCACACCCATGGCCAACAGCGCGTGCGGCGGCTCCAGTGAACCGGAGGAACAGGCGGATCCTGCCGAAGCGGCGATCCCGATCTGATCGAGCGCCAGCAGCACCGCTTCGCCCTCCACGCCGCGGAAGCAGAAACTCGCGTGGTTGGGCAGTCGTCGGGTCGGGTGCCCGGTTACGATGGTGTCGGGAACGCGTTCCGGAATCTCAGTGAGAAGCCGGTCACGCAGGGCGGTTTCGGCGGCAGCCTCGGATCCGAGCCTATCAACGCTTCGCTTCAGCGCCGCGGCGAGGCCGACGATTCCGGCGACGTTTTCGGTGCCGGACCGCCGGTTCTTCTCCTGGCCGCCGCCGGTAATCTGGGCATGGAGACGGGTACCGGAACGGATATAGAGCGCGCCGACCCCCTTGGGACCATAGATCTTGTGCCCCGAAAGCGAGTGTAGATCCACGCCAAGAGCGTCAACGTCGATGGGCAGCTTTCCTGTGGTCTGCACGGCGTCGGAATGGAAATAGACGTTACGCTCCCGGCAGATATCGCCAATCACCGCGATTGACTCGACAGTTCCCACTTCGTTGTTGGCGTGCATCACGGTGACCAGGATCGTGTCGCTCTCGATAGCATCCGCGACGGCCGCGGGATCGACGAGCCCGGTTGGATCAACGGGAATGATCGTGAGCTCGAAACCCTCTCTTTCGAGCGCGTGGCAGGTTTCAAGCACCGATGGATGCTCGATGGCGGAGACAACAATGCGCCGTCCCCTGGATCGCCGGGCGGAGGCGACACCTCGAATGGCGAGATTATTGCTTTCGCTTCCTCCGCCGGTAAAGATGATCTCGTTGGGAGACGCGCCCAGGCACGCCGCTACCGTTTCCCGGGCATTTTCCACCGCCTCCCGCGCCTGCCGGCCGGCCGCGTGGATGCTGTTCGGGTTCCCGAACACCTCGCCGAAATAGACCTCCATCTCGGCCCGCACGCCGGGATCTAGCGGGGTGGTAGCGGCGTTATCCAGATAAATCACGATCGACTCCCCTCGTCCGGCGCCGGTTTTTGGGGAACGCTGCATGGCGCCGATGCTTATGATCGCACTATAGCACGGGGAAGGAAGATCGTTACCGGGCCCCTCTACGCGTCAGCAGCGCCAGCGTCTCCGGCTGTTCCGACGCGAACGAGATGAGCGGCTTGCCGTGGGATTGCCTGTTTTTGCTGTTAATCAAGAGCGGATCGGCGTCCAGAAACGCTGCCACCTGATCGGTTAGACCCAGCACACAGGCGGCGTAGATATCCATCGGAGCGCCCTGGGCGAGGAGGAATTCGATGATATCCTTCCGCTTCATCTGGCAGGCCGCGCCGAGAGCCGTTTCATTGCCGTTGGCCATGCTGAGCAGCAGCGGCCGGTCGGCCAGCAATTGCCGGACCCGGTCGAGGTCGCCATGAGCCGCCTCGACAAAGGCCTTCACGTCACTTTTCGTAATCCCGGTTGCACCCATTTGAATACCTCTTTCGCCAGTGTACCCGGAGCAGACAAGGATGGACGCTGCCGCGCCTTGGTCCGCGGCTGGAAAGAGATTATATCATGTTCATCCGCAGCCGGGGCGAGGCGGGAAACGGGTTCGTCGCCGGCCGAAGCCACTCGCGCAAGCCGTACGCGGAGATTATGCCATGATCCCCCCGGGACCTGACGGGGCAACTGTGGTAGAATGTCGGAAGTTACGCCTCGCGCCCGCTTTCCGACAGCCTGCTTTGGCGGGCTTCGTATGGCTGCAGCATCGGAGTTCAGCCCGATGTGGACAGAGGCAATCGAACGCAGGCGCGGAGGCCTGCGCCACAAGGATCGAGGATGAGGTAAGCGCATCGGCGCCTCGCGCCCCGTACCTCGCGCCTGCTTTTGACCGGGAGGAGAATTCGATAATGCATTTACGTACTGGCGCCGGGATGGCGCTGTTGGCGTTGGTAGTGGGTGGCAGCGCGTTGGCGGCGGCGACGCATAAGCAGTTTGAGGGAGGGGTTACGCTGTACGAGAAAGGCCACGATCAGATGGTCGTCTGCAGCGTTGACAGCCCCTATCTCTGCAATATGATCCGGTTGTATGGTGGGACGAAGACGGTGCTGGCCGCGAATGGTAAGCCCGCAAAACTGGCGCGGGGAGAGTATGTTTCGGTAGATGCTGCGGCTCAGCCGGGCGCCCCGGTTGCACTCACCGTGAGAGTATATCCCGACCGTGCCGTGCGAACGATCAAGGGGTTCAAGCCCGCGAGCACGCAGCGAGATGAAACGGTCCTGAAGCGGCTGCCGGGAGTGCGAGCCGTTAAGCTCATGCCCGAGCTTGGCGAGGTCTATCTCACGTTCAACAGCAAGACCTCCGCCGCTGACATTGCGAAGCGGGCGAAGCGCAAGGGAATCCAGCTTGTCCTCCCTGGAGCCTGACAGCGAGACGGTCGGCGAGGCCGCGACCGGCGTAACGCTTGATCACGTGAACATCGTGGTGACCGACATGGCGCGCTCGGTGGCGTTTTATGAGACGTTCCTGGGTCTCCGCAGGGGTTTTGAGGGGGTTCTGAAGGGCGGGTGGATCGATACGGTGACCGGTCTCGAATCTGTCGAGGCGCGCTGCGTCTTCATGGAAAGCGGCGATCTACCGGTTCGACTGGAGCTGCTGGAGTACGTGAATCCCGTAGGAGCGCCCATCTCGGAAACCAGAGCGCCACATCTTCCCGGCGTCCGGCACATCGCCTTCCGCGTGGCTGATCTGGATGCGTTCTGTGGCCGGCTTCAGCGCGGGGGCATCCGGCTGATTTCCGGTCCTACCCCGGTCCCCTTCCTTCTTCCCGGCGGGATCAGAAAGCGGCTCTGCTACTTCTACGATCCCGATGGCGTGCTGCTGGAGGCGGCGGAGTACCGGAGGGGGTGTGTGGGAGGGTGAGTGTGTGAGTGGGGGAGTGTGTGAGTGTGTGAGTGGGGGAGAGGGTGGGAAAGTGAGAGGGTGGGACGTGGCGCCGCACGCCCGCGCCTCGCTCCCAACGCCCAGGACCTATAATTCGGCGCCCAACACCGAGCACCCAATTCCTAAAACCTAATACCTAAGTCCTATCCCGGTTGAGGGTGCAGATGAGACCGCACTGTTCATGCTCAAACTGGATGGTGGCATGGTCGACCTGGTACCGGTTCCAGAGAATTGATTGGATCCGGCTGCGAATTCCCTCGGTCTGGCTGAGGGCCTGGTCGTCGATCACGATATGTCCACTCAGGGCGTTGCGGCCGGGGCAGAGGCTCCAGACGTGCAGGTGATGCACCCCTTGAACGCCCGGCAGAATGGTTAGAGTTTGCTCGAGCTCGTGAATATCCACGCCCGCGGGCGCCCCCTCCATGAGCACGTTGGTGGTCTCGACCAGGATTTGCCACGCGCCCCAGACGATGATGAGCGCAATCCCGATGCTGAGGATGGGATCGATGATGGTCCATCGCGGCTCAACGGCGATGATGATTCCGCCGACGATGACGCCGGCCGAGGCCGCCGCGTCCCCTAACACGTGGAGCAGGACGCTCCGGACGTTCAGATTATCGGAGTGACTGTGGCCGAGCATCCGGGCGATGCCAAGATTGACGAGAAGGGCCACCAGCGCAACGCCAAACATGATCGGCGCGTGGATGTGCCCCACCGGGCGCCGGATCCGGTTGATGGCTTCCCAGCCGATGAATCCGGCGATGGCGATGAGGGTCACCGCGTTGACAAGCGCCGCCATGATGCCGGCCCGGTGGTAGCCGTAGGTGCGCCGTTCAGTGGGAGGACGGTTGGCCTGAAATTGGGCATACCAAGCGAGCGCGAGGGCCGCAACGTCGGTGACCATGTGGGCTGCGTCGCTGAGCAGAGCGAGGCTGTGCGCCATAAACCCGCCCACCACCTCCGCTGCCAGAATGATCAGTGTCAGGCCAATGGAAGTGACTAGCTTCTGGGCGGTATCGGCATGAGCGAAATGCGAATGACCGACCACGGCATCACGATGGTCATAAGTTTGATCAGGACCCTGCCGATCTGATTCGCATTCGCTGCCGACATGATCTTCTTGAAAACCAGGGCTCACGATTGGATCATTAGGGGCTCTGGATTCCTCGTCGACCGTGTCCTGACTGATTTCGTTGCGCTCTAACATGTCAATGGCTGAAAAGACCCCAATTGGGGCGAATGCGGTTCCACCTACCTCTATTATTATGGTAGCCGCACCTCCAACTCGACCCGCGTCAGTTGGAGATCGGCCGAATTGACGTTGGGGTTAGGAAAGAGCACGTTTCCGGTGGGCGTGAGATCGACGACCTTGGATTGATGCAAGTCGAGGAGCGGAAGCGAACCCTGGTCGAGACTATCGACCGGTTTTGGTGGCGCGTTCGGGTTGTTCTCGATATGATCGGTGGTGATGACGTTCACGACGACGCCTCCGGGAAGCGCGCGCGTGGCGGTGCTTCCAGTCATACCGTTCAGGCCCAGGTTGGCGAGCGGCACGGCGACCGTGAGCGCATTGCCGGATCCGGAGAGCGACGTGGAGAATGGCGGGCCAATGAAGACCCCGCCGGCGGCTACCGCTGCGGGAGTGGTGGCCGGGTTGGAGGTGTCGATGCTATACTCGGAAGCCTGGCCGGCATGGTATTCCACGTAATCAGTAATAATGCCGGTGCCCCATCCGTTGCCCCAGCCACTGACGCCGCTGTTGGCTTGCACAATGGCGAAGGGCCCCAGTTCCGGGTGGGCGTCCTGGGCGTTCGTCGTCGGGCTTGCCTGAAGGGCTACAAAATAATAATACGAGGGGTTAATCTGGCCCTGCACCTGGAGAGTGACAAACAGAAGCGCCTTCGTCCCTGCTGCAACCGTGGCGGGATAGCGTGCGCAACCGGCGGGTCCGAAGCTGATTGCGGATGCGGCGAGGAATAGCAGAAGACCACGGCGTCTGGGCGCGTGGATCGGATGAAGCTTAGTAGGCAAGGGCATGGAGAGAGCGTTATCCTCTGAAGCAGGGAGTACGGAATGGCCGAACAGAAACAGAGCGACGCGGAGGGGGATCCGGCTCGCGGCGGGGCGGGCTGCGCCATCGCGCTCGGCGGGATAGTGGCGATCATGATACTTGTGGTTGGAGTTCTCCTCGCGTGGCCTTATCTAACCGGAAAGAGCCGGCGAGCGCACGGCCCCGTGGTGACCCACTCGATGACACCGCTCCTGCCGCCGCCCGAGCACAGCGACCTCGGGCCGAACTAACAAACGGGCTAAAAGAACTTCTCGATAGTCTGCGCGTAGATGGCCTGGCCGCGGGAATCCGGTTGGTTTACGCCGTTGGCGAGCAGCGCCGTGTAGGGAATACCCTCGTCGGCCAGGTGTTCCCACTGCCGGGAGACGTCTGCGAGGCCCACATTCTCCGCCCGGGCAACTTCCCGGATCACTTTCACGTCGGGCCGGTTGTCTTTGCCCCGGAGCGACTTGATGCCCATCATTTTCGGCATAACGAAATTCGGGGTCGTGAGGATCACCTCGCTGCCCGCTTTCTTCATTTGATCGACCGCGGCCGTATAATCCTTCTTCAGCTCTTGAGCCGTTAGCCCTGAGTCGTTGACGAATTCCACCACGACGAGATCGGGATGGTGAGAAAGCACGTCTTTATCGAGGGAAGGCAAACGCTGCTGAATGTTGGCGCCTGCAGCGCCGGCGTTGACGACATTGAGATTCGCGCCTTTGAACTCACCTTCGAGGGCCTTCGCCACAAGGTCGGGAAATCGCTGTGAAGGATCACTCAGCGCCTGACCCTCGGTGACACTGTCGCCCCAGAAGACAATGGTAACCTTACTGTTGGCCTGCAGCTTGGCGCGAGTATGGCTGACCTCAGCGACCATCGCCTTGCGCTCTTGCTCCGTTGGGGCCGGGAGGGGCGATCCCACGGGAAAAATCGAGTCGGCGGTGAGACGATCGGTGTTGTAGCTCAAATAAACAGTGGCGAGCGCGAGGGTATCTTTGTCCGCCTCGGGGGCTTCGGGAGCTGTGCGCGCCGGAACGCCTTTCTTAAGCTGGAGTGTCCCGTCAGTCCGAAGCTCGATCGTATCCAACCGCATCTGCCGAACCTTATAATCCACAAAAACCGGCTGTCCCACGGGGATGGCGCCGCCCGGCTTGCGAGATAGCTCGCCCCAAACGGGATCCAGAAGGTAATCGACGTCCTTCTTGTAGAGATGGCGCGGCGGCGCGGCCGCGCTCCAGACGGCGACCGAAATGGGATCAAGCGCGTTGGGCAGCGTGGCGCCGCCGCTAATCAGGGCTTTGAGCGGCACGCCATGGTCTGCGGAGCTGGTCGAGGCGTCGGGCAGCACAATACTCTCCCCGGTTACCGTGGTTTCGGGCGCCGGGGTCTCATTGAGCACTCCTGGCTGGGTGATTGGGATCTGCTTTCCCGCAATCATCGCGGCGCCCGGGTCTACCTTCAGCGTCCACTTTGCGCTGGGCGACACACGGAGGCCCGACTCGACGCCCGGATTGCCGCTCCTCGCCCGCAAACCGGCGAGAGTTGGCCCGGTGGAATTAGGGTTTGAGTTGAATCCGCCGCCGGCGCCGCCCTCCGGGAATTGGCCCGTGCCGCTTCCCAGACCAAGCGGCTGGGAGCACCCTCCGGCAAGTAGAGTGAAACAGGCGGCGACGGTTAGCAAATATGCCGGGCTGATCCGGCCGGTTTCCGTCAAAAGTCTCTTCAGCGATCTGGTTGGCGCCGTGTTCATAACTCATTCTCCATCAACGACCCGGCCGGGGCGCCGGCGTCTGCCATTCGTTCAAGAGTCCTGTCGGCAAGACCCACAACAGCCGGGTCGCGTTCCGTTTCCAGTGCCCGCAGCAAGGTGGCAGGCGCAATTCGCCCTATCCGGAGGAGCTTTTGAGCCGGCGCGTCCGCGGTTATCGGACTCAGTGGCGCGGCGTCACGAACGGCATCCAGACATTCCAACACTTTGCGGCGATCCAGCAGGCTCAGGTCATTCTTAGGTTGCCGGAGCCGGGGCTCGCGGCCGGATGGTTTCAACTCATTGGCCCTCGGTACAGAGCGCCTACGATCCAACAATCCCGTATTCGCAGGCGCCCAGGTGAATTCCTGCGGGCGGAACGAGGACGTACGAAACTAGACCGGCTTACCCTGAGACGTCGGACGCCCCGGCGGTCGGCCCCGGCGGAGTGGCCCCACCGGTCCCCGTCTCCCGTCCTTCGTCCTCCGTCCGCGCGGATCAGTAGCCGGCTTCCTTATCAACAACGTTTCGGAGGGGTTGGCCCTGCAAATAGCGCCGGAGGTTGTCGAGGAAGATGCGGGCCGCCCGGGCGCTATAATTTGCGTGAGAACCCGAGTAATGCGGCGTAATCATCACGTTCTCCATTTTCCAGAGCGGATGGCCGGCGGGGAGCGGCTCGGGTGCGGTGACGTCGAGAAGGGCCGCGGCGGGCCGGCCGCGCTGCAGCGCATCCACCAGCGCAACGGTGTTGATCGTGCCGCCCCGGCCGGTATTGATCAAAACCGCGCCCTCGCGCATCGCCGCAAACTCACGCCGGTCTATCATATTCCGCGTTTCGCTGGTCAGAGGCAGCGAATTCATCACCACGTCGGATTCGGAGAGGAAGTCAAACAGATTCTCGGGGCCGAAGACCCGATCAACGTCGGGGTGGGCCGCGGCCGTCCGCCGGAGGCCAATCACGCGCATTCCGAAAGCCCGGCCCA
>Ga0307372_10012481_pt1 | contig 11122 bp, 9 predicted proteins | sample OX1MG_FD_202533 | JGI IMG/M metagenome (GOLD analysis project Ga0307372, IMG submission 202533) | Soil microbial communities from Risofladan, Vaasa, Finland - OX-1 | ecosystem: Environmental > Terrestrial > Soil > Coastal area > Acid sulfate soil | place: Finland: Risofladan, Vaasa | collected...
CCATATAGTTGTTGGTGAAATTGTCGACAGAGCGCTTCGGGTAATTCCGCGCCAGCCACCTGATCGTGTCCTCGTGCGGCATGCCGTCGACGCTGGTAAAGAAGCTCGTGCCGTCCTGCGCTTCGACGAGGAAGCCATAGGAGTCGGGTTCCAGCAGCGACCACTCCAGCGGGAGCACGGTAATGGTCAGGCCGGGAAATTCAAGCTTCTGGTAAGGCTGGATGCGGGTAACCCGGTAGCCCAGGTCGAGCAATGCGTCCGTCATGGCATGGCTGCTTCGGTTCGAAATGAATATCTCGCCGCGCCAGGGCATGCGGTACAACGTGTCGATGTCGAAGTGGTCGGAATGCTCGTGCGAGAGGATTATGCCGGCCACCGGTCCCAGCGCTTCCGGGACTATCTCCCGGTCCGGCCAGACAGGCAGTCGCACGCCCGCGTTGCCGATGGTGCGGAAGACCGGGTCGAGGAAGACGTGTCCTTCGCCAGATTCGAATGACCAGCCCTGATGGCCGAGATAGGTGACGATCACGATGAGCCTCCTTCTTCGACGTCGGAGTATCCGAGCGCCATCGCAACGATCGGGGTGCCGTGCTTCTCCACGGCCACACTCGGATCGCTCCCGGCGAGCGACCAGAAGGGCTCGTCGAAGACTGAACCGAGGATGCACGCGGCTACCTGTGCGCTGGTAGCGGTCAGCGAGAGATTCTGCAGCAACTGCCCGGCTTCGAGCAGGGCGAGTTCGTAAGCGTTGACGTACTGGCGGCGCGCCCGCATGTGCAGGCAGAGGAGCAGGACGGCGGCAGGCTCGGCGGTGAGATCCGCCAGGTCGGCACAGTGCTTGAGTACGGCGAACTCGGCCGCGCGGACGAGGACGAGTTCGCCGGAGCGAGGATCCGTGCGGTAGATCCCCTGACCAAGCGGCGCACCGTCCGGCCAGGTCACCTTGTGAACGAGCAGATAGACGCTGATCGCCGGGGTCGCGGCCGGCAGTGCCTGCGCAGGCCTGTCATCGGCTGTGGTGATCGCCGGTATGACCACGTCCGCCAGGTCATGCAGGCGAAGTGCGCGCTGGCTGAAGTGACGACAAGATCGCCGCCGAGCGAGTAGCCGTGCGAACGGATCCGCGGGCCATCCGGCAGCGGGAAGCTGGACAATGAGCGGGGATTGCCCGGGATGAGGGCCTGGAACACTGCCCGGGCGTTCCTGGTGAGTGCGAGAGCTGCGATGGAGAGCTATTTCGGAATCCAGCCAGCCAGCCTGCGATAGCAATTGCCGAGCGGGGTCGCTCACTGATCTCGCGTCCATAGCATGATCTCTCTTCAAGACTCTGGGTGGTGGCCGGTCGCAATCTGGTCAGCCACCACCCAACGTCCGCCATTCAGTTAGTTGCAGCGAGCGGTCAGGACATCCTGAGTGATTTCGGTGAGAGTCTCGACGACCTCCACCGGAGGCACGCTGGCGTCGTCGACGGAGAAGTCGAACTCGTCGCTCTGCGCGCTGATCTCGACCTGAGCCTCGTTCTCGGTCTGTACGTTCATGCTGATCTCCTTTGGCGGTTCGGATGAGCAACTGAAAATCACGGTAGAGCGCCGCAATAGTGCATGTACAGATTCAGATCACGACATAGGGGTCGCTTAACGGCTGATAGGGGTTGGTCGCTTAAAGGGACGGATTCCGGTGATCGGTCCCAGCCGCGCTGGCATGCGTGGCACGCGCCGGACTGGGTAGGGGCAGCGCAGGCCAGGCATTCGACCAAGCTGAGGGGAGGTGTTCTGGCGTTGGCTACAGAGCAGCCCTTCAACGATCGGGTGAGCCTCGTCGGTCTGGAGGCTGACATCTACGAGGCAATCGCGACCCTGGAGTTCCTCGGCCGTCCGGTCACCGGCCCGGACATCGCGGCGGCGGCACGCCTGGACCAGGCGGTGGTGGACGACTTGCTGCACGGAATGACCGAACGCGCCGTCGTGAACGTCACCGACCGCGACGGCGCGCCTGCTTACGAACCCGCCTACCGGGGCTGGAGCACGGTGCCGGAGCAGTCTGCGGGCCCGCGGCGCTAGGCGGTCGCCGTTGCGGTGGCGAGTTATTTCTGGTGCAGGAAGGCGCGGACCAGTCCGAAGGCCCGCTCCGGGGCTTGCCGGAAGACGCCATGCCCGACCTGATCGAGGACTTCGGTGCGAGCGGATGTGCTGGTGAGCAGGGCGGCGAGCCGCCGGGAGGCGGCGGCGGGGACGACGGGGTCATCTCGCCCGGCCAGGATCAGCGTCGGACAAGTGATGAGCGCGGCATGCTCGCTGATGCCGGCTGGTCCGCACCGGCCCTGCCGGAAGTGCTGTTGCACGTCGTCGTTGATCAGCGCGCGCGCCCGCCGCGCGGCGAGGTCGCCGTCAGTTCCGGTTGCGTACATCGGCAGGCCATGTTCCTGCCATGCCTGCGCTGCGTCGGGGCTGGTATCCCCGCCCAGGTAGCGGCGGGCCGCGTCAGCCGCGACTATCCCGCCCCGGCGCCGGAAGACCTCGATGCTCTCCTCGAAGTCGAACGGCGCGCCGAGGGTGCTGTCCAGGATCAGCCCGGCCACGAGACTGCGGTGCCGGGTCGCGCACCGCATGGCGACAAGTCCGCCGCTTGACGACCCCACCAGCACCGGTGCGGCGATGCCCAGCACCGCGCAGAAGTCGGCGACGTCGTCCGCCCAGCGCTCCCAGGTCCAGTTACCCGGGTCACCGCGGTCGGAACGGCCCGACCCGCGCTGATCGAGGTACACCACCTGGGCAGCGTCGGTGATAGCCGAGAACTCGGGCCGGAAGAAGGTATGGTCGGCACCCGGCCCGCCGTGCAGCAGGACGAGAACCGGCCTGTCGGCCATGACATCTCCCCGGACGTCTAAGCCAGAGCCTTCGACGTCGAAGAACAGCTTCAATCCGCCGGCCGTCACGCGCATGCCAGCAATTATCGCGGCGAGTTACTCAGCTCGCGCCGCCTTTGCCTCGGAGAGCACGTCGTCCAGCAGGTCAGCATGCTCCGGCCGACTACGACGGGCTCTCGGCGCCCGGCACCAGCACCGCCGCTGACAATTCCTGACCACCCGGCAGCGCACGGGCCGGGATGAGCACTCCCACCGCGGCGCAGCCGGCCAGGGACAGGGCGGCCATCGCGAACGTCCTGTCGAATCCCGTCAGGTTCGGCAGGCCGTGCGCCGCGGTAGCGGCGACCATGGTGGCGGCGACCTGGCCGCCCAGTGCGCCGCCGAGCGTGCGCAGCACCGTGTTCATGCCGCTGGCGGCGCCAGTCTGGTGGGCCGGGACCGCCTGCACGATCAGGTTGCCAAGGGCCGCGAACGCGAGCCCGATACCGACCCCGAGCAGTGCGGAACTGCCGAGCATGTCGTAGCCGTGCCGGCTGCTGATCGTCAGCCAGCCGCAGGCAGCCGCGCTCAGGCCAGCGCCGGCCATCAGCGCGCTGCGGGAGCCGAAGCGCCGCTCGACCCGGCCGGCGACGGACCCGAGCAGGCTCATGCCGAGCGCGCAAGGGAGCAAGTACAAGCCGGCGACCAGAACAGAGGCGCCGTAACCGAAGCCGGTGCTGCGGGGGAGCTGTGCTAGCTGCGGGAGCAGCAGGAACAGCGAGTACATGCCAGCGCCGACGAGAAAGGCCGCCAGGTTAACTGTCCAGACGCCGCGGACGGCCATCATCGTCATGTCGATCAGCGGATTCGTGCTGCGCACCTCGACCGCGATCCAGATTCCGCAGGTCACCAGGCCGCCGGCCAGCAGCCCCAGCGTGGCCGGGCTCGCCCAGCCCAGTGACGTGGCCTGCGCGATCGCGATGAGCAGGCAGGACATGCCGGTGACCAGCAGCGCCGCGGCGACCCAGTTGACCCGGCCGGGGGAGCGGACCGGTGACTCGGGGATGTAGCGCCAGGCGCAGAACGCGGCCAGGACCATGGCGGGAAGCGGAATCCAGAACAGCCAGTGCCAGTTCAGGCGCTCGTCGATCAGCCCGCCGACGATCAGGCCGAGGCCGCCTCCGGCGCCAAGGATCGCCGACATCAGCCCTATCCCGCCCGCGACCCGGTCAGCCGGAAATTCGTCCCTGGCGATCGAGTAGGACAGCGGGAAGATGCCGCCGGCCACGCCCTGGACGATGCGGGCCACGATCAGCACCGCCAGTGAACCGGAGACGGCGGCGAGCAGTGTTCCGGCGATGAGCGTCAGCAGCGTCCAGACCAGCAGCCGCTGCTTGCCGTACATGTCGCCGAGCTTGCCGATGATCGCGGTACCGACCGACGCCGAGAGCAGGAAGCCGGTCAGCAGCCAGGTCACGCCAGTCTCACTGGCATGCAGGCTGTGCTGGAGCGTCGGCAGTGCCGGGATGACCGCGGAACTCAGCACCGAGTAGGCAAGAGCCGACAGTGACAGGACGGCGAGCACCACGGCCGGGCTGGCGCGCTCGACGTCAACCTGCCCGGACAGCATCTGGACACTGTAACCGAAGGCCTTCGGCACGCCGCCGGGCACGTACCCGCTTCTGCGCGGCGTCGGCGAGGAACACGGCCGGGATCACCAGCACCGCCACCAGCCAGCCGAGCGCTGACGGAAAGCTGCCGCCAAGCAGGCGGGCGAGGCCAGGCACCCCGATGAAGAGGAACAGCACCGCGACCTCGACCGCCACCGCTCCGAGCAACAGCGGATTGCTCCGCCAGTCGAGCCGGCCCACCCATCGCGACTCGCTGCGGCAGGCGAAGGCAGTGGCTAGCTGGCCGAGGACGACAGTGCTGAACGCCGTGCCGGAGGCCGTGGCGAGCAGCGCGGCCGTCGGCGTGCGGCCCCAGGACCAGCCGCCGGCCAGCAGCACCGCGCTGAAGGCAGCCATCTCCACCACCGCCTCGGTGAGCCCGAGCACCCCGAAGACCCGTCCGACCAGCGCGCGGCTGATCAGCCCTCCTGCTCTCATCCGTCCCGTCATGGTGCGCGGATTGGGCGGTTCGGTACCGAGGGCCAGCGCGGGCAGCAGGTCGGTCCCGATGTCGAGCGCGAGGATCTGGAGCACGCCGAGTGCCAGGGGCAGCTTGCCGCCGGTGATCGCCCAGGCGACGAAGGGGACAAGCTCGGCGACGTTGTCGGTGAGGTGGTAGGTAAGGAACCGGCGGATATTGGTGAACGTGGCCCGGCCCAGTTCGACCGCACCGACGATGGTCGCGAAATGGTCGTCGAGCAGTACGAGGTCGGCTGCCTCCCGCGCCACGTCGGTGCCCGAGGCGCCCATCGCGACTCCGATGTCAGCTTGCTGGAGAGCGGGGCCATCGTTGACGCCGTCTCCGGTCATGGCTACCACGTGCCCGCGTCGTTGCAGCGCACTGGCGATCCGCAGCTTGTCCTCAGGCGTGACCCTGGCGACTATAACCCCGTCGTGGTCGAGTAGCCTGCCTAGTTCTTCCTCGTCGGGAGGCAGGTCCGCGCCGGTCAGGAGAAGGGAGTCCGGGCCGGCCAGTCCTACCTTCACGGCGATCGCGCGGGCGGTGGCCGGGAGGTCACCGGTGACCATGGCCAGCATGATCCCGGCCCGTTTGCACGCGGTGATCGCATCGGTGACGTCGTGCCGCGGCGGGTCTTCCAGCCCGACCAGGCCGAGCAGGGTGAGGTCGCGCTCGGCAAGGTCGGGGTCTGCTGGCAGGTCTCCGGCGGCGCGGCAGGCGACGGCCAGCACGCGCAGCCCTGCCGTGGCCATCTCGTCCAGCGGGTCCGCCGCCTCCGGCACCGGGCGGCAGCGCGGCAGCACGGCGTCCGGTGCGCCCTTCACATGCAGTACGCCGTCCGCCACCACAGAGGCGCGGCGACGGCGCGGGTCGAACGGGAACCGCTTCGTCAACTGGCTGCTGCTCAGCTGGTCAAGGCGGACGCCGGCCCGCATCGCGAACGTGGACAGCGCGGCTTCCATCGGGTCGCCCACCGGATGCCAGCCGTCCGGCTGCTGGACGATCCGGCCGGTCGAGGAACGCACCGCGGCAATCGCGAGGCGGCGCAGCTGCGCCGCGGCGGCGGGGCTGGCGGTCACCGTTCCCTCCGGGGCGTACCCGGTGCCCGACACCTCGGCGTTTCCGACCGGCGTCCAGACCCGGACGACCGCCATTTCGTTCCTGGTCAGGGTTCCGGTCTTGTCGGTGCAGATAAAGGTGGTCGAGCCGAGGGTCTCGACCGACTCGAGCTTGCGTACCAGGGCGTGCCGGCTGGCCATCCGCTGCGCGGCCCGTGCCAGTGACAAGGTCACGGTCGGCAGCAGCCCTTCCGGTACCAGCGCCACGGTAACCCCGACTGCGAGCAGGAAACCGTTGGTCGGCGCCATGCCGACGGCGACCGCGAGGCCGAAGAACCCCAGGCCGACAGCGACGGCGATGACAGCCACGGTCATCACCACGCGGCGAAGCTGGAGCGTGAGCGGGCTTGGCCTGCGGTGGGCCTGGCGGGTCAGGGCGGCGATGTCGGCCAGCCGGGTACGCACTCCGGTCGCGGCTACCCCGGCCTCGGCATCGCCCTCCACCACGAAAGTGCCCGCGTACGCCCGGCCGCCCGGTTCGGGGCGTACCGGCACGCTCTCGCCCGTGAGCATCGACTCGTCGAGCGTCAGGCTATTGACCTCGAGGAGCTCGAGGTCGGCCGGTATCCGGTCGCCGGCCGCGAGCAGGACGATGTCTTCCGTCACCAGGTCGGCGGCGTTGACCACCTGCCGCCGGCCGTCCCGCCGCACGATGACCCTGGCGGGCAGCAACTCGCGTAGCTGCCGGCCGGCGCGGTCAGCGCGGTACTCCTGTGCGAACGCGAAGACGCCGTTGACCAGCACGACGATCACGATGGCGACGCTCAGCTGCGGCAGCCCGCCGAGGTAGGCCAGGCCCGCGGCGGCCCACAGCAGCAACGCGAAGAAGTGCGTCAGCTGCCGGATGAGCAGGATTACCGGAGAAGGAGGCCGCGGCACGGGTAGCACGTTCGGCCCGTCGTGCGCCAGCCTGGCGACAGCCTCCGCACTGGTCAGCCCGTGCCGTGCGGGCACGGTTGGCATCGCCGGTCGCCTCACCTTCCCAGGTCACGGGCGGCCTGGTGCGGCGTCCGGGCCGCCTGGCTCACTGCGTTCGAGTATGTCACCGCGCGGCGCCACCCATGGCGGCCGTGAGCCGCGCGCGCTCGGCTTCGCTGAACGGGATCGGCTTGCCGCGGTCGGGATCCCAGCGGACGGTGACGATGCGGGCCTGCGCTGCCACCTGTCCGGAACTGGTCAGGATCGTCTCGCGGGTGGTCAGGCTGGTGGCTCCCAGGCGCTCCACCGCTACCCGGACGGTGACCCGCGGTTCCTGGCGGCGAACCTCGGCGCGCAGATCCACCTCCAGCCGGACGACGACGTACATCGGGTCGCTGCCGAGTATCTCGGTGAAGAAGGCATCCCGGCCCTCTTCGAGGTAGGTGAGGAAGACCGCGTGGTTGACGTGACCCAGTGCGTCCGTGTCACGCCACCGGACCTCGACCGGATGCTCGAATATCGCGCCCATGCGCTCGCTCCCTTGAACAGCACTCCGAGATACCGCAACTTCACCGGCGCCAGCCTAAGCGAACTGGCCAGGCCCGCCGGAATGCCGCTGCGCACGCTGAATCCTGGTGATTACTTCGCAAGCACCGCCAAACGACGAGCGCAGTATGACTACCGTGTGTAGCTATTTTGATTACACAGAGTTACCATTCAGATGACGGGCTGCACGGATGAGGCTCGTCATCGACTCTTTTGGAGGAATTCATGGGAAAGGTTTCGCATCAGGAAACGGGTCCCCTGGCTGTGGACCAATGACTCGCCTGGGCAGGGCGGTGCATTCCAAGGCTCGCCGAGTCGCACTGGGCGGCGCGTCCATGGGCCTGGTGGCGGGAGTCGTCGCGATCGCCGGGCAGGCGGCGGCGGCTCCGTCGTCGCACCTGCGCGTGCACAAGATCTTTGCCTGCCAGAACTTTGCCGGCTATCTGCGTGTCGTCCACCCAGGCACAGTGTGCCCGTTCGGCAGCATCAAGCTGGTCTGGAATGTGGTCGGTCCGCCAGGACCGCCAGGACCGCCAGGACCGCCAGGGCATCCTGGTCCGCGGGGGCCGAAGGGCGATACCGGTGCTACTGGGCCTGCCGGCCCGCAAGGTCCTAAGGGTGACACCGGCCCGCCAGGTCCGAAGGGTGACACCGGTGCTACCGGGCCTGCCGGCCCGCAAGGTCCGAAGGGTGACACCGGTGCTACCGGGCCTGCCGGCCCGCAAGGTCCGAAGGGTGACACCGGTGCTACCGGGCCTGCCGGGCCACAAGGCCCGAAGGGTGACACCGGCGCCGCGGGACCGGGTATCAGAGGTACGGTCGAGTTCACCAACACGGTGTCCGTCCCTGCCCTTTCGCGGCGATCTGTTTCAGTTGGCTGCGGGCTAGGCCAGTTTGTGACTGGTGGCGGCTTCTTCACGGGGTCCGCCTCCATGCTCGCGGAAGGGAGCCGTCCGGTGCCGTCCGGCAACGGAAACGTGCCGACAAGCTGGGAGGCACAGGTCAGCAACGCTGGCCTGGTTAGCCAGAATCTCACCGTCTACGTAATCTGCGCGATTGTCAGTTAGTTAGTTCGGCTGGTGGCCCGGCGCGTGACCTGGCGGGCCACCAGCAACCTGAAAGGCTGTTGCCGTGTTTAGCGGTACTGCTGCGAAGACTGGGGTTAGCATGGTCGGCCATGCGACCCATAAAAGGTCCCGGGGGATTCCTGACCGCGTTTATGGCAGTGGCAGCGCTGACGGCTGGGGCCGCCGTTTCGGTCACGGCCAGCGCATCGGTCACAGTGCCGAATGCGCGGAATGCTGAAAGCGCCGGGAAATTGCCGGACTACGGCAAGAACGACAATGTCCATGCCGACATTTCCCGGTATAGCTTCGAGGTAAATTCCAGCCACCCGGATCAGGTCGTCGGCACCGGGACTCCAGCGGGCTGCACCTCCGCCGCGGTCGTCCGGGCCGTGGCGCTGGGCGGCGTGATCGTCTTCCGCTGCGGTCCCCGTCCGGTCACCATCAGGATGAGCGCCACCGCGAAAGCGGTGAACACGAGCCGCTGGGTCGTGCTGGACGGTGGCGGGAAGGTCACCCTGAACGGCGGCGGCGCGCGTCAGATCCTCTATATGAACACCTGCGACCGGGCGCAGAAGATCACCACGGAGGACTGCTATGACCAGCAGCGGCCGCGCCTCATCGTGCAGAACATCACCATGGCCGATGGCTACTCCGCCGTCCGGCAGACCAGCGGCACTTACTTCGGCGGTGGCGGCGGCGGTGCGATCTTCGACCTCGGCGGCCAGCTCCGGGTGGTCAACTCCCGGTTCGTCGACAACCGCTGCTACCGCTACGGACCCGACCTGGCAGGCGCCGCGATCCGGGCGCTTGTCCAGTGGCAGCGGCTGCCTGTCTATGTGGTCGGCTCCACCTTCACCGGCGGGCGATGCTCCAACGGAGGAGCGCTGAGCAGCATCGGCGTCTCCTGGGTGGTGCTCAACTGCGTCATGACCAACAACGGCGCCATCGGCTACGGCGCCAACCCGGCTGTGCCGCACACTCCTGGTGGCGGCAGTGGCGGCGCGATCTACACCGACGGCGATAGGTATACGGTGCGGTTGGACGGTACGCTCCTGCGCGGGAACTTCGCGCGCGAAGGCGGCGGTGCCGTGTTCTTCGTCAGCGACGACCGTACCGGCACCTTGACCGTCCAGAACTCCTGGTTGCGCGACAACCCGAGCGGGGTCTTCTGGACGCGCGCCTACCCCGGCATCTATTTCCACAGTTCGGGTCGTCCGGCGGTGATCAACTCCACCATCAGGTCATGATCCGGGGGGGCCCGCGGCGCCCGCCCGCCCCCCCCCGCCGCCCGGGCGGGGGCGCCGCCCCCCCCGGCGCGCGCCGGGCGCGGGCATGCCGGTCTCAGGCCGGATCAGCGGTCTGCTCCGGCTCGCGGTACAGCGAGGCCTGCAGGGTAAACAGCTCGGCGTAGCTGCCGCCTAGTGCCATCAGCTCGGCGTGCGTGCCCTGCTCGGTGACGCGGCCGCCGTGCAGGACGTAGATCCGGTCGGCTTGCCGGACGCTGGCAAGCCGGTGCGTGATGATCAGGATGCTGCGTTCTGCCGCGGTGCGCCGCAACGACCGGAAGAGGGCTGTCTCGGCGCGCGCGTCCAGGGCGGCGGTCGGCTCGTCCATGATCAGCAACGGAGCCGCGCGGTAGAAGCCGCGCGCGACTGCGATGCGCTGCCACTGGCCGCCGGACAGTTCGGTGCCGCCCTTGAACTGGCGGTCGAGCAAGGTGTCGTATCCGCGCGGCAGCGCATCGATGACCGCCTCCGAGCCGGCCGCCGCGACTGCTCCGGCGAGCAGGTCCGGGTCCAGATCACGGCCCATCGTGATGTTGTGGCGCACCGTCAGCGGCCAGTTCGCATGGTCCTGGGCGATCACCGAGATGTGTTCGCGCAGCCGCTCGCAGTCCACGTCCGCGATCACGGTCGAGTCCCACCGCACCGCGCCCGCGTCAGGCTGGTAGAGGCCGGCGATGATCTTGGCGAGCGTCGTCTTGCCTGAGCCGTTCTCGCCGACCAGCGCGACGATCTCGCCACGGCCGATCTCGACGCTGACGTCGTGCAGCGTCGGCTGGCTCTGCCCGGCATAGCTGAAGGTGACACCCTCGGTGACGATCTGCCGGAAGTCGGCGGGTACCGGCGCCGGTCCTGGCGGCCGGATGCGGCTGGCGGCGTCGGCGCAGAACGTGAGGTAGTCGGAGAAGTAGAGGCCTTCCTCGAAGGACCGGTTCACCGCGTACAGCAGGGCCGACAGCGACGTCTGAGCCGACCGGATGGCTAGCACCGCCGTGCCCGCTGCGGCCAGCCGCACGGCACCCTGAGCCAGCAAGATGCCCAGTGCCACATACACGCAGGCTGTTGCCAGGCCGCCAGCGGCGTTCGCCCCGACCTGGGTCATCGCCTGGAGCCTGGCCGCGCGCAACCGGGCGTCACGCTCGTAGGCGGCCAGCCGGGCAAGCCGGTCAAGCAGGAACGGGCGGAGCGTGAAGGAACGCAGTTCAGCCGCGGTCC
>Ga0307372_10012482_pt1 | contig 11121 bp, 10 predicted proteins | sample OX1MG_FD_202533 | JGI IMG/M metagenome (GOLD analysis project Ga0307372, IMG submission 202533) | Soil microbial communities from Risofladan, Vaasa, Finland - OX-1 | ecosystem: Environmental > Terrestrial > Soil > Coastal area > Acid sulfate soil | place: Finland: Risofladan, Vaasa | collected...
TCCGCCGATCACCGACGCGAAGGAGCTCGACAGCGCCGTGCACTTCCAGGCCCAGAACGAGATCCCGATGCCGATCGAGAGCGTCGTCCTGGACTATCACCCGCTCGGCATCGAGGACACGCCTGACGGACCGCGCATGCAGGTGCTGCTCGTCGCCGCCCGGCGCGACATGGTCGAGCGGATGCTGCTCGCCGCGCGCCAGGCGGGCCTGCGCCCGGAGGGCGTCGATCTCGCCGCCTTCGGCATGATCCGCGCGCTGCGACCGTCCGACAGCGCCGACGGCGAGCAGGTCCTCTATTTGTCGATTGGCGGGCTGACGAACCTCGCGATCGCGAACGGCTCGACGTGCCAGTTCACGCGTGTGATCACCACCGGCGTCGAGCAGATCGTCGCCGAGGTGGCCGCGACAGCCGGCGTGCCCCTACCCGACGCGCGGCGGCTGATCGCCGGTGCCGGGGCGAGCGGCGGCGAATCGGCGGAGGCGGCCTCGCCCGCGGTGCCCGCGAGCGACGACACCGCTGCCGCTGCCAGCGCGGACCACGACCAGATCGCACGCCTCGCCCTCGCTGACGGCATCCGCAGGATCGCCGCCGAGGTGCGCAACTCGCTCGACTTCCATCTGAGCTCGCACGGCAACGCGCCGGTCTCCCGTGCCGTGCTGACCGGACCGGCGCTCGACGTTCCCGGTTTCGATCTCGCGCTGGGGCGCGAGCTGGGGCTGCCGCTGATCCGCGGCGCGGTGGCGCTCGCCTCGCCCGGGGCTGCCGGACATGTCCCGATGAGCCGGCTGGCGGTCGCCGCCGGCCTGTCCCTCTCGGAAGGCGCCCAATGAGGGCCGTCAACCTCATCCCATCTGACCAGCGCCGTGGCGCGGGCGGCCTCGCTGGCCGCTCCGGCGGCGTCGTCTATGTCCTGACGGGTGGCCTGGCCGTGCTCGTCGCGCTCGGCGTCGTCTACGCCCTCGCCGTGCACAGCGTGGCGTCGCGCAAGACCGACCTCGCATCAGTGACCCGACAGGTCGCGGTGGTGACCGCCGAGGCGCAGGCACTCACACCCTATGTCCAGGTGGCAGGGGTCACCACGGAGAAGGTGCACGAGGTCACCTCGCTCGCGGAGTCACGGTTCAACTGGCCCTCGGCGATGCAGCAGCTCGCGCTCTCCCTGCCTGGCGATGTGACGTTCACCTCGTTCACCGCGACGGCGAACGGCAGCGCACCGGCCAGCTCGACCGCCTCCAGCACGACGACGCCGGCAACGGGCGCCGGCGCATCGACGGGCGCCGGAGCGGGGTTCTCGCTGATCGGCTGCGCGAGCACGCAGCTCGAGGTCGCCGAGGTGCTGACAAACCTCTTCCAGGTCCCCGGCGTGTCTGACGTGCGGCTGGTGAACACGGTCGAGTCCGCCCCGCCGAAGAAGAACAAGCTCAGCCGCCAGGCTGCGTTGAAGGCGGCGTTGTCCCTGGGCGGTAGCTGTCCGCTGGTGACGTTCACGGTGTCACTGACATACGCCGGGTCCTACACGGTGCCCAACACCAAGGCGCCGAAGGCGTCGTCGAGTGGCGCCCAGACCATCTCGAGCTCCTCCGGCCGACGCACGAAGGTCGTGCACACGGCGGCGAGCAAGCACTCGGCAGGAGGCTCGAAATGAGGGTCCGCGACCGACTCGTACTTGCCGTCATCGCGGCCGCGCTGATCGCGGGTGCGATGTGGATCCTGCTCGTGGCCCCCGAGCGCAGCCAGGTCAGCTCACTGTCCACGCAGATCGATACCGCGCGCGCGGCACTCGTGGCGGCGCAAAGCCAGCTCGCCAGTGCACGCACGGCCGCGGCCGGCTACGTCGATGACGTGCACCAGATCGCCGAGGTCATGAAGGCGATCCCGCCGAGCCCCGGCGAGGCCGCGCTGATCCGCACGATCACGAGGCTGGCGGGAACCAAGGTCGACTTTCATGAGCTGGACGTCGCCAACGGCGGCGCGACGGCGGCCGGGCCGGTGTCGCTCGGCCTGACCTTCACCTTTAACACGAGCTACCACGACCTGCAGAACTTCCTCGCCGCGCTCGACGCGCTGACGACGACTGACGGGTCCAAGGTCAACGCGAGTGATCGCCTGTTCACGATCGGCTCGGTGGCGCTGGCGCCGCTGTCGCCGACCACGACGAAGGCGAGCGTCACCGCGTCGGTCTACCTCCAGGGCGCCGCCGCCGTGGCCACCGCCCCGACCGGGACAACCAGCCCAACGGGGTTGACAGGATGAAATTCCTTCGGACGCTGCATATCGACCTGCGCGAGCGCCAGATCCTCCCGGCGGTCGTCCTGCTCGCCGTGCTCGCCGTCGCGATCCCGATCGGCGCGTCGATCCTCCTGAGCAAGGTCAGCGCACCGCCGCCGGTATCGATCACCGAGCCGCGCGTCGTGCTGCCCAAGGGCGTGTTGCCCCCGAGCAAGGAGCTCGCGTCGCTGACGACCGTGGTCCCGACCTCGTCGATCACGCGCCGCGGCGCCGAGCCAAACCCGTTCCGTGAAGCAACCTCGGCCGGTTCCACGCCGGCGGGGTCGACGCCCGCGAAGGCAAACGCGACGACCAAGGCGAAGTCGACCACGCCGACGACGACACCGGCAAAGACGACGCCGGCCACGACGACGCCGGCGAAGACGACGCCCCCGACCGGGTCGACGACGCCGAGCGGCTCCTCGGGGAGCTCGGGCATCACCCCCGCCAAGCCGGTGGCGCCGACCACCGGTCCGGCGACGCTGAAATCGACACAGGCCTACTCGGTCAACATCGACACCAAGGATGCCAACGGCTTGCACGTCCTCACCGACGTCGTGCGCCTCGCGCCGCTGCCTGCCGCCGAGTCGCCGGAGCTGATCTACCTCGGCGTGCTGCAGGGTGGCAAGAAGGCGGTGTTCCTGTTCACCAACAGCGTCAAGGTCTCCAACCAGACCGGCAGCCAGCTGACCTGCCTGCCGAGCCCTGACGACTGCCAGATCGTCGAGCTCTCGCCAGGGCAGGGGATGAAGCTCGCGCCGACCGCCAACACGGCGCTGATCACCACCTTCACCTTCGAGCTGATGTCGATCGGCGCGACCAACTACTCCTCGGCTTCGGCCGCCAAGCAGGCGCGCGACGCGGTGTCGACGGCCGGGCAAACACTGGTACCCCTCTCGAACTCGACCGAGCTACAGACGCTGCGCTTCGACGACAAGATCGGCGCGCTGGTCCACCAGAACGCGCCGAGCACTCCGCCGACGGGCGCCACCGGATCGAGCGGATCGACAGGATCGACAGGGCCGACCGCGGCGACCGGCGGGAGTGGATCCACCGGCGCGACCGGCGGGAGCTCGGGGAACGCCGAGCGTTTCCCGAACGCCGTCGCCTTCGTGCTCAGTCCCGTGCGCTAACTAGACTCAGCAGCCGATGGCGCTGCTGCGCATGATCACCGCCGGGGAGTCGCACGGCCCGGGTCTCACCTGCTTGCTCGAGGGGCTGCCGGCCGGCCTCGAGTTGGACCGCGACGCGATCAACCGTGACATGGCGCGCCGGCAGCTCGGTCATGGCCGCGGCGGGCGGATGAAGATCGAGCACGACACCGCCGAGCCGACCGCCGGCGTGCGCCACGGCCGGACACTCGGCTCGCCGGTGGCGCTGACCGTCGCCAATCGCGACTACGCCAACTGGGCCGAGCGCATGAGCCCGTGGCCGGTTGACGCGCCGCTCGAGGAGGTCCACCTTCCGCGCCCGGGTCATGCGGACCTCGCCGGAGTCACCAAGTACGGCTTCACCGATGTGCGCGACGTGCTCGAGCGGGCGAGCGCGCGTGAGACCGCGGCGCGCGTCGCCGGCGGGGCCCTGTGCCGGGCCTTCCTGCGGGTGCTCGGGGTCGAGATCGTCTCCCACGTGCGCCAGATCGGCGCCGTGCACGCGCCGTCGTACCCGGAGCCACTCGAGCTGGCCCGTTTCGCCGACGTCGACGAGTCGCCGGTGCGCTGCCTGGACCCCGGGGCGTCACGGGCGATGGTCGAGCACATCGACGCGCAGCGCAAGGCCAACGAGTCGCTCGGCGGGGTCTTCGAGGTCCGCGCCTACGGTCTCCTGGTCGGCCTCGGCTCGCACGTGTCCTGGGAGGAGCGCCTGGACGGGCTGCTGGCCGGCGCGCTGTGCTCGATCCAGGCGGTCAAGGGTGTCGGCCTGGGCGACGGGTTCGCGCTGGCCGGCCAGCCGGGATCGCTCGCGCACGACGAGATCTTCCACTCCGACCAGCGCGGCTTCTACCGTGACACCAACCACGCCGGGGGGCTCGAGGGCGGGATGACCAACGGCGAGCCGCTGATCGTCAGCGCGGCGATGAAGCCGTTGCCGACGCTGACCAAGCCGCTGCGCTCGGTCGACATCGCCACGCTCGAACCGGGGCAGGCTCTGCGCGAGCGCACCGACTCGTGCACAGTGCCGGCCGCCGGCGTGGTCGGCGAGGCGATGGTCGCGTTCGTGCTCGCCAACGCGTACCGTCGCAAGTTCGGAGGCGATCACATCGACGACGTTCGGGCCGCCGTCGCCGCCTACCGGGCGCGGATCCAGTGAGTGCGCGCGGCGCGATCGTTCTGATCGGATTCATGGGGGCCGGCAAGACGACCGCGGCACGCGAGTTGGCGGCCGGCCGCAGCCTGCGCGTCAGCGACGTCGACCAGCTGATCGAGGCGCGCGGAACAGGGACGATCGCCGAGATCTTCGAGCGCGACGGCGAGGGCGCCTTCCGGGCGTTGGAGGAGGAGGTCGTCTGCGAGCTGCTGGCGCGCGCGCGCCAGGGCGAGGTCATCTCGTTGAGCGGCGGCGCGGTGGGCTCCGAGCGTGTTCGCGCGGCGCTCACCGGACACGTGGTCGTCTGGCTCGACATCGAGCCGACGCTGGCATGGCGGCGGGTGGGGGCCGGCAGCCGGCCGCTGGCCCGCGACCGCGCCGCCTTCGACGAGCGCTACGAGGCGCGTCTGCCGCTCTACGCGTCACTGGCCGACGCGGTCATTCCGTCCACCGCGCGCGCCGCGCTGCCACGCGCCTACGACGCGGTCGAGCAGTTGCGTCACGCGCCGACGGGCACGCGGCTGCTGTGGGCGGTCAGCGGCTCAGCGGAGTATCCGGTGTGGATCGGGCGGGGGCTGCTCGGCTCAGCGGTGTGGCCGCTCGCCCGTCCGCCGTCGCGGCGCTTCTGCGTGACCGACGAACACGTCGGCCCGCTGTGGCGCGAGCGCGCCGGCGAGTTCGACGGGCAGATCGTGATTGCGGCGGGGGAGCGCAGCAAGTCGCTCGAGAGCGCCGAGCGGGTATGGCGCGAGCTCGCGCGAGCCGGCATGACCCGCGCCGATCACCTCGTCGCGCTCGGCGGCGGTGTCGTCGGGGACCTGGCCGGGTTCTGCGCCGCCACCTATCAGCGCGGGGTGCCCGTCGTGCAGCTGCCGACCACGCTCGCCGCGCAGGTCGACTCCGCCTACGGAGGCAAGACGGGCGTCGATCTGCCGGAGGGCAAGAACTACGTCGGCGTCTACCACCAGCCGGCCGGCGTGCTCGTCGACCCGGGGACGCTTGCCACGCTGCCTGCGGCCGAATTGAGCGCGGGGTACGCTGAGGTGATCAAGACCGCGTTGATAGCCGGCGGCGCACTGTGGGAGCGGATCGCCGCTGACCGGCCGATCGACGACGACGTGATCTTCGAATGCGCGCGCTGCAAGCTCGCGATCGTCGGCGAAGACGAGCGCGACGAGGGACCTCGCCAGGTCCTCAACCTCGGCCATACCGTGGCGCACGCGATCGAGACGGTGACCGACTACCGGCGCTACCGCCACGGCGAGGCCGTCGGGCTCGGACTGCTCGCCGCCCTCGAGCTCTCTGGAGCCGCTGACCTGCGCGCGCAGGTGCGCCGGCTGCTCGAGGCGCACGGATTGCCGACCCGCGCCGACGGCCTCGACCCGGCCGCCGTGGTCGAGGCGACCGGGCGCGACAAGAAGCGCATGGGCGCGAGCGTGCCGTTCGTCCTCGTCGACGCTCCGGGGGCGGTGCGTCACGGCGCCGAGGTCTCGCGCGAGCAGCTCGAGGCCGCTGTCACGGAGTTGTGTCGATGAGTCCCGTCCGCAATCGAGTGGCGGTGCTGCACGGCGTCAACCTCGACATGCTGGGGCGCCGTGACCCGGCCCACTATGGAACGCTGACGCTGACCGAGCTCGATCGCCGCGTCACCGCCTTCGGCCGCGAGCTCGAGCTCGAGGTGCACTGCTTCCAGACCAATTCGGAGGCCGAATACGTCAAGCGCCTGCACGAGCTGCCGGCTCGTGCGGACGGCGTGCTGCTCAATCCGGGGGCATGGACCCACTACTCCTGGGCGATCCACGATGCGCTCGAGATCGCCGGCCTGCCCGCCGTCGAGGTCCACCTGTCGAAGATCGACGAACGCGAGCCGTGGCGCAGCGTGTCGGTCGTCCGCGACCTGGTCCTCGCGTGCGTCAGCGGCCAGGGCGTCGAGGGCTACCGTGAGGCGCTGGTGCGGCTGAGCAAGGAGCTGGACGGGTGAGCGGCGAGCGGCCGGAGCGCTTGCGCGAGCTGATCGCCGAGGAGTCGCTGGATGCGCTGATCGTCGACGGTGCGGCCAACCTGCGCTACCTGACCGGCTACACCGGCTCCAACGCCCTGGCGCTGCTCCGTGCCGACGGCAGCGGGCAGCTGTTCACCGATTTCCGCTACGCGGCCCAAGTCGCCGAGGAGGTGGGCGAGGCCTTCGAATGCCAGGTCGTCGCGGGCGATCTGCTGGAGGCGCTGGCGCGGTCGTTGACCGGAGGACGCGTCGGCTTCGACGACGCCAGGACGACCGTGCGCCGCCGCGCGACCCTCGGCGAGCTGGCGAGCCCGACCGTCGAGCTCGTGGCCGTCGCCGGGCTCGTCGAACGGCTGCGGGCGGTCAAGGACGAGCACGAGATCGCCGCGATCGCCGCGGCCGCGACGCTGATCGACGAGCTGTTCGGCTGGCTGTTCGCCCAGCGGCTCGATGGTCGCACCGAGCGCGAGCTGGCGATCACCCTGGAACACGAGATGCGTCTGCGCGGCGCCAGCGCGCCGAGCTTCGGTTCGATCGTCGCCGGCGGCGCTCACGCGGCGCTGCCGCACGCGCAGCCCCGCGACGCTCCGATCAACCGCGGCTCGCTCGTGACCTTCGACGTCGGTGCGCTGCTCGACGGGTACTGCTCGGACTGCACCAGGACGGTCGCCGTGGGTGACCCGGGCGAGCAGGCGCGCGAGATCTACGCGATCGTCCTCGCCGCGCAGCTCGCCGGGCTTGATGCGATCGCTCCGGGGGTCCGCGGGCGCGAGGCGGACGCCCGAGCTCGCGCCGTCATCGATGAGGCCGGCTACGGCGAGAGCTTCGGCCATGGCCTCGGCCACGGCGTCGGGCTCGAGATCCACGAGGCACCGCGCCTTGCCCGCACCGGCGGCGAGGAACCGCTGCGGGCCGGCAACGTCGTCACGGTCGAGCCCGGGATCTACCTGCCCGGGGAGCTGGGCGTGCGGATCGAGGATCTCATCGTCGTGCGCCAGGAGGGCGCCCAGATCCTCAGCAGCTTCACGAAGGAACTGCTGGTGCTCGACTGAGCAGCGGCGCGGTGCGGACCGTCCGGCGGATCGAACGCACCCGGTAGACGACCGCGGCAAGCACTGCGAGGGTCAGCGTCGCGGGAATCAGGAACGACACCGCCTGCTCGTCGACGCTGAGGTGGAGCGGAAGGTAGTCGAAGACCAGCCAGGTGGCCGCGGTGGCTGCGGCCGCGGCGTAGGGCAGGCGCCGGGCCACGGTGGTCTCCCATGCGAGCAGCGCCGCGATGAACGGCAGCGGGTAGTACACGTTGTCCCACGGGTCAAGCCAGCAGCGCAGCAGCATGAGCAGCGCCAGCAACAGCAGCGCGTCGCCCGGCCGTGCGCGGCGGCGGACCGCGAGCAGCGTCAACGGCAGTCCGAGCCAGACGATCAGCAGGTGCGCGCGGCCGCCGAGCCACGACGGCGGAAAGCGGAAGCCGCGCGGAATGTAGTTGCCCATCGTGGCCAGCCAGTGGCCGCGCGGACCGAAGAACCAGAACACCTGCCAGGGGTGAAAGATCGTGCCCGTGTCGGAAACGATCAACCGGCTCGTTCCCGCCTTGATCGTCACCGAGGAGAGCATGATCGGCGCGACGAACGCGACGGCGACGGCACCGGCGGCGATCAGCGTGCGCCAGCGTTGTCCCGGCAGCGCGACGAGCACGGGACCGATCGCCAGCAGCGCCCATTGCTTGTTGGCGATCGCCAGTCCCAGCGCCAGCGCCGCCCAGTTCGCGCGGCCGCGCTGCGCGAGCAGCACCGCCACGACACAGAGCGCCGCGCCAAGCAGCTCCTCGGGGTGTCCGATCTGCAGGACCTTGTAGGCGATCGGGTTGGCGGCGCACAGCGCCAGCGCCGCGGCCGCCGCGACGATGCCGCCGCCGGCGCGGCGCAGATCGCTCGCCAGCCAGACGCCGAGGGCGCCGATCGCCAGCAGGCAGGGCAGCGCCGAGAGCCGATAGATCAGCAGCGCGCTCGCGCCGGTGAGGCTCCCTGGCAGCGCGAACGGCGCCCGCAGCAAGAACGTCGCGCCGTAGGAGGGTGCGGTCTGCAGGAAGGCGACGATGTGACCGTGCAGCAGCGCGCTGAAGCTCGATGCCGCCTCGGCCCCGTAGTCGTTGAGCACGACGTTCCACGACCAGCCCCAGATCATCGCCAGCGATGCCGCGACGGCGAGGACGACCCACAGCGCGGTCTCGCCGCGCGGCGTTGCCCTGAGCACGGGCAGCGGATCGCGAGGTCGCGCGGTCACACCGTCGATATCGGCCCCGCCCCGACGGCGCTTGAGCCTCACGATGGGGGCTGCAGCGGCCCCGGCCGCGTCAGGAGGGAACGACCGGCGCACGGGCGGGAAGGCGCAGCGTGCGCGCCGCCCGGCGCATCGGGCGCAGTCGCACGCTCGGGCCGAACACGGCGGCCCCGAGGGCGAGCAACGTCGGCACGGCAACGACCAGGAACGCGGCCGACTGGGCGTCGGCCGCGAGGTGCTGGGGCGCGACGATGAACACCAGCCACACGACAGCGCTGGCGGTCAGCGAGAGGACCGGCGGTCGTTTGCGGCCCAGGGTCTCCCAGACCAGCAGGGCAAAGATGAACGGCAGCGGGTAGTAGACGGTGTCCCACGAGTCCAGCGCGAAGCGGCTGGCGAACAGGAACGCGAGCAGCAGCAGCGCGTCGCGGCGTCCGCGGCGCGCTGCGAACAGCGTGGCGGGCACGCTGAGCGCGATGATCAGCGGGTGGGGGAGGCTCTGGAGCCAGCCGGGCGGCGTGCGGTAGCCGACCTTGAGGACACCGAACGCGCCGCGCACGACGTGGCCGTGGCTGCCGAGGAACCACCACAGCTGCCATGGCTGGAAGATCGTGCCGCTGCCCGAATCCGTGACCGCCACGGGGCCCGACCCGGCGGCGTGCCCGATGTAGGCGGGCAGGAGCAGCGGCACGTAGAAGCACACCGCGATGGCACCGGCGATCCCGATCGCGCGCCAACGGTGGGCGGGCAGGGCGAGGAGCACCGGGCCGATCGCCAGCAGCGCCCATTGCTTGTTGACGATCGCCAGCCCGAGCAGGACGCCGGACCAGCTGGCGTGCCCGCGCTGGGCGCTGAGCACCGCGGCGACGCACAGCACCGCGCCGAGCAGTTCCTCGGGGTGACCGAGCTGCAGCGCGTACAGCGTCACCGGGTTGACGACGCACAGGCCGAGCGCCGTGGCCCGAGCCAGCCGGCTGTGGCCAAGGGTGCGCATCCGTGCGACCAGCCACACGGCGAGCAGCGCCGCGGCGATCAGGCAGGGGATCGAAACAGCCTGGAAGACGGCGACGGCGCCGCCACCCCACAGTCCGGGCAGCAGGGCGAAGGGCGCGCGCAGCTCGAGTGAACCACCGTACCCGGGAGCGAGCGTCAGGAACTGCCAGAGATGCCCCGCGGTGAGCGCGCCGTAGGCGGGCGCCACCTCGGTTTCGTAGTCGTTCCAGCCAAAGCCGTAGAGCGCCAGGAACGACATCGCCCAGACGCCGGCCGTCGCGAAGACGAGCGCGGGCCCGTGGTCGCGCAGACGCCTGCTCACCCGCCTGTTATCGGTCTGCTGGATGCTCCGCTTGAGCTGCGAGGCGACGTTCGAGAGCGCCCGCCGCGGTGATCCGGCGCGGCCGGGCGCCCGCCCAGCGGTCCGCCGGGTGCTCCATCCTGGCGGTGTGCCGTCGTTCGCTGTGTCGATCTGCGTATTGACGCTCGTGCAGTCCGTGCTCGTCACCGTGCCGGCCGCCCGCGAGATCCCTGCGCTGGCACGCCTTCGCGGCCGCTGGTGGGCGCTGATCCCGGCCGCGTCGGTGGTTGGCGTCGTGTTCGGCGTGCGCGCGGCGTCCGGTCTCGCCGATGGCCTGACCTACCTCGCGCTGGTCGCGGTGCCCCCGCTCGCCGCCCTGGCGCTCGGCTGGGCGATGCGGGCCGCTCGCCCGTGGTTCGCCCCGGCCGCGGCGGGGCTGTTCGCCGTCGCCTGGGCGGATCGCCAGGGACTGCTCGGGCAGGGCGCCGGGCTGCTCCTCGACGCCCTCTCGTGCGTCACGCTCGCGGCGCTGCTGGTCGCGGTGAGCCCCCGCGTCCTGGTCAAGGCCGGGATCGTGGCGATGGCGGTCGTCGATGTCTGGCTGGTCGTCAGCGACCTGCTGCAGACACCGAACGCGGCGGTCAATGCGGCCGCTCCGATCGCCCACCTCCCGCAGTTGCAGCGGGTCGCGTTCGGCTCCGCGGTGATGGGCTACGGCGACCTGTTCGTCGCAGCGCTGCTCGGCGCCCTGCTCGCTGCGCAGCCGCGGCTCGCGCTGCGCGGCGCGGCGATCGCCGCGGTCCTCGGCCTGCTCATGGACCTGCTCTTCCTGGTCGTGCACGAGCTTCCGGCGACGGTGCCGATCGCGATTACCCTGCTGGTCCTCGAAGCCGCTGCCCTCGCCCGGCGTCGCGCGGGCTGATGGCCTACGCTTGCGCGATCGCACCAAGGAGACCGCCATGGCC
>Ga0307372_10012485_pt1 | contig 11119 bp, 11 predicted proteins | sample OX1MG_FD_202533 | JGI IMG/M metagenome (GOLD analysis project Ga0307372, IMG submission 202533) | Soil microbial communities from Risofladan, Vaasa, Finland - OX-1 | ecosystem: Environmental > Terrestrial > Soil > Coastal area > Acid sulfate soil | place: Finland: Risofladan, Vaasa | collected...
GACAGTTTCCATGAACTGTGCGATGCCGGGCCGCCGAACGTATGGCGGCGCGCCTCGTACAGCATCACGGCAGCCGCGGCTGCCAGGTTGAGCGACTCGGCGGTCCCGGTCATCGGGATCCTGATCCTGGCATCGGCGCGGGCGAGCACGTCAGCGGGCAACCCCTCGCCCTCGCTGCCCAGCAAGATCGCTAGCGGCGGATGGTAGGTCGTGTTCCAGTGGTCCTGGTCGGCGCCGCCGGACGTGGCCAGCACGAGGACGCCGTTCGTGCTGGCCCAGTCGAAGAAAGCGCGTGCGTCGGCCGCTTGAGCGACGTCGACGGCGAAGAGCGAGCCCATGCTTGCCTTTACGGCCGCGGGCGCGAACGGGTCGGTGGTTTCCCCGACGAGCACGACGCCGGAGCCGCCCACCGCATCGACGGTCCTGATGATGGTGCCGAGGTTGCCGGGATTGCCGATCCGGTGCAACGCGACGAAGACGGATCCTGGCTGTACTCGCAGGTCAGCCAGGCGCGGTGACTTGGAGCGGACGATCGCGGCAAGCCCGGACGGGCCCTCCCGCTCGGACAGGCGCTGGAACAATTCGGCGCTGAGCAGTGCGACGCGGAGTCCACGGGACTCCTGGTCTGCGATCATCTTGGCGGCCGGCGACTCGGACCGCGCGAGTTCGGCTGTGGCGACGAGCACCTCGATTTCCCAGCCGGCCTGGATCGCGCGCCAGACTGGCTGGATTCCCTCGACGACGAACGTACCCTGCTCCCGCCGGTGTTTCCGGCTGGCGAGCAGCCTGATCCGCTTAGCCAGCGGGTTGGCCGCGCTGCTGATCGTCTCGGTCATCGCCTGCATTCTGCCGTGAGTCGCAGCTTCGTGCTGCCGTGCGTCGAAGCTTCGTGCCACGCGGCCAGTGCTGCCAGCCGGCGCGCCAGTGATAAAAACGGGACATGACCGGATCGGCACCCATGGACCTTTCTGATGTGCTTGCGGCCCGCCAGCGCATCGCGCCCTACCTGCGACCGACGCCCTTGTACCGGTATCCCGCGCTCGACGCGCTGACCGGCGCGCGGCTGTGGGTCAAACACGAGAATCACCAGCCGGTGGGCGCCTTCAAGGTGCGCGGCGGAGTGAACCTGCTGAGCCAGTTCAGCGAGGACGAGCAGCGTCGTGGCGTGATCACGGCATCTACCGGCAACCACGGCCAGTCGGTGGCCTTTGCGGCCGGCATCTTCGGCCTTCGGGCGATCGTTTGCGTTCCGGAGGGCGCCAATCCGGTCAAGGTGGAGTCGATCAGGGCACTCGGCGCCGAGGTGGTGTTCGGTGGCCGTGACTTCGACGGCGCGCGAGAGCACTGCGAAGAGCTGGCCGCTGCGCACGGGTACCGGTACATCCACTCGGCCAACGAGCCTGCTCTCGTGGCGGGCGTCGCTACCTACACCCTGGAAATCCTGCAGGAGCAACTGGACATCGAGGCGATCGTGGTGCCGATCGGCGGCGGCAGCGGGGCGTCGGGTGCGTGCCTGGTGGCCAAGGCGGTACGCTCCTCGATCGAGGTCATCGGAGTTCAGGCCGAAGCGTCGCCGGCGGCATACCGCTCTTGGCGGGCACGGACTCTTGGCACGGCGGCGAACGCCACCCTGGCCGAGGGACTGGCGACCGGAGTCGCGTTCGACCTGCCGCAGCGGATCCTGTGGCGGCTGCTCGATGACTTCGTCCTGGTGTCAGAAGACGCACTTCGGGCGGCCACCAAGGTGGCCATCGAGAAGACTCGCAACCTGGTCGAACCTGCCGGTGCGGCAGCACTCGCGGCAGTGCTCGGCTCGCCGGAGCGGTTTGCCGGGCGCAAGGTCGCCATCGTCATGAGCGGAGGCAACATCAGCCCTGCTCAGCTCGTCGAGTTGTGGCAGTAGCCAACGTCACCGCCCCGAGCGACAAGCCCGTACCCGGCTCCCGGCCTCTGGCTCCTGGCTCCCGGCCTCTGGCTCCTGGCTCCCGGCACATCGATGGCCCGTTGGTGCTGCTATAGGCGCACCAACGGGCCATCGATGTGGTCGCGATTTGCTGATTAAAGCCGGCAGGCGGTGGCGACTGCGGTCGCTGCCGACTCCCGGTTGTACGCCGCTGGGATACCGGGGCGCTCGAAGTAGTTCATGTAGACGTCCGCTGCTTGCGTCGCGCTAGTCGCGGCGTTTAGCGTCGGGATGTACTGTGCCCACTGCTGGTTGTAGGTCAGCAGCGCTTCGAGCTGGGTGTGCAGATCGGCCGCGGGATTCCCGGTGACGAATCCGGTCGGCAGCGGGGTCCAGCCGATCAGGCCGCCGCCGCCGGTGCCGACGGACTCGGGATTTCCCATGGATTCCTGGTAGATGTTGCCGGCGACGCCTGCTGCCGCCAGGCCCGTGTAGCCGTGCGTGGTAAGGAATCTCACGATGGCCGCGTAGTTGGCGGGAAGCGTCCCGCCTGACCCAGAGCACGTCAGGGTGTGCCGGCGGTGCCTATGCCTGGCGGCGTGCCGGGCGCTTACGGCCTGCTGCGCGGCCATCGCCTTGGCTGACTTGGACAGGCTTGCGTGCTGCTTGGTCCGCTGGTCCCTGGCGGTGCGCTGATTGGCTGGCGCGAGCGGGTTACGCAGGCTGGCCGCCAGGTTCTGGGCAGAGCCTGCGCCGCTCGTCGTGCTCGCACTCGCCGGAGCCGCCGCGATGTGGTACACGAGGGGCGTGGCAGCGAGTGCGCCGACCACGGCAACTGCCGGGGCGATCTTCGTTGCCCGGTGGCCGACCGTCTTCAGCTGAGGCGACACGGAGACTGCCGGGGCTATCTGGGCCGCTCGCTTGACCAGTTTCTTTAGTCGAGAGGGCGCCGCGTGGCGCCCTGCGTTCTCGGGAGCTTTCTTCTTGGCTAGCGCTGCCAGTGGCTTCAAGAACCTGCCTTAAGACGGATCCGCGCCCAGCTACTCAGCAAACCGCGCCTCTCACCAGACCTGACTGTTTTCTTTGCGTAACTAGCATTACATGATGTTTCTAGTTGTTATAGCGATCTAATAGTGAATGATCCAGACGGGCCATGTGGAGAGATCGGTCCGATATCGCCTGTAGCGCGCGGTCTGTGACTAGCTGGGTGAGTGCCGCAGACCAGCCACGAAATAGCCCAGATGGACTAGGCGGCGGGTGGAAGCTGGACGAGAGGCGGCACCGAGGGCTGGGAATAGGGCGCGGGGCAGGGAAGCCGCGCGAGGTGGGCCGCGGAGTTGGGAAGCTGGCCGCGGGGAGTGGCGCGAGGTTGGGATGCGCGGGCGTGGGCTGAGGCCGGGCGGTGGGCTGGGAGCAGCAGCGTGGGCTGGGAGCAGCAGCGTGGGCTAGGCGCACATGAGCCTGGGAAACCGGGGGCGGGCAGTAGGCGCAACCGCGGGTGAGCAGCCGGCGCAACCGGCGGCTGGGAGCCGGCGCAGGAACTCAGGAAGCCGCAATTATGTCATGATCGTGACATGGTCACATTCTCCGGGCCGATGACGGCTGGCAGCCACATCCCGCCCGCCTGCGTGGTGCCCTTCGACCTGGCCGCCAACGGCTACGTAGCGGAAGAGTTCCTCGCGTCGGGGACAGCATGCGGCTATGAACTGGACGGCGAGGTCCGCCACGATGGCCGGTGGACAGCGAGACCAGCGGACACCGCTGAGTACCGCACTCGGATCGTAGTGCGACGCCCGGCTGACCCGGGTCGGTTCAGCGGCACCTTGCTGCTGGAGTGGCTGAACGTGTCCAGTGGCTTCGACGCCGACGCCGACTGGGGATACCTGCACGAAGAGATCCTGCGTGCCGGGCATGCCTATGCCGCGGTCTCGGTCCAGGCGCTGGGTGTCATGGGCGGGCATAGTCTGCTCGGCTTCCCCGGTGAGTTTCCCGGACTCCGGCAGTCCGACCCTGACAGGTACGGCAGCCTGGTCCATCCGGGCGACAAATACGCCTTCGATATCTTCAGCCAGATCGGCCGGGCGCTGGGTGGCCGCGCAGGCCCGGGCGGCCGCGCAGGCCCGGGCGGCGGGCGGGAACCGGGCGGCGGTTCGGTGCCCGGTGGCGGGCGGGAGCCGGTGGAGGTGCTCGGTGGGCTCGCGCCCTCGCGCGTCCTGGCCCTGGGGGAGTCGCAGTCCGGCTACTTCCTGACGAGCTACATCAACGCGGTGCAGTCCTCGTCCCCGGTCTTCGATGGCTTCTTCGTGCACAGCCGCGGTGCGGGTGCGGCCTTGCTTTCTGGCGGGGGACTAGATCTCGAAAACGTCACAGTCGGCGTCCGCATCCGCGACGACACCGCTGTCCCGGTGCTGATGATCCAGGCCGAGGGCGACCTGGCACCGCCGCTGGCCTCGGCTCTAGCACGGCAGCCTGACTCCGAGCGATTCCGGCTCTGGGAGGTCGCCGGCACCGCGCACGCCGACGCCTATCTCATCGGCGAGGCTGCCGCGCTGCTGGGCTGCGACTGGCGGATCAACGAAGGACCGCACCGCTACGTTGCCCAGGCCGCGCTGCACGCACTGCACCGGTGGGCTTGCGGAGAAGCGCCGCCTGCCAGCGCCGCCTGGATCGAGCTGACCTCGCAAGACCCGCCAGCGATCGCACGGGATGCGCACGGCATAGCGCTCGGCGGGGTACGGACGCCACTGGTGGACGTGCCGGTGGCCGTGCTTAGCGGTGAAGGGCCGCCCGGGGCCGCCGGCCCTGGCTGGCTGGTCGGCTCGACCGTGCCGTTTCCCGGTCAGGCCTTGCGGGAGCTGTACGGCGACGAGGCGGGTTATCTCGACGCTTACACCAGGTCGCTGGACGCCGCCATCGAGGCCGGTTTCTTGTTGCCTGCCCACCGGGAGCAGTTGCTCGCGCAGGCACGGGCGGTCTCCTTCGAGACGGCGTAGCGATCTCCGCAGCACGATGGCTTTCGGCCGGATCGGGGCCGATCTTGGGTTAATGCAGCGCGGTTAGCGCCGCGAGCAGCGCTTTCATCCACGGGCCGAGGTCGGCGGGTGTCCTGGCCGAGATCAGGTTGCGGTCGACCACGGTGGCCTCGTCTACCCAGTCGACGCCGGCGTTGACCATGTCGTCGCGAATCGCGGGCACGCTCGTCGCCCGGCGGCCTTTGACGATCTTGGCCGAGATCGGGACCCAGCCCGCATGGCAGATGAACGCGATCGGCTTGCCGGCGACGTCGAAGGCCCGGACCAGGTCCAGCACCCGGTCCGAGCGGCGGAGGCGGTCAGGAGCAAAACCGCCGGGGATGACGAGGGCATCGAAGTCGCCTTCGGCAACCTGGTCCACTGTGGTGTCGACCGGAACCGGCCCGTGGCCCTTCTTGCCGTGCACCGGCTGGCTGGTGAGCCCGGCGAGGGTCACCGCGATACCTTCCTCCGCCAGCCGGTACAGCGGATACAGCAACTCGGTGTCCTCGAACTGGTCCGCAGCGAGCATCAGGACCTTACGCTGTGCCAGCACCATGGCTCCGACCCTACCGTCGGCGGCCAGTCAGCTAGTGAATTCGCACCGGCCCGCATCGCAGGCCGCGAGCACGTCGCGGACGTCGCCCCGCAGCCTGGCCAGTTCGGCAAGCCTTGCCTCGATCCGGTCTAGGGCGGCCTGGAGCCGCCAGCGCTGCGACTGGCATGAAGCATGGCCTTCGTCGTGCGCGCGGAGCGCGCCGGCGACCTCGTCCAGCGTGAGTCCCAGGCTCTGCAGTCTCCTGGCGAGCTTGATCCGTGCGACTGCCGCATCGGTGTAGACCCGGTAGCCCGCCGGCGTGCGCGGCGCTTGCGGCAGCACGCCCCTGCGCTCGTAGAACCTGACCGTGTCGATGCTCACTCCGGCTTCAGAAGCGACCTGCCCGATCTTCATCGCGACTCCGTGTGGTCGGATCTACCTCTTGACTCTGGACCTGACTCCAGGCTTTACGGTAGCTGAAGCCGGTTGCACTCCGGAGCGGGCGGCTTTGCCGCTTCGAGCAAGGGGAACTCTTATGATCGCGGACGTTAGTCAGTCACGCCGACTGAAAATCGACCACGATCGCACGCCAGTCGTGGCGTGCGACCTGAGCGATGTGCCCGACACGCTAGCTGAGCGAATGGCCGAGTACCGGCGCCTCTTCGCGGGGTGGCTGCCGGCCGTGAGGCTGCCGTCCGTGAGGCTGCCGTCCGTGAGGCTGCCGTCCGTGAGGCTGCCGTCCGTGAGGCTGCCGTCCGTGAGCCTGTGCGTGCGGGAATCAGGTTCAGGTTCCGTGCAGATCCCGGCCTGGAGCGCTGGGTACGCGACCTGGCCAGGCGCGAGGCGGAGTGCTGCGCCTTCTTCCGCTTCAGCGTGACGGCCGTCGGTCAGGAGGTGTGGTGGGATGCCTGGGTCATCGATGACGACGCGGCCCGCCAGGTTCTCGGTGAGTTCTACCGCCTGCCCGACGCGCTCGCGGGCGACACTGGGGCTAAGCCAGTTCTCCGCCGAGCATCGGGGAATGGCGCGGCGGCGGGCCAGGGGCGCGCTGGCTAGGGGGCGCGCTGGCAAGGGGAGGCGCGGCGGCGGGCTAGGGGTGCGCTGGCTAGGGGTGCGCTGGCTAGGGGCGCGCTGGCTAGGGGGCGCGTGCGGGTGGAGGGCCGAGCAGGCAGGCTAGTCGTTGCGGCCGGCGAGGGCCAGGCTGGCGCCCAGGCCGATCATCACCAGGCCGCCGGAGCCACCCACGAGTTCGAGCCGTCGTGGTGACCCGGTCAGCCAGGCTCTGGCACTGCCCGCCGCTACCGCCCACGTGCTGTCGCACAGCACCGCGATACCGATGAACACCGTGCCGAGCACCAGCATCTGCGCCGGCACGTGCCCGGCTGGCCGGTTCACGAACTGAGGCAGTACCGCCAGGAAGAACACGATCGCCTTGGGATTGCTCGCACCCACCACGAAGCCGTCCCGCAGGATTCGGCGGAGTGTCCTCTTCTCGGTCCTGACTTCCAGCGCGGCCGCCAGTGACCCGCGCTGCCGTATCGCCTGTACGCCCAGGTAGATCAGGTATCCGGCACCGGCGAGCTTGATCACGGTGAATACCGTCACCGACCGCTGGACCAGCGTCCCGACACCCAGTGCGACCGCTGTGACCTGCGCGTATACTCCGGCCTGGCCGCCGATGGCGGTGCCCACCCCGGCGGCCCGGCCGAGCATGAGGGATCGGCTGATCACGAACAGCACGTTCGGCCCGGGAACGATGATCAGGGCGAACGAGACGAGGGCGAAGGCGAGAACGTGACTGGCGGGCACCATGGCCGCAGCGTACTCGTCACCCGGTCGATAAGACCACCCGATAATACGCGACCAACAATAAGCAGGCGGAGCTAGCCCTATTTTGCGCATTGACACCACAGAGAGTGCGAAGTACCATAAAGCAACAGGGTGCATCGGTTATGCGTGGCCGGAAAAGTGGCGCAAGCGGCTCAGGATGTTTTTGGAATACGGCGTGATTCGTTTTATCACGGAAAAGGCCGGGAGGAATAGTGGCCGCCGATACGGAAATCGAAGCAGCGGTCCGCGAGGGGCTCGCGCGCGTGCTCGACTCGGGAACCGGGCCGGCCGACCTCGACCCGGATGTGGACATGGCCGACGGATACGGACTGACCTCGCTCGATAAGGTGATCTTTCTGATGTCCGCATGTGACGAAACCAGCGTCAGCGTCGCGGCGTTCACCGAAGCGGACGTGGCCGCGATGCGGACGCTGCGTGATGTCGTCACCGCACTCTCGAACCAGGCAGGGAAGGTGGCGTGAGATGAGCTGGGCGCAACTGGCGGCGACGTCGCTGGAGAACGAGCACGTACTCCTGCGGCCAGTTGAGCCGCAGGACCGGGAAGCACAGCGCGCCATAGCCATGGATCCACAGATCTGGCGTTACTTCGTGGTTCGAATCGCCTCCGACGCGGACTTCGACGCGTTCTTCGACGGTGCCCTTGCCGATCTTCAGGCCGGGACCAGGGTGCCTTATCACATCACGGATACACGCACCGGCGGCGTCGCGGGCAGCATGAGTTTCAGCAACATTGCCGAGAAAGACGGGCGTTTGGAGATCGGCTGGTCGTGGCTCGGCCGGCAGGCTCAGGGCACCGGTGTCAACCGCTGGGCAAAGTTCCTGATGCTCCAGCATGCGTTCGAGTGCCTGGCCGCCGAGCGAGTGGAATTCAAGACCGACAGGCTGAATACTCAGGCTCGCCACGCACTGTGCAATATCGGCGCTCGCGAGGAAGGCACTCTGCGCAGCTACAACCCGATGCCGGACGGCCGCCGCCGGGACGCCGTGTTCTACAGCGTGCTGCGGGCCGAGTGGCCGCGGGTGCGCGCGCAATTGCTGGCCGGCCCGAAGGTGGTGCTCGCGGAGGCCAGGACATGAGGCGGGTGCGTGCGCAGTCGCTGGTCGGCCCGAAGGTGGTGCTCGCGGAGGCCGGCCCATGACACGGGCGAGCAGGCCTGGTCCGGCAGGTATCCAGGTAGTCCGGGCCACCGGCGCCGCCTTCGAGGTCGGGTATGCGCACGGTGCGGCACGGGCCGGGGCGCTTCGCGGCTTCGTCGACGACGGTCTGTGCCGGATCAACAAGCTCGCCCCGGCACCGGTATCGGTCGACTCGCTGCGTCCGGTGCTGACGGCCTATGACGAAGCCATCGCGGCGGCCGCTCCGGCGCTGAGCGAGGAGATCGACGGGCTCGCCGCTGGTGCCGGGCTGCCTCGTGCGGTTGCCGTCCTGCTCCAGGCACGCCGCGAGATCATCGGCTTCCAGCGGGTGCCGGCCAGGGGCGACTGCACGACCTACGCAAGCCTGTCCGCCGGACCCGGCGGTACCCCGGTCTTAGCGCAGACGGTCGACCTCAACGGCGACCTCGACGACCAGATCGCGGTGCTGGACGTCGGACTGAGCGGGTCGGGCAGACGGGCGCTGGTGCTCAGCTTCGGCGGCCTGCTCGGCTACCTCGGCGTGAACAGCGACGGGCTCGCGATCGGGCTGAACCTCGTGCTTGGCGGCCAGTGGCAGCCGGGGCTGCCGCCGTACCTGGCCATCAGGCACCTGCTGGACAACGCGGGCTGCGTCGCCGACGCGCTGAGCCTGCTGCGAGAACTGCCGCTCGCCAGCTCGAGATCGCTCACGCTGTGCGACCGGCAGCACGTCGCGTGCATAGAGATCATCGACAACGAGGTCCGGCTGGTACAGATGTCGCCGTCGGCTCATACGAATCACCTGCTGCATCCCGGCTTCGCCGACCGCGACGAGCTGAACGTCTTCGCCAGGAACTCCTCGCTGTTGCGGCTGAAGGCCTGCCAAGCCAGTCTCCACCGGATCAGCGAGTCGAGCCGGGGCGCCGAGGTGGAGGAGCATTTCGGGTTGCTTGCCGAGCCCCCGATCTGCGTCGCAGACACCGGTGACATCCGGCGCGAGCGGACGGTCGCAGCCGTCGTGATGCTGCCCGGCCGTGGTGAGTTGCACATCCGGCCGGGCGACCCGTCGCGCAGCCGTACCCAGGTGTTCCGGCTGGCGCAGCCATGAGCGACCCTGCGGGCGGGGCGACTGCGGGCGGGATGCCTGCGGGCGGGGCGTCTGCCGGCGGCCAGGGGGACTGGTTCGTCAGCAGCGGCACGGTGGCACCGTGGGCTACCCGCGTCTTCTGCTTTCCGCACGCGGGCGGCAGCCCGCGTGCCTTCCTCGACTGGCAGCCGGCCCTCGGCCAGGACGTTCAGGTCGTCGCGGTCTGCCGGCCGGGCCGAGAACACCGGGCAGCAGAGCCCGCACCGACGATCGAGGAGTTCATCGAGGGCGCGGCTGCCGCGGTCGCGGCGGTGACCGGCACCGACCACCGGCCGTTCTTCCTGTTCGGGCATAGCCTCGGTGCGCTGGTCGCGTACGAGGTGTGCCACCGGCTCGCCGGCCCCGGCGGCTACGGCGGGCCGCGGCACCTGATCGCGTCCGGGTGCTCGGCGCCGTCGCTCCTGCCGTCGCAGCGGGTACGCGAGATCGCGACGCTCACCGGCCAGGAGTTCGCCGAGGCGATCGGTTTCTTCGGTGGCCTTCCGGCCGAAGTTGTCGCCGACGCAGAGGTCCGCGACCTGCTGCTGCCCGGCCTTATCGCGGACTTCCGGATGGCCGTCGGATACCGGTACCGGCCGGGAAGGCGACTGGCGGTACCCGGCACCGTAGTCGTCGGGCTTGACGACCCGCATGTCCGGACAGCGCAGGTCGAGCCCTGGGACGAGGAGTTCACCGCGCCGCCGGACCGGCACTGGGTCGAAGGCGGCCACTTCTACTTCGAGTCACGGCCAGCCGCGGTCATCGGCCTGATCCGGTCGCTCGTCGAAGCCGACGAGCATGTCGAGCTGATCTGAGAGGCGGGACGTGGACAGTCGCACGGTGTACCTACGCGGGGCGAGCTACGTCCTCGGCGAGCAGGAGGCCGACTACACCGAGATCGACAACCTGGCTGAGCTGGCCGCCCGGTTCAAGCTGGCGCCCAACGCCGGCCTGTGGGGATGGGGAACGATCCGCATCACCAAGCGCGAGTTGCGGGACCTGGCGGCCGACGCCGGAGCGGCGACGCTGCGCTGTGCCGCCATGGCGCCGTCGTCGGTCGACGCGGTCGTGCTCTGCTCCAACCGGATTCCCGGCCCGGCCGAGGGCCACGGCAGCTTCGTGGCACAAGTGCTCGCCGGAATCGGCCTGGGCGACATCCCTTGCTACGGCGTGAACCTGAACCGCTGCGTCAACCTGCTCGCCGGCCTCGACGTGGCGCGTGCCTTCGTGGCGAGCGGGCGGTACCGCGCCGTCCTGGTCATCACCACGGACAAGGTGGCCGACGGGGCGGACCGGATGTCGCAGTTCGCGCTGTTCAGCGACGGGGCGGCGAGTTGCCTCGTGACGACCGATCCCGGCGTGAGTGCGGCCGCCTACGAGTTGCTCGGTTGCGCGACGGCGCAGGACACGGCCACGCTGGAGTGGACCAATCAGATCAGTTCGGACCTGGCCAGGGAAGTAAACGACCGGCTGCTCGCGCCGCGAGGACTCAAGCTCGGCGACATCGCCGCGGTGGCGCACGCGAACCTGTACACCCCGCTGGTCGCGATGAAGGAACGGCAGGCCGGGTTCAC
>Ga0307372_10012487_pt1 | contig 11118 bp, 8 predicted proteins | sample OX1MG_FD_202533 | JGI IMG/M metagenome (GOLD analysis project Ga0307372, IMG submission 202533) | Soil microbial communities from Risofladan, Vaasa, Finland - OX-1 | ecosystem: Environmental > Terrestrial > Soil > Coastal area > Acid sulfate soil | place: Finland: Risofladan, Vaasa | collected...
TCCGGGCAACGAAAGAACATCTTTGAGGGCTCCGTCAATTCGAAACCGAATTCGAACGACGAGATCCTGAGGCTCGATGTGGACATCGGAGGCTCGATCCCGCAAAGCTTGAGTCAAAATCCGGTTCACGACCTGTACAATCGGAGCGTCGTCTCCGATAATCTCTTGCAGGACTGCGTCAGTTGACTGTCGCCGGCCACCCTCGGAAGCCTGAAAGGCTCGCACTAATTTGTCGACATCGCTCAACGCTCGATAGTGAGAATCTATGGCGTGTCGGATATCACTGATTGGTGCTAGAAGCATTTCGATGCTGTGTTGGGTCACATTCTCGAGGAGTTGTTGGAGTTCTTTCGAGGGCTCCGCGACGGCGACTCGGAGATGCTTTTCGGAGACGCTGATTCCAATCACGAGATGTGAACGAGCTCTCGCCTCGGGAATCAACTCGATCGCGGCGGGCTCCAGTAGCTGGGTACTGAGATCGATTGCTTCGAGGCCGAATTGTTCTCCGAGCACTTTTGTGAGATCTGTTTGGTTCACGACGCGCATACCGATGAGTATCTGGCCGAGACGGCCTACTTCACGTTGTTGCCCTAGGGCTTGGGTGATTTGTTCCGGGGTGGCAAGTCCTCGCTCTACGAGCATCTCGCCGATGCGGGTTCCATGGGAATTTAATTCGCTCCCAATCTTTCCACCGGTGCCCGTCCCTGTCTCGGTGGACGTTCCAGCTTTCCCTACACCAGTGCCGCTTACGGATTCTCTTTGAACTCTTGGCTTTCGCATCTGTATCAGCTGTCTTTGCAATTAGTAATTTTCATGACCGTACAACGCGTAAAACATTGAGGCGACGAGGGTGACCGTCTTGGTTCAGGAGCTTTATTAGCGTCCGTTGTCTACGGGCGTTTCCACGCACGAAACAAGCGAAACGCCATGCTAAATCGTACCGTCAGCGAGCGTCAGCACAAGCGCGGTCGACGCGGTCGTGCCTTCGAGGCCCAGATGTAGTCGCCGGCGAGCCTTCATTTGAGATGCTTTGTTGAAGGAAGAAAATACACATATATGCCTTAAGAGCCTCAGCAGATAGGTGACAGGTCGGGTGACCAGCGGTTGCGCCAGTCGATGAGTTTCGCCGTTAGCAAGAACGCGATGGCAACGGCGAGCTGCGCGTCGCGGTGAATGGTCTTCCGATCTGTATTTCTGCGCAACTCACCGTAATTAGAAAACCATGAGTTCGTCCGCTCGACTGGCCAACGTTGCCCCATCGGCTGAGTCTGCTTTGTCCCTCTGACTCCTCGTTTGCGCTTTTTCGTGATCATCGCGTCAGCGATCCCGCGTTCAGCGAATCGCCCTCTGGTGATATTCGCGTCATGGCCGCGGTCGAGCCAGAGTGTTTCGATGTCACCGAGGAGACCGCGGGCCAAAGCGTCGTCGAGGGTTGGCGCGAGGAGGACCAAGTCGTTGCGGTTTGCTCCACTGACGTGAGCCCCTACTCTTCCGTAAGCAATTCCGTAAGCAACGCCGACGATTGAGGCGGTTGCCGGTGGGCGAAGTTGTACGAATTCCTCAGTGTTTTCAACGGTAATGAACGGTTCTGAACGCTCATGAACTGATTCAAACGGCATGACACGCAAGGGGTCACAGTTTCAAGTCCTGTACGGCTCACCGATCGTTGTCGGAGTTACAACAGTTAGGCGAAGTCCCAGCGCCGTAGGGGCAATTGGAAGTTCTCGATGGTCGACCTAGTTTGCGAACGTCGAGCATGGATTTTTATTTCGGGGATCTTGATTAACTCCGTCATGACCAGGAACTGATGAGTTGCACGACGATGCGGCCAGAGATGAGGCTTGCAGAGACACTCGGTTCATCGATCTCATATTGGGGCAAACCCTGAGTCGGCTAAGGCATGTTCTCGAAACATGAGGGTAATCCCGGATTGCTCAGAGAAAGTTTGCTGTGTACCCTCCTAAGCAAGACCGAAGTGGTCGGCAATGGAGTTTGCAGTGCGTGAGCACACATTCGAGACAATATTCTTCTTCGCCGATCACGGTCGAATCGGCAGCGCCCTTCAAATCTGTCTAGCCAAGGCTTGACCTCACCTTGCATATTGAGTAGCATACTCAGTATGCAAGGTCTCTCGAGTCCAGTATGAGCATCCGGCATTCGTTACTCGCTCTCCTGAGTGAGGGTCCGAAGTACGGCTTCCAACTTCGTCAGGAGTTCGAGACGAGCACCGGCGACGTATGGCCATTGAACGTCGGCCAGGTCTATACAACGCTCGATCGCCTCGAACGAGACGGCTTGGCGGAGTCCGACGACCTTGACGCGGATGAGCGTCAGAGGAACTTCCGCATCACTGGAGATGGCAAAGAGGAGCTTGCTCGATGGCTGCGTACGCCACCCGATCTCACGCAGCCGCCTCGAGACGAACTGGTCATCAAAGTTCTGGTGGCTTCTCGCTTGCCCGATGTGGACGTGTACGACGTCATTCAGGTGCATCGCCGCTATCTCGTGCAGCTGATGCAGCAGTGGACCCGTCTGAAAGAAGACGAGGCTCACTTCGACTTGGCCTTCGCGCTAGCAGTCGACGCCGAATTATTTCGGCTGGACTCCGTAGTTCGATGGCTTGACGCTGCTGATGGTCGGCTGCGGCGTTCTAATCACGAGTCGACAATGGATGCCTCTGTGGTACCACCGCGTATTCGCCGAAGGACTGGAGCACATCGATGAGCATGTTGGAACTACGAAATGTCTCGAAGGCTTATGGGGAAGGCGCCACCGAAGTCGATGCCCTTAGCAATATTGATCTCGCGGTCGAACGCGGTTCTCTCGTGGCGATTATGGGACCGAGCGGCTCTGGTAAATCGACCTTGCTAACAATTGCGGGGAGTCTTGAGCTGCCCACGACCGGTGACGTCATGATTAATGGAACAAATGTGGTGGGCATGTCGCGTAACGACAAAGCCCGACTACGGCGACGAACCATTGGCTACGTCTTTCAAGATTTCAACCTTCTTGCGGGTCTGACTGCCGTCGAAAACGTCTCATTGCCACTCGAACTCGATGGAATCTCTTTGAAGAGGGCGCGCGCTCAAGGAATGATGGCGCTCGGTGAGCTCGGACTCTCGGACCGCGCCGAGCGATTTCCCGACGAACTTTCCGGAGGTGAGCGTCAGCGCGTCGCCATTGCCAGGGCCGTTGTGGGCGATCGCAGTCTGCTCCTCGCAGACGAACCATCGGGAGCCCTGGATTCGGTCAACGGAGAAGCCGTGATGCGAATGATCCTGTCTGCGTGTCACGGTGGCGTCGCCGCACTCGTGGTGACTCACGACGCGAAGCTCGCCTCATGGGCCGATCGAGTGGTGTTTCTGCGCGATGGAAAGGCCGTCGATGAGACCTTGCCCCTCCAACGTCCCGAAGAGCTACTCGATCACGACGCGACGACCCCCCCAGCATCGTGATCCTTGACTCGGACTCAATGGAGCAACGTCCATTGGACGGAGGAATGCCCGCGCGCCGTGCCGTGACACGATGGGCGTGGAGGCTTCTTCGACGCGAATGGCGACAGCAATTGTTGGTGTTGGCGCTCATTACGCTCGCCGTGGCGGTCACCACCGTTGGCGTAGGAGTCTCGGCCAACACACCACTGTCGCCGTACGTTGGATTTGGCAACGCCCATGATCTGGCGACGTTTTCTGACAACAGTGCATCGACGACGGCAAAGATTGCATCGTGGCACCAACGTTATGGTGCAGTCGACGTCATCGATAACGAAACGATCACGGTACCGGGGTCTGTCAATACCTTTGATCTTCGCGCACAAGATCCCAACGGCCCTTACGGCCGGTCTTTGCTTTCACTCACGTCGGGACAGTTCCCGACGAAGGCCAGCGAGGTGGCGGTTACCTCGGTGGTCGCTTCGGACTTCAATCTGAAAGTGGGGAGCGACTGGCCCGTGATGGGAGTGACGCGCAAGGTCGTCGGTATTGTCGAGAACCCAAAGAATCTTTTGGATGCGTTTGCTCTGGTGATTCCCGGGCAGGTCGCAACGCCCACCGAGGTGACGGTCCTCTTTGACGCGCCTGCGGGCACGTCGCTCAAATCGCTTGGCTCGAACGTCATCACGCCGAAGTCCATTGCCCAAGGCAACGTGTTGAATCCCGAGACCATCTCGATCGCGCTCGTTACGATGGTCATGCTTTTGATCGCACTCGTCGCTATCGCCGGGTTCACCGTGATAGCCCAACGTCGACTGCGATCGATTGGTATGCTCGGCGCGCTCGGCGCAACCGATGAACACATCAAACTTGTTGTTCGTGCGAACGGCCTATTCGTTGGGCTCGTCGGCGCGGTGGTGGGCTTTGTCGTTGGCTTCGCGGCGTGGTTGGCCTATCGTCCCATCCTGGAGACGAGTGCACATCACGTCGTCGGTGTGTTTCAGCTGCCGTGGATTGTCATTGTCGTGGCTGTCGTGCTCGCCGTAGCGTCCGCATTCTTCGCCTCGACACGGCCCGCACGTGCCATGACGCGGATTTCCACGGTGTCGGCCCTCGCCGGTCGGCCAGCGCCACCACGAAAGCTACGTCGTTCCGCGGTTCCCGGAATCGTGCTCGTCGTCGTGGCGTTCCTTCTCTTGGGCGCCGCCGGTGCAAGCGGAGGCAACGGTGGCGGCATGGGGGAGCTCGCTCTCGGTTTCGTAGCCTTGACCATCTCGGTCGTCTTACTGTCGCCCTTTCTCCTCACGGTGCTCAATCGATTCTCTCGTCGCACACCGCTCGCGATTCGAATGGCGATGCGTGACCTCGCTCGCTATCGGGCGCGATCTGGTTCGGCCCTTGGCGCAATCAGCGTTGGCGTGCTGATCGCCATGGTCGTTATCATCGCGTCGGCGGCCCGCTTTGGCAACGTCCTCGACTACGCCGGCCCCAATGTCTCGTCGACGCAACTCATCATCTACACGTCAAACGGTCCCTACGGTCCGGGTGGTCCAGGCAATGGGGGTAAGGGCGGAGGTGCCTCAACCACATCGACGGCGTCAATGGCGCATAGTGCGCGCGAGATCGCCAGTGCACTGGGCTCTCGTCAGATCATCACACTGGAGACCACCAGCGCGACTCTGCAACACGCCGCGTCCGGTCGTAGTTACTCGGGTCCACTCTACGTCGCAACGCCCCAACTCCTGAAGGCATTCGGGATACAGAAGTCCGCTATAGACCCGACTGCCGAGATTCTCTCGATGCGACCCGGATTCGCCGGAATCAGCAAGATGCAGATTGTCTACGGCAACTACTACAGCGGCCAGGGCAGCGGGCCGGGTGGCGGTGGATGGCCGTGTCCCACGAGCGACTGCCTCGCAGATCCTTCCATGCAGGAGATCAGCGCGCTGCCTGCAGGTACGTCTGCGCCAAACACCGTCATTACCGAGTACGCGTTAGAGCGATTAGGACTCGCGCCCATCACGTCGGGTTGGCTGGTTGAAACCGCAAAGCCGTTGAGCGCGGCGCAGCTCACGGGTGCCCGCGGTACCGCGGCTACGGCGGGACTGTCAATCGAGAGCAAGTCGAGCATTCCCACCTCGGCCACGATCATCGACTGGGCCACGTTGGTGGGCATCATGCTCGCGCTGGGTATCCTCGCCATGACGATCGGCCTCATCCGAAGCGAGACGGCCAGCGATCTTCGAATCCTTGCAGCCACCGGGGCCAGCAGCCGTACTCGTCGCAGCCTTACGGCAGCGACCGCGGGCGCACTCGCCCTCGTCGGAGCGGTAGTGGGTACCGCCGCGGCCTACATCGCCATGATTGGCTTTAGTCGCACGAGCGCCTTGGACGGGATCTCCTCGCTGGCGTCAGTTCCGGTGGCGAACTTGTTGTTGATTCTTGTGGCCATGCCGCTGGTGGCGGCGATTGTCGGGTGGCTCGCTGCATGGCGAGAGCCCAAGGGTCTCTCGGGGCAACTTATTCAGTGACCGAGGGCCACCAACGCCTCTCGTCGCTGTCTCGGCTGGGAGCAGAATCGCAACAAGTATTCAGAGGGCGATTCGTCTCCGAGACGGTGTCACGGGTCATCGCATCGGTCGAGCTGACCTGGAGCCAGAGATAGGCGAGATGCAAATGTTGGATTCGTTTGGCAGCGCACAAAGGTTTGAAAGCTGTCCGCGCAAAACCTCGGTGAGTCAACAAAAGTTGATCGAGTTACCGAGAAGGTCGTTCCATGAGAACCAAGGCGGTACATAGATCAGGAGATGAGCTCTGCCTTGTCCGGCGACTCTATCGAGGGTCTCCGCTTTGACAGATAGAGCGCGTCTTGAGAGCGCGGCATGAGGTGCGCGCTGTCTGGCGTCTCTACGAACTGGCCGGTCCCAAATGAACCAATGGCTCGGTCACTGGCGTATTGTCTTTCTGCTGTTCAACCAAGAAGAACTGAAGTACCAAGCGAACAATTGACAGGCAGCGTGCTATCACATGTTGCTGATCAACGTCGTGGTCGCCTTGGGGGTGGTGCGCGCATGAATTCGCAGAGCACGATTTTCAATCGGGGAGTGCATCGCTCTTGCATCTCTTGGCGGCGGGACCGGTATCTTCGCTCCTCGCGGGTGCGGCATGTGTGGGCCCTGGCAGGCGTAGCGGTTCTTGCGATGTCAGTTGCGTCTCCCGCTTTCGCGACGAGCGCCCATCGCGCTATGAGCCACAAGGCATCGGTGAAGCCTGACTTTAGCTACTACGTCGGCAAGACGATCACCTTCGTCTCCCCTGGTGCGCCAGGTGGAAGTTATGACGGCCTCGCGAGGATCCTGGCGCCTGCGATCGGCTCATACCTGCACTGTACGGTGATTGTCGAAGATCTTTCGTCCGGCGGAGGGATCGCGGGTCAGAACGACGTTGCTGCGTCAGCTCCAAATGGCTTGACAATTGGAGAGCTCAACCCTGACGGGGACGTAGAGAACTTCTTGGAGGGGACTTCAGCGCTGACGTTTTCGCTGAAGGAGCAGAACTATATTGCAGGAGTTCCCGCTGTCAACATCGTCTGGATGTCGGATCCACAGTCGGAATACCACTCGATTCTCCAGATCATCAAGCCAAAGGGCCAACTGCGGATCCTCGACGTCACCTCGGGCTACCAAGATCTATTGGACCGTGTACTCATCGGGGCCTACGGCATTCCCTCTTCAAGCTTGATCAGCGGATTCAATGGTTCGCCGGCGCTCCTGGCCGGATTCATCAATAAGGATGGCCCGATCGCCAACATCGGGCTTCAGGCGGTCGAGTCATACATTGCTGCAGGTCTCGCGCGACCACTGATGCTTACACTTCCGATGAAGCCCGGCAACCTCGGATATGCGTACTTGCACAAGCTCCATCTGCCAACGTATACGACGATCCTCAACGAGCATCCGCCAAAGACCGCTGCAGGCCGCAAGGCACTTAAGGAACTCGTGGACATTTCAACGAGCGCCGGACAGATCGTCTTTACCCCCGTGGGAACCCCGACGAAGCTGAACCTGGCACTTACAGCCGCCATTAAATCAGCACTTCACCAACCGAGCATCAAGGCTCTTGAGGACGCGCAGGGCCTCAGTACCGGCTATATCAGCCCTGTCCAGGTTGCCAAGGACCTCAACAAGGTGCTTCGGAACAGCGCGACGATTGCACCTTTTCTTCCCCATCTATAGGCATCAATAGAAGAAACGAAGACAACCCCGACGCAGCGGGGCGAGTTCGCTTTTAGGTCCAACGAGGTCAACCAGATTCAACCGGGCTCTCATGTTTCTCCCACAGTTTGTCAACGATCGTATCTGCGAACCGTTGCAACATCCGTGGTGAATCGAAGGGAACGCGGCCAGCCTGAAGGGACGCGATCGCCTCCTCGAACTCAAGATCTGTAAGTTTTCTCAACTGTTCGTTCATCGAGCGCCTCCAGTCCATTCATACTGTTCGACATCTCTCGTCGGTCAGCTCTTGCGGAAAGAGTCGGCGGGCGGGATTCTCCTATCTGAAGCTTTTCTGCAGGTCTGCAAGTATCTCCGAGCCTGGACAGAGCCTGTCATATGGAATCGACACGAGTGATGAGTCCGGTGTGTGGTTCAGTTCATGAAGATCGGGGACGTTCGCGTCTACGTACAAAAGTCCCGTGACAATCTCGTTGGTCCGGTGATGCGCTTCGAGATAGGCCATGACCGAGTTTCGATCGGTAGGGTCATAGTCATCTGAAACAGAGCGGAAACGCATCACCGAACCACTGTGCATTGTGACGTTGATTGCATCATCTTGAGGAATTGTGGCGAGGATCTCCTCACGCGGAGCGACGTAGTCCGTTGCCTGGGTCTCGTGCTCACGGGTGAACTGGTAGCTCTTTGTAGAACCTTCGTGGTCATTGAACTGCACACACGGTGAGATGACATCGATCAGCGCGAAGCCGCGATGTGACAGGCCGGCCTTGAGGATCGGAATGAGCTGCTCCTTGTCACCAGAGAAGGCGCGCGCGACAAAGGTTGCTCCGATACTCAGGCCCATCTGCACTACGTCGATCGGAGGGATGATGTTCGGCTCGCCGCGCTTCGAAGTTGAATTGATGTCTGCAGAGGCTGAGAACTGTCCCTTCGTCAGACCGTAGACACCGTTGTTCTCCATGACATAGAGCATGTCCAGGTTCCGACGGATCGCATGGGCAAGATGACCAAGACCGATCGAGAGCGAGTCTCCGTCACCCGATATTCCGATGAATTTCAGCGTTCGATTGGCGGCGTTTGCGCCGGTCGCGATGGTCGCCATTCGACCATGTGCCGAATTGAATCCATGCGCTCCGCGTACAAAATAAGTTGGTGTCTTTGACGAGCAGCCGATCCCTGAGAGCTTGGCGATCATCTCTGGCGCGATTGCAAGTTCAAACAGTGACTGCACGATCGCGGAAGAGATCGAATCATGTCCGCATCCCGCGCACAGCGTCGACATCGCTCCTTCGTAGTCGCGCACAGTAAGGCCGATCTCGTTCTTCTCAAAGTGAAGAAGGGGAATCATGGGCTTGGTGATTGATGCCATGTTCAGTCCTCCAACTGACTCGTAATGCCATCGATGACATGCTTGGCGCTGAGCGGGAAACCCCCGTAGACGAGCACGGATCTCAACTTCTCCTTGGCGACGGATGTCTCGATGGTGAGTAGTGATCGAAGCTGGGCGTCTCGGTTCTGCTCGATGACGAAACAGAGTTCGTACTCGTCAAGAAACTCATCCACGACCGTCGAAAAGGGAAATCCACGGATCCGGAGAAAGTCTGCTGCGATACCTGATTCGTCGAGCAATTCAAGTGCCTCGCGGATTGCGATGTCACAGCTGCCTACCGAGACGACACCAATGCGCGATCCGACGCGCCGCTCGACTATCGGCTCAGGCAGATGATCTTTCGCCGCTGCATGTTTTTTCGCGAGACGGTCGACGACCTCCTGATACTGGTCGGGAATCTCGGTGTAGTCTCCGAACTTGTTGTGCCCCGATCCACGGATGAAATAGGCACCTTTTGGATCGACCCCGGGAAGCGTGCGTGGGGTGACGAAATCTGCATCTTCGTCGGCGTAACGGAAAAAGTGCGAGATCTCCTTGAGATCTGTTGCGTCAAGCACTCGACCGCGGTCGGGAACGAATGCGTCGTCCCATGCAAGCGTCGGAACCACCCAGTCATTCATGCCGATGTCCAATTCCGAGAGCATGATGACCGGAGTCTGGAAACGTTCTGCGAGGTCAAATGCCCTGACCGCGAAGTCAAAGCACTCGTTTGGGTTTGCCGGGAACAAAAGCAGGTGCTTGGTGTCGCCGTGCGAGGCATACGCGCACGCGAGGATGTCCCCCTGTTGGGTCCGTGTTGGCATTCCCGTCGAGGGTCCGGTTCTCTGTACGTCGATGATGACCGCGGGAATCTCGGTGTAGTACGCGAGGCCAAGCAACTCCCCCATGAGCGAGATACCGGGGCCAGATGTTGAGGTGAAAGCCCGAGCGCCCATCCAGTTCGCGCCAAGGACCATGCCGATCGCGGCGAGTTCGTCTTCGGCCTGCAAGATGAGGTAGTTGTTCTGGTACTGGACCGCTCCGTTCAGATCGGGTTCGGGCAGTGCCTCTCGCCGATAGCGCCGGCACAGCGAGGTGAAATTGTCCATCACCGAGGTCGAGGGTGTGATGGGGTACCAGGCTGCAACGGTGGCTCCAGCGTAGAGACAGCCAAGGGCAGTAGCGGTGTTGCCGTCGACGAGAATCTTGTCGTTGTTTGAGTCCATCGCCTCAAGGTGGAAAGGCAGAGGACATTCGTAATGCTCACGGGCGTATTCATAGCCAAGCCTGAGCGCGAGCTGGTTGGATTCGCGAAGGCGCGCGTTGCGTTGAAAGGTCTCATCAAGAAGTGCAGAGACAATTTCAAGGTCGATCGCAAGAAACGCGACGAGCGCTCCCGCGTAGCAGACGTTTTTCATCAGCACGCGCTCGCGCGCCGCGGAGAAGTTATCGATACACAAAGTGGTGAGAGGTACCTCGAGATAGTGAACATCAGCTCGGATGAGCTCTGGCTCAAGTGGCCAGGTTGAGTCGTGCAGGACGTAGCCGCCAGAACGAACCTCGTGGATATCTTCGGCGTAGGTCTTCGCATTCATTGCGACCATGAGGTCATAATCGAGCGCCCGAGCGGTGTAACCGCTCTTGTTTACCCTGATTTCGTACCAGGTAGGTAGGCCCTGGATGTTGGAGGGAAAGAGGTTCTTTCCCGAGACTGGGATACCCATGCGAAAGATCGCGCGCATCAACAGCGTGTTCGCGCTCGCCGAACCCGTTCCGTTGACATTCCCGAGCTTGATCGCAAAATCATTGACTCGACTTGGAAGATCGTTCTCGGTCCGTTCGGATCGGGCAATGTCAAGCGCCACGCGAGGTCCCCCAATAGTCGCCGGTCGTCATCGAGACACTCGCTGAGCTTTGTGCCATCGACGAGTTGGAGGCATACGGAATCAAGAGATCGAAACGTTCCATGTTCCACGCCGAGGTGGGGCACCGTTCGGCACACAGGCCGCAGTGCACACAGATGTTTTCGTCTTTCACCATTACCCGTTTGGTCTGAGGAAGAGGTTCAGAGACATATAGCCCCTGG
>Ga0307372_10012489_pt1 | contig 11117 bp, 8 predicted proteins | sample OX1MG_FD_202533 | JGI IMG/M metagenome (GOLD analysis project Ga0307372, IMG submission 202533) | Soil microbial communities from Risofladan, Vaasa, Finland - OX-1 | ecosystem: Environmental > Terrestrial > Soil > Coastal area > Acid sulfate soil | place: Finland: Risofladan, Vaasa | collected...
TTCATGCAGCAGCGCAGATTGTCTATCTCTTCGGCTTCGCAGACCTGGAGTCGACCGCACCGCGGATGGCTATGCGGGGCGAAGCTTTTGAGGTATGGTTAGTACGGTCTAAAAACATACGCGTCACATGCTTTCTACCCTGCAACAACGACAGCCATTCCTTGGACGCTACCAGTGGGATTGCTTAAGCAGCATTGCAACCAGAGGCGCATTTCAAACGGAGAGGAATCCTTGTGAATAACTTGAATCGTCGGACTTTTCTTAAGACTGTGGGGCTGGCTACGGCAGAAACTCTTGTTGGAAGCAACCTGCACGTGCTGGCAGAGACGCAAAACGAGGCGGCCACGTCGGTTGCGGCAAACGATCACATTCAATTTGCACTGATCGGCGCGGGCATTCGTGGTCAGGGCATTACGAAAGTCGCCGTCCAGGTTCCGGGAACCAAGTTGGTTGCCGTGTCGGACACCTACCAGGGAAGGCGCGACCATAGCAAGGAACTGTGGGGCAATGACATCTTTACCACAGTGGATTATAAAGAGATTCTCGCACGCAAAGACATCGACGCAGTTGTGATCGCAACACCGGATCATTGGCATAAGCAGATTGCCGTGGATGCGATGCATGCCGGCAAAGACGTGTATTGCGAAAAGCCAATGATTCATCTGTATTCCGATGGACCGGAGATGATCGAGGCAGCGCGAACTACCAACCGAGTGATCCAGATTGGCAGCCAGCGCGTCAGCAACGTGGTCTACATCAAAGCGAAGGAGCTTCTGGCAGCGGGAGCGATCGGCCAACTGAACATGGTGACGGCATGGTGGGACCGCAACTCCGCCATAGGAGCATGGGATTATACGGTTCCGCTTGACGCCTCGACCGAGACGTGCGACTGGCCGCAATTTCTAGGGACGGCTCCGAAGATTCCGTTCAACGCGGAGCAATTTTTCCAATGGCGCAAGTGGAAGGCATACGGATCGGGCGTCGCAGGCGATCTATTTGTCCACTTGTTCAGCGGAACCCATTTTGTGACAGGAGTGCACGGACCCACGCGGGCCATGGCAACGGGTGGACTGCGCTACTGGAAGGACGGCCGGAACGTGCCAGACGTGATGGTAGCGTTGTTTGATTATCCCGAGGGTTTCAACCTTAGTCTGCGCGTAAATTTTGTGAATGGAGGCGCGGAAAGCGAGGGCCTGATTTTCACCGGTTCCGAGGGGACGATGGAAATCACTGGAAACGGCGTCAACGTCAGCCGCGTCCCACGCGAGACAGAGCCGGGCTACACCATCGATACGTTTACGGTCGCCATGCAGGAGCAAATTCTGGACCAATATCGTCAGAAGTATCCGGTAACTCATCCGACGGGTCCGCCGGAGGTGAGTTTCGAACGGTATGCTGCGCCTAAAAACTACGACGACGTTTATAGTCACTTCAACAATTTCTTCCATTCCGTACGGACCCGTCAGCCAGTCGTGGAGGACGCGGTGTTTGGATATCGTGCCGCAGGTGCGGCACTGCTCAGCAATCGCAGCTACTACAGTGGCAAAATCGAACACTGGGACCCGGAAACGATGAAGTTGGTGTCGTAATTTAGCCATCGGATCGAAAAAGATCTGTCAGGAGAAATAGTATGAATCGTTTTACACGCTCAACGATGTTGGCTGTCATGGCTCTTGTTCTGGGGTATGGAGGCTATGCTGTCGCACAGAAAGTGGAGACTCCGCGTCTGACTACCCCAGGCAACGGACCCTACGGTGTTCCGCAAGCAACATTCCTGGTCCATCGGCTCGGTACCGATCATGCCGAAGGCATCACGACCATGGACATGAATGGGAACGGCCGCCTGGATATTTTGAGCGGCGCGTACTGGTATGAGAATCCAGGTCCGCAGGGCGGTGAGTGGAAACGGCATCAGTATCGCACAGTTGGCATTCACAATGAATTTGTGTCGGACGCCGGCGAATGGACCATCGATGTCAATCACGACGGCGCACCGGATGTTGTCACCTACGGATGGATCTCCAACGGACTCTGGTGGTACGAGAATCCTAAGAAACCGAACGTCATGTGGAAGCGCCACTTCATCTGCAACAGCTACGACACCGAGGGCGGATGGATGGGCGACATAAACGGAGATGGCAAGCCTGATTTAATTCTCGCGCACTACAACCATTCGGGGATTATCTGGGTGGATTTCTCTGGCCCCAAGCCGATTGTGCACCATCTGGGACTCGACACCAGCCATGATCGAGGTGTTTCCAATCCGAATGGAATTGTCCATACAGTTTCTCCGGAGAGTCGGGCGCAAGATGGTCATGGCACCGGAATCGCCGATGTTAATGGCGACGGAAAGGCCGATGTTCTAACGCCATACGGATGGTTTGAAAATATTGATGCGAACCACGACCAATGGAAGTGGCATCCCGATTGGAACCTGGGAGACGCTGGATTTCCGATCATCGGCTATGACGTCAATAACGACGGCAAAATGGACATCATCTATGGGCAGGGCCATAGCTACGGACTTTACTGGCTGGAGCAGCAGGGAAGTGGCGCAGATCGTCACTGGATTCGGCATACGATCGATGAGTCGTATTCGCAGATCCACGCGCTGAAGCTGGTAGATATCGATGGCGATGGTCAGCCGGAATTATTGACTGGCAAGCGCTATCGTGGCCATTCGGGACACGACCCGGGTTCCTACGATCCGCTGGTGATCTACTACTACAAGATCGACCGGAAGACGGCGCAGTTCACTCGCTATGCCATCTCCGTGAACGGCACGGCTGGCGCCGGAACACAATTTGTCACGACAGACTTCGATGGAGATGGGGACATCGATATTGCGACTGCCGGCAAAAGCGGTGTGCATTACTTTGAAAACCTGATGGTGAATCACGTTCCCAACGCACAACGGGAGAAGGAAATCATACTCAATAAGAATTGGCCTTTCCCTGGAGAGGGCACGGAAGTTCCCCAAGAGGACGGCCCGAAGTAAAAGTACAGTCAACGAATCGACGAGACGGACGAAGGGGCTGTTCACACTACGCGAGTGAACAGCCCTTCGCCTGAGTAACTGATCCAGATACTGTGCGTCTATTCATGAAGATCGGTTCATTCCTGGGCCATGTCAACACAAACTCTGCAACAGATCGTCCAGCAATGCGCGCGGGAAGCGGGCTTTCACCTCAGCGGGATTGCTCCCGCCGGGCCCACCGATTCATCCACAGACACTGTGCTGGGCGGCGGCGAAAGTCTTCAGCCGCAGATCGAACAAACATTTCCAGAACTTGCGTATTTTGGTCAGTGGGTTGCCGAGGGTCGCGCTGGAGAGATGGAATACCTGAAGCGACGGGATGCAGAGGGTCGACTATTGCGGTCATCCGTCCAGGCGCCTTTCCCATGGGCGCGTTCCGTCATCGTATGCGCGGTGAATTACAACAGCGATCAGCCATATTCCATCGAACCTAAGTCTAAGCAGACGATGGAAAATTCAGGCTGGATTGCTCGGTATGCATGGTCAGGCCGTCCGCAGGATACTGCGGCGGAGCAGGGAACTGCCATCGCTGATCCAGCAGGGAAGTCCATCCACTCAGTCGTGGATGCAGACCAGGGGCAGCGGTCGGACCCTACGCAGAACAGCGCCGGCGGTACGCTGCCACAACTGGCTCCTACGGATTATCACTCCGTGATGCGGACGCGACTGCAGAGTCTATGTGCTGCCCTCAAGTCCGAGGTCGGCGAATTCGAATCGCGCTGTTTTGTCGATACGGGGCCATTGGTGGAACGGGTCTATGCCAAGTACGCCGGGCTGGGATGGCAGGGGAAGAACACATGCCTCATTCATGAATCGCTGGGTTCATGGTTCTTCCTAGGGGTCATTCTTACTTCGCTTGAATTGAGACGAGGCGAGTGGGTGCAGCCGATGCCGGACCGCTGCGGCAGTTGCAGTCGCTGTATCGATGCATGTCCGACTGAGGCGCTCGTGCCGTACAGGATGGACGCTTCGCGGTGCATTGCGTATCTCACGATCGAGAAACGCGGAGCCATTCCGGAAGATCTGGCAGCCAAGGTGGGGAGAAATGTGTTTGGCTGCGACATATGCCAGGAGGTCTGCCCGTGGAATCGTCGAGCGCCCGTGACGGACTGGCCCGAGCTGCAGCCGCGACCGGAACTGGTCAATCCCGCACTGGATTGGCTGGCAGGTTTGAACAACAACGAGTATCGCCAGATCTTTCGCGGTTCCCCGGTCGAGCGCGCAAAGTATAGCGGCTTGCAGCGCAATGTGGAAATTGCGCAGATCAATGCGAACCGTGCAACCGGTGCGGATCCTGCCGGGATACATCAGGACATCTCAGCAACGGAAATCCTATTGCGTCCGGAGGATCGCCCACCCAATTAACGGTGAAGTCTGGGACCCTGTTTCCTTCTGCCGGACAACGACGTCATCGGTCATCGGGGCGACCCAATTCACGATGCCTGATTGCGGACGACGTGGGTCGCATTGAGCCCTTTCGGGCCCTCCTGACATTCAAAATCGACCGAGTCGCCTTCGTTCAATGTTTTGAATCCGTTCTCCTGAATGGCGGAAAAATGTACAAAGACATCTTCGCCGGTAGAGCGCTGAATAAACCCGTAGCCCTTGGCCCCACTAAACCACTTCACCACACCATGTTCGGTCACAAATACTTCCTTTCATTCGCTCTTTTTGATCAGGCGCCGCTTGGGAAAGGATGGATGGCGGCGGATGCTTTGCAACGCAGATAAGTTCCGTCGTCAATCCAGAATTGCGCCTGATGCATGGCAATCTCAATCGTTTCATCCAGTGTTCCCAGTTGCGGTTCCCACAACTGCGGACCATCTCCAGTCGAAGCTTTTTTTCATACCTGGCGGGAGAAGAATCTGGCACTGTTATGGCAGGAAACGCGGAGAAAGGCAAGAAAAATCTTTGCAACCACTTGATTTAATTGAGTCCACCGCTTGATGGCAGGCAAACCTTGGCCAACCATGCTACCCCTCGGCCGCCCCGGTCGCATCCCATCATGGACAAGCTATAGTCAAACCAGCGGGGCATAGCTCGAACCTCGAGGTTACACGCCTGCCATGTATACGAATGCTGACGATACGGCCACAATCCGAATCCCCCGACTCTATTGCCATTCAGCTTGAAAGAGAGGTACAAGAGTCGCACCTGATATCGCTGCTCCGCTACCTCTCACGGACCGCGGTGCACACCTACGCCTTCAGCGTTGCGGCGAATGCCATCCTGTCGCTGTTTCCGTTTATCGTGCTCATGCTGACCATTGCGCATCGCCTTCTGCACTCAACGCAAATGGTTGAAGTGATCGCGGCTATGTTGCATGCGCTGCTACCTACGGGGCAGGACTTCGTCGTTCGCAACATGGTGTTTCTGGTGTACTCGCAGAAGCGGGTGGCAGCAGTGTCGGTTTTCATGCTGCTGGTTTCGTCAACCGGCGTGTTTCTGCCGCTCGAGGTGGCGCTCAACCAGGTGTGGGGCGTCCAGGAGAACCGTTCGTACTGGCGAAATCAGTTGATTTCCTTCGGTCTGGCTATCATGGTCGGCATTCTGGCTTTACTCTCGATTGCCATATCGGCGTCGCACGAAACGTTGCTGGAGGCGATGTTTTTTGGCCATACAGCTAGCCCGGCATTTCATTTCTTGCAGCGAACTCTTCTCAAGATCCTTGGCGTGATCGCAAGCATCTCGATCTTCTTTTTTATTTATTGGATCCTGCCGAACCGCCGTATCCGTGCCATGTCGGTATTGCCGGCCGCTATCATTACAGGGTTATTGTGGGAAGGCGCGAAGCTGGCCTATATCGCGGTGCTACCGTGGCTGGATCTGAAATCGGTCTACGGACCCTTTTCCATCTCTGTTGGGTTGATGTTGTGGGCCTTTATCTCCGGGTTGATTTTGCTGGCCGGAGCGCATTTTTCGGCCTACCGATTTTTTCGAAAACAATCCTCGGTGGAGAAGAAAAAGGCAAAGTCGGAATCGCCTCCGCCTCCAGAAGAATTGACGACAGCGTAGAACAATTCCAAGCCAGGCGTCTGCGACGAGATTGAAGATCGCGCAACGGGTCAGTCAGACTAACTGCGCTGGATTATTGGCTGGACACCAGGAACCCTGAAACTGCTCACCACCGAGCGTCGAGGTGAGGACGCGATCGAAGATTGCTACACTCGGACTATTACGATGGGTCATGAGCGATGTGCCGAATGAAATGGATACGATCGCTGGAAGAGCGGACAAGCGCGATGCTGCGTCCACTGCCGACGTGGAAGAAAAAGCGCGGCATCGCATTCTGGTCGCTGGTCATCGCGGTTGCTTTATTCGTACTGCGTTTCGTGCCCGGTCTCGGCGGGCATATTGGTTTTTTGCCCTGGGCCGCGCTCCTGGTTTCGATATTCGCCAGCCTGCCGGCGCTGTTTCGCTGGATGCGGTGGCGCCTGCTCTGGAAGCTGCGCAATCGGCTGTTTGTCACCTACGCGTTGATCGGACTCACTCCCGTGGTGTTGTTCGGTCTGTTGGCTGGGATCGCCGCCTACGTGCTACTGGGCCAGTTTGCTAACTTTGCGGCAACCACGGTCATCAACGCGGAACAGATTGGCCTGTCTGCCGATACCGAGGCCCTAGCGCTTCACTTTCAACAGGAACTGGCGACGCAGATCAGTAGCAAGGGGCAACCCAAGATCATTAGTATCCCGCCCGAAGTCCCAGCGGAAGCCGCCAGAATCACTAGATTTCCCGGTCTGGAAGTTGGCGTATACCTGGACGGCAAATTGCAAAGGCTCGACTTGCCCGCCGGCCATGCGCTCACCGCAATACCGACGCCGCCAGCGTGGGTCCAAGACCACTTCAGGGGACTGATTTTGAGCGGCAATCGCATCTATTTCAGCGCGATTTCGCGGATGCCCGTTGGGAAGCACAGCGTAGTTGTCATCACCGGCGTTCAACTTGACTCACAATTTCTGGGCCAAGTGGTCTACGGGCTAGGCACCCTGACGGTGTGGCCGCATGTTCATTTTGTGTCCCCCCAGCCACCTTCTGGTCGAACCCCAAGAAGATTCAGGGCCAATTCTGTGCCGCCGTCTGTTACCGCCCCGGTAGAGCCTATGAATAGACCGCATCTGGTCATCGGCAAAGACAAGCAGGACCGGAACGTAGGAGAGGTCACCGGAGGGGCACTTCCAAAAGCCGCAACCATTTTCGATTTTCCGATTACCTTTCCAACCTTTTTCGACGCCCGGGACTGGTCGACAGGAGCCTGGGACAAGGTATTGGCCCAGGTCACTTCCCGCCCGTCTCTTTTGTATCAGCGTTTGTTTCAACAATCGCTATTGCTGGGAGGAGGCGTACGGACCGCCCTTATCACGACCGCGGTCGCATTTTTGTTTTTGGAGTTGCTGGCGATTTTTATGGCCAGCCGACTTAGCCGAACAATCACGCGTTCTGTGTCGGACCTCTATCACGCCACGCGGGAGGTAGACCAAGGACGTCTGAGCTACCGCATTCCTGTTTCGAGGCAGGACCAGCTGGCGGCGCTGAGCCGTTCATTTAATGCCATGTCGGAATCGCTGGTGCGTTTGCTGGAACAACAGAAAGAAAAAGAGCGCATGGAAGGCGAACTGGAGATTGCGCAAGAAGTGCAGTCCAACCTGTTTCCCTCCTCCGATGTGCGGTTGGAAGGACTAGAGCTGCACGGTTTGTGCCGGCCAGCGCGCACTGTAAGCGGCGACTACTATGACTTTCTGGTATTAGGCGACCACGCTCTTTGCATGGCGATCGGAGACATTAGCGGGAAGGGAATTTCGGCGGCCCTGCTGATGGCTGGGCTGCATTCGGCCGTGCGCGCGTTTAGCCTGGGCGGCAATGAAATGTTTGGGAACAAGGCATTCAAGTCAACCGGTAACGGACAGCCTGCGGCGTCTTCCATGGAGGTTTTTCAGTCGCCTGCGAACCTGATGCGGCTCTTGAATCTTCATTTGTACAGTAGTACGCAAGCGGAAAAATACGCGACACTCTTTCTCGCCAACTACGATGTGGCTTCACGCGTGCTTCGCTACTCGAATGGAGGGCAACTACCGCCTCTGGTGCTGCGAGCCGACGGGTCCGTTTTGCGGCTCGACAAGGGTGGCACCGTTGTGGGTCTTCTGGACGACATATTCTACGACGAGGGCGCCATCGCGCTGCAACAGGGAGATTTGCTGGTCGCGTACAGCGATGGTGTGACCGAGCCAGAGAACGAATTTGGAGACTTTGGCGAGGCGCGCATGGTGGAGATAGTACATCGGAATCGCCATTTGCCTCTGCCGGAAATTACGGAGCAAATCATGCAGGCCCTCAAAGACTGGATCGGCGCCGAAGAGCAACCGGACGACATCACGCTGGTGCTGGCCAGACAGAACTGAGTTACCGACCGGTGCGCCCCAAAAAAAACTTTACGAATTTTTCTACGGTGCTCGCGCATCCAAAATGTATCGGGGGTGCTGCGTGCGTCACCGATATTCGTCCGTGATCGATTCCTGGGGTACGAAGGTAGAGTTCTCGCTTCTAGCGTATTTGTGGTTTCTGATCATGTTGGCGAGTATGGCACTGCTTACGCGGGACCGGCTCGGTCTCTATCTTGTGCCGCCGTTTTTCGCTACCCTTTCGATCCTTCATTTCTTGCCGGATGTTGCCATCGCGCAGCCCTACGCTGTGGTCATTGGGTCCGTCGTGGGAGCCTCCGTCGGAACGCTCGTGACACGATTCGGTCATGGTCCGGTCGTCGCGGCGCTCGGAGCCGCACTGGCATTCATCGTGCTCCACCTGTTGCGCGCCTATCACCCGCCTGGTGTCGCGTTGGCTCTCTATCCGGCGTTACTCCACACACCGTGGACATTTCCGGTTTTTGTTGTGCTGCCATTTACGGTGCTGGCCGTCGGCTCCGCCGCATTCTTCAGCCAATTGAGCCCACATTGGCCCAGCTATCCTCTTCCACTGAGGAAACGTGCTCCCTCGCAACATTCCAACCTGGAATAGGCCGACTTACAAGGCATGATGCGACGGTACGAGAAAAGCCTTGACCGCAATATCGTTCGGCTGTTTGCCCGCCGGGAACATGGTGAGCAGGGCATGGGTCAGCGTGCGAATGACCGCGATATCTCCTGAATTAGCATCTACCACAAACAATAAATGTCCAGCCTTGGAGAAGGCCATCGCGTCTGGACCATCTCCGGTGCGGGCGGTATCTACCAGTTCGGCATCGTCGATGCTGAAGACTCCCAGAGAGTCGGCATCGAAGTCGCTCACGTATAACGTGGAATTGTCCGAGCTGGCGAGTCCGCTCATCGGGTGTGTTCCTACCATATAGGCTCCGCCCACCTCATTCGAGCTGGTGTCAATTTCGGAGATGGACCCTCCGTTGTAGTTGACCGCGAAAATTTCTCCACCATCGGGCTTCAGCGCCAGATAAATTGGGGTTTTGCCAACGTCGAGCATTGCCAGTATCGCGTCGGTTGGCATCGGTTGCACGCTGAGTGAGCGGGCATGAGAGGAGGGTGGAGGCGCCATGGCCAGCGCAAGCGCCATAACCTGGTGACCACCCGAACAGGCAATGAAGGCCTTGCTGGAATCGGGGAGGATGGCGATATCCGTTGCGCCTGGGCATCCACTCCACACGCTGCGCACGTGGTCGGTTTTTGCATCGATGATGCTGACGCTGTTGCCCAAGCGGTTCGAGACCACCAAGCTATTTCCATCGGGACTGATGGCCGCAAGACCGGGTCCCTCGCCCACTCCGATCGCAGCAATTTCGCGCCGCTTATCGAGGTCCAGCACAGAGACGTTGTTGGAACCGGAATTGGCAACGTATGCCCGCTTGCCGTCGGAGCTTACGGAGATGAAGTGCGGACGTTGATGCACCGGGATCGTCGCTACGACAGCGTTCTTTTCCGCGGCGATTACGCTGACAGAATTGCTGCCGGTATTGACGACGTACACTTCGTTGCGCTTGGAGTTCACGGCTACGCCGGTGGGATCTGCACCAACCGGGATCACGCGGTCCTGCCGAAGATTGACCACATCGAGCACAGTGACCGTGTTGCTGCCGCCGTTGGTGATGTAAGCATACTCGCGATAATTGGCGGGATAATCTGGAAATTCATGCGACTGACAGCCAGCCAAGCAGAACATAGCCGCGGGAAAAAGCAGGCAGCCCATGAGACGTTGAAAGAGAGCGCGTTTGGGGGGCGCGCTTGCGGAATTTCTGGCCTGGAACAACTGCATCATCCGTTCGCCGGCTATCTGGTTCTCGCCACGGGCTCATCCACAGTCGCGAGGTCGGCCGTTTGCCGCTCGACACGAATGCCGTCGGGAACATCGCGGTGCAGAATGCGCGCAATTTGGCGGACCTCGCCGACCATGTCGGCGAATTGCTGGGGATAGATTGACTGCGCACCATCTGACAGGGCTCTGTCGGGCTGGTGATGTACTTCGATGATCAGGCCATCCGCGCCGACGGCAACCGCGGCCCGCGCCAGCGGAACCACCTTATTGCGTTTGCCCGTGCCATGGCTCGGATCCACGATAATCGGCAGATGGCTCAGGCGCTGCACTGCGGGAACGATACTCAGGTCGAGCGTGTTGCGGGTGTGATCGACAAAGGTGCGTACGCCGCGCTCGCACAGAACGACTTGATAGTTGCCTTCGTTCATGATGTACTCGGCAGCCATCAGAAGTTCTTCCAGCGTCGCCGCCATGCCGCGCTTCAGCAGCACAGGCTTGCGGGTGCGTCCCACTTCGCGCAGCAGCGAGTAGTTCTGCATATTGCGCGCGCCGATCTGGATCATATCCGCGTAGTGTTCGACCAGTTCCAGCGATTCATGATCGATCGCCTCTGAGACAATTCGCAGACCTAAAGCGCCGCGAATTTCCGCCATGATTTTGAGCGCTTCTTCACCCAGTCCCTGGAAGGCGTATGGAGAGGTGCGCGGTTTATATGCGCCGCCGCGAAAGAACTGCGCACCGGCGGCCGCGATCTGCTCTGCAACTGCAAACGCCTGCTCGCGGGTCTCAATGGAGCAAGGCCCTGCCATGATCGCCAAACCCTTGC
>Ga0307372_10012494_pt1 | contig 11111 bp, 10 predicted proteins | sample OX1MG_FD_202533 | JGI IMG/M metagenome (GOLD analysis project Ga0307372, IMG submission 202533) | Soil microbial communities from Risofladan, Vaasa, Finland - OX-1 | ecosystem: Environmental > Terrestrial > Soil > Coastal area > Acid sulfate soil | place: Finland: Risofladan, Vaasa | collected...
CAGCGCGGCATCCCGCCATTCGCCGGGCGCTGGGCGCTGCCGGGCGGATTTGTCAGGGCTGGCTACGGCACGCCGGGGCGCGATCCTCGGATGCGGGTGATCTCGGTCGCTTACCTGGCATTTGCTCCCGAATTGCCTGACCCGCACCCGGGCCGCGACGCGCAGGCCGCTGCCTGGGTGCCGCTCGGCGCCCTCCAGAGCTCACCCGCCGCTGGGACACCTACTACATCCTGCCCGAGGGCGCCAGCTATGCCGGCGACGCGCAGGTACTTCGGTTCTGGCGGGATCTGCTCGGCCAGAACGTGATCGAACTCGCCGACCTGGACGCGGTCTGCGAGACCATCGCGCTGACCGTCGGCCTGGGTGAGGACGCGATCAGCCTGGACGAGGGGCTGAACGATCTGACCGATGTCGGCTCGACTTCAGGGCCGGTCGTCTCCAAGGCCCTCGCCACGATCAGCGCCGCGCGCGGCACCATGATGATCTCGGTATCGCTGGACAACCTGGACGGCCCGACCGGGAACCTCGCGCTATGACCGGGCTCGCGGCCGTCTGTCCGGCGGGCGACCGGCGCTCGGTCAGCCGTTCCTGGCCGGAGCATGTCATCGTCGTCGACCTCGGGTACGGGGACGCTGGCAAGGGCACCGTGGTGGACTGGCTCTGCTCGCAGCCAGCGGGCGAGCCAGTCCGGCCGCGCACGATCGTGCGGTTCAACGGCGGTGCCCAGGCCGCGCACAACGTGGTCACGGCCGACGGTCAGCATCACACGTTCGCGCAGTTCGGGTCCACGAATGGCACGGCTTTCATCCGTACACGACCTGGTCCACGACCACGTTCGCCAATGCCGAGACGCTGCTGGCCGAGGCAGGCATGACCGCTCGCCGGCTGGGAGTGACCCGGTGCTACCTGACCAGGCATGGCCGGGGACCGCTGGTGACCGAAGATCCCACTCTGGAGCTACCGGAGCGGCACAACGGCCGCAACGAGTGGCAGGGGCAGTTCCGGGTCGGCCACTTCGACGCGGTCGCGCTGCGCGGTCGAGGTGGCCGGGCGCGTGGATGCGATCGCGCTCACCCACCTCGATACCGCCGGGCAGCAACCGCTGCGGCTGTGCAATGCCTACCTGGTCGACGGCCGGCGGGTTGACCGGCTCACCGCCGGCCCGTGCCGTGACCTGGCGCGGCAAGAACGGCTGACCCGGATGCTGCTGCGTGCCAGGCCCGAGTACACCGACCCGGCGGGACCGTGGCCGGCCGTCGTGCGGGAGGCACTCGGCATTCCGGTCAGGCTGCTCTCAGCCGGTCCGACGTCAGCCGACAAGACGCTGGTCAGCCGGCCCGCTCGGCCAGCAACCGCCGCACCCGCGACAGCGTTTCCCTGAGATTCTCCTCGGACGTCACCTGGTGCGCCTGCTGGGGCGCGAGCCAGCGCAACGGCGCGTCCGGTGTTTCGGCCCTGGCCGCGTCCGGAGCCGAAGTGGCCAGCAGGTAACGCACGTCGGCATGCTCGTGGGCTGGTTCCCGGCCGCCGGCCGGGACCGGGACGATGACCACGTGCCGTATCCGCGCGTCAGGCCAGGGCACGAGGTCGGTCAGGCTGGTTTCCTCCCGCGCCTCCCGCAGCGTGATCAGCAGCGGATCGCTTTCGCCAGGATCAGCGTGGCCGCCGACCTGCAGCCACGCCTGCTGGCGCTGGTGCCAGCGCAGCAGCACGTTGCCGGTCTCCGGGTGCACGATCACGGCTGACGCGGTGATGTGCAGCGAAGTCGAGCGCGACCAAGGGTTATCGGCAGTCCGCAGGAGCGACACCACCCGCCCGACATCGGCTGCCTCGACCTCGCCCTGCGGCCGGTAGCCGTGCAGCGCGTCCAGGACCGGCCAGCGGTCCGATTTCATCGACGAGGACCCTCTTCCTTGGTCTGGGCCGACTGGGCCGACTGGGCCGACTGGGCCGAAAGCTGGTCGGCGATCGCCGGATCGGTGATCTTATCATCGGCCGCCAGCAGCTGAGCCGTGGACACGATGCCGCGCAGGACATCGTCGCCGAACGGCAGCGCCACCTCGATCTGGCTCACTGGCGGGACGACCCGCAGGTAGCGGTCCTGCGAGTCGATCAGCACGTTTCCGGTACCGATGTGGATCTTGTAGGAGTGCAGTCCGCCGCGGACGCGCAGGCACCTGTCGTCCAGTTCCAGCCGGGCGGCGAACTTCAGCGTCGGGACGATCCTGGCCAGGACTTCGCGCCGCACCGACGCGGCAGTTCCTAGCGGACCGAAGGAGTGCCGTTGCCAGTACTCGAAATGCGGGTCGTCACGCCGGTCTGACCACCGCGGGTCATTCGCAATGGACGTGACCGAGACGAACCGGTCCACGTCGCGCATCGTCTCGGTGAAGACCAGTTCGGGAACCTTGCGAAGGCGCACCGGAGTACGGGCGCGGCTGCCGGTGCGATGGAAGAAGACCCGTCCCGCTGCACAGTGCTCGACGCGGAGGTCGCCCGGTCCGCCATCGACCGCGTGATGGTCAAGGACCGCGGTCAGCCGGGCGTCGGGGAATTCCCGGCTGGCCGCCGCTGCCGATCCCCCGTCGTAAGGCCCCAGGTAATCGCACCTCCAGCCGCGCTCGGAGAACAGGGCGAATGCCTGCTGATAACGCAGGATGTGACCGGCGAACCGGCTGGAGTAGGTCGCGGTCTCACCGTCGGCGGGGGCGATCCTGTACACCTCACGGAACGCCTGCCTGAACGGCTGCCGCACGCCTGCGGCCAGCAGGAACTCGCGCCAGGCCAGGACCTCTTCGGCCCCGGCGCGTGCCGGATGCCACAGCCGGACCGTGGCGGCGGCCGGAAGATCCCGCTGGCCGTCCAGTGTGGTCAGCGTCCCGTTCCCGGCCGGCAGGCCGGTCAGGCTGACACCGGCCGGTGTCTCGATCACCCACAACAGCGCACGGGCGAACGCTGCCGTGACCGGATGCTCGCAGTACCAGGCGCGCCAGTCCGCGATGGCCCAGGTGCGGTCTGCCGCGAGCAGGCATTCCAGGCGGCTCCGCTCTCCAGCGAGAGCCTGCTGGACCTGCTTGACAGCGGTCTTCACGACTTGCCGCGCGGCGGCATCGGCGGCGGCCGGAGGCCGGTGAGTCCAGCCTCGCGTTCCGCGCCAGTCGGCGGCGGCTTGCCAGTCATCGGTGATCCGTACTCGCGCCGCCAGCACGCCGGCCGAGACGATCTGCTCGCCGTGCCGGTCCAGGCCAGCATCGGGAACAATCCGCTCGGCCAGTTCGCCCGGCGCAAGCCCGGCCCGCTGAGCGGCGACGGCAAGCGCCGCGCCGATCTGCTTGCGGAAGCCAGTGTCCGTGGTCGACCGGTGCAGTCGCAGCAGCGACGCGATCGCCTCGCCGGACGCGATCAGTCCCAGGCTATGGATGCAGGCATGCGGCACTCCGGCGGACTCGACCTGGCCGGCCGGGTCGCCGGAGCCGTGCATGCCCCGGCGGGCGACGGCATCCAGGGCCGGGATCACCCAGTCATCGTCGAGGACCGACCCTGCCCACGCGGCGGCCCTGAGCAGGTCAGCGTTGCGCCAGGACACCACCAGGTTCGCCTGGCCCCAGCCGTAACGGTCCGGCATCAGGACGCCCTGCGCACAGGTCACGGCTTCGAGCAGCAGCCGCAGGAACCGCCGTGCGTCAGGTGCCGCGAGCAGTTCCGCGGCCGTCGCCAGCCAGGTCTTCGTCGGCTTGCGCCCTGACGCTGACCTCAGCTGGCCGATCAGCAGGTTGACCGGGTGCGCCGCGCCATCCCAGGCCGCCAGCCCGGTGAGCACCACCGCGGACCAGCCGTCCCCGGCAGTGATCGCGGCGGCATCGATCGGTGCGGTCTTGCGCGGTCGCGGCGCCAGCCCGGCCAGCTGCCGCCTGATCTGGTTCCGGTCCCTGGCCGGCACGTACTCACGCGCGCTCAGCGACTCGGCCAGTATCGCCGCGGCCGTGGCCAGATCCGGATCATCGGGTACGTCGGCCTGCGCGGCCATGGCGCTGGCGCACGTCAGCACGCTGCTGGCCCACCAGGTGTCCGGCAGGGCCGCGGCGGTGCGCAGCGCATAGGCCGCCTCGGCGGCCGGCACCGGCGAGCCCGGCCTGCTCACGCCGCGGACCCGCGTGACGGTGTCATGACCCCAGCCGCCTTCCCGCGCGGCCCGCCGGATCAGCAGCAGCAACAGGGAGCGGATCACCTCGGGCGGCGAACTCCGTGCGGCGCCGATCCATTCCCGCGTGGCCGCCAGCTGGTCGCTGGTGTACATCTCGAATTTCGCGCCGAACGGCCGCACCGACCCGGCCAGGTGCCCGGCCCTGGCTTCATGTTCAGGCCAGTCCGGCTCGTCACCGGAGTCAGCGCCGCGCCGCAACAAGCCCATCCACAGCCCGCCACAGGAACACCAGCCGGACAAAGCTCACCACGAAGCACACTCTACTGAGCCGCCGCGCCCGTAATGGCGATCCAGGGAGTCCTGTTTCCGAGCCCGAGCGCGGCCAGGATGTCCATCCGGTCGTGGCCAGCCAAGAGCACGGCGAGGGTGCCGGCCGTGCCGTCAAGAACGCGCACCGGCGCGTCGGTGCCCTGGAACCAGGTCGGCAGCCGTGACGCGAGCGCCTCGTCCAGATGGGCGGCCAAGCCGACTGCCTCAGCCAGCCCGGCACGCCGGGCGAACGTGGACGCTACGGCCAGGACGCCTGGTGCGCCGTGGCAGAGGGTCAGCTGGGCCGTGCGGGACTCGGCGCGCAGGTAATAGTCGTCATCCCAGGACTGGCAGAGCGAGGAGAAGGCGCGCAAGCCACATTCGCTCAGTTCCCGGTCATCGAGTATCCGGCCGCTCTCCACTAGCTGCCAGGCCACGCCGGGCGTCCCGTAGCACCAGGCCTGCCGCCGCGCAGCCGTCACCGAGACCGGCTCATGACCGCTGCCGCGCCGCCAGGTGATGACCCCGCGCTCACCGCGAACGGCCTGGTCCCGCAGGTACTCTGCGAGCCGGCGCACGATCGCCAGGTGCTGGCGCAGGTCCGCGTCGGCTACGAACGGTCGCGCGGCGATGAGCGCGGCCAGCACGCCAGGCACGCCATGGGCGAGCCCATGGTTGCGCCGACCGGCGTTCCAGCGCAGCAGCGGATTGGGCTCGATGCTGCGATGCCGCAGCCCAGCCAGGTCCGGGGCCCCGCACAGAGCAGTCAGAGAGGAAATGGCCGGCCGGATCTCTTCAGGCTGGCACCTGGGCGCGTGAGCCAGCGCTACCACTGCTCCCGATCCGCCGGTAATAAGGTCGTACTCGGCCGAGAGCGGCCCTTCCTGGCGGACTCGTTGCCTGGCCGCCCAGGCGGCCAGGCGTCCGCGGACGATGTCGGTGAGCGAGGCAAGCCGCGGTTCGAGTATTTCCGCATGCGTCAGCCCGGCGAGCAGCCCGGCCAGCCCGCCGCCGAAGAGCCTCGCCTCGGGCACGCCCTTCCGCCGGTCGGCCACCCAGGCGATGGCGACGCCCCTGGCCTGGACGCACCAGGCCGGATCGGCCTGCGCGATCAGCCGCGCGAGCAGCGGCACTCCCCAGTCGCCGCGGGCCAGCGCGGCAGGCAGCCGGTCACCAGTGAGCGCACGCTTGGCGACAGCGCCGGCCTCCTCGATGCTCATCGGCACCGACATCACTCTCCGCGGTGCGGCGGACCCGCTCGGTCCGCCGCACCGGTCACGCAAGCGGCTGACTGTCCGGGGTCAGCCCGCAGTCGCCGTGCGCGATCAGAAGGTGTAGCAGCTGGCGTGGCAGCAACTGTTGTTGGTGAGCGAACCCCAGCGATCGGACGCCTCGCCGTACTCCTTGAGTTCCTCGAAGCTGACTTCGAGGTCCGAGATCATCGTCTCGACGTCCTCGATCGCGAACACCGCACTGTTTTCCATCAATACTCCTTCTAGGTGATGGATACGGGCAGCACAGAATCGGGTATCGGTGCTGCCATCCCGGCATCCGGCCGGGAGCTCGCGAGCCGGCTGGCCACGGCAGCGGCCGCGGCGCCGGCGTCGGTTCCGAATGGCAGGCGCAGCAGCAATTCAGCACCGTGGCCAGCCGGAACTGGATCGGCCAGGTCCCGAACCGGAAGTTCGTCCGGGCCGGGCACGAGCTCGGCGATCAGCAGCGTCTGGTGCCGCCGGTCAATCCGGTCGATGTACCGCAGTGCCTGAAGGCTGTCCAGATCGAGGACGACTGCCTCCTCGTCGGCATCGGCGGTGACGCTGACCCACCGGGGAAGTGACCGAGCGTGCCGCACGGACGCGAGTGCGCGCGCGCGCTCGACCAGAACGTCATCGGGCCGCCCGAATTCTGCCCGGGGCACCCGCCACTGCGCGGCGGTCAGCACGATCCGGCCGTCGACGGTGATCCTGGGTACATAGTCCCGGTCCGGCCAGGCAGGCAAGGAGTAGGTCAGTTGCCGCCACGACTGCCGCGAAGACTGGGGAGAGGCGTGTTCGAGCAGCGCGCGCACGACCGTCCACGGCGCGCGGGCAACCCGGGCAGTATGGGTCAACGGCCAGATCGGCGATCCGTCGAACTCCGCGATCACGCGGTCGCCGTCGCGGCGGACGGTGATCTGCGCCAGCGGCAAGTACCGGGTCGGTCCCGGGCCACCCGGATCGAAGTATCCGGACCAATCCGGGTCTCCGGTCCACCACGACGTGTACGCCGGCCGCCGTACCGCGTTGGCTGCCATCCTCGACAGCGGTGGTATCAGCAGTTCCACGCACTGGACACCCGTCAGCGCGCTCAGCTGGTCCAGGAAAGCGCGGTAGGCAGCCACCTGCGGCAGCGATGCACCGAACCCGCTGAGTGCTGGCAGGAACCTGGCGTCGAGCACTCCCGCATACGACACGGCCGTCAGCGCGGCAAGTGGTCCCTGCGGGCCAGCGGCCATCGGCCGGAGCAGTACGTCCGTCGGCCATGACAGGCCCGCCTCGGGCAGGCCGCATCCGTCGAGCAGGGCCGCGTCGAGGTTAATGGCCGCGCCACCGTGCCCGGTGCCGGCCGGCCACCGGGCCGTCAGCCAGGCGTGCAGCCGCTCGTATCCGGCATCGCCGCCGGCCTCGGCACCGGCGGGAACCTGCCAGTCGTGCCGGTGGACGTGCGTGGCTAGGTCGTCAGCGCCGTTGACGCAGTCGGCGACTACGTCGAGCAGCGGGCGGCGCGCCTGCTGCACGGCCGCGGGCAAGCCGGGCCGTGCCAGCCCGGCCCCGCGGTCGACGCACGCCATGACCCGCAGGGCAAGGCCGACCGCGCGTGCCAGTTCGGCCCCGTGAGCCTGTGCCAGCGGTACCGCGGGTTTCCGGTAGACGTCTGAGTAGCTGTTGCGGCCTGACGCCGCCCCGGCCGAGTCGGGCAGCGCGGCGACCCGACACCAGCCGGACCGTACTATCCGCGGCGGGCTCGCCGCCTGGAGCGCACCGACCGCTACGAGATGGGCCAGGAATCTCCGGACCGTTTCGGCCGGCGCCGCGCCGGATCCTGCCAGTTCGGCCACGAGGGATTCCACCGGCCGGGGACCGTCGGCCAGTTTCGCCCATGCCGCGTCCAGCGCTCGGGTACGCCGCAACCGGACTCGGGTCAGGGTCGTCCGCTGTTCGCCGCGCAGCGCCCAGACCCGCACGTGTTCCGCGTCGCACCACGCCAATGGTGCCCGCGACACAGTGACGACCCGGTCCTGATCGAGCGACCCGAGAGCGTCAACCCCGGCCCGGACCTCGTCGAGGTTGTCCACGGTCTCGACCGCTGCCTGGTCAGTGACTGCCACTGGCAACCCCGCGGCCCAGCCCTGGCCGGCTGTCGTGAGCGGGCAGACGTGGGCGAGCCAGCCTCGGGGCGTCGCGCGAGTGGACGCCCGCGTGAGCATGCGCCATAGGTAGTCCGAGCGTTGCCGCATCCGCTTGGTCGTCCACGGCTCGCCAGTCGCCAGCCGCGCTGCGATGTCGGCGTAGATCGTGACGTCACCGCCGGTCAGGGCGCGGTAGCCGGCCGGATGGTCGCCGAGCACCTGCCAGGGCAGCCCGAGCAGCCTGAGCCGCTCCGCGGCCACTGCCTTGATCAGGTCCTCGTCGGCCTGGCGCAGCTCCGACGCCCAGTGGCTCAGGCTTGCCAGCCGGGTCACCAGATCGGCCTCCGGCGCTTCGCGAGCCGCTACTACGCTGACGGACCCGATCGCGTCGGTGCGGGCGAGCCCGCCTCGGTGCAGGACGCGCCGCAGGCTCAGCACCTTGCTTCGTTCCGCCGCGGAGAGGCCGGCCCTGGATACCAGGACCCGGCCCAGATCCTCGGCCGTGGCCTGCGCCCGGGCACGGTACCGGCAGGAATCCGCCTGGAGTTGGCGCAACCGGGCGAAGAGTTCCGGCGATCCGCCCTGTTCATAAGCGGCGAGCGGCAGGGCCGCTACCCGGAGCAGTGCGCCGGCGCCGAGGGTGAGCGAGTTCACGGCCTGGCCGATCGATCCGAGAGCGCGGTGGCGATCAGGCCCTGCGGCACCGCGGACAGCCGGCCGCGGTTCCAGTGGAAGATCGTGGCGAATGCCGCAGCCTCGCGTGGCCCGATCAGGCTGTCCCCCACCGCGAAGCACCCGGCGTTCCAGCGCTGCGCGCAGTCGAGTATCCGCGCTCCGTACCCGGCCGCGAGGGCGGCGGCATCCTCCCCCAGCGCGGTCCGCAGCGCGTCCTGGTCCCCCCAGAGCGTCCGTATCATCCCGGTCGCGGCGGCGACCTTGTGCTTGTCCAGAGCGTCAGGGATTCCGCGATAGGCCTGGCGGCGCACGCGTTCCCACACGTTCAGGTCTTCCCAGTTCGAGATCGTCAGTCCGTTGAGCAGGTGCCGGAGAATCGCCAGCGAGAACATCCACGGCGGGGGCCGGTCAGGCAGCCCGAAGTAGTCCAGCCAGCACTGGGAGTCCACGGTGAACAGGGCGTGCACGTATCCCATGGACGTCGGGCCGCCGAACAACAGATCCTCCGGCTCGTACCGGCCGCGCCGCACCTCGGCGACGTCCGCCTGCCACCGCGACAGCTCGTCTTCGATCCGGTCCGCGAGTTCGTCGCGTCGTCCGGGCACCACCTCGAATCGTATCCGCAGCCCTGGCGGCTTGTGCATGTAGAAGAAGTTGAGTACGGCACCGTCGTCCAGCAGGCGCGCCGCTAGTGCCCGCAGCCGCGCGTGGACCGCGGTGCCGTGCCCTGGGTTAAGGGCAAGCCCGAACTGGAGCCACTGGTCGTTATGCTCGCCCGTGGCGAGCGCGGCGAGCCCGCCGGCCACGAAGCGCTCGAAGTACCGGCCCAGCACCGCGCGGAGGCGCTGCTCATCGACTTCCGGCGGTAAGGCCAAGCCGGATTCGGAGTGACAGTCCGCTGACAGGACCTGAGGATCCGCCGAAGGGATCATTACTGGCCGCGGTGCCATCAGTTCTTTCCCTTCACCTCGTCCAGACCTAGCGATGGCGCGTACCGACCGACGAGGTCCGCTGCGATCGCGACAAGCTAAGCGGCGGCCCGAGGCTGACGTAGATGCCGTCGATGGCATGAGTTTCGCTAATCGGCTCCTGCCGCATCCCCGGCACGTTCCTGAACGGGCTCTCGCCGAGCGGCCGGTCGCCGACGAGTTCGAAGACGGCACGGTCGTAAGCCGCCAGCTTGGCGTCTTCCATGTCCTCGATGCCGGAGACGATGCGCAGGAATGTCTCCTGCAGCCGCAGCTCGTTCTTCTCCCGCGCTGACAGCCGTTGCGCGTGGTAGAAGTGATAGTCCTTGCCCCGGTAGGTCTCGTAGAAGGCCGAGACCAGCAGGACCATGCGTTCGTACGCACGGCGGTAGGTCTTCTGGTAAAAGGCGAACGCCTCCTGCTCGGTAAACTCGCCGCGCAGGACAGACGCGATCGTCGCAGCGGCGATCATTCCGCTGTAAGTGGCCAGGTGGACGCCGGTCGACAGCAGCGGGTCAAGGAAACAGGCCGAGTCCCCGGTCAGCAGAGCACCCGGCGCGGTGAACGCATCGGCGGCATAGGAGTAGTCCTGCTCCAGCCGGACCGCGGCGACTGGCGCGGCACCGTCCAGGATGCTCCGGACGCCGGGGCATTGCGCCACCGCCTCGGCATAGACCTGCTCGATGCCGCCGAGTTGCCTGCGCCGTTCGTTGAACGAGTCGCGCCCGGTGACCATTCCCACGCTCAGCGTGCCGTCGTGCAGGGGAATTGCCCAGAACCAGCCGCTAGGTATGGAGAACACGCCGGTCGAGCCTTCAGGGCCAGCCACCTCTTGCGCGCCTGACCAGTACCGCCAGGCCGCGACGTTCCTGAACAGGTCGTTGAACCGGCGGTTGCACAGGTAGCGATTGGCGAGCACCCCGGCCCGGCCGGAAGCGTCGATCAGGTAGTCGAAGCCGATCCTCCCGGTACGGCCGGGGTGCTTCGAGTCGACCCAGGTCGCCGCGACCGGACGGCCGTCAGCGAACTCGAGGTCCCTGACCGTTGTGCCCTGGCAGACCTCGGCGCCGAGTTCTGCCGCGTGGCCGAGGAGGATCTCGTCGAACTCCGAGCGCACCACCTGCCAGGCGTAGGGGGTTTCGTCGCCGAGTTCGTTGAAGGAGAGCGACCACTCTTCGGGTCCCCACTGGAACAGGACGCCCCGCTTGACCTGGAACCCGTGCCGTTCGATCTTCTCCCGTGCGCCGAGCAGGCCCAGGATGGGCATCGAGGAAGGAAGGATCGACTCGCCGATGTGGTACCGGGGAAACCGCTCCCGCTCCACGACAGTGACCTGTAGACCTTCCTTGACCAGCAAGCCCGCGGCCGTCGAACCGGCCGGGCCGCCACCGATGACAAGGATCTGGGTTGACTGTCGCATAACTCATTTTCCATCTAATGTGTCAGATGTCAACAGCGACTAGTCACGAGTCAAATCGCGAACGATTTAGGAACTCTCCTGCATATTCTGCGGCGACGAGGATCTCGATTGACCCTGGCTGCGCCGCGGCCTGCGACCTTACGTCATCTAGTCAACGATTGTCAGTCACATGTAAACCGGCGGGGGGGGGCCGGGCGCGGGGCCGGC
>Ga0307372_10012498_pt1 | contig 11110 bp, 7 predicted proteins | sample OX1MG_FD_202533 | JGI IMG/M metagenome (GOLD analysis project Ga0307372, IMG submission 202533) | Soil microbial communities from Risofladan, Vaasa, Finland - OX-1 | ecosystem: Environmental > Terrestrial > Soil > Coastal area > Acid sulfate soil | place: Finland: Risofladan, Vaasa | collected...
CCTACATCAATGACGACTCACAACAACAGGTCTATGATCAATTGCTGCGACAGCACGCCATACGGGCAACCCACATCAAGGTGTTTACGCGTGATTTACCCCGTGCCCTGTGCCAATGGGCTCGGACGAAAATAGTGGTGGTCCCGTCCCGACACGAAACCTTCTCCAATATCCCGCTGGAGGTCGCGCTGTGGGCACGGGAAAGGGGACCAGTCATTGTGGCCTCGACCGCCGGTGGGTTCGCTGATCAAATCGAGCCAGGTATCACGGGGTTTCTTGTCGATATCTTGTCCTGTCAGCACGTCACCCAGACACTGCATCAAGTGCTCTATCTCTCCCCGGAGGCTCAGGCCACCATTCGGCATCGGGCGCATCAACGGGTTGTCCAGACATACGACTTCATACACAATTTTCCGGCGACCCTCCGCTGGTTTTGGCAAAGGGAGCCTCGGAAACCGGGCCAGCACGCGCGCTGAAGCTGACAGCGGCATGGCAGCGCCGGTGCGCGTCACTTGGGTGGAGGATACTGCGAGGGTTTTTGCCATAAGCGTGCCGACTGCCATCAGCTTCTCAGGGGAACTGGGCCGGCCGGCCGTCTGGCTCCAGGATGGCGTTCAGGCGCTGGCACAAGGCGATGACCTCATCAGCATAGCCGGGAAACCAGGCATGCATCCACATGGGACGCTCGAAAAACGCCTGCGGCGGCTGCTCCCGGTGTCGAATGCCAACGCGCATCACCAACCCGCTGGCGTTGATGAAACTCACTTCGTCCAGCAAGCGTCCGGGCGCCATAAACCCGATCGCAATGGAGCATAACGCTGCGATACTCACCAGCGACGCCGCGACACCTCGCAGGCAAAAGGCCTGAGTGCGGGCCCGTACCTCTGCCGGCAACGCCTGTAAAACCGAGCGCATTGTCAAACCAGAAAAGACCGTATCATCAACCACCGCCAGCGAGGATACCGTATCAAGAGGCGGTAGCTGTTGCGCTAAGGGGATCCCGGTAGTCGTGACGACATTATAGCCGCCGTGGCCGTCTTCTTCACGGGTGATGTCCACCCGCGAGATCTTGGGGAACCAGCCTGTGTGCGCGTGTAGTTGTTGCGCGACACGTTCGCCGGCTCGACCGATGCCGATCGCCAGCGCAAAGGGGGCATACTTGCCCTGCGCCAGTAATGGCGCCATTTCAGACTCGAGAGTGAGCAGCACCACGCGCCTTGGATCCCGGCACACAAGCGCGAAGAATTCCCGCGTGAGATGCCAGGCCGGCGATACCTGTCCGTGCTGCCGAGAGACATAATCGCTGAGATCGTCGTGAATATATAATACCTCCGGGGTCGGCGCGGCGTAGGGCTCAGCATGCCTCATGGTCCTCATCTCCCTTCGCGGCGGCCCGCCGCGTCTTTCAATTCGCCCCCAGGTCTTCGTTGTGCGCGACAGCGTCCTGGACGATGAGAGCCTCGATTCGGTCCGGATGGGCCAAGGCCATGCGAAAACCTACGGGGGTGCCGCAATCCTGCATGTAAAGCGTGTAGCACGAGAGCCCGACGCGGGAGAGATGCAAGCATCGGGTCCAGAGGGGCGAGCTGAAGAGGCGCATCTTTACCTCCGCCTATTTGAACTCTGCGCCAGCGCTCGCAGTGTTACTCGTGTTCTTTGATCGTGACGATCGTGGCGATGCTTGTGCTGGCGAGTTATTGAACGGGATTAAGTTGGTGGCCACTTCACACCGTCAGAACAACGCGGAACTGTGCGTCGCCGCTCAACATCCGGGCGTAAGCCTCCGCCGCTTTTTCGAATGGATATGTTTCAATCATTGGACGCACGCCGGTCAGCTCGGCGAACCGCAGTGTATCCTCGGCATCAGTCGGTGTTCCCGGGGCCCGGCCTAGAATGGTTCTGCTTCCACTAATCAAAGGTGGTAATTCCGGCGCGTAGCAGCGGTGCTGCTTCGACGTCCCCCAGACTTTCCGGTATTGCCGGCAGTGCCTCTACGGGAGCCGCCATGTATTGTTCGTATCCGCCGTCACCGCCGCTCAAGTGTTAATTGACCTCCCGGTCAGACTCGGTTTGGCGATCGGCAACGCGAGACTGCCGACGCGGCTTGGCCCATTTGCATTGGTCCATTTGCAACTGACTGCGCGATTGAAATAGTCCTTCCGGTGCGCAAACGAACTTACGGCTCGCCAATGGGACTGTTTCATGAGCAGGCTTCAGTGGGGACCCCTGGGATGCATCGGCAATCATGACTGCGGCTCAGCCTGAAAGGCCGACAGCCCGGACCGAGCCCGAGGGCACGCGGCTCGCCACACTAAGCCTTGCGGCGCTTGGCGTAGTTTACGGCGATATCGGCACCAGTCCGCTCTACGCCTTTCGCGAATGCTTGCACGGATATCGCGGGGTGCCGCCCAGTGCGGCCGATGTGCTTGGCATTTTGTCGCTTATCTTTTGGGCGCTCCTGATCGTTATCTCCGTCAAGTACGCCCTGATCGTAACGCGCGCCGACAATGATGGCGACGGCGGAATCATCGCACTCGTCGCTCTCCTGGGCCAGGGCTTCCAGGCGTCGAAAGGCCGGCGCGCCTTTCTCATCGCGCTGGGGCTTTTCGGCGCGGCACTGCTCTATGGCGACGGCACGATCACTCCGGCTATTTCGGTGCTGAGCGCGATCGAAGGACTCCGGGAAGCAGACCCGGATTTGGCTCCGTTCGTGGTCCCGATCACGTGTGCAATTCTGATCCTTCTGTTCACGATCCAGAAGCGCGGAACCGGACGCATCGGGGCGGTTTTCGGCCCGCTTATGGTTGTCTGGTTTGCGGTCCTGGCTGCTCTCGGAATCGGCGAGATACTGCGCGCTCCCCGTATTCTCACCGCGGTAAATCCGATTTACGCAGTTACGTTCTTCCGATCCCGCGGCTTTGCGGGATTTCGCATCATCGGAGCGGTTTTCCTCGTTGTTACGGGAGGCGAGGCTCTTTACGCCGACATGGGGCATTTCGGCGCCCGTCCGATTCGTCTGGCGTGGTTCTCGCTGGTGCTTCCGGCGCTGCTGCTTAACTACTTCGGCCAGGGCGCGCTGGTGCTGACCGATCCGCAGCGCTCGGGGCATCCCTTTTACGATCTCGCGCCGCAGTGGGCGCTGTATCCGATCGTGGCGCTCGCCACCTGCGCGACCATTATCGCTTCCCAGGCGGTAATTGCCGGGGCATTCTCACTGACCCGGCAGGCAATCGAGCTCGGGTACTGGCCGCGGATGAACATCGCGCAGACCTCGCCGGAGGAAATCGGACAGGTGTACGTTCCCGGGATGAACTCGATGTTCCTGGTCGGGACGCTGGCGCTGGTGGTCGGGTTTGGCTCCTCTTCCCGGCTGGCGGGAGCCTATGGCGTGGGCGTTTCGACCACGATGGTGATCACCACGATCCTGATCTTCGTCGTCGCCCGCGACCGCTGGCATTGGCATCCTGCGGTCGCTGGCCTGATATGCGCGCCGCTGCTAGCGGTCGACCTGGCCTTTTTCAGCTCGAACATGTTGAAGATCCCCGACGGTGGATGGTTCCCGCTGTGCGTCGGTTTGCTCGGCTACACGCTGATGTCCACGTGGAGGCGCGGTCGTCAGATTCTGCTCGCGCGGCTTTCGGCCGACATAAAACCGGTCGAGGTCTTCCTCGAGCGGATAGCCAAAGCGCCGCCGACCCGCATGCCCGGCGACGCCATCTACCTGAGTGGGCGCGTCAAGGGCGCACCGCCGATGCTCGTTCATCAACTGGAGCGCGAGCGCGTGCTGCGCGAGCGAGTGATCCTGCTGACCATCTTGACCGAAGAGATGCCGCGCGTACCGGCCGCAAGGCGGTTGGAAATCGAGGCGTTGAACCAGGGCTTCGTGCGGATAGTGGTGCACTATGGTTTCATGCAGAATCCCAACGTACCGGCGGCGTTAAGATTGTGCGAGCGATTCGGCCTCACGCTGGACCTCGACCGGGTGACCTACTACACGGGACACGAGTCTCTGGTCCCGACCGATAGGTTTCGCGGGATGCTCCTGTGGCGTAAAAAACTGTTCGCATTCATGTCGCGCAACGCTCCTCGCGCCACGGCATTCTTTCGTCTTCCGCCGGGTCAGGTAGTCGAAATCGGAACACAGGTGGAATTTTAGATCGAAGGCAGGAATCCTTAACTCGTGGTGTTTCGAGCTTTTCCGGAGAGCCGAGAAGCCAGAACCGTTACGCTTCCCGACCTCGTTCTCCTGACTCCGGAACGCACAGGAAGCGAGTTCCCCGAGTTGGCTGGAGCTGCCCTTGGCGGAGACACCCAGTGCGGGCACGTTGGATTGGTTGCCTACTTGCGGCGATTTCCATGTCTGGCCACGGCGAACAACTAAGCACACTGGCGTGCCTTCTCATGGGGTTCGCGCTGTTGGCCTTCGCCGCCCCGGCTTGCGCGTCGACGATGGAACAGTTGAATCCATCACGCAGCTACCGGCTCGCGAGTATGACGATTGCAGGCAACCACGCCTTCGCCGACTCGGAACTGCTCGAGCTGATGCGGACCAAAGCGAAGCCCGCGTATCAGTTCTGGAAAAAGTCGCCGCCGTTCGAGCCCGAAGCTTTTGGCTCCGACCTCGGACGCCTCAGAGACTTCTACCGCTCGCGCGGCTATTACCGTGCGCAAGTGACCTATGATCTCGGTGTCAGCGGCGATCTGGTCGCGGTGCGAATCAACATAGATGAAGGTCAGCCGGTAACGGTCGATTCGATAACCGTCGACGTCGAGGGCGGCGCGCCGTCCCCGCGGACCCTCGCGCCGGCCGCGCAATTGCCACTGAAGCGCAACGACATCTTCACCCAAAGCGCGTACCAGCTTGGCGATCAGCAACTACTCGATCTCTATATGCGCAACGGTTACGCCAACGCCGAGGTGAAGCGCCGTGCGGAAGTGTATCTCGGTTCGGACCGGGCGCATGTCCGGTACACGGTCCGGCCGAAGGTCCGCGGCGTATTCGGCAAGACCGTGGTGGTCGGCACAAAAAAGGTCGACCCGCGGCTGGTTTTGCGCGAGCTTACCTACCAGCGGGGTGAGAGATTTTCATCTACGAAGATCGAGAGCTCGCGCAAGAATCTTCTCGCGCTCAATCTCTTCAGGTCGGTGCAGTTCCATGTGATGCAAGACCCGGCCAACCCCGCGGTGGTGCCGATCGAGATTCGGGTGCATGAAAGCGCGCCGCGCAGCGGTACATTTCAGCTCGGCTACAACACCGAGACTCAATTCAATACGAGTCTCGGCTGGCGGCATTACAACTTCCTTGGCGGCGGGCGCCAGATGTCGCTGAGCGCAACCTATTCGAATGTCTCCAGCGCGCTCGACGCGCGGCTGGTGCAGCCTTATCTCCACACGCGCAAGCTGCGCGGCATCCTCGAGGCAAGCGTCAACCAGGAGAATTACCAGACCTATACGCTATACGCTTTCCGCTTCGATCCGCGCCTCGAATACCAGTTCACATCCGCGCTCTCCGGCTATCTTGGCTACCGGCTCGAATATCTGAAGTTCAACTCGGTCGCCCCGTCGACCGTTGCCGCGCTGGGCGGAATCCGCTCCGAAGGCGTGCTTTCGGGACCTGGCGCCGGCCTGCTGCTCGACACCACCGAGAATCCGCTCAACCCGCAGCATGGCGAGATCGTTTCCCTCGAGGCCAACACCTCGGCCAATGTCCTCGGCGGCAACTATGGTTACTACCGAATCACCGCCGTGGCGCGTAAGTACACGCTATTGGGATGGAACACGGTACTCGCCAATCGGCTCAAGATCGGGATCGCCGACACCTACGGACCGCATTTCGACATTCCCCTGTCCGAGCGTTTTTACTCGGGCGGAGAAGGCAGCCTCCGCGGCTACGGTCTGCGCCGCGTCGGTCCGCTGAGCGCGGCCAACGATCCACTGGGCGGTCTCAGCGTATTCGAGGGCTCGATCGAATTGCGCCGTCCGCTGTTCTGGAAACTGTCAGGCGCGGCCTTCTTCGACTTCGGACAGGTTTCGGTACATTCGTTCGACCTGCCGCTCGGCTCGCTGGTGTACGGATGGGGTCCGGCGCTGAGCTTCGATTCGCCGGTCGGCCCGGTCCGGCTTGACCTCGGCTTTCCATCGAAAACGCCGCGTGGCGATCCGAATTGGCAAATCTATTTCAGTATTGGCCAGTTCTACTGAACGATGGAAACGGCGATGCGATACCTGAAGCGCGCGCTCGTCGCGCTCGTACTTGTGCCGGCTGTCGTGGTGACGGCGCTCTTCATCTATACGCGCACCGCGAGCTTCGATGTTCTGCTGCGTGCGCAGCTTGCGCGTTACATGACGGGGAACTATCGCGGCGAGATAACGCTCGGACGAATCGACGCACCCTTTCCCGATGGCATAACACTCGATCGCGTGGTCATCCGCTACCGCGACGCCGAGGTCGCACGGATAGCGAAAGTGCGCGCCCATTATTCGATCCTCCCGCTGCTATGGGGCGCGATTCACTTGCGCGTGGAGGTACTCGAGCCGGTCATAAACCTGAATCGCGGCCGCGATGGGAAATGGAATCTGCTGGAAGCGCTCTCCCCCAAAACTTCGGGCGCACCCGGCTCCGGCACGGTCGCGATGTCGATCCATTTGGATTCGGTCAGCGTGCGCGATGGGTCGATCGAAGTGGCGCCGGATGGGCCGCATGGCGCAAAGTACCGCTTTGGCAACGCCGGCATCCAATTGCGCGCCGCGATATTGCTTTCGGGAACGCGGGTTTCCATCTCACGACTCACGGCACGGATCGAAGCGCCCGGATTCCCTGCGGCCACGGCCGAAGGGTCGCTGACCTACCAGGATATTTCAGCGCCGGCGCGGGTTGCGATTTCACACTTCAACCTGCGTACGCGGGACTCCATGGTGTCGCTGGCCGGCACGCTCGGCGACTTCGACCGGATGAACGTCGAGGCCGAGCTCACGGCCGGAAAATTAGCCGCCGCCGACCTCGCGCGGATTTTCCCCGACTACAAAATCAATCAAGATCTGAGCGGCACGCTCACGCTCAAAGGGGCATGGCACGCACTGCATGTCGGGCTCGCGCTCGAGGCCGGCAGTGCGCGGCTCGGCGCGCAAATGCTCGCCGACCTTGCCGCGAAGGCCCCGCGCTACGACGCCAAGATCACGCTCACGGACTTGAACGCGCGGACCTTGCTCGGCGCCGCCTATCCGGCCGGCGTGATCGGCGCCTCGCTCACCGTCCATGGCGCAGGAACGGCGCTGGCGGACCTCGCCGGCGAAGCCAGGCTCAGCGACCGCGGTGTTGTTGCCAACGGGCTACGGCTTGGCGATGCCACACTCAACGCGACCATCAAAAACGGCAGCGCTCGATTCAACGGCGCCATTACCAACGGTCGCTCGAACGTCACCGCCGAAGGAACCGTGCTGGTTTCCGCCGATCCGCGCTACCGAATTGCGGCGGCTGCGTCGCATCTCGATCTCGCGCGGATCTTCGCCGCCCGGACCACGTATCCGAGCGATCTCAACTTCACGCTCGGGCTCGACGGCGGCGGGCTCGATCTGGCTCGCATGAACAGCGCCGTGCGGATTCGGCTGACCCGCTCGACGCTCGCGCAGTTCGCATTCGCCAGCGGGGCCGTCGACGCGCGGATAGCGAACGGACGCGCGATCGTGTCGCGCGCAACGCTGACAAGCCAGGGCACCGTGGTCGAGGCAAACGGGACGATCGGGCTGGCGCGCGACACGCCGGCGCAATTGTCGTATCGGCTTCGGGCCGCGAGCCTTGCGCCCTGGCTGAAGCTCGCCCGGCTTGACGGTGACGGCAAACTCGCCGTGAACGGCACGGCCGCGGGACGATTGGACGATTTGCGCGCGAAAGGCACGCTTACGGCGGACAAAATGCGTGTCGGCAACAAATCGGTTGCGCATGCTCAGGTCAGCTATGACTTCGGCGGAATCGGGCAAGCGACTCCCTACGGCACGCTCGCGGCCGCGTTGGACGACATCGCGGCCGGCATCCGGCTGCGGCGGATCGAGGCGAAACTCAAACTCCGCCGGGGCGGGCCTGGGCGAGTCAACCTCGCGCTTACGGCCGAGGACAGCGCGGGCGGTCGCGACGCCGTAACGGCGAACTTCGGATGGCAACCTCAGACGGTCGCGGGACGGCTGACCGAAGTGGAGTTGGCTTTGCCCGACGGCACCTGGCGGTTGGAAGCGCCGGTGGATTTCGGTAAAACGGCCCGCGCCGTCACGCTTGACCATTTTCGCCTGCGTAATGGCGCCCGCACCCTCACGCTTAACGGATCGATTGCCTGGAATGGCGAACAAAATTTCGTCCTCGACGCCAACCGGATCGATCTCGCCGACTTCAAATCCATCGTGCCGCTGGCCCAAGGCGCGCGCGGCGCGCTCGCGCTCGAGGTCAAGGTCAGCGGCACTGCCGCGGCGCCCATCGTCGACGCCAGGCTCGCCGCGACCAGGCTTGAGGTGGACGCGCGGCGCATCGGCAATCTCGACCTCAAAGCCCGCTACGCGACGCAAAGCGTGACCATCGACGCGGCCCTGGAGCAGGACGCCGGCCATCGCTTGACCGCGACGGGTACGCTTCCGGCAGCGCTTCAATGGGCGCAGGGGGGCACGGCGCGGATCGGCGCGGACATCAATCTACACGTCCGCTCCGCGGGACTCAGAGTCGGGCCGCTGGGTGCGCTCGCGCCGGGCATGGTTAAGGCTGCGGCCGGTCTCCTCGCGCTCGATTTGACACTTGGCGGGCCGATCGAGCGGCCGCGCGTCAACGGCACCATCGCGCTCGATGGCGGGCGGGCAGAAATCGTGCCTCTCGGTGTCACCGTCAGCGACGTGGTTGCGCGGATGCGCGTCTCTCCGGATGAATTGCGCGTGGTGTCACTGACCGCGCGAGCGGGCGACGGCACGCTGGCCGGTAACGGGGCGATCGCGCTCGCAGACGACGCGCCGGGAGAGATCGGAGCTCAATTGAATTTTCATAACTGGCCGGCCATCGCCACGCGACGGTACCAGGCAACCATCGACAGCCATCTCACGGCTCGGGGAACTTCGGCCGCGCCGAGTATCGGTGGAACCATCGACGTCTTGCACGCCACGCTTCGGCCCGACCTGGACTTCCTGACCGCAAGCTCGACCGTCGCGCCCGACCCGACCATTATTGTGATTGAGCCCGGCGCAAAGCCGCCCAGTCATCACGCCGGCATAGAGCATCCGGCGGCGGGCGAGCAGCCGTCGAGGTTCAACCGGATGGCGATCGACGTAAGGGTCGACATTCATCGCGACAGTTGGATTCGTCATCAAGACGCCGAAGTCGAACTCGAAGGCGATTTGCGCATCATCAAGAAGCCCGCAGCGGCGATACGAATCGTCGGTGCGGTCCGCACGGTGCGGGGCTGGATCGATTTCCAGAACCGCCGTTTCGATCTCGCCAAAGGCACAATCAACTTCACCGGCGGCGATCGGATCGATCCTTCGCTCGATATCGACGCTCGCTATAAGATAACCAGCTACGTTATCGGCGTGCTGATCGGAGGCACGGCAAACAAGCCGGCGCTTAAGCTCACGAGCCAGCCGGAATTGCCGCAGGCTGACATCCTTTCGTTGCTGCTGTTCGGCAAGACCACCAGCGCGCTTGGCCAGGGACAGCAGGCAACCTTGCGACAGCAGGCCACGAACATGGCGGCCGGCTACGCCGCATCGTCGATCGGCCAGACGGTCGTGCAGTCGCTCGGTTTGCAGGCGCTGGGGCTCCAGATGAGCGGTGTCAGCGACGCTGGCGGGACGATCGGATTCGGGCATTACCTCACCCAGAACACCTATGTATCGGTCTCCCAGCAATTTGGCGGTACCAACGGGCAGACCGGCGCCTCGACTCAAGGCGTATCCGTGCAGTACTACATCTTGAGCTGGCTGTCGGTTAAATCGACCAGCTACTCCGACGGCTCGCGCGAGATCGATCTGAATCTAACCAAGCGATACTGATTCGTCCTGCCCTCGTGGCATTTGCGGCGCCGCGGATTCGCAAGTTTCAAAGGATGCGCGGTTCGACAGACCGTGTCGACTCCCAAACTTCTCGTGCCGGCGAAATTCCGGATGGCATGCGCGGATCGCAAGGTCTCGCCTTGAAGGCCTCTCCAGGCGGCGCTAACCGCGCCCGACCAACGGCATCTTGGTCGCCATCACGGTCATGAACAGCACGTTGGCCTCAAGCGGCAGGCTCGCCATGTAGACCACCGCGCGCGCCACCTGCTGCGCATCGAACGTCGGCTCGACTTCGAGCGTGCCGTTGGCCTGCGGGACGCCGCGTTTCATCCGCGCGGTCATCTCGGTGGCGGCGTTGCCGATATCGATCTGGCCGCAGGCGATGTCGTACTTGCGCCCGTCGAGCGAGGCCGCCTTGGTAAGTCCGGTCATCCCGTGCTTGGTGGCGGTGTAGGGCGCGGAGTTTGGGCGCGGCGCGTGGGCGGAGATCGAGCCGTTGTTGATGATGCGGCCGCCGCGCGGCTGCTGGCCCTTCATCATTCGGAACGCTTCCTGGGTACAGAGAAATGCGCCCGTCAAATTGATATCCACCACGGATTTCCATTGCTCATAAGTGAGATCTTCAAGTGGTATGCCAGGCGCTCCGACGCCCGCATTGTTGAATAGCAAGTCGAGGCGGCCAAAAGCCTCCTTGGTTTGGGCGAACAGCGCTTTCACGGAAGCGGGATCGCCGACGTCGGCGGGCACCACCACCGCTCGCGCGCCGGCGGATTTACCTTCCAGCGCCGTTGCCTCCAACAGCTCCCTGCGGCGCCCGGCCAGCACCACCGAGTATCCCGCGTGGAGCAGGGCCAGTGCGGCCTGTTTGCCTATTCCGGTTCCCGCGCCGGTGACAATTGCGACCTTGTCCGGTGAATCCATGTATCGATTCCTCCCTGGTGGAAACCGGTTTCGCTGTCCGCCGAATCGGCTCGGCGAGTTCGCGCGTCCGCCTTTACCCCGGGCGCGCCCTGAGATTGAAAGCCCGGGCCAGGAGCTCGTAGGAGCGCAGGCGTGCGCGATGGTCGTGCACGACCGTCACCACCATCAG
>Ga0307372_10012499_pt1 | contig 11109 bp, 9 predicted proteins | sample OX1MG_FD_202533 | JGI IMG/M metagenome (GOLD analysis project Ga0307372, IMG submission 202533) | Soil microbial communities from Risofladan, Vaasa, Finland - OX-1 | ecosystem: Environmental > Terrestrial > Soil > Coastal area > Acid sulfate soil | place: Finland: Risofladan, Vaasa | collected...
GGCTCCGGATTGGAATGGATGATACAGCCGGGAGACTGGTTCTGTTTGATACAGTGACAAGTTTACCGTGTACCGCTGCCCACTCCTAGAGGAACGACGAAATTTAACGCGACGCAAGCTCTATTAAAAAGAGGGGCCTCTCGTCAAAGGGGGAAAACAAGAGGCCCCGGACTCCCCCATGTTGCGTGGGGTCGTCATAAACATGTTTACAGCACCACGATAGCTTGGTTACTGCTCTGGAGTCTGTTTCAGATACAGTTTGATTATAGCCAATAAGCCAATATATGTCGCTTGCATGACATATTATATGAGACTCGTTATCCCCGGGCAATTCCCGCTAAATCATGTGTATTACGTGCGGGTGTTCAGCACAGTAAAGAGCTGACAGCAACAGCTTCCAGGCAGTGTGTCAGCAGGCCGTTATTGAGTCGCTCGGCGATATTGCGGATATCACCATCCAATCGTCGATCGCCATCAAGGCTTGCCACATGTTGGCGCAGTCGTGCATGGACTATTTCCAGCTGTGGTGTGGTTTTCAGCGGCCGCTGGACGTCGATAGCCGCCGCCGCCGCCAGTGCTTCAATCGCAAGTATGTAGCGCACATTTTCCAGGATCTGCAGCAACTTCAAGCCTGCCCAAGGCGCCATACTCACATGGTCCTCCTGGCCGGCGGATGTCGGAATGTTATCCACGGAAGCCGGGTGTGCCAGAGTCTTGTTTTCTGAGGCCAGGGCTGCCGCCGCCACATGCGCGATCATTAAGCCGGATTCCACGCCCGGTTCCCGGGCCAGGAACATTTCCAGGCGTGGATTGATTTTCTTCATCAAAAGATCCGTACGCCGTTCGGAGATGTTACCCAGTTCGGTGGCGGCGATGGCCATGAAATCCGCCACGAACGCCAGGGATTCCGCATGGAAGTTGCCGCCTGAGAGTATTTCATCCCCGAAAATGAGCGGATTGTCGGAGACGCTATTGCACTCTTGTCCCAGCGTCAGTCCAGCATGTGCAAGTGTATCCCAGACAGCGCCATATACCTGTGGCATGCACCTCAAGGCATAGGGATCCTGTACACGGTCACAACCCTGGTGGGATCGCCAGATTTCACTGCCGGTCAGGAGGCTGCGGAACAATTGCGCAACTTGAATTTGTCCTGGCAGATTGCGTACCGCATGGATACGCGCATCGAAGGGACTATAACTACCTGCCAGAGCTTCTACCGTGAGCGCGCCAATCACGATGGATGACAGCAGCGCATCGCGCGCCTGGAAGAATCCTTCCATCGCGAGCGCAGCGCTTACCTGGGTTCCATTGAGTAGGGCTAACCCTTCCTTGGCTTCAAGATGCACCGGTTTGGTATCCGCTGCTGCGAGAAGTGCTGCACCGTGCAACAATTTTCCACTATGCTGAGCTTCACCCTCGCCGATGAGAGCCAATGCCATATGCGCAAGTGGAGCCAGATCACCGGATGCGCCTACAGAACCTTTTGCGGGAATCACCGGCAGCACGTCGTGATTTAGCAATGCCAGCAGTGTGTCAACCACGAGCGGCCGAATCCCGGAGTTACCGATCGCCAGGCTATTGGCCTTGAGTAGCAGGATGCGGCGGGTGATTGTGGGCGATAGCGGCTTTCCCAAGCCACAGGCATGGCTGCGTACCAGGTTGTATTGCAATTTAGTGAGCTGGTCACTGGATATATGCTCCCGGGCCAGAGCCCCGAAGCCGGTGTTGACGCCATAGCACACCTGTCCTGTCTCGACTACGTGCTGCACCGTGGCCACACTTTTTTGCATTTGCACGCGAGCACTGTCGGCGAGCACCGTCTGCGGTTGTGTCTCATCAAAATCAGCCAGCGTCTTGAGCGTGAGGTCGGCGCCCGTGAGTGTCAAATTCTTCATAGCTTATTTCCCTTGAAAAATATCGCGTCCGGCTTCAGTCCGCCCAACTGATACACCAGGAATTCCGGCGACGGCAGGTCCCAGACGCCGAAATCCGCATGCAGGCCAGGTGCAAGGCTGCCGATCTTATCCGATCGGCCTAACGCCTGAGCGGCATTGCGGGTTACGCCTAATAGGATTTCTGATGGCGTGAGTCCAAAGGTGATGGCACTCATGTGCATCACCGTTAGCAGACTGACGATGGGCGAGGAGCCGGGATTCAGGTCCGTCGCTACAGCCATGGGCACCTGATAGCGGCGGAACAGTTCAATCGGTGGCTTGCGGCTTTCACGCAGGAAATAGAAGGCTCCGGGTAATAGTACCGCGACACTCCCGGCACGATGCATGGCCAGGACATCGTCTTCGTTCGCGTATTCCAGGTGATCACAGGATAAAGCACCATGGGCTGCGGCCGCAGTGGTGGCGCCTATGTTGGAAAGCTGATCTGTATGCGCACGGGTTTTCAACCCGGCCTTCGCAGCTTGCATGAAAAGCTGGCGCAGATCCTCAACGGTGAAGCCTATGGCCTCGGCGAAGATATCCACGCTCTCCGCCAGTCGCTCTCGCACAATAGCCGGCAGGATATTGTTGATCACATCGGACATATAAGTCTCGCGCGTCTGGCCAGAGGGTACCGCATGTGCGCCCAGGAATGTCGGCACGATATCCATGTCTAGTTGCAGGCGAAGCAGGCGGATGGCACGCAGCATCTTGAGTTCATTCTCCAGATCCAGGCCATACCCACTTTTGATTTCAATGGTTGTAACGCCCTCGGCCTGCAATGCCTTGAGGCGCGGTAGGGTTTCAATCACCAACTGCTGTTCACTGGCGCCACGCACGGCGTTTACGGTAGATTGGATACCACCACCGGCGTGGGCAAGCTCCTCATAGGTCGCACCCTGGAGCTTGAGTGCGTGTTCCGTCATGCGATTGCCTGCGTACAGCGCGTGGGTATGGCAGTCTACAAACCCCGGCAATACCACGCGATCGTCCGCATCGAACACGGTCTTGGCGGGCGCATCCGCGGGTACACCCAAAGCGGCGATGCGGCCAGAACTTACTGCCAGAGTCCGCGCAGGCGCATCACTGGCATCTACGTGCATGGGATATAGTCTGGCGTTCTTGACGAGCAGATCGTACATGAATTGTCCCTAGTCGTTGGCGTGCGAATCTGAGAGCATAAGGGTATGCAGATACAGCTTACTTTCAAATACCTGCTGACGCCGGAGGGTTTGTGCCGGGATCAGACAGTGGTGGTGGGCGAGACCGGACTGATCGAAGCACTGCAGCCGGGCAAAGGCCCGGCGGATGGCTTTTTGGCGATTCCCGGTATGCCCAACGCCCATAGCCATGCATTTCAGCGTGCGCTTTCCGGTTTTGCGGAGGCGCGCACTGGCGCGGATTCCTTTTGGAGCTGGCGCGAGGCCATGTACCGCCTTGCCAACAAAGTGACGCCGGAAGACATGTTCGTAATCGCCCGCGAGGCGTTTCTCGACATGCTGCGCGGCGGATTTACCAGTGTGGCTGAATTTCATTATGTGCATCATATGCCGGATGGCCGCCCCGGTCCGGAAATGGCCAGGGCCATCGTACGGGCGGCGGCCGCGGCAGGCATCCATCTGTTGTTGTTGCCGGTGTTCTATCAGGCGGGTGGCTTCAACATGCCAGCGACGCAGGCGCAGCGGCGTTTTGTGCACGCCAGTATAGAGGACTACTGCCATTTGCTGCAGCAACTGGATGGTGTACGCCTCGGTATCGCACCCCATTCCCTGCGGGCCGTAGCACCTGAAACACTGCTACGGCTGATCGAAACCGTAGACAGTTTGAACGCAAGTCAGCTGCCCATCCATATACATGTGAGCGAGCAACAGCAGGAAGTGGAGGAATGCAGAGCCCTGTACCGCGTTACTCCTGTTGAATTACTGGCGCGCACAGTTGCGCTGAGTCAGCGTTGGAATCTGGTGCATGCCACTCACGCCACGGAGACCGAACGCCATCTGATCGTCAAGCATGAATCCACAATCGTGCTGTGCCCCATCACCGAGGCCTACCTCGGCGATGGTTTGTTTGCTGCGGATGAATTTAATGTGGCAGGTGGCCGTATTGCCATCGGCTCCGACAGCAACTGCCGGATAGATGCAATCGAGGAATTGCGCTGGCTGGAATATGGCCAACGCCTGCGCAAGCAGCAGCGTGCCCAGTTTGCAGACACCTCAGGTTTAGGCGCAGCGCTCTGGACACTGGCTTGTAACGGCGGCGCGTCTGCGCTAGCGGAGCCGGTGGGGGCTATCGCTGTGGGCAAGCGCGCCGACCTGGTGGTGCTGGATGAACACGCTGATCCATGGCGCGGCCATGGCATAGATACGTTGCTGGACGCACTGATCATCGGTGGTAGCCACCACGATATCGCGTCAGTGTATGTGGGCGGCAAACGCCGGGTTGACCATGGAGTGGCGACCGGTGCGCAAGCCAGCGCCCGTGAGTTTGAGCGGGTGGTCGCACGCCTGAATGAGAAATGACGATGTCGATTAAACCCTATGAAATCCGTGAAGCGACAGCTCCCGGGATCCCGCTATTGGTGAGCATCCCGCACACCGGCACCTATGTGCCGGATGTCATCGCCGCGGAATTCGCTTCGGATTATATCCACAGCCTGCCCATGACCGATTGGCATCTGCATCATCTATATGATTTTCTGCCGGCTCTGGGCATCACTACCATTTATGCCACATACAGCCGTTTTGTGGCGGACCTGAACCGTCCACCGGACGACACACCGTTATATCCAGGACGTTTCGAGACCGGCTTCGTGGCGCTCAAGACCTTCTGGGGTGAACAGATTTACGGCACGCCTCCCTCAGCGGAAGAAATTGCCCGGCGCCTCGCATTGGTGCACGCACCCTACCATGCCAAATTGCTGGAGCTTATCGATGCCAAGATCAAGCAGTTTGGCCGGGTAGTGCTGATCGATGCCCATAGCGTTGCATCACGCGCCAACCTGTTGCACGGTGAACTCAAAGGCCAGATCTATCTGGGCGACCGTGATGGCCGGTCCTGTTCTTCTTGGCTGATAGATGCCGTGGAGCGTGGTTTTATGCAATCAAATTACAGTGTCACGCGTAACCAACCCTACAAGGGTGGCTATATCACCGAACATTACGGCCAGCTCGAGTCGGTCGAGGCATTGCAGATTGAGATGTGCGAGCGCACCTATATGGATGAAGATAAACCAGCGGAGGCTCTGACTCATCCCAGCTTCAGCCGGGCTAAAGCCCACATGCGGGCCATCTTGGAAATTGTCTGTGCCGAAACAATCAGGCGGCAGGCGGACTGGTAACGCCGGATTGATTTTCTTGAAATAGCCCATACTTCAGCCAACTGAGCTATTCATGAGGAATAAAACCATGACCGGTGAAGCGCGCACAGTAGCAAAAATCATCGCACCCCAGCAGGTTTCCGACGGCGCCGGTGTCAAACTCAAACGCAGCATCGCCACTGCCACGCTCGATTACCTGGATCCGTTCTTGCTGTTTGATCATTTCGGTTCCGATAACCCGGACGATTACATTGCAGGCTTTCCCATGCACCCGCACCGTGGCATCGAGACCGTGACCTATATGCATTCCGGCGTGGTGGAGCATAAAGATTCCCTCGGCCATGCAGGCAGTATCGCGGCCGGCGATGTGCAGTGGATGACAGCAGGCCACGGCATCCTGCACGAGGAGATGCCACAGCTGCGTGGAGGGCATCTGTCCGGCTTTCAGCTGTGGGTGAATCTGCCGGCCAAGCTTAAATTGACCAAACCCCGTTACCAGGAAGTCGCCGCCAAACATATTCCAGAAATCCAACGCGATAATGGTGTACGCATCCGTTTGATCGCCGGCCGTGTAGACGGCATACAGGGCGCGGTCAGGGAGATCGCCGCCGATCCCACGTATCTGGATATATCCGTGCCGGCAGATGCAGTGTTCAGCCAAAGGATCCCACGCGGGCATACGGCCTTCACCTATGTCTATGCCGGCGAAGGCCAATTCGGCGTGAACGCTGAAACTACCGGCACACATGTGCGCGGCCAGAAACTCGTGGTGTTTTCCGATGGCGATACTGTCGAGATCAGGGCTGCATCTGCTGGAGTCAAGTTCCTACTGATATCCGGCCAGCCGTTAGGCGAGCCGGTGGCCCGCTACGGACCGTTCGTGATGAATACGCGTGAGGAAATTCAGCAGGCGCTGGAAGATCTGCGCAATGGGACCTTTGTATAGAACATCAACAGTGGATTGAATGAAATGGGCAGCGTGCGCACATGCCGCCCATGATAGCTGACAAACACCAATATCTCAGGGCTTCACAAACTTGAGTGTCATGCGGTCGGATTCGCCGATGGCGTGGTATTTCGCATGATCCGCGTCGCCCTCAGCATAGGTTGGGGGTAAGGTCCAGACGCCGCGTGGATGGTCCTTGGTGTCCTTGGGGTTGGCGTTGATCTCGGATTGTCCCACGAGCCTGAAACCGGCTTTCTCGGCTTCCTGGATCACGTAATCAACAGGCATGTAGCCGGTCTTGAACACTTGCGCGACGCTCTTGCCGGGCGCGGCGCGGTGCTCCACCACGCCCAGCACACCGCCGTGCTTCAGCACCTTGAAGACTGCCTGGAACACTTTATTCAGCTGGCCGCGGCTCTGCCAGTTATGCAGGTTGCGGAAGGTAAGCACCATGTCAGCGGAACCGTCGGGCCCGAGATCCGTCTTGGCAGGCGGTGAGAAGTCCACCACCTTCACTTTGCCGTAGATCTCGGGGTTCCTTTTGAGCATGGCCAGGTATTTCACGGTGCCATCGGATTCCGGGTCGCCCTTGGCGGGCACCGCCGCATCGATGAGTTGGCCGTGGTCTCTCAGCACCGGTGCCAGGATCTGCGTATACCAGCCGGTGCCGGGCCAGAGTTGTACCACGGTCATGTTGGGTGTGAGGCCGAAGAACTCCAGCGTCTGTTTGGGATGGCGGTACTGATCGCGGGCAACGTTGACAGAATCGCGCCAGGAACCTTGCAGCGCCTGGTCGAGCGCGCCATCGATGCCGCTGATATCCGGCGTAACCTGCGGGGCGCCCAGGATCGGTGTGCACAGCAGCAAGGCAGAATAGAACAGCAGATGCTTACGCATGAGGTCACCTTCTTATTGTTTGGGTTTCACAAACTTCAGTGTCATGCGGTCGGATTCACCGATGGCTTGCATCTGTGCGTGCTCGCTGTCGGCGCCCGACAGGTCCGGTGGCAGGCGGTGCACGTTGATGTCCTCAGGATCCTTGGGGTTGGCATTGATTTCAGAGACGCCCGCCAGACGGAAGCCCGTGCTCAGTCCCAGTTCGATCACATAATCTTCCGGCAACCGGTGCAGCGCCATGGCGCTCTCGGCAGCATCGGAGAACGGTTTGGCGCGATGTTCGGTGATGCCGAATACGCCACCCGGTTTGAGTACCGCATACGCCGCCTTGAATACTGCAGCCAGGGTCTCGGGACTGTTGTTCATCCAGTCATGGGCGTTGCGGAAAGTGAGTACCATGTCGGCGGAATCATCTGGTCCCAGGTTCACCTGTTTCGGCGGCGCGAACGCGATGATCTTCCCGATATGGCCGAATACCGCCTGATCAGCTTTGAGCTTCGCATCGAAAGACGCGGCCTTGGGGGAAGAGGCTTCGATGAGATGGCCGTGGTCATACAGGAAAGGCGCGAGGATATCCGTGTACCAGCCGCCGCCGGGGGAGAGCTCGATCACCGTCATGTCCGGACGGATGCCGAAGAACTCCAGGGTTTCCACCGGATGGCGGTATTGATCGCGCGCTTTATTAGCGGCAGAACGCCAACTGCCATTGACGGCTTCCTTGAGCAGTACCGATGGGTCACTGGAGGCCGGGATAGGGCCCGCGTTCACGCCCGCTGCGATCAGCAGCGCACCGCTCATAAAAGCGATGAAACTGTATTTTCTATGAAACATGTCTCGTTCCTCCTGTATGTGCCTTAACTATAACGCTAATACTCGGATTATGAGGCTGGATATGGTAAAAAGTGCGCCTTTGTCGCCGTATAACAGCGGCATATTTTGATTTTCTCCGGTTAACGAACATGAGCCACGATCGTTTCACTCTTGCCCTGCAGTCGAGCCACATGGCCACGCCGCGTGTACTCCAGCTGAATTTGCGGCGCGAGGATGGCGCCCCGTTCAGCTATATACCGGGGCAATTTATCACGCTGCATATGCCGTTTCAGGACATGGAGTTGCGCCGCAGCTACAGCGTGGCCACTATTCCCGGCAGCGTGGATGAAGTGCAAATCGCAGTTACTCATGTGGAAGGTGGGCGTGCCACAAAGCTTCTGTATGACATGACGCCCGGCGCAATCGTCGAGGCAACTGGCCCCTTTGGGCGTTTCGTGTTGCGCGATGATCCACCTGGACGCTATTTACTGGTAGCGACGGGTACCGGCATCTCGCCGTATCGCGCCATGCTGCCGCAGTTGCGCGCGCGCCTCAATGGCAAACAGCACGCAGCCGTATTGCTGCTTGGCGTGCGTGGTCCGGATGAATTGCTGTTCGGGGAAGATTTTGTCAGATTCGCACTTGAGAATCCCGCCTTCGATTTCATCGCTAGTTACAGCCGTCGTATGCCGGAGCCAGCAGTGGCGCATGCTCGCAAGGGTTATGTACAAGACCATCTTATGGAACTCAAGCCCGACCCTAAACGCGATATCGTGTATCTTTGCGGCAACCCGGACATGATCGATACTGCGGTCGAGCGTCTTAAAGCAATAGGTTTCGACAACCATAACCTGCGGCGCGAGAAATACGTTTCCTCCAACTGAGCGCGATCACATCTGCCGCTGTGTCATCTGCATTTTTATCAATAATGCATGTCTAGAACTGTGTCGACCTAGCACTGCAACTAATTATCAGGCTTTCAATCGCCGGTATTTGATGCGGTGCGGCTGGTCGGCATCGGCGCCCAAGCGGCGTTTACGGTCGGCCTCATAATCCGCGTAGTTGCCTTCGAACCACACGACTTTTGAATCTCCCTCGAAGGCCAGCATGTGAGTGGCGACGCGGTCCAGGAACCAGCGGTCGTGGGAGATGATCACCGCGCAACCGGGGAAGGCCAGAAGCGCTTCTTCAAGCGCGCGCAGTGTCTCGACGTCCAGATCATTGGTAGGCTCGTCCAGCAATAGCACGTTGCCGCCATCACGGAGCACCTTGGCAAGATGCACGCGGTTGCGCTCGCCACCGGAGAGGTCGCCCACGCGTTTCTGCTGGTCAGTGCCCTTGAAGTTGAAACGTCCCACATACGCTCGCGACGGCGTCTGGTAATTGCCGACTGTGAGGATATCCTGACCATCGGCGATTTCCTGCCACACGCTCTTGTCGGCACTCAGCGCATCGCGGCTCTGGTCCACGTAGGCAAGTTTTACGCTCGGACCAATACGCAGTTCGCCGGCGTCGGCTATTTCATGGCCTACGATCATGCGGAAAAGGGTCGTTTTTCCGGCGCCGTTGGGTCCGATGACGCCGACGATGCCACCCGGCGGCAGGTTGAATGACAGATTGTCGTACAGCAAGGTGTCACCGAAACTCTTGCGCAAACCTTTGGCTTCCACCACCACATCGCCGAGGCGCGGTCCCGGTGGGATGTAGAGTTCCTGGGTCTCGTTGCGTTTCTGGAATTCCGCCGAGGACAATTCCTCGAAACGCTGCAGACGCGCCTTGCTTTTGGCATGCCGGCCCTTGGGATTGGCGCGCACCCACTCCAGCTCCTGTTTCATGGCCTTGATGTGTGCAGTTTCCTGTTTCTCCTCGATCTCAAGGCGTTTCTCCTTTTGTTCCAACCATGAAGAATAATTTCCCTGCCAGGGAATGCCGTGGCCACGATCCAGTTCCAGAATCCAGCCGGCTACATTGTCGAGGAAATAGCGGTCGTGGGTGACCGCCACCACCGTGCCCGGATATTCCTGTAGAAAACGTTCCAGCCAGGCCACTGATTCTGCATCCAGATGGTTGGTGGGCTCGTCCAAGAGCAGCATGTCAGGTTTCGACAACAGCAGGCGGCAAAGCGCCACGCGGCGACGTTCGCCGCCGGAGAGTTTGCCGACATCCGCATCCCAGGGCGGCAGCCGCAGAGCTTCGGCCGCCACTTCCAGCACATGATCCAGATTGGTGGCGCCGGCGGCATGCAGGATATTCTCCAGCCGGGCCTGTTCGGCGGCGAGCTTGTCGAAATCGGCATCCGGTTCTGCATAGGCGGCATATACCTTGTCCAGTTGTTCCTTGGCCTCCTTGATTTCACCTAAGCCATCTTCCACATTGGCGCGCACGTTTTTCTTCGCGTCCAACTGCGGCTCTTGCGGTAGATAGCCGATGCGGATGCCTGCCAATGGATGTGCTTCGCCATGGATGTCGGTATCCACACCCGCCATGATGCGCAGCAGTGTGGATTTACCGGAGCCGTTCAGACCTAAGACGCCAATCTTAGCGCCCGGAAAAAATGACAGGGAGATATCGCGCAGGATCTCGCGTTTGGGGGGCACGACTTTGCCCACCCGGTTCATGGTGTAGATATATTGAGCCATTGCAGTCTGCAAGCTTAAAGGGAGCAGGATTATCCGTGAAAGTGACGGGCGCTGCCAGTGATGGGGTTAGCCAGAGCCCTTGGTCTTGGTGTATCCAGTGCGGGCGTGGCGTTCGACGAATGCGATGATCTCACCAGCGATGTCTTTGCGGGTGGCAGCTTCGATGCCTTCGAGGCCTGGCGAAGAGTTCACTTCCAGCACCAGCGTCCCTTTGGCGGAGCGGATCAGGTCCACACCTGCCAGATTCAGTCCCATGATTTTGGCGGCCTTGACCGCAATACCGCGTTCTACTGGTGTGATGCTGATGGCCTCGGCTTTACCGCCGCGGTGTAGATTGGCGCGAAATTCACCTTTGCGGGCTTGGCGTTTCATGGATGCGACGACTTTATTGCCGATCACGAAACAACGGATATCGGAGCCGCGTGACTCCTTAATGAATTCCTGCACTAGAAAATGTGCATCGAGGCCGCGGAAGGCGTCGATCACGCTCTCGGCTGCGTGCCGGGTTTCTGCCAACACTACCCCTTGGCCCTGTGACCCTTCGATCAGCTTGATGATGAGCGGCAC
>Ga0307372_10012500_pt1 | contig 11109 bp, 9 predicted proteins | sample OX1MG_FD_202533 | JGI IMG/M metagenome (GOLD analysis project Ga0307372, IMG submission 202533) | Soil microbial communities from Risofladan, Vaasa, Finland - OX-1 | ecosystem: Environmental > Terrestrial > Soil > Coastal area > Acid sulfate soil | place: Finland: Risofladan, Vaasa | collected...
CGTCCATGCCGGGCAGCTCCACATCCATGAGCACGAGATCGTAGACCTTGGACCTGACCTTGTGGAGGCCCTCCTCGCCGTCGACCGCGATATCGACGTCGAAGCCGCTGCCGAGGAGCACCATCTTCGCGAGGTCGCGATTGCTGGCGTTGTCCTCGACGAGCAGGATCCGATTGTGGCGGTGGCCGTTCAGCACCTCGATGCCGGCCAATGGCAAACGGAAGGTGAAGACGGAGCCGCGACCGGGTTCGCTCTCGAGCGAGATGCTCCCACCGTGGAGGTCGACGAGACGCTGGGTCAGCGACAAGCCGAGACCCGTGCCCTCGACCTGGCGCGTCGTGGCGTGATCCAGCTGATAGAACTCGTCGAAGATCCGCGTCTGGTGCTCCAGCGGAATCCCGACCCCGGTGTCACCCACGTCCACGATCAGGTCGTCGGCGTCTGCACGAGCGGCAACCCACACCCTGCCGCCCTGGGGCGTGAACTTGATGGCGTTGCTGAGCAGGTTGTAGAGCACCTGCTTGAACTTGCTCTTGTCGGCGCGAATCTCGAGGTTGATCGGCACCACGTCGATGCTCAGGTCAATGTCCCGCCGCTCACTGAGGGAGCGAATGACGTTGTGGACCTCTTTGACAGCATCCTGAACACCGAAGCGATCGTAGGAGAGCTCCATTCGCCCGGCCTCGATCTTGCTGAGGTCGAGCACGTCGTTGACGAGCTCGAGGAGGTGCTTGCCGGAGGCGTGAATGTTCTGCAGGCACTCCTGGCGCTGCTGCGGAGTGAGGTCGACGAGGTTGTCCTTGAGGATCTCGCTGAATCCGAGGATCGCGTTGAGCGGCGTCCGCAACTCGTGGCTCATGTTGGCCAGGAACTCGCTCTTGAGGCGCGAGATCTCGGCGATCTGCGCGTTCGCAACCTCCACCTCACGCTTCTGCGTAGCGATCTCACCGAGTTGCGCACGTTGCGCCGTGTAGAGGCGAGCGTTGTCGATGCTGATCGCCGCCTGGCTTGCGATGATCCGCATGAGCGCCTGCTCGATGCTGGTGAACGGCTGCACCTCGCGCCGGGCCAGCGTGAGCGCCCCGACCAACCGCTGGGGCGACTCGAGCGGCATCACCAGGCACGAACGCGGCGCGTAGGCGAGCCCCAGAGTCTTGAAACGCCGGTCCTTTGTCGCGTCGGCGACCGAAACCAGCTTGCGGCGCTGCGCAGCCCATCCGACGATACCCTCACCGAGTTCGAATCGAGCGACCTGGCCAAGGTTGTCCGTAAATGGGAAGGTCGCGATGGCGGAAAGGGCGCGCCCGTCCTCGTCAAGGAGGAAGACGGTGGCCGCATCGCAGTCGACGAGGTCCGCTGCCGCCTTGAGCATGAAGTCGATCGTCTCCTTCAGCTCCAGACTCGACGTGAAGAGGTTACCGACCTGGCCCAGAAGGTCGACAATCACCTTGTCGTCCATCGCAGAGCCGAGTATACCCGCGAATTTCGGCCCCGGTTGACCGTCGTGCAGTTGCAATCGATCGAGTGCAGTGCTCATGCGCGTCGCTTCTGCAACTCCTCGACCAGCGCGGGGAGCACCTTCAGGGCGTCACCGACGATACCCAAATCGGCGAGTTTGAAGATTGGCGCGTTCTCGTCTCTGTTGACGGCAACAATCGCTTTCGCGCCTTTCATACCGACGGTGTGCTGCATCGCGCCGCTGATGCCGAACGCCAGATACACGGCAGGCTTGACCGTCTTGCCGGTCTGGCCGACCTGCATCGCATACGGCACCCAACCCGCGTCGACGACGGCCCGGCTGGCGCCGACCGCGGCATTGCCGAGCACCGCCGCAAGCTGGTCGAGCAACTCGAAATTCTTCGGATCTCCAAGTCCGCGGCCGCCGCTGATGACGATGGGCGCTTCCTCGAGCTTTGGGCCGGCGGCGACGTCCGCGACCCGATCGGTGACCCTGGAGGTGAGGTGCTTGGGGTCGATCGCGGACGTGACCGGTGAGACCGTCGCGGCGCCGCCGCCACTGGGCTCGGGGACAAACGATTTCGGCCGCACGATCGCGATCGCGGGCGCGGACGCCTCGAGGCGGGTGGCAACGTTGAGGGTCGCGCCGAACACGGCGGAGTGGACGGTGACCCCATCCGCATCAGTCACATCGAGGCCGTTGGCGATCACCGGCACGCCGAGCTTGGCGGCGAGCCTGCCCGCAACGTCGCGCGAGTTGTACGTCATGCCGAAGAGCACGAGGTCCGGCTTGTGCTCGGCGATCAGCGCTGCAAGCGCATCGGCGGCAGGTCCGCCGAGAAGCAGCTCACCCCAGAGCGGATCGGTGCCCGCGTACAGGGTGATCGCGCCGTGCGCGCCGAGCTCGGCGGCCGCGCCGGCCGCGTCAGGCGCGAAGGCGACCGCCTCGACCACCGACGCCAGTGAGCGTGCCTTCGTGAGCAACTCCAGCGCCACCGGCGCGGGCTTGCCGTCTGCGATCTCGGCAAACACCCAGATCTTCCCCAGCGCCATCGCTCAGATCACCTTCTTCTCTGCGAGGAAGTCCGCGATCCGTTTGTACCCCTCGCCGTCGTCCTTGACGATCGAGCCCGCCGCGCGCTGCGCCGCGGGCGCGACGCCCGTGATGCTCTGCCCGGAGGTGCTGCCGCCGGCGCCGTCGAGCCCCAGGTCGCCCGTGGTCAGACGATCCAGCGGCTTCGACTTGGCTCCCATGATCCCCTTGAGCGACGGATAGCGCGGCTCGTTCACACCCGCGGTCACGCTGACGACGGCGGGAAGGTTCGCCTCGACGAGGTCGTAGCCGGCCTCCGTCTGTCGCTTGACCTTCAGCGTGGCGCCGTCGACCTCGACCGTCTTGGCGAAGGTCACCGCGGGAACGTCGAGGAGCTCCGCGATCATCTGCGGAACGACGCCCGTATAGCCGTCGGTCGACTCTGTCGCCGTGATCACGAGATCGAATCCCTCACGACGGATCGCCGCGGCAAGCACCCGGGCCGTGGTGAGCGCGTCCGAGCCCCGCAGGCTGTCATCGCTGATGAGCACCCCTTTCCCGGCACCCATCGCGAGCGCCTTGCGGACGGCATCGAGGCCGCGTTCGGGACCCATGGAGATGACCGTCACGTCGCCGCCCTGGGCTTCGACGAGTTGCAGGCCGGCCTCGACTCCGAACTCGTCGCCGGGATCCAGCACCACCTCCACGCCGTCGCGCTTGAGGAGGTGCGTGGTTGGATCGAGTTGCCCCGTCGTGTTCGGGTCGGGGATCTGCTTGACGCAGACGACGACCTTCATTGATGCCTCCGTTGATACCGAGCCCGGGATCGAAACTCTAACGCACCTACGCCGGAATTCCCGATCCAGGGCGCCCGAGGTCCGTGGCGAAAGCGTCGAGATCGACCGAATCACCCACCGAAACCCGCACCGCCTGCGGCTGCGTCGCCTCCACCGCGGCGTGCAGCGAGCCGGCAGACCAGCGCGAGTCAGCGACTGCGACGATCCCGTAGTGATAGCGGCGCGCGCCCAGCCAGGCTTCCCAGGACTCGGCGGCCGTGATCGCCTCGATCCCGCCGTCGCCGAGTTCGTCAGGCCGCGTCACCCGCTCACCATCAAGCGATGCCACGGTCCACCGAACGTCGGGCCAGCGTTTCGCGGCAGCAATGAGGATGTCGCGGAGCCGGCGCTGCTCGGGCGTCCCCTCCGCGTCGGGCCGCGGTCCGGTGAGGACGAGCACCCGCTCGCAGGTCATGGCGTCGCGCCCGCCGACGATGCCACTCGTCTCCACGCGCCAGCTCTCCGGCGGCCGGCGATCCAGCAGCCTGCGCCAGCGGGCGCGCAGCAGCCGCCGGTTGCGCTCGATTCGAGCGGCCTTCACGCCACCCGAGCCCGACGCGCCCCGGACGTGCTCGACGACCGATCGCGGCTGATAGACGACGCGGCCACGATGTTTCGCCAGTGCGAGGCAGAGGTCGACATCCTCGCAGTACATCGGAGCGAATCGCGGATCGAAGCCCCCGACACCGACGAATGCCGAGCGGCGCACGAGGAGGCAGGCTGCCGACGCGTAGTCAACGGTTCGACGGAAGAGATACTCGGGGCGGTTCGGAACGTCGCCGTCGCCGTAGTTGCGGACCCGCGCGTCCCGCCAGAGGATCGACCCTGCCTCCTGGAGGCGGCCGTCCGGATAGAGGAGCTTGGACGCGACCGCGGCGACGCCGGCATCGGCGTCCGCGACCTCGAGCAGCGGCTCCAGCCAGCCTGGCCGCACCCAGGCGTCGCTGTTGAGCAGGAGCAGATGCCGGCCGCGCGCCATCGCCGCACCCTGGTTGTTGGCGGGGCCGAAGCCGAGATTGCGCGCGTTGCGCAGAACCTGCGCCCCATCGATCCGGCTGAGCTCGTTCGCAGTGCCGTCGACGGACGCGTTGTCGACGATCACCACCTCGTAGCGGGGCTCGGTGACGTCGGCGAGCAACGTGAGGGCCTGCCGCGTGAGGTCCCAGCGGTTGTACGTGACCATCACCACCGTCACGTCGGGCCGACGGACCTTGGGAAACCGGATCACGTGCGCCGGCGCTGCCAGCGCTGATATCGCTCGCGGATCGGACGGGCGATGCGGTGCTCCGGCGACGCCTGCAGGTGTTGGATCTCGGCCTGCAACCGCGAGAGCTCTGCCTGGAGCGCTGTCCGCTCATCGACGAGCCGCCGCTGGAGGATCGCGAGCGCTGATTCGGTCGGGTCGGCCGCCACGGCGTTGCGGCTGGGCACCGCGGCCCTCGGGAGCCGCTCCGCGAGTTCCGCGAGAGCGCCGTCCAGGGTGGTCACCGCAGGCGTGACGTCGACGGGATTGCCATGCAGCAGCAGAGCCGCCAGGCGCGATGCGAGGGCGTCACCATCGGTGCCGCTGCTCTCAATCGCCTCCACCGGGGTCCCGAGCGCTGCGGCGAGGTGCTCACCGGTTCGGGTCGTGGCGACCACGGCGGTGGCTCCGGACATCGCCGCTGCGATGTCGTCGAGCCCCACCCACACCGGCAGGTGGTGCACCTGCGCCCCGAGCGGACCACGGATATTCACGCCCAAGGCCACGGGAGCGGCTGGGTTGAGGCTCAGCACGATGAGCGAGAGCGAAGGGTCGGAGCGCAGGGCTGCTTTGATCGTCTCCGTCAGGTGGTCGAGCAACGCGGGCGGGTCGATCCCGCGCGTGACCTCGAGGACGAGCCGCCGGCCCGCCGGGAGGGCGCCGCACATGTGGAGCAGATCCGCCCGCCGGCGAAGCGCGTCCGAATCGAACACCCGCGATGCAAGGAGCACGGGATCGCCCGACTGCACCGCCGTACCGCCGATCCTCTGCTGGGTGGCGGAGTCACGCACCCATACGTCGCGGCCGGTGAGTCCGGAGATGTCCACATCCATGGCCGCCGTCCCGCCGACGGCAAACCAGATCACCTGCCCTGCTGCGGCGCTGCCGCCACGCCTGCCGGTCGTGGCGAGGGCGCCGGCTCCGCGCCCCGCCAGCGCATCCGGGGCGACTGCATAGCGTTCCGCCCACCCGGCGTCCGTCAAGAGGACGTCGCCGGTGATGATCAGCGCGTCGAGGCCGAGCCCTTCTGTCGCGATCGCCGGCAACGGGCGCGCCGGACGTCCCTCGTCGCCGGCTATGGGGCGGTCTGAGCCGAATGGAGCCAGCACCACCAGCTCGATGCCCGGGCGGCGCCGGCGCAGCTCAGCCTCGACGACGCGGCGAAGCGCGATCTCGCCCAGATCGCCGGTGTCGAATGCTCCGAAGAGCCCGACGAGCGGCGCGGCGGCGGCACCGTCCACGTGATGCCTCCGTATGGCGGGGGTGTCAGGCGCGTGGCTCATGTCTCAGGTATGGCTCAGGGAACGCGCGCCATCGGCGGCTGAGAATGAGGACACCGCCCACCATAGAACAACTCGAATCCATAAGGAGCATCGCCATGTCGGGAAAACTCTTCCCCGTCAAGAGGGTCGCATTGACCGCAGTTGCATTCGCGGCCGTCGCCGTCGCCGGCATTGCGACCGTCGCCATCGTTCCCGCACTGGCGGCAGGCATCGAGGGGAGCGCAACCACCGCAGCCACCACACCGTCGCCCAGCGCAACGGCCAAGCACCCGGGAGCGAAAGCCGTCGCGGCGCGGCGCATCGCTCTCGCGTTGTTCCAGACCTCCGTCAAGGAGACCGGCCTGAGCCGAGCCACCGTCCTCAAGGACCTCCTCAACGGCGAGACTCTCGCCGAGATCGACGGCTCCAAGGCCCAGGCGATCGCGAGCGCGGTCATGGCCAAGATCACCACCCGTCTCGGGAAGGCCGAGACCAACGGCAAGATCACGAAGGTGCAGGAGGGAACGCTGAGCGCCGCGGCGGCGGCGGGCATCAGCAAGCTCATGAACATGAACCTGAGCACGTACATCCGCGTGCGCTTCGGTGGCCTCGGCAAGAACGCCGCGACGGCGCCGTCCTCGACACCCTCCCCCGCAGCGGCAACAGCGGCCAGCATCTCCCTCTGACCGCTGCGCCCCCCGGCAGTCTGCCCGGACACCCCGGGTAGACTGCCTTGATGCCAAAGAAATACACCGCTGCCGAGCAGGTCATCGACCCCGCTCATCGCTACGTCGCGACCATCACCACCGACCGCGGCGACATCGTCATCGCACTGGACCCGGCGCGGGCGCCGAAGTCCGTCAACAACTTCGTGTTTCTCGCGCGTGAGGGCTTCTACGACGGGTTGGCCTTCCATAGGGTCGTCGACGACTTCGTGATCCAGGGTGGCTGTCCCGAAGGCTCCGGCCGGGGAGGCCCGGGCTACCGTTTCGACGACGAGCCGGTGCAGGGCGAGTACGAGCCCGGCGCTGTCGCGATGGCCAACTCGGGGCCGAACACCAACGGATCGCAGTTCTTCATCTGCACCGTCGACGACCGCCACAAGCTCACCAAGGCATACAACCTCTTCGGCCAGGTCGTGAAGGGGATGGATGTGGTGGGGGCCGTGCGCCAGAACGACGTGATGCGGTCGGTGAAGGTGGTCGAGGAGTAATGGCGGAAGCCGGTCTCCGTTTGATGGCAGTGCACGCTCACTGCGACGACGAGACGATCACGATGGGCGGCACGCTCGCCACGTATGCGGATCGTGGGGTGAGAACCTGCGTCGTGTGTTGCACGGACGGGAAGCTGGCAACCATCGTCGACCCGAACATGCCCGAGGAGACGACGCGTCCACGACTTGCGGAGATTCGCGAAGGCGAGTTGCGCGAGGCATGCCGCGTCCTCCACGTCGACGAGGTCGAGTTCCTGCGCTACGGCGACTCGGGGATGGCCGGCGCGCCGACCAATGCGCTTCCAGATGCTTTCTGGATGGCTCCGCTCGACGAGGCAACGGGGAAGCTCGTTGCCCAGATCCGACGTTTCCGCCCGCACGTTGTCGTCACGTATGACGGAAACGGCGGCTATGGTCACCCCGACCACATCCAGACCCACCGCGCGACGCTCCTCGCGGTGGAAGCGGCGCATCTCGTCGCGATGTACAAGGATGCGGGCGATCCCTGGCGGGTCCAGAAGCTCTACTACACGGCATTCCCACGATCGCAGTTCGAACGCATGGTGGAGATGGCGAAAGCGGCCGGAGTTGACCCGCCCTTCGGTGCGACGGATCCCGACGAGATGGAGTTCCTCACGCCGGACGCGGACGTGGCGGCGACCATAGACTGCGTGGACGTCATCGGGCGCAAGCGTGACGGGCTGCGCGCCCACCACAGCCAGATCTCAGAGGACTGGCCGCAGCTCAGCATGCCCGACGACGTGCTCAGGCAGTTTGCCGACGAGTTCTTCCAGCTGGCGATGTCTCGCGTCCCCGTCGTGCTTCCCGAAACGGACCTCTTCGCGGGAATTACCCCGAGTTAGCTGCGCTCCAGCACCATCGCGATGCCCTGACCGCCGCCGATGCAGAGGGCGGCGATACCAAGCTGCGAGTCGCGTTTCTGCATCTCGTGAAGCAGGGTGACGAGGATGCGCGTGCCGCTGGCGCCGATCGGGTGGCCGATCGCGATCGCCCCGCCGTTGACGTTGAGCCGATCATCCGCCACCGCGAGCTCACGCCCGACCGCGACGGCCTGCGCGGCGAACGCCTCGTTGAGCTCGAAGAGATCGATGTCACGCAGCGTAACGCCGGCCCTGTCCAGCGCTGACCGGACGGCGGGCACGGGCCCCATCCCCATGATCCGCGGCGCCACGCCGGCGCTCGAGTAGCTGCGAATCCGCGCGAGCGGCACGCGACCCTCGGCCTTGGCGCGCGATGCGCTCATCACCACAACTGCCGCAGCACCATCGTTGATGCCGCTTGCGTTTCCAGCGGTCACGGTGCCGTCCTTGGCGAAGGCCGTGCGCAACGCGGCGAGCGATGCCGCCGTCGTTCCCGCGCGCGGATGTTCGTCAGTGTCGACGAGCACCTGCTCCTTCTTCCGCTGCACCGGAACCCCGACGATCTCATCCTTGAACCGGCCGCTCTTGATCGCCGCCTCAGCCTTCTGCTGGGACCCGGCGGCAAAGGCGTCCTGGTCCTCGCGCGTCACCTCGTAGTCGCGGGCCACGTTCTCCGCTGTGCTACCCATGTGGCAGTCCTCGAGCGCGCACCAGAGTCCGTCGCGGATCATCTCGTCGACGAGCTGCCCGTTGCCGAGGCGGTAGCCGTAACGGCCGTTCTCCATCAGGTACGGCGCACGCGACATGTTCTCCATCCCGCCGGCCACCAGACATTCGGCGTCTCCGGCACGAATGGCCTGCGCCGCCAGCGCAACGGTCTTGAGGCCGCTGCCGCACACCTTGTTGATCGTCGTCGCCGGCACACTGTCGGCGAGGCCGGCGCCGATGGACGCCTGGCGCGCCGTGTTCATGCCGAGCCCCGCCTGGAGCACGTTGCCCATGAGCACCTCGTCGACGGTATCGACACCGGCGCGGCGCAAGGCTTCTTCAACGGCGATCGCGCCAAGCCGGGTCGCGGGAGTATCGACGTAGGCGCCACCGAACGTACCGACCGCCGTGCGGACGGCGCTGACAATGACTGCGTCTTCCATGTCAGATCACTTTACGCCGAGGGTCACGCGCCGGAGCTCGGCTCCGAACCGAACGTCGCCGCATAACGAGCCCGGAACGATGCAGGGTCGAAGTGATGCGCCTGCGGGCCGCGCTCGGCGACGACGTATGCGGCCGCGACGGACCCCATGCGGCCCGCAACATCGACCGATGCGCCGGCACGCAAACCGGTGAGCAGCCCGGCGATGTAGGCATCGCCCGCTCCGGTGGGATCGACGGCTTCGTCGACCCGGGCGGGAGGGATGACGGCAACGCCGTGGCGTCCGTGGATCTCACTGCCGAGGCCCCCTTTGGTGACGGCGACCATACGCCCCGCACTCATGTCCTCGACCGAGAGGCCGGTTCGATCGCGGATCAGCTCGAGCTCGTAGTCGTTGCCGGCAACCAGCCACGCCAGGTCCAGACCGGCGCGCAACACGTCGTCCGGCATCGCCGGGATCTGCTGAGCCGGCGCGAAGACCAGGCGGGCGCCGAGCGCACGTGCCTGCTCGATGTGCAGTGCCATCGCGCCGGCGTCATCGGCACCCACGACGACCTCTGAGATGTCCCGGAGGACGCTCAGGTCGACACCGGTGGCCCGCGTCATCGCACCGGGATGGAACGCGGTGATCTGGTTGCCGCTGAGGTCGGTGGTGATGAACGCCGTCGCGGTGTCGATGCCCGGGCAATGCAGCACTGCGGAGGTGTCGACACCCTCGGCCACCAGTGCTGCCTCGAAGGCAGCGAAGTCGTCCGCGCCGACTGCCGCGCAGAGGAGCGGATGCTCGCCGAGCATCGCCATCGTGTATGCGATGTTCGACGCGGTGCCGCCGCGCCGCCGCTCGAGCTGATCCACCAGGAAGGCGACGTTGAGCACGTGCGTCTGGTCGGGAAGGATGTGGTCGCCGAACCGACCCTTGAACACCATGATGGTGTCGAAGGCGACGGATCCGGTCACAGCGATTCGTCCCACGGCCGGGGCAGGATAGCCAGCCCGGCGCTCCCGCCGTAGCGCGAGCGGCGACAATGGCGGTGATGGCGTCACACGAATTGGGAGGCGGGGTCGCTGCCCAGCCTCCGTTCGCGAGCCTCAATCGCGCGCAACCGGCCTCCGAGGAGACCGCTCTCGTCGATGCGGTCGAGGTGTATCACCGGACGTACACGACCATCTTGCGCAGCAGTGGTGAGACCCAGCTCCGGGTGTTCGAGCACTCGCACAAGGCGATGGGGTCGAGCCTGCACCCACTGGCCGGCGCGGTCGAACTGGATCTCGGCGCCCTGCTCTACGCCGTCCGGCGGCTTCCGGACGCCATCCTCGGAGCACGACGCGTGGTGATGGGCCAGTCCGCGGAGGTGTTCGCCCAGCGGGGCTACCAGCCGTTCAGCGCGTGGAAGGAGGTGAGCGCACCCGGACGGCGGCGCCGCTGGTATGACGACAGCGACGGGACCCTGGCCGTCCTGATCGCGAGCGCCTCCGACGTCGACGACCTCATCCCGACGATGGTCGCGCTCCAGATCGAGTGCAAGAAGCTGCGCATTGCCGTTCGCAGCGCCGGGCTCGAGCGCATCGAGCAGGCGACGCCGGCCGCGCTCACGGCGGCGTGCGGTGGCCGCGAGGACGACTGGTCGCAGTTGCACGACATCTGGGGTGCCGGGTTCGGCGCTCGGCTGACCGCGATCACCGAGCATGCGATGTCACTGCGGGTGCGCATGCTCGGCGGCACGCAGGTCGGCTATGCGCGTGTGACCCGCCGCTGGTGGCAGCAGGTCACCGGACTCATGCGCTCCGAATCGCTGCTGGACCGTCCGGTGTATTTCGTGAGCAGCAACTCACACGCGATCGCCAACCTGCTCACCGGTGTTGCCCCACGTCATGCCGAGGAGCTCGCCGCCGCGGTCGAGCGCGACGGAATGGACGAGCTTCGCGAGGAACTGCAGCGATTTCGCGATGGGACTGCCCAGGGCCACTGGAACAATTTCCTCTACTACGCCGCGCGCGAGCGCCTGCGTCTCCTCCCTGACTCGGAGCGTGCC
>Ga0307372_10012501_pt1 | contig 11109 bp, 12 predicted proteins | sample OX1MG_FD_202533 | JGI IMG/M metagenome (GOLD analysis project Ga0307372, IMG submission 202533) | Soil microbial communities from Risofladan, Vaasa, Finland - OX-1 | ecosystem: Environmental > Terrestrial > Soil > Coastal area > Acid sulfate soil | place: Finland: Risofladan, Vaasa | collected...
GTTTTTGTTCTACGACGAGTTACGATGCGACACGATTCGGAGCAGGTTGTCCGAGTTCCGCCCGCGCCGGCGTGGCGGCGTGGGTAAGTTGCTTGCAGAAAAGGGAATAAAAAGGATTCTAAAGAAGGCGGCCGGCGGGTTCTGCGCGCCAGGTGCGGCTGCGGCGGTGAAAATAGAAAAGAATTCCGAGGAACATCATCAACGGCGGAATTCCCAGCACGAGTAAGGCCTTGTCGAGGGCATGGCCGGCGCTTCCCGTCAGCGCCGAGGAGGTCAAATAGCATTCCGCGCAGGCCAAGGCCCACGTGGATTTTCCGAAACCCAGCGAGAATGCCGCAATACCAGCAGAGTTTCCCGATTTCCCCATCATTAATCGCCTCACAACGCCCTCATATGGATTAGACGAACGCTGTCCGGGTAAAGGACCAGCAGCATCATGCAGATCAAGAACACAAAAACAGGTATCGTCATCAAGAATAGCCCAAGCTTTTCAAAGCGCAAGTGCATGAAGTAGGAAAGAATGTAAGCGGACTTGACGAGGGACAGGCCCATCAGGATGGTCAGCATGATCAGCAGGGCCCAGTCCTCGTAGGCCATCAGCGTCTCGACGCCGGTCAGGATCAGCAGGCCGAACCACACCCAAAGGAAGAGTTTGGTGCTTCCGGCAGCCTGGTGCTCGATGGCTTCTTCTTTTGCACTCATCGTTTCTTCTCCAAAATATCGTTGCCTATTTAGGCGACACGTTGATCAAGTAGACCAACGGGAAGATGAACATCCAGACCAGGTCCACGAAGTGCCAGTAGAGCCCGCTGACCTCCACGTCGGTGGAAGAGAACTTGTTGCGGCCGAATCCCCAGGCGATGACGCCCAGATAAATCACGCCGATCGTGACGTGGAGCATGTGCAAGCCGGTCAGGCCGAAAAACGCCCCGCCCAGCAGGGGACTGCCCCAGGGATTCGAGAACGGCGTGACATGCTCGTGGACGATCAAATTGACCCATTCGCTGATGTGGATGATGTCGAAGAGCACGCCGCCGAGTATGGTGAAGAGGATGTACTTCACCGTGGTGCTGCGCTTGCCCTTGTGGGCGGCGTGAACGGCGAGAACCATCGTCAGGGAACTGGTGAGCAGGATGCCTGTCATCAGTGTCGCTTTGACGATGGCCGGGTAGAATTCGAACGGGCGCGGCCAGTTCGGGCTGGCGATCCGCACGTAGGAATAGCCGACCAGCAGACAGGTAAAGGTGATCGAGTCCGACAGCAGGAACAGCCACATACCAAGCTTCTTTTTGTCGACAGCGAGCGGGGATCGGCCTCCCGCCCAGGTCGGAACTTCAGCGATTGACTGCGTTTCCGTTTGGTTCACGTCACTGTCCCATCATCAAAAGTAAGAACAGGAAAATCCACAACCCGTCCATGAAATGCCAATAGATCGCCGCCATTTCGGTGGCGGTCGAACGTGTCACCCGCGTGTTTTGCCAACTCCGCCATCCGATCACGATCAGCGCGATGATACCGCCAAGCAAGTGGACGCCGTGCGCGGCGGTCAGCAGGTAGAAGAAACTGCTCGAGGGGTTCGACGCCAGATAAACCCCCTCGTGCGCCAACTGACGCCAGGCGATCAACTGCCCGGCCACGAACAGCAGGCCCAGCCCCGTCGTTACGGTCCACCAGCGGCGGAACGCCGCCACATCCTCGCGGCCCAGCCGCCGGCGCGCCACCTGAATGGTGATGCTGCTGACGAACAGGATGGCCGTGTTCAGCCACAAGATCGGCGGCAAGGGAAAGGCGCGCCAGTCGTCCGAAAGTCCCTTGCGAACGATGAAGGCGCTGACCAGCGCCATGAAAAACATCAAAATGGCGGCCAGGCCCATCGTCAGGCCCGTGACGTAGGAGCGCTGTGGGACCGGCCGGCTCCGGCCTCCCGGCCCCGGCCCGCGTTCCCCATCGCGACCTTGCCCCGGCCCTCCTGGCCCGGTGCCGATATCGCCCAGTTCCACCTGCGCGATCGGCGGTTCTTCGACGAGGGGTGGCGTATGAGCCATCAGATTCCTGGCCGGCGCCCTCAAGCCCCGGCCTTGGCAACCTGTTCCGGCGCCAAGTGCTGAGGAATGTAATCTTCGCTATATCCCGGCACGCTGTACTCGTAGGGACCGCGGTAAACGTGCGGCACCTGTTCGAAATTGCCGTGCGGCGGCGGCGAAGAGACGGCCCACTCGAGGGTGGTCGCATGCCACGGGTTATCGCCGGCTTTCTGGCCGTGGCGAAGACTCCAGAAAAAATTCCAATAGAAGAGGAGCTGGGCGGCTCCGGTGATCAGGGCCGCAATCGTGATGAAATGCTCGATGGGCGACATGTGCTGGAGGAAGGCCAGCCCGCCCGGTTGCGCATACCGCCGCAGGGCGCCCATGATCCCCATCCAGTGCATGGGCATGAAAATCATATACGCGCCGATGAAGGTGAACCAAAAATGGATCTTGCCGAGCTTTTCGTTCATGCACCTGCCAAACATCTTTGGAAACCAGTAATAGGTGCCGGCGAATATCCCGAAGACCGCGGCAACGCCCATGACGAGGTGAAAGTGGGCGATGACGAAATAGGTGTCGTGCAGGGGAAGATCGACCGAGGGCTGGGCGAGAAACAGGCCCGAGAGACCGCCGGTGACAAACAACGAGACGAACCCGATCGCGAACAGCATCGCGCTGGTGAATTGGATTTTCCCGCCCCACAGCGTGCCGAGCCAGTTGAACGTCTTGATCGCCGAGGGAACGCCGATCGACAGGGTCAGGAAGGAAAAGGCGATGGCGGAATAGGGACTCATCCCGCTGACAAACATGTGATGACCCCAAACGGTGAATCCCAGGAAAGCGATGGCACAAAGGGCGTAGGCCATTGCCTTGTAGCCGAAGACGGGCTTGCGGGAAAAGGTCGAGAGGACGGTCGAAACCACGCCCATCGACGGCAGGATGGCGATATACACCTCGGGATGGCCGAAGAACCAGAACAGGTGCTCCCAGAGCAGGGGAGAGCCTCCCGAGTGATTGAGCGCCGGCTGCGTATCGTTGAAGACCAGGCCCGCGGGAATGAAGAAGCTGGTTCCGGCCGTCCGGTCCAGAAGCAGCAGGATGCATGCCGCCAGAAGCACGCCGAAAGCCAGCAGCCCGACGATCGCCGTGACGAACCAGGCCCAAACGGTGAGCGGCATGCGCATCAGCGACATGCCTTGGGTGCGCATTTCGATTGTGGTGGCAATGAAGTTCAAGGCGGTCAGCAGCGAAGCCAGGCAGAACATGGCAATGCTGATCACCCAGAGCGTCTCGCCCGTGCCCTGGCCGGGGCCGGAAATCGCGCCGACGGCCGAGAGCGGCGGATAACTGGTCCAGCCGTTGATGGGCGCACCGCCCGGGACGAAGAAAGCGGAGATCAGGACGAAAAAGGCGACGAACGTGACCCAGAAGGACATCATGTTCAGCGTGGGAAACGCCATGTCGTCCGCGCCGATTTGAATGGGCAGGAAATAGTTGCCAAAGCCGCTCTGCGGGGCGACGGTGAGCACGAAGAAGATCATGAGGGTGCCGTGCATCGTCACCAGCTCGAGATATTGCTCCGGCTTCACGACGCCGCCGAAGCCCGGAAGGATGGCATGGGGCCAGGCCAAATGGACGCGGAAGAGCCAGGACAGCACCATGCCGACCGACACGGCGGCCAGGGCCAGCAGCCAGTACTGGACGCCGATGACTTTATGGTCTGTGGAGAAAATGTAGCGCCGGATAAATCCTTGAGGCGCTGCAGCGTGATGGGATACCGGGTGGGCGTGGGCGCTCATCGGCTCGCTCCTGCTAGGGGCAACGGCTTCATTGCTGGTTTTCCGCCTCCTGCTGTTTCAGCCACTTCTGGAAATCGGCCTCGCTGACCACGTGCAGCGTGCTGTGCATCTGGTAGTGGCCCAGTCCGCAGAGCTGAGCGCACATAATGTCGTAGGTGCCGATCTTGAGCGGGGTGAAATGGATGGGGATGTCCATGCCCGGGACGATATCCTGTTTGATGCGCAGTTCGCGCACGTAAAAACTGTGGATGACGTCCTTGGACTCCATGTTCAGCTCGATCTGCCGGCCGACCGGGACTTCCAGGATCGGAGAGACGATATCGTCGGTGTCCTTGGAGTTGGAGTTGATGCCGAAAGGGTTCCCGTTGGCGTCGCTGTAGTTCTCGGGGGCCGTGGGCGCGAAGCGGCCGTCCGGTCCCGCATAGCGGAAATTCCAGGTGAACTGTTCGGCCATCACATCGATTTGCAGAGCATCGGACGAGGCCGGAACGAAGTGGACCCGGGACCAGGCGTGTACGGCCATGGCGCCCATCGCGATGAACAGGACGAAAGTCGCCGATGTCCAGATGACCTCGAGCAGGTTGTTGCCATGAACGAAGCGCGCCTTCTGGCCGCGATCCCGGTAGCGGAAGACCATCCAGGCCAAGCCGAGTTGCGCCATAACGAAGATCACGCCGGTGATCCATAGGGTAAGGTTGTATTGACTGTCGATCCAATCGCCGACGCGCGTGATCGAGGGCGCCATTGGAAAGACGTTCGCCGCAAAGATGTATACCGTGACGGCGACGAAGATCACCAAGGTCAGCGCGAGAACCAAGCCCGCCACACCTGAACCGCGTTCGGTCTTCCGAGAATGCATATCTCACACTCCGGGCATTTGAAAGCGCGACTGCCGAGCGCCTAGCCTGAGGCCTGCACGAAATCTAAACCACACATCATATACATCCCGGCGGGAATTTCAAGAAAACGCTCGGAGACAAGCGCCGCGAGCAGTCGCGCGCACACCCGCCATAAATTCATTGGTGCGGAAGGTGGGATTCGAACCCACACGCCTTACGGCGCCACCCCCTCAAGATGGTGCGTCTGCCAGTTCCGCCACTTCCGCACAGCTAGGCGTATGTTCGGAATTCTAGACGGCCCAAGCGCCTGGGGCAAGTCGCGGGGCGTTGCGGCAAGGATGACCAGGGCCCTCCGCTACGGCGGGTGCGGGATTGCCCGTGCCCGGACGATACGGCAAGAGAGGGCCCTGTCGCGCAGGGGTCAGTGCTTGGCGGGCGCTGCCGGGACGGTGGGCGTGGTCGACGGCAAATGAACCGGGAGCGCGGGTTTCGGCTTTGCGGGCGCCGTCGCCTGCTTGGCCGGCTGACTGGACTGAGAAGCGACCGTCTTGGAGAGAACCGAATTGATGCCTGGCACGCCAGGGCTCTGATGAACGCTCAAGGCAAGAGAGGTGAGCATGAACATCGTGGCGCACCAGACGGTGGCCTTGGTCAGAAAGGTCGCCGACGAGCGTGGGCCGAAGGCAGTCTGGCTGCCGGCCCCGCCAAAGGCCCCGGCCAGATCCGTCGCCGAGCCGCTCTGCATCAGAATGATGAGCACGAGGACAATGCAAAGCAAAATATGGAAGGTAGACAGAAAGACCGGCACGATCCAGCCCAACCAAAGCAGCAGGATCCCGATGGCGAAGGCGATGCTCCATTTTGAAACTGAGGGCATAGAAAAGTCGTTTACTCCTTCGAAAAATTGACAATTGCCGCAAACGAAACGGCGTCCAGGCTTGCGCCGCCGACCAGCGCTCCGTCGATGGACTCTTGCTCCATGAGCCCGCGAATGTTGTCGGGCTTGACGCTGCCGCCGTAAAGAATCCGCAATCTCGCGGCCGCGGCGTCACCAAACCGGGAAGCGGCCCGGTGGCGCAGGAACTCATGCGCCTCGGCGGCAAGCTCGGGAGTCGCTGTACGACCGGTGCCGATGGCCCAAACCGGCTCGTAAGCGACTAGGATAGAAGAGAATTCGCTGGCGGTCAACGCGCCGAAGGCGCCGTGGAACTGGCGCTCGAGTATCGCTTCGGTCTGTCCCTGCTCCCTCTGGGCGAGGCTCTCGCCCACGCAGATGATTGGTCCGAGGCCGGCGTCGAGCGCGGCCCTCAACTTGCGCGCCACAATTTCATCGGTTTCGCCGAAATGCTCCCGGCGCTCGGAATGGCCGATGATAACGAAGCGGCAGCCGGCTTCGACCAGCATCCCGGCCGAAATTTCTCCGGTAAATGCGCCCTTCGGCTCCCAGTGCAAATCCTGCGCGCCAACCGAGACCGATGATCCGCGCGTCGCCTCAACCGCTGCCGCGATGGCGGTGAAGGGAGGTGCGACAACCACCTGAGAGTGGCCGGCGGCCGAAACCAGGGGCAGAAATGCCGCGAAAAATGTGCGGGTTTCCTCCCGCGTCTTGTGCATCTTCCAGTTGCCGGCCATCAGCGGCGGACGAGAGGCAGTAGCAGCCACCTAGCGATTCACCTTGTTCTGGAGGGCGACAACGCCGGGCAGCTGGCGGCCCGCGAGGAACTCGAGCGATGCCCCGCCACCGGTGGATACGTGACTGATCCGGCCGACCAGGCCGGTTTTGTCCAAGGCGGCCGTCGAATCGCCCCCGCCGACGATCGATGTCGTTTCGGGGCCGGTGGCCGCGGCGATGGCGCGCGCGACGGCCGTCGTGCCCCAGGAAAACGGCTCGACTTCGAACACGCCCATCGGCCCATTCCAGACGATCGTGCGCGCCCGCGCGATCTCGTCGCTGAAGAGGGAAACGGTCTTGGGGCCAATATCGAGTCCCATCCAGCCCTCCGGGGTCTTGTCCACGTCCACCAGCCGCATCTTCACCCGGCCGTCGATCGACGGCGCAATGGCATGATCGACGGGCAGCAGCAGGCGGAATTTCCCCTCTTGCGCTTGCTTCAAAAGACCGCCGGCGAACTCGAGTTTATTGTCCTCCACGCGCGAGGCGCCCACCGGCACTCCCTGGGCCTTCAGGAAGGTATAGGCCATCGCCCCGCCGATCAGCACGGAGTCGGCGATCTTCATCAGGTTCTCGACCACTTCGATTTTGTCCGAAACCTTCGCCCCGCCCAGCACCGCGGTAAACGGCCGCGCCGGCTTTTCGAGGGCATTGCCGAGAAACGTCAGCTCGCGCTCCATGAGCAGTCCGGCGGCCGCCTGCTTGACGAATCGCGGGATGCCGACGATCGAGGCGTGCGCCCTGTGCGAGCAGCCGAAGGCGTCGTCGACGTACAGGCCGTCGCAAAGCCCCGCGAGCCGGCGGGCAAAGCCCTCGTCGTTCTTTTCCTCCTCGGCGTGGAACCGGAGATTTTCGAGGAGCAGTATTTCGCCCGGTTTCAGCGCCGCCGCGGCGCTTTCGGCCGCCGGCCCGACGCAATCGGGCGCAAACTGCACCGGCCGCCCGAGAAATTGAGCGAGTTTGCAGCCCACGGGCTGCAAGCTGTAAGCGGGGTCCGGGTTGCCTTTCGGCCGGCCCAGATGGGAAGCGAGCACCAGGCTGGCCCCGTGCTCGATGGCGTAACGGAGGGTTTCCAGAGTCTCTATAATTCTCGTCTCGTCTTCGATTTTTCCGTCTGCGAGGGGAACGTTGAAATCGACGCGGATGAAGACTCGTTTGCCCGGCAGGGGAAGATCGCGGATCGAAAGTGTTGGCACGTCGAGTCTCCCGTTGAAATTAAGGTCGGAAAAATAGCCGGCGCCGTGGCGGCCCGGGGTCCCGGCCCGCCACGGCGCCGGCCACAACTAACTGTGCGCCGCCATGTAATGGATCAGGTCGCGACAGCGGCAAGCGTACGCCCACTCGTTGTCGTACCAGGCGAGCACTTTGACGCAGTTCGAGCCGAGCACTCGCGTGTAGGCGGCATCGTAGATCGAGGAATGATCGTTGCCGCGAAAATCGATCGACACGAGTTCCTCTTCGTTGTACCCGAGGATCCCCTTCATGGGTCCGTCGGCCGCCGCCCGAAAGGCCGCATGCACCGCCTCGACCGTTGCCGGCCGCTCGGTGAATACCACCAGGTCCACCACGCTGACATTCGGCGTCGGCACGCGGAGCGCATAGCCATCGAGTTTTCCCTCGAGTTCGGGAATCACCAGATGGAGCGCCTTGGCCGCGCCGGTGCTCGTGGGGATCATCGAGAGGGCCGCCGCGCGGGCGCGCCGCAAGTCCTTGTGCGGCAGGTCCAGCAGGCGCTGATCGTTCGTGTAGGAATGAACGGTGGTCATCACGCCGTAGGCGATGCCGAAGCTCCCGTGCAGCACCTTGGCGACCGGCGCCAGGCAGTTCGTCGTGCAGGAGGCGTTGGAGACGACGTGGTGCCGGGCCGGATCGTAGGTCTTCTCGTTCACGCCGAGCACGATCGTGTGGTCGGGATCGCCGCTGGGCGCCGAAATAACCACTTTTTTCACCGGGCCCCGCAGGTGCTTGCGCGCGTCCGCGCCCTTGGTGAATTGTCCGCTGGATTCGACCACGAACTGGGCGCCCACCGAAGCCCAATCGATCGCCCCGGGGTCTCTTTCCTTGAATACGCGGATGCGGCGACCGTCGATGGAAAAAGAATCGTTGTCGACACGGATTTGGTTGGGAAGATTGCCCAACACGGAATCGTATTTGAGTAGATGCGCCAGCGTGCGCGCATCGGTGACGTCGTTGACGGCCACAAATTCCAGTTCGCGGTCCGCCAAAGCCGACCGCAAAAGGTTGCGGCCGGTCCGGCCGAGGCCGTTGATCCCCACTCGAATGGACATAATCCTCCTCTTGGGAAGCAAAGACCGATACTGTAGTGGACGAATCCTACGCAAACGGCTGTAGGTAAGTCAATCGACGGAGCGAAAAAAAATCAGGGAAACTGTTTAACCTTTACTACCGTGTCGCCGAGAAACGTTACAAAGATGGTCGTGCCCGGCGGGTTGCCGTAAATCCAGTCTTCCGTTTCGGTGCCATCGGGCTTGAATTCCCTGACTTTATGGTCGGCCAGGCCGAGCGCGGCGAGCACCATCTTCCGGTTCATGCCGACGACGGCCTCGTGCCGCCCAATCGCCTGCCGGAATGGAGCGGGGATCGTATCCACCCAATTCCGGACAGCCGACGCCTGGTTGGCGAAATTGAGAAAGGGCGAAAGGTACTGCTTCACCTGCTCGGGGGTCAGGCTGGGCACGGGGCGTCCAAAATCGAGAATGAGTGTCGAACCGAGCTGGACCAGCCCGGGCGGTTGGTTCTGCATGACCTGGGTGGAGGGAAAGGGCATGTTGACCTGGACGTGGATTCTCTGACGCCAGCTAGTGTTCGGGTGGCTGCCGCCGTTGATGTTGATCAGAATCTGTTTCGGGCGAAATTGGATTGCCGTGATCTGAACCTTGTCGCCGGGATTGGCGGCAGGAAGGCTCCGGATGAGCGCCGCGTCGAGGGCCTGCTGGTCGAATTTCCGGCCTGGTTTGAGCAGGAAACCAGACTTGAGCGAGGGGAGCGGGCGCACCGCACGGGCAAATTCCCCGTCGACGGTTCGAAGGATGTCGAGCTTATCCTGTTCGCTCAGGCGTCCGGAAGCGGGCGGGGCGGCTACCACGCCCTGGGCGTGAAGAGGGCCGCGCACTTTCCGGTGCGCCGTGCCCGTTGCCAGGAGCGGGAAGGCCAAGGCGAGAACCCAGAAGAGAAAACCGGCGCGCGACATTTCCGCGTGTCCCTTCCCATTGACTTCTTGCGTTCATCTTACTCCTGCCGGCCCCTGGGAAGAAGTAAAACGGTTGAATTCAGCTTCCGATGGAGAGGCGGGCACCGCTTCGGGCGATGCGGCATGCCAGCGGCACGGCGCCAGCCGAGCGGATGGCTGCCTCGACCGCCTGCCGGGCGCCGGGTTCGATCATCAAGGCAATGCATCCGCCGCCGCCGGCCCCGCACACTTTGCCGGCCAGGGCCCCGCGCCGGCGCGTCAGCTTCAGGACCCGATCGATCAGGGGGGTGGATATCGTGGGCAGGCTGCGCCGGCGGAACGCCCATTCCTCCCGCATCAGCCGGGCTGCCTCCGGCCAATCCTCGGCGGCAACGGCCCCTCGCATGGCCTGGGCGATCGAGGAGATTGCAGCCAGGTTCCGTTGCACCCTCCGTTCGCCGTTCATGTGAGTGACGAAAACCTGCCAGTTATTGATGGCAGACCGGCGCGGCTGGCCCGTATAGCAGAGAACCAGGCGCTCGCCGAGCGCGTCCGGATCGGTGCGGAGGGCTTCGCGTTTTACCCCGCCCACCTCCAGATGGAGCGCAGCGATCCCGCCGAATGCGGCCGGATAATGGTCCTGCGTGCCCGTGGGCGCTCCAATGACGATGGCCTCAATGTCGCGGCTGATGTGGATCCAACCGAGCCGCCCGGCGCCGGCGTGGGTCAGCCGGTCCAGCGCGGCACACACGGCAACGGCCAAAGCGCTGGATCCGCCGATTCCCGCCCCTGCGGGGGCCTGAGAACTGGTTTCGACCCGAAGCCCGCACCGGGGCTGGAAGTGACGAACCAGACCAGCCACCAGTGGCAATGCGTAACGGCGGCAATTGGCGAACGCCTGCCATGACGGGAATCGTTCCCGGCGGCGAGTGTCGCGGGAAATCAGTTCGATGGAAGGGTTCGAGAGTGTTTCGACGGTGCAGGAAGCGTAGAGGGTAATGGCGCAATTCAGGGTTACTGCGCCCGGGTGGAACAGGTATAGCGGCCAGATATCCAGCGTTCCTCCGGCCAGGTCGATGCGGGTGGGAGCGCGCGCTACGATCCTCATATCGGCGATTGGTCCTTGATCGTGTTTCCTGAAAACGCGCCTGCCCCTGAAAACGCGCGACACGCCCCGTGGCGATAGCCCCGATCACGCCCAACGAACGATATGCCTCACAATTCGAAAATGGCGTGCAAGCGCAGATCGGCGCTGCATCGAAAGCAACCTGGCGGGAGAGACACAAGTAAATTCTGGAGCGACCGAGGAGACTCGAACTCCCGCCTGCAGCTTGGCAAGCTGCCGTTCTACCCCTAAACTACGGTCGCGCCGAGGTTCAGTCTATCAGAACTCGGCCGGAATCGGCTACCGGCCGAATGATGCGGCGATACCGGCAATCGGCACAGCCAAGCTTACCCTTCCCCAGAAAATCCAGGCAATCGCAGAATGCGGATTCCCAGGATCAGACCTCTCGAATTTTGGTGGAACGTACGATCGGGGACTTATTCTGCCGTTCGGCGAACCGCTCGGCGCGAGTCCGGT
>Ga0307372_10012503_pt1 | contig 11108 bp, 7 predicted proteins | sample OX1MG_FD_202533 | JGI IMG/M metagenome (GOLD analysis project Ga0307372, IMG submission 202533) | Soil microbial communities from Risofladan, Vaasa, Finland - OX-1 | ecosystem: Environmental > Terrestrial > Soil > Coastal area > Acid sulfate soil | place: Finland: Risofladan, Vaasa | collected...
CTTCGAACGTTGTGACGCGCCTCAAGATGACGAGTTCATCTTCCTACTAGGCAAGACGGTAGCCCCCCAACCTAGAGCGACCCCTCCACTCGTGCCCGGGGTGCACATGCCCCCACTTCCGGAACCGAGCGGGCCAGAGCTGCTGGCATCCATTCGCGCGCGAGGCTGGCGCCGCCTGAGACGAACCCTCCGCAAGCGCCCGGGCTGATGGCAGGTGCCGGGCGGCAGGGCCAGCCCCAGCTCCGGCCGACCAACGGAATCTGCCTCGCCTTCTGCCTGGTAACCATGGTGGGGCTGGCTCTGCCCTTCGCCCACCCCCCAGCGGAGAACACCGGATCACTCTTCTCCCTCGCGGAGTACCTTCTCACCGTCTCGGCCGGAACAACCCTCCTCCTCGGCCCGGGGCTCGCGCTCCGGGCGCTTCGACCCTCCGCTCGAGTTCCGCTCGGCTTCCTGTTTCTCCCCGGCTTCCTGATCCTGGTCTTCACCGGGGCGGTCTGCTGGGCGACGGCAACGGTGATTCGGCCCGAGGTGACGACCGCGGTCGTCTGCGGGCCGGTCACTGCCGCCCTCGCCGTCCTGGCACTGCGGAGGGACTTAGCCACCCTGCTCTCCCGCGAGGAGGCGCTGGCGCTCGGAGTTTGCGGCCTGGTCTTGCTGATTTGCCTAGCCAAGGCTGCCTGGTCGCTCGGACCCGTCGGCGAGCTTTATGCCGGAACCGTCTCCCGGACCCTCGAGGTGGGTGCCCTGTCCGACAGCCGCATCTCCTTTGCCGTAGTTCAGCTGATCGCCCATGGGAATCCCCCCTACGGCGCGATCGGTAAGTCCTATTTCGCACCCTACACGTTCGCATCGCGCGGGCCCCTGGCAGCGTTGGCCGCGGCTCCAATCGTCTTCCAGTCAGGAGCCAGGCCACCGCTCAGCCTCCCCAACCAGGCGTGGGTAGTGTTCGATCCTCAGGGCTTCGCGGCCTATCGGGTGATCATGGAACTCCTGGCCCTGACCAGCTTCCTGGCCGCCTTCACCGTGGTGCGCCGCTGCGCCGGCGCCCGGATCGCCCTCTTCGTGGTGATCCTGCTCGCCAGCACCCCCTTCCTGGTCCACGAGGTCTACTTCACCTGGCCAAAGCTCCTCAGCGCCACGTTTGTGTTGCTGGGGGCTGATCTTGTCCTCCGTCGCCGGCCACTTTGGGCCGGCGCCGCGCTTGGGGTTGGCTACCTTTGCCACCCGGAGGCACTCTTCGCGATCCCGGCGCTGTTCCTTCTCTGGGCATGGACCTATCGGGCAGAGCCGGCCCGAGGCAGCAGTTGGCGCCCAGTCCTGAGTGGCTGGGCGGCCATGGCCGTTGGGATCGGTCTTGCGCTCGGCGCCTGGTCGGTCGTCAACCTCGGCCATCCCTCGCAGGTCTCAATGTTCGCACAGTACCTGGTTGAGGCCGGCCATCTCGGGATGGCGCATTCGGTGGGGGACTGGCTGAGGGACCGCGCGGTTTCGGTGGCGAACACCTTGGTTCCGCTGGTGCTGCTCGGCACCGATTCGCGCGATATCACGATCAATGTCGTGGGTGGCTCCTCGCCTCCCGTGGTGCTCTTCTTCGCGCAATACGGGACCACCCTGCCCTTCGGCATCGGGATCCTCTTCTATCCGGTCCTGCTCGCTGGGCTGGTTCGCGCAGGGCGCCACGAGCTGGCCATCCTGCTCGCGGTCGTGGTCGCCCCCTTTGCGATATTTGCGGTCTATTGGGGAAGCTTTCCCACCGGCCTGATCCGCGACGGTCTCCAGGCCTGGGTGATCGGCACCGTGATGATATGCGGGTGGAGTTGGTCCCGCGATGGCACTCCAAAATGGAGCCAGAGCTGGTGGTTCCGAGGGGTCCTGGCATCTCGCAGCGTCGAAGTTCTCCTCATGCTGCTGTTGCCTACCATTCTCACCGAGCACGCTCTGGTCACCTTGCGGTTTGCCCACACTGACCTGCTGGCGCTCCTGATCATGCTCGCCGGCTGCTCCGCGCTCGCCTGGGTCAGTTGGCGCGCGCCGCACTTGCTGATCCTGGAATCGGGCCCTTAGTGCTGCCCGCGGGCAGGGCGCTGGGGTCTCCACCCTCCTTGGCCCGCTGCTAGGCCGGTTCCGGTGCGGCCCGGTCCAGTCGGCGCCAAACCCCATCGAACTCGACAACTCCGCCTCGTCGATCGGGAGACGGCAACCGGGCGAACGCCTTTCGCCGTGGTGAAGGCTCGGGAGGAGGCTCTGCTAGGATGCCGCGCTGGAGTGACCACCACCTCTTTGCTCAGGAATCCAAGCGCCCTCACGAAGATGGTCAGCCGGTTCAACCACCATCCAAAAACCATCGGTGCCTTCGTCGCGCTTTTGGCTTACTCAGTCACGTCATTTCTGATCCTCCCTCACGGAGCGGATCTCCTAACTTCGCATTTTATCTTGGGGGAACCGCCGGACCCAAGTCAGTACGCGTGGTCACTCAACTGGTGGCCATCAGCCACCGCCTGAACCCATTTTTGACCAAGTTCGTCTGGTCACCGCAGGGCTTCAACCTGGCCTGGGCTGCGACCATCCCTTCCCTCGCATTGATTTCCTGGCCCCTCACCGCGGTCGCCGGACCAGTCGTCGCCTTCAATGTACTGATGGTGCTGGCGCCCATCGCAGCGGCGATGGCCGCGTACTACCTCTGCTACGAGTTGACTTCCAATGTGGCCGCAGCCACGCTCGGAGGTTGGCTCTTCGGATTCTCTTCGTACGAGATTTCCCAGTCCCAAGCCCATCTAAATCTCAACTTCACGGCAGTGATTCCACTCGTGGTTTGGCTGGCGGTACTCCGCTTCCGCGGTCGCATCCGTCGACGCACGTTCGTCATCTGGACTTGCCTGCTGCTCGCCTTTGAGTTTGGGATATCGATCGAGGTCGACGCCACCGCGGCACTGTTCGCCGGGGGAACACTCCTCAGCGCCGCCCTCCTCGTGCCGGAATCGCGAACCCGGATTACGGCCCTGGCCGCCGAGGTGTTGCTAGCTTACGCAGGCAGTGCCCTTCTCTGCGCACCCTACCTCTGGGATCTCATCCTGGGCGCCGATCAGCAATCTTCGGTGATCCATTCTCCCCTGATCTACTCGACGGATCTGGTCAACTTTTTGATCCCAACTCCCGTCACGGCCCTAGGGGGCAGCCTGGCCCTGCCGATAGCGGCGCACTTCGGTGGCAATTTTGGAGAGGACAGCGCCTACCTGGACATCCCCCTGCTACTAATCGTGGGCCTCTTCGCTGCCACGCATCGCCGCGACCGGTGGGCGCAGGTTGTGCTCACCGTCATCGGAGGCGCGGTAGTGGCCACCCTGGGACCGAGGCTCCGCATACTGGGCGGCATCGGGATTCCACTCCCTTGGGAACTCGCGACGAAGCCCCCGATCCTGCGTGCGGCACTCCCTGCCCGCCTCGCGCTCTATCGTGCCTTCGGTTGTGCGGTCGTCGCCGCCATCTGGGCTGCGGCGGCACGCCCCCGACGGCTGTCGGCTGCCGTCCTGGCCGTCCTCGCGGTTGTGATGCTCTGGCCCGCAGCTCGCCCAGTGCTAGCCGTGCGTCCCCCGCTGTGGATCTCCTCTCACGCCTACACGAAACTGTTTCGGCAGCACGCGCCACTGGTCTTGCTTCCTTATGGGGATCTAGGGGACTCGATGCTCTTGCAGACCATGAGTGGTATGTACATTCGACGGGCGGGAGGATATACCACCGTCACCCCCAAATCGTTCGCGGACCTCCCGGCGGTCAGGATGTTCTTCGGAGCTCCCCTCCGGCAGGCCTACGGATCCACGATTCTAAAGTACTGCCGGGCACATCAGGTCGTCGCTATCGTGGTCGACCGTTCGCTAGCTCCGCAATGGCCGACCCGGCTGGCCGCCCTGGGCTGGCGTCAGCAGAGCGTTGGGGGGAGGTCGATCTTCTGGGTACCACCGCGCCGGACCTGATGTGAGCTCGGCTCGCATCGGTGGTGATAAAGCGCCTACTCCGGGTCAGAAACGGAGAGTCAAGCCCGCTGCTTCAAGGGCCTCCTGAAAAGGCCTCAGTGCCTTCGGTCCCATGCCATGGAGCTTATTCAGGCCGGCGACAGGCGCATTCGCGAGCTGGTTGAGTTCCGTGAGTCCGGCGGCGGCGAGCGCCCGAGTCGCGGGCGCTGGAATGCCCTTCGGTAGTTGGTCCCGCGAAGCTGTCATGTGCCGGTGGTACGACGAGCCGCCGAAGGGCGGTCGATGATCAGCTCGCCGGGAACCCCGGCGAAATCACGTCGTCTGGTTGACCCGTCGACGGCCCGTGGCGCAAGAGTCGAGTCCCTGGGAGAACGCCGGACCTCCGAAGGTGAGGATCCCGTTTGGCTACGCTGGTCTCGTCGGTCATGGGAGCGAGGGTCGAATTCGACGGTTCGCCCCTCCGAGAGCCGCTGCCCGAGGGTACCGTGCGGATAAGGGGAGCCCCTGATCGACGGAGCCACCAAATTAGCCCTCTCAAGACGACCCCTGAGCCCGCCGATGTACCCGGTCTGACGAGTCGCCGAGGACGACTTCGAGTACTGTGTGCCCCAGAGTCCGCCCCACGGGAGGAGGATTCGCGTGGCTAGACCCGGCGGGCGCGCGCTGGCCCTCGCGGCCGCCAGCTGCGCTGGGCTGCCGGCCAGCCTGGTCGGGGCGGGCCTCCCGATGCCCGCTCTGGCTGCTGCTCGGGTCGTCACGGCGCACCCGTCGGGGCGAGGATTGCTTGCACCGCCGAGATCAATCGACCTTCGCCGAGTGACTTCAGCGTCCCAGGCAGCCGGGGAACATCCCGCGCTACTCCATCCCTTCCTCCCCGCCCCGTCCCGCCCACCACTCGGCACCCAGCCCCCACCGGCGAGAGCCGCCGTCCTCTCTCCGGTCGGGGGCGCGGAACGGCCGCTCACCCCGGGATCCTTAGCCGCCACACCCACCCCTGGCCTCCTGACCGCCTTCCCGGCCGACCTGGTGGCGCCCGTGAATGACACGCTCTGGGTGTGGTCCAAGTCAGGCTCCGCTCTCCTCGACGCGGACCTGAACTACTTCTTCGCCCTCCCCAGCGGGTACAGTTTTGCCGACCCTCGCGTGGCATACGATGCCACGGCCGGTAGATGGTTTCTGTCCGGGTTAGCCTTCGACAGCTCGAACGACAGCATGTCTATCCGGCAGTCTCCGCGACAAGTGACCCTACGGGGAGCTGGTACGTGTACACCCTGAACTCGGAGGTCGGGGTCCTCCAGGACCAGCCGAAGCTGGGCTTCGATTCCAGCGTGGTGGTCCTCTCGTGGAATGACTACGCCGGGAGCTCGCTGGCCCCCTCTGGAGTGGAGACCTTGGTCCTGAACAAGTCTGATCTCCTGACCGGTGTCAGCGCGCCCGACGCGACCTTCGGGCCGGATACCACCCGCTTTGGTGTGGTCCCGGCCATCTCACTCACCTCGACCAGCACCGCCTACAACAACAGCTGCTGCATGAACACTTCCGGATCGTGCTTGACGCGCACGTCGGCGATCGGGGTTGTCGCACTGAGCGGGGTTCCGCCAAGCACGGTCGTCTGGAACGAGACCGATCCAGGAATCCTGGCGACGACGGCCCCTCCCCCGGCGGACCAGCCGGGAAGTCCGGCATCACTCGCCACCACTGACGACCGGTTCCGCGCCGTGACCTACTCCGGTAGCACCCTGTATGTCTCCGGTAACGATGCCTGCATCCCGGCTGGCGACTCAGTGCTGCGACCATGCGCCCGGCTGATCGAGGTCGCGTTGGGGACGTCCTCGACCGTCAGCGTCGACCAGGACCTCAGTTACAACGGGGGCGCTCTCTACTTCCCCGCGGTCGTCCCGGACGGGAGTGGGAACGTGTTCATCGCGGCGACCTTTTCCTCGTCCACCACCGATCCCCAGGCAATTGGCATTGCCCTCACCGCCGGCGCGACCTCGTTCTCGGGAGTCGCTTTCCAGCCGGGATCGGGAACCTACTCGTACCCGGGCTGTGCGAGTACCGAGTGCCAGTGGGGTGATTACTCGGGGGCCGCCCTAGGTCCGTCGAACCCGCAAGACGTTTGGCTGGCCGGGGAGTACGCCCCTTCCAGCGGCAGCAATTGGGGCACCGCCATCGGGGAGATGACGTTGGCGCCTCCTGCCGTGACCGGCCTCAGCCCGAGCACCGGGCCGACCAGCGGGGGACCAGCGCAGTCACCCCGTCGGCCCAGTTCAAGTACGTCACCGGCGGCGCCTACACCCCACTCAACCCGACCCGGCTGCTCGACACCAGATCGAACGGCGAGACCCTGGGACCCAACGACAGCCTCAACCTGACCGTCACCGGCGGCAGCGTGCCCCCGACCGCGACCGCGGTGGTGACCAACGTGACCACCACCGACACATCTGCGCCTAGCTACTTGACGGTCTTCCCGGGCGGCACCCGGCCGTTTGCCTCCGACCTCAACTGGGAGGGCGCCGGGGTAACGGTCCCCAACCTGACCCTGGCCACCGTCGGCAGCGATGGCGCGATCAGCATCTACAACCAGCTTGGGTCGGTCGACGTGATCGTCGACGCCTCTGGCTACTTCAGTCCGGACTGAGCCGGACGGAGTCAGTCCGCCACAACCCCTCATCGCGGCCACGGGCCTACGACTCGAAGCGGCTGGACGCTGACCCCGGTCGGAGTGGGGAACAAGCCCGTGGACGCTCGGTCAGCGAGATCGTCCCCGGGCGGCGGTGGTAAGGGTAAGTCGGGTCACCCGCGGGACTCAATCTCGTGAACTTCGGCGCAGAGCTGTGGAGCGTGCTCGAAGGTAGGGTACGGACCGCCTTGGGCCGCGGTTTCCACCCACCCCAGGCTGGACTTAGATCAGAGCTGAGGACGGACGGCCAGTCATGCCCAGACAGCGACGGCGCCACGATCGTCACGCAAGTCCGAGACGGTCCTAGCCCGTGACCACCACCGACGCGATCGCCTGGGCTTGAGGCACCGTGTATGGGCCGTCACTGGCCCATACCAATACCTGGTAGTTGCCGGCGGCCACGCCCACTGTGGTCCAGGTCCACTGGGGCCCGATCCAGGCGGCCTCAAGCGTCCAGGGCCCAGCACTACCCAAGCGGAGGAAGTACGAGTACTCGACCTGAGCTCCGGCCGGGCAGCTGGCCGAGGCCAGCACGTTGACGGGCTGCCCGCTCGCCACCGACGCCGGCGCCGAGACGGATACCGCGGAACACGGGGGCGCGGTATCGACCGTCATGCTCTGGCTGACCTGCAGCTGAGGGACCGTGTAGGGCCCGTCGCTGGTCCACACGAGGACGTAGTACGTCCCCGCGGCCATACCCGCGGTGGGCCAGGACCACGAGCCCCCGCTCCAGGCGCTCTGGAGCGTCCAGGGTCCCCCCGGGCTGGCGCTGGTGAAGTACGTGTAGAGCGGCGAGGTACCGCTGGGACAGGTGGCGGACGCGGTCACCGTCACCGCCTGTCCGACCGTCACTGTGGAGGGGAGGGCAGTCGCGCTCAGCGCGGTGCAGGGAGAGACGGCGGTGACCGAGATGCTGGCGAGGGCCTCCGCCTGGGGACGGATGTACTCCGCCCCGCTTACCCAAACCAGAACGAAGTAAGTCCCGTCGGCGAGACCGGTCGTCGACCAGGTCCAACTCGGGCCGATCCAGGCCGCCTGCAAAGTCCAAGGACCGCTGGCCGAGGGGCCGGTGAAGTACGAGTAGAGCGGACTAGTCCCGCTCGGACAGGTTCCCGTGGCCGAGACCGTGACCGGCTGGTCCGGTGCCAGCGATGCCGGTGACGCCTGAGCGGTCACTCCGGTGCAGGGAAGCTGGGTGTAGACCGTCAGGGATGTCGCTGCTTGGGCCTGAGGCACAGTGTAGGGACCGTCGCTGACCCAGACCAGCACCTGATAGGGGCCGTCCGGGAGCCCCGCCGTCGACCAGGTCCAGGCAGGACCGATCCACGCCGCCTGCAACGTCCAGGGGCCGGAGCCGCTGGCACGAGTGAAGTACGTGTACAGGGGACTGGTCCCGGCTGGGCAGGTGCTGGCCGCCGTCACCGCCACCGGCAGTCCCTCAGTCGCCGTGACGGGCACGCTGATCGTCACTCCGCTACAGGCGACGAGTCCAGTCAGGGTGACCGTCGCGGTGCCCGCGGCCTGGGGTAGGGTGAAAGGCCCATCGCTGACCCAGACCAGCACCTGGTACGCGCCGGGGGCCAGGCCGGCGGTGGGCCACGACCAGTTGGGGCCGATCCACGCGGCCTGAAGCGCCCAAGGGTCCGCGCTGCTGGAGCGGATGAAATATGAATACAGAGGGCTGGACCCGGCCGGGCATGTGCTGGTCGCGACCACGTCGACTGTCTGGCCCACCAGGACGCTGGCCGGGGCGGTCGCGGAGACCGCCGAGCAAGGTGTGACCGCGACCACCTGGACCGAGGCCGCCGCCTGTGCCTGGGGCACCGAGTACGGGCCATCGCTGACCCAGACCAGGACTTGATAGGTACCCGGGGCCAGGCCTGCGGTCGACCAGGCCCAGTTCGGGCCGACCCAGGCAGCCTGAAGCGCCCACGGCGCGGAGCTGCCCTCACGGGTGAAATAGGAATAGGCCGGCAGAGAACCGGACGGACACGAGCCCGAGGCGGAAACCCCGACGACTCCGCCGGGGGTGGTCGAGTTGGGAGATGCGGTCACCGACACCGAGGTGCAGGCCGGCTGCGGCGCGACGGTCAGCGTCGCCGCGGCCTGCGCCTGCGGCACCGTGTAGGGGCCGTCACTGGCCCAGGCCAGGACCTGATAGGTGCCATCGGGGAGGCCGGCGGTCGACCAGGTCCAACTGGACCCGATCCAGGCGACCTGGAGCGCCCAGGGTCCGGACTCGCCCGGCCGCGTGAAGTAGGAATACCGGGTCAGCGCCCCGGCGGGACAGGTGGCCGACGCCGTCACCAGGTCGCTGGCCCCAGGCGCCACCGACGCGAACTGGAGGGAGGCCGTGACGGCCGTGCAGGCGGGCGCATCGAACTGGAACTGATCGGCAGGACCAGTCGGGCTCGAGCCGAGCCCACTGACCACCACCACGTCGACGCTCGCCGGGTTCGCAGTCGGAGTAACAACGGTGATCGTGGTTCCGCTTGAATTGACCTGGCCGGGAGCGAGTGTCACCGACTGGGTCCCGAAATAGACGAGCTGGGCGCCCAGGAATCCGCTCCCGTAGATGGTCACGGTCGTCCCGCCCGCCTGGGGACCGTAATTCGGAGACACCCCGGTCACCTGGGGCCCCGAGGCCTGCAGGGAGGTCGCGATCTGAGTGGCTCCGGGAATGCTCGGCGATTGGTTCGAATCGGACTGCAGCTGCAGCCAGGCGCAAGACGCGGACAGCAGGGTCGACCCGTTGGGCGGCGGACACTGCGCCGACCCACCCGGCTCCACCATCACCGAAGTGAATTGCATGGCGGCGCTTCCCTGCGACTGAGCCCACACCTTGAGGGCCTCCCACTCGGGCGCGTTGCCGGAGTAGTAGATCTCGGGGAGGGCACAGGTACCGGTGATTCCCTGAGACACGTCGTAGACCTGATTCTCGGTCCAGTTCGCCGCGCTCAGGCCACTGCTGTTGTAGTCCCCAAAGTCGGCCAGGTTCCCCGATTGGGTAAGGGAGCAGATTGTGCTCGGGACTGCGGGAAACGCGGCCGCCGAGTATCCCCCCACCCAGCTGAGGGTGTCGACTCCGTCGTACCACTGGCCGTCGCTTGCCTGCTCCATGTCGCTCGCCCCCCAGACGGTGACCGGAGCCGCTCCGGTTGTGTACCCGGCTCCCACCACCTGCTGGAACCAGTCCGCCCCCGAGGTCTGGAGGCTGGCGGGCTGGTATCCGGACGCTGGATCAGCACCGGTGTAGCTGTTGCTGGTTCCCACCGCCAGGGTGAAGTTCGGGGTTCCCGCCCCGTGGTCGGACTCATAGCCCTGGATCCACTTCTGGACCAGGGACCGGATGGTCGAGTTCGGCGTGCAGCCCAAGCTCTCAAACACCTGGACGCCGTAGGTCGTCCCGGATGAGCAGGGGGACCCAAAGTCCAGGACCAGCACCCCCCCTTGATTGGGCGGGATGGTCGATTGGCCCTGCAGGTAGAGAGCGCACCCGGTCGTCGCCGAGCTGCCACAAGCGGCTATGTATGGGAACAGCTCGTAGTAGGAGGAGGTGGCCGGAGGGGGAATCAGCGACGCCGAGGTCACGATTGCCTGGTAACTCCGATTCGACCCGGCTAGGGTCGCGCGTTGGAGCAGGCTTGGAGCTTGGCTGCCTGAGGCGGAGGGACAAGTTGGCCCGGACACCGCTTGGACCGTTCCAGTAGACAGGTTGACTGCGAAGTACTGACCAGACTCGCTCCGCAGGCAGCCGGTCAGGCCAACTGCGCTGACCACGGCCAAGGGACCCGTCCCCGCTTCGTCGGTCAGCTGCTGGCCTTGGCCCTGGAGAACTGCGACCGCGCCGGACCCGCTCGAGGCTGGCATGGACCCGGCGACCAGCATCGAGGTCGGGCCAGTCGTCCAGCAACTCGTGGGGTCGATCAGCTGACTGCTGAGGGGAAGGTCGAGACAGGAGGTCGGTCTCGAGGTGCTCGCAACTGCCAGCGCGGCCGCAGCTTGCCTGCTCGTCCCGGTCGCTTTCGCGGCTGGGGTGACCCGGGTCAGCGCCGGTTTGGCTTGCGCCGGCGCGGGCACCACCACGGTGGCGGCAAACCCCAGGACCAACGCGCCGAGCCCGAGTCGTGCAGCTCGCGACCTGGCTAGAGCGGGCCAAGCAAGTCGCAGTCGTCGGGCCGAAGGAAGAAGACGCATGTCGTCCTAATCAAAGTGCAAGTGCTGTGCGCGCGCCTCGGCCGACGCAAGGGCCAAAGGTAACCCAATCGGCCGACCCGGTGACCGCCCCAGGGTCACGATCCGGTCACGATGACGCCCAGGTCGGGCGGCGCGGCGCGCGCCCATCCTCGGAGCGACCGCCGGAGCGCAAAGCTCAGCGGTCAGAGTCCACCCTGGGGTTCGGAAATTTGGCTCCGGCGGCTCAGGGTTTCGTCCGCTCCCGGCGCCGGGAG
>Ga0307372_10012505_pt1 | contig 11107 bp, 15 predicted proteins | sample OX1MG_FD_202533 | JGI IMG/M metagenome (GOLD analysis project Ga0307372, IMG submission 202533) | Soil microbial communities from Risofladan, Vaasa, Finland - OX-1 | ecosystem: Environmental > Terrestrial > Soil > Coastal area > Acid sulfate soil | place: Finland: Risofladan, Vaasa | collected...
CGGTGTTGCGGAACAGTCGCAGCTTGCGGCCGTCGGTGACAGCGATGGTCGTGCCGTGGGGGTATTGCATGAGTGATCTCTACTTCTACTGTGGTGCGCCGGGAGACCGGCAGGAGATTGATGGTGCGAATCCATTACGGTGAAGGGGTAGCGACCCGCACCGCCCCGAGTCATGCACAGGCGGCCGCGAGGCAGTCGGTGAAGCGTTGACAGGGGAACATGTGGGCCAAGTATTGAGCGGCGTAAGTAAATTCCCGGGTGCTGATGCTGCCACAGTAGCAGAACGCAATATGACACGGCGCGTCATCGCGAGCGCTGTGCTGACCTGGCGCCGTCAGAGACCTTGGGACGTATGTACGTCTTCTGCGCGGGAACCGGGAGATCCCTGTCACCGCCCTGGGGATTCGACTCCAGGGCCGCATCGGAAAGACTTCGGTCGTAGCCGCTGATGAACGGGACGGGGAAGTCGGACTCGCCGATATTACCTACGATGCCGGCGAACAAGGCGGGGCGATCCGCTGCGGAGTCGGTGGAGGGAAACGGTGGGACCAAGAGGAATGAGGCCGTGTCACAGGCGCAGGACCGCATCCGTGAAGCCGTAAACAGGCACAAGAAGGCAAAACTCACTCCTGCACCACATCGACATCGATGTTCTCCGATGGGCGTTCTTCAGCTTGGGGGCTCGGGAGCAATGGAACAGAAAGCCGGGTTAAGCGGCCAGCTTTCGCTGCAGTAGCCGAGTAACCGTCGCCCGATGGACTCCAAATAAACGTGCCGCGTCAGCGGCAGTTTTCTTCCCCATTTTTACGAGCTGCAGGATTTCCAACTGCTGCTGTGGCTTGAGCTTTGGCTTACGTCCGCCGATGCGTCCATCCCTGCGCGCAGCATCCAGGCCTATCTTCGTGCGTTCTTTGAGCATGGCGCGCTCGAACTCCGCGAACGAGGCCACCATCTGCATCATCATGCGCCCGGCCGGCGTCGTGGTGTCGATCGCTTCGGTGAGGCTGCGAAAGCCGGCCTTTTTCTCCTGGACCCGATCCATGATGGTGAGCACATCCTGAAGCGATCGGGACAGCCGATCGAGCTTCCACACGACCAGCACGTCGCCCTTACGCAGTTGATTTAAGAGTTTGTGCAGCTCGGGGCGATCCCAACGGCCACCGGAGGCCTTCTCGCGGAAGATAAGTTCGCAGCCGGCCGTCTTGAGTGCGCCGCTTTGGGCGGCGGTGTATTGGTCGCCGGTGGAGACGCGGGCGTAGCCGATTCGCATGGTTGCGCAAAGCTGTTGCAAAGAAGTCTAATAGTGCAACACCATTTCGCAACACGCAAGCGGCAATTTTCAGGCACTCGGGGTTCCGTTGCGCAAACCGTCCTTTGCGCAACAGCCATTTTAAGCCGCCGGAGGTTTTCCCATGCCGGTCAGTTTCCTGAGCCCTGCGCAGCGCGAACGTTACGGCCGGTATGACGGCGACCCCTCGGCAGAAGATCTCGCCCGCTACTTTCACCTCAACGATGCCGACCGTGCTGCCGTCGCCGACAAGCGCGGAGTACACAATCGTCTCGGCTCCGCGCTCCAGCTGACCACCGTGCGATTCCTCGGCAAGTTCCTTGAGGAACTGAGCTCGGTTCCTACCGCTGTGCAGCAGACGCTGCGCCGGCAACTCGGGTTGAGTGGTCCCGATCCGCTCGTCGACTACGCCCAGGGCGAACAGCGTTGGGAGCACGCCGAGCAGATCCGCACCCGCCACGGTTCCGGGTGAGTATTCCGGACCAAGTTGACCGCTGATTCTGATCGAACGTGACCGGTGATTCTGGAGGAAGCTGACCGAGGATTCTGCTCGAAGGTGACCGATTTTCGGCCGGGGCCGGAATGGGCGGTCACGATCCGGAATGCTCGGTCAGCTTCGATCGGAATGCGATCTGCCGGGTCTGTGCTGGAACTCGAACTCGCTGGCTTAAGCTGCCCGATTTTCAACGGGGAAGCTGATGCCAGCCCAGCGGAGTGCCATGCGCAAGATCAAGGAAGTTCTTCGCCTCAAATTCGAGGTGAAGATGAGTCACGAACAGATCGCGGCGGTGACCGGGGTGTCCAAGGGGACGGTCACCAATTTCGTGCAGCGGGCGGTGCAGAAGGCCCTGGGCTGGCCGCTGCCGGAGGATCTGGATGAGGCGGGCCTGGAAGCCTTGCTGTTCCGGCAGGCCGCCCCCTGCGAGCAGTACGAGCAGCCCGACTTTGCCAGGGTTCACCAGGAGCTCAAGGGCAAGGGGGTGACGCTGCAGCTGCTGTGGGAGGAATACCGAGTCCCGCACGGCGAGCGGGCCTACGCCTACAGCCAGTTCTGCGCGCTCTACCGGGTCTTTCGCGACAGCCTGGCGCGCTCGATGCGCCAAGTGCACCGAGCCGGGGAGAAGCTGTTCATCGACTACAGCGGCGACACGGCGGCCGTGATTGACGCGGCCAGTGGTGAGATCCGCACGGCGCAGATCTTCGTGGCGGTGATGGGAGCGTCCAAATACGCCTACGCCGAGGCGACGTGGACGCAGAGCCTGCCGGACTGGATCGCATCCCACATCCGCACGTTCGAGTTCCTGCAGGCCACGCCGGGTCTGCTTATTCCGGATAATCTCAAGAGCGCGATCAAACGAGCCTGTCGCTATGAGCCGGAGGCGACCAGCACCTACGAGGACATGGCGCGGCATTACAGCGCAGCGATTTTACCCGCTCGGCCGCGCCGCCCGAGGGACAAGCCCGCTGCGGAATCCGGGGTGCTCTTGGTACAGCGATGGATTTTAGCGCGCCTGCGTCACCGTCAGTTCTTCTCTTTGCTCGAGCTCAACGCCGCCATCGCCGAGTTGCTCGTGGGTCTGAACCACAAACCCTTCAAGAAGCTCGAGGGCTGCCGCGCCAGTGCCTTTGCAGCCATCGACCGCCCGGCGATGAAGCCGCTGCCGGGGCTGCGCTATGAGTACGCCGAGTGGCTGCGGGCGAAGGTCGGCGTGGATTATCACGTTGAGGTTGATGGACACTACTACAGCGTCCCCCACGCGCTGGTCGGCCAGCATGTGATGGCCCGCTTCACCGCCAGCGTGGTGGAGTGCTGCTTTAAGGGTCGGCGCGTCAGCGCACACGTACGCTCCTACGCACGCGGCAAACACACGACTATTGCCGAGCACATGCCCGAGTCGCACCGCCGACACCAGCAGTGGACGCCCGGTCGGCTGCTCAACTGGGCGCAGAAGATCGGCGCGGGCACGCGCGCGGTCGTGCAGTGGCAGTTCGATCACCGGCCTCACCCCGAGCAGGGCTATCGCTCGTGTCTGGGGCTGCTGAACCTCTCGCGTGCCTACGGCGAGGAGCGCCTGGAGGCCGCCTGCCGCCGGGCGTTGACCATTGGCTCCCCGACCCGCAAACGCATCCTCGCGATCCTGAAGGCCAAGCTCGATCAGCACCCGGAGCTGTTCTCGGCAACCGAAACCCCCGCCCCCACCGCCGCTCGCACGCACGCCAATGTGCGCGGGCCCGACTACTTCCGTTCCAAAGCGATCACGACCACGACTTCTGAAAACCACGAAGGAGACGACGACGCATGCTTATCCAACCTACCCTCGATACACTGAACGCTCTGAAACTGCACGGCATGGCGCTGGGCCTGAGCGAGCAGATGACCCACACCGCCGCGCAGGGACTCGCCTTTGAGGAGCGCCTGGCATTGCTGCTCGAGCGCGAAGTGCTGCACCGGGAGAATCGTAGGCTGAAGCGACTATGGAAGTTGGCCCAGCCTAAAGAACGCGAGGCGGTGATCGAGGATATCGACTATCGCTCCCGTCAGGGACTGGACCGCTCGCAGCTGACAAGCCTGGCCTCCTGCGAATGGATCCGCGCCAATCAGAATATTTTGATCCACGGTGCGACCGGCTGCGGCAAGACTTTCCTGGCGTGCGCGCTGGCTCACCAGGCCTGCCGCAACGGCCTGAGTGTGCTGTACGTGCGCGCGCCGCGACTGTTCGAGGAACTCAACCTCTGCCATGCCGACGGCAGCTTCCGCAAACGCCTCGTCGGCATCGCCAAGACCAGCCTGCTGGTGATCGACGACTTTGCGATCTCCCCGATCGGGCCACGCGAGCGCAATGATCTGCTCGAACTGCTCGATGATCGCGTCGGTGCTCGGGCGACCCTGCTGACGAGCCAACTCCCGATCGATCAATGGCACGAATACATCGGCGATCCCACGCTCGCTGACGCTATCCTCGACCGATTACTGCATTGCTCGCATCAGATCCATCTGCAGGTCAAGGACTCGATGCGCAAACGCAAGGCCGCGGAAACAGCCAAAGCCACGGCGGCGACCTGATGCCTCAGCGCATTAACGTGCTTCGGCGTGATCGATCTGTGGCCACGCGCCTCTGCCGCCTCCGGCGTCAGACCGCGCTGCGGTTTACCCCGTTAAAAACGGAAAGCCGGGAGCAGGAACCCGACCGCAGCCGATGCAAAAATGTTGACTGAAGCTGACCGAACAGGGTAAGAAACGTCCACAGTGCGTATTCCGGCCATGGCGGACAGCTGATCCGGTGATGGCGGACAGCATCGGAGCGAAGCGACGCAAGCCGGGTGGTTAGATACCAGACTGTCCGGCATGGATCAAGGCGGGAGCGGTGTCTCGCATCGATTTGCTTGAGGCGAGATCGATGCGGTGGGCATTGTGGACGAGTCGGTCGAGGATGGCGTCTGCCAGGCGGCCAGCGCCGAGGTACTCGTGCCAGTCGCTGACCGGAAGCTGGGAAGTCAGGATCGTGGCGCCGGCGCCGTAGCGTTCCTCGATGGCCTCGAGCAGGTCCTGTTTTTGCTGCTCGCTGAGGCTGGCGAGACCAAAATCATCGAGGATAAGCAGCGAGGTTTTTGCCAGGCGCTTGAGCAACCGATCGTAGGTCCCCTGGGCGCGGGCCTGCACAAAGTGGGTGAGCAGGGCCGGCATGCGCAGGTACTGCACGGGGAAGCCGCTGCGGCAGGCGTGCTGGCCGAAGGCCTGGGCCAGAAAGCTCTTGCCCGATCCGGAGGGGCCGACGATCAGGATGCACTGATGGGCGCCGATCCAGCGGTTCTGCGCCAGCTCGAGCACCTGGTCCTTGCGCAGACCGCGCGGGGCGGCGTAATCGATGCTCTCGAGCGCGGCGGCACGCTCTTTGAACTTCGCGACTTTGAGGCGTGCCGAGAGTTTGCGGTTCTCCCGATACAGCCATTCGTCGTCGACGAGCAGGCCGAGGAACTCGGCCTTGCTCAGGCTCTGGTGGTCGCGGCGCTCGAGGCGCTCCTTGAGTGCGGTGGCCATACCGAAGAGCTTCATGGCGATCAATTTCTCGTGAGTTTGCTCATGCAACATGTCAAGGGTTCCTTTGGATATTGTGGGTCAACGGTTCGATGTGGATCGGATGGATCGGTTCTTGGGTCTTCAATCTCCTGTATCTATCAATCGGGGATTTGGCGTAGCGGCGCAGCCGAAGCGCGGTCTGCGCGCCGCAGGCGAGCAGATCAACGCAGGGCTGATCGGCATCAGTGGTAGTAGCCGCGGCCGCGCACGTTGGCAGCGCCGAGGCTGGCACGTTCATCGCCCGCACTGGCCTGCTGCTCACCGCGCACACCCTCCATGCGCTGCGCGAGCATCGTCTTGATGGTGCGGTAATGCGGGGAGCGGATATCCAGCGCGCGGGCGCAGGCGAGTTCGAGTCGCTCGGGGCTGTGCTTGCGCGAGAGACGCAGGATCCCCAGCGCCGAGCGGTAGCCCTGCTCCGGATGCGGCTTGCTGCGGATGACGTGTTCGATCAGGGTGGCGGTGTGCGCCCCGACGCTGCGGCCCCAGTCGATCAGGCGCGAAGGGGTCCACTCCAGGTGCGCGCGGTGCGAGGCGGGACGGTGCTCGGCGTGTGTGCTGTACTCGTATTTGACGAAGCTACGCACGTGGCTGGTGATGCGCTTTCCCTGATGGATGAGCTCGATCGTGTGTGTCGTCGCGCGGCACCACATCGACTCGCCCACCAGAATGTAGGGCACGCTGTAGAAATGATCATCGAACTCGATGTGGTAGTCGATGTTGACGCCGACCAGCTTCCACTCGGCGTACTGGTAGGCTTGAGCTGGCAGCGGCTTGAGGGCCGGGCGGTCCAATCGCTCGTAGAGTGCTCGGCGTGATTGTTTGACGTGACGCATCACGCGCTCATTGAGCCTGAGCAGCAGCGGCTCGATCGCGGCGTTGAGATCCTCGAGGTGATAGAATCGGCGGTGTCGCAGAGCGGCCAGGATCCAACGCTGTGCCACCAACACCGCGGCCTCGACCTTGCCCTTGTCGCGCGGCTTTCTCACCCGCGCGGCGATCACGCAGGTGCCGTAATGCTCGGAGAGTTCGCGGTAGGACGGGTTGACTTCAGCCTCGTAACGATCGGGCGTGGTGATGCCCGAGCGCAGGTTGTCCGGGACGGTGATGGCCGTGACGCCGCCGAAAAACTCATACATGCGCACATGGCAATCGAGCCACACGGGTAGCTCCTGGGAGAGCGTAGCGCACGCGAACGTGTAGGAACTGGCACCCAGGGCGCCGACAAATAGCTGCGTGCCGCGGCGCTCGCCGGTGTGCTCGTCGATGAGCCCCAGGCCATCGCAGAAGTCCACGAAGCACTTCTCTCCGGCGCGGTGTGCCTGGCGCAGCACCACCGAGAGCCGCCGCTCGAAGCGCCGATACAGCTCGGCGAACTGCGAGTACTGGTAGCCGTCGGGGTGCTCGCCCTTGTATTCCTGCCACAGCAGCGCCAGGGTCATCTGATGGTCGCGGCGCGCGAGCTCCTCGCGCACCCGAGTCCAATCCGGCAGCGGCCGCGCCGCCTCGCGCACTACCGCGCCGCTGGCAGGCGGGTAGAGCCGCCGCGCCAGCTCCCCTTCATCCAGCTGCGCCACGGCCGCCCAATCGCTCAGGCCCGCCGCCGCGGCCCGTCGCAGACAGTCCGACACCGCCGACTTGCCGCAACCTGCGGCCCGGGCCAGTTGTCGACAGCTGCTCATCCCGCCGAGCAGGTGCCACCGTAGAACATCTTTGATCTTTTGCATCGCAAGCCTCTGTTGAGTCACCACTTCGCTCCCTGGGTAAAAAGGGCGAAGGGTGAGCATGAACAAGGGCTTGCGTCGAGTGCCCCGATCCGGCGCCGGCGATATCCGCCGACTGCATGCCGGACAGCCTTCCGCTCAGACCGGAAAATCGTCCGGCTTCACGCCGGAACACTGTCCGTCATCGCGCCGGATCGCTGTCCGCCATCACTTCGGAATCCTGTCCGTCATGGGCCGGTACGCGCATTCGAGACATATTTGCCGCCACAATTGGCCGACTGGCTGTTAGAGCGCATTGAAAAGGGCGTGTTCCTCGATCCAAGCGAGGCCATTTTCGTGCTGCTTGGAGAGCACGAGGAGCTCGAGCCGCACACTGATTTGCGCCAGGAGCTTTTGCGGCGTCGCCTCGACGCGGCGATCAATGATCCGCGCCCAAGCATCCCCGCAGAACAGGTCTTTGAAAAACTGCGCAAGAAATTTGCTGCTCCTCGGCCGGAGCCCGCCGCCTGGACGCAGTACCGTCCCCGAGCCGGGGATCTGAGCTCGTGACGCCCTTCGCTTACCATTTCAGCTGGGACCCGGAGAAGGCAGAGGCGAATCGCCGCAAGCACGACGTGAGCTTCGAGAATGCCGCGACCGTGCTCATTGATCCGCTCGCCGTGACGCTCTACGACGAGGACCATAGCGAAACCGAGGAGCGCTGGGTTACATTGGGCCAGGCAGCCAGCGGCGTGCGTCGTGATCCATACCTTCGAGGAGCTCAACCCACTCGAAGCGGCCGTGCGCATCATCTCCGCTCGCCCCGCGAGCCCTGCCGAGCGACGCACTTACGAGGGCCAGTGAAGCCACTGACGGTTACCGAACATGAAAGACGAATACGATTTTTCAAAGGGTACGCGCGGTAAGTTCTATCGCAAGGGTGCCACCATTGATCTGCCGGTGTACCTAGACCCGGATGTGCGCGGCTACCTTGCCGAGCGCGCCAAAGCCAAGGGCGTCGAAATCAATAAGCTCGTCAACGAGCTGTTGAAACGCGATATCGCTCTGATCGAGACCGCCAAATAATCGCGCGCGGCGTCTCTCGCAACGTTCTTTGATGAGTTCGACGACGCCACGCCGGGCGCCAACTCAATCCTTCCAAAAACCTTTGAACCGCTCGGGCGAGAGCTCGGTATAGCGCACGGTGTGTGTGATGTTCCGGTGCCCGAGATACTGCTGGATGGCGCGCGTGTCCTGGCCATCGTTGGCGAGCTTGTAGCCGGTCGAGTGCCGCAGCATGTGCGGGTGGATAGGGAAGGGGAGACGAGCGAGCTCGCCGGCGCGCGCCAGGAGCTTACGGAACGTCGCCGGCGTGAGCGGTCCACCTCTTTCGGTGACGAACACATACGGCGAGTCCGGGTACCGCCGGCGCAGCTCGCGCAGTGCCCGGAGCTCTGGCCCCCGGATCGGGTGCGTGGAGGCGATGCCGTTCTTCAATCGCGCCACGTGCAGCAGGCCGGCCTTGAGATCGACCTGGTCCCAGCGCAGCGCGACGAGCTCGCCGACGCGCAACCCGTGACGATAGGCCAGCAGCACCAGCGTGCGATCGCGCGCGCCGTGTCGGCCCACCTTGCCGGCGGCCTGCAGGAGCTTCTCGATCTCCTCCGGCGTCAGATACTCACGTCGCCGGCGAGAAGCATTGGTTTGGCGAGGAGGGGGGAGGGGAGAGCCAGGGGCCCCTGCAGATCGCCGCTCTACGGGCTTCCTATTGCGCCGGCGCAGCCGGACTTTCCCATTTTCGAGTGTTGGCGCGGCATTCGCCGTCGCTGTTTTCTTCGAGGCTCGAGCCATGCGCGAGTATAGAACATTCCCATGATCGGCCCTTTATGGGAATGCCCGCGCGTTACTAGCTCCCGCAGTAGCGGCCGTCGGCGAAGGCGTGGGCGTGTGTCGGCGGCTCAAAAAAAGCGCGGACGCGCGCAATCGCTTGGGAGACGTCATCCGTAGGCATGACTGGTAGTTTCTGGCTTCGCCAGTAGCCCGACCGTGCTGCGAATCACACAGTCGTAGCCGCCGATCTAGAGGAATTGCATCACTTTGAGAACCATCAACACATGCCAAATGTGCGCCCCGTCTCGGCGCCACCGCCTTGTGCAGGTGCCACTCGCCCCCTAGCAGTGAAAAGTAGGAGCTGAGGCCCTGCAGATCGCCGCTCTGGGGCGCATCCAAACATCAGTAACCCTTTGGCATTCCGATAGTCGCCGTCCTTCCCATAAATGTTTCTTTATGGGAAAGTCCGCCAAGTCCACGGCGTGGCGCATAGGCTCAATATTGAGTGTGGGTACAATCGTGGGTACAATACGCAATGGACTTTAGCTGGGACGAGACGAAGCGCGAGTGGGTGCTGGCGGAGCGGGGCATCGATTTTCTTGACCTCGCGTTTGCACTGTTCGACGGACGGCCCCTACTCACTGCGTCCACGGTGCGGACCGAGGAAGAACGATTCCTTAGCGTTGGGCCGATAGACGGGAAGTTCTACGCCGTCGTTTGGACATGGCGAGACGGCACGATCCGGTTGATTACTGCGAGGAGAGCGAGGCATGCGGAAGAAAAGCACTATCGTGCGCATTACGGCTAAAGAAATTGCAGCCCAAGTGGCGCGCGGGAAGAGCCGTACAGATTGGCGCCAGGCAGATGCCGTGACCGGCAAGGCACTCGAAGCGTCGATTCGGGATGATCCCGATGATATTCACGAACCGGTTGACTGGACGAAAGCGGTCCAGGGTCTACCGGCGCTGAAGGACCATATCAATATCCGCGTTGACCATGATGTGTTGGCGTGGTTCAAGGCGAGCGGGCGTGGTTATCAGACGCTCATGAACAACGTGCTGCGCGCGTTCGTGCAATCGCGGCAGCAGCGGTGATTCTCCCGTAGCACACCGAGGCGACGAAGAGCGGAGCGGAAGACATGGAAAGGGAATTTGGATTACGCCAAGCAACATTCCCGTAAACGGTTCTTTATGGGAATGTCGAACGCTACTTATGTGAGTACTCACCGCGCGGCAATTCGATCACGTTGCCACCGGCCGGCGCGGCACTGGCCGCTGGCTGCACGCGCTCGAGAAGTTGCGGGGCCACCTTCCAACGCTGTCCGTCCTCGGTGAGGAGGCTCACGCTCTTCCTGTTGTAGCGCGTGATGACGCCCGTCAGCGGATTGCGGCCCTGGGGCTGGAAGCGCACGCGCTCGCCGATCCGGAATTCCAGCATGCTCGCGTGCGCTTCGAGCTCGTGCAGAAAACGCAGTCGCGCCACGATGCGGTGGTTGAGGTCAATGAGTTCCGATTCGCTCAACGGGTCGATATCGAGCGGCATGGCAGGCTCCTCAGTGTTGCCGCGCGGCGATGTATTTCTTCAGCGCCTCATCCATCCGAGTCTGCCATCCCCGGCCGGAAGCGCGAAAGAAGCGCAGCACCTCGTTCGAGATCCTCACCGTGGTCTGAGTCTTCTTGGCCGTTCCAGCCGGTCGGCCTCGGCGTACCAGCTTTTTGCCGCGGTAGAGATCCGCTCCTGCGATCCACCGCTCGCTGATCTCCGGCGCGTCCTCCGGGTCACGCCAGCTGCGGCGCGAGCCTTTTGCTTTCCCGCTCATTGGCCTTCCTCATTGAAATGATGCGGCGCGCGCGGCCGCGCGGTGTCCAGACCACCACGATGACCCGTCCGTCCAGAGTGCCCGCGCTGATAAAGCGTGGCTCGCCATAGTCTCGTCGCTCATCTGCGCGCGTCAGATGCACGCCTGCGAAGACCTCCTTCGCTCGCCGAAAGTCCAGTCCGCGCTCGAACAGCGTCTTCTCGCGCTTGGCAGGATCGAAGGTGATCTGCACTTGTTTATTGTAGCTACGTTTAATTAGGCGTGCAACTCGCCCATCCACGGTTCTTTATCGGATATTCCGCACTTCGCGAACACCATTTCCCGGCAATTATACTGAGGAAATTGTTTTACGCAGACCAGCCGCTGGGGTGAGGTCTTCGGCGGTGGTC
>Ga0307372_10012506_pt1 | contig 11107 bp, 7 predicted proteins | sample OX1MG_FD_202533 | JGI IMG/M metagenome (GOLD analysis project Ga0307372, IMG submission 202533) | Soil microbial communities from Risofladan, Vaasa, Finland - OX-1 | ecosystem: Environmental > Terrestrial > Soil > Coastal area > Acid sulfate soil | place: Finland: Risofladan, Vaasa | collected...
CGGCCGAGTTTGAGGCGTCCACGCCCTACTTCTACAGCTGCTATGACGCCGAGGATGAGGTCCAGGTCAGCGACCGGCCGAAGGTGATCGTCCTCGGCAGTGGACCGATCCGCATCGGGCAGGGCATCGAGTTCGACTACGGCTCGGTCCACGCCGTCTGGGCCCTGCGCGAGGCTGGCTATGAGGCGATCATCATCAACAACAACCCCGAGACGGTCAGCACGGATTGGAGTACGGCGGACCGTCTGTACTTCGAGCCCCTGACGTTCGAGGACGTGATGGCGGTCATCGCGCGCGAGCGCCCCCTGGGCGTCGTGGCGCAGTTCGGCGGTCAGACGGCGATCAACCTGGCGGGCCCGCTGGCCGCGGCCGGCGTGCACCTCCTCGGCACCTCCGCCCTGGGCATCGACATGGCCGAGGACCGCGGCCAGTTCGACCGGCTGCTGGAGCGTCTGAACATCCCGCGACCGGCCGGCGGCAGCGCGCATTCGCTCCAGCAGGCCCAGGCGGTCGCCCTACGGGTGGGCTACCCCGTGCTCGTCCGGCCGTCCTACGTGCTCGGTGGGCGCGCCATGGAGATCTGCTACACGCCCGAGGACCTGGCGGAGTATGTGCAGGTGGCGGCGCTGGTCAACCCCGAGCATCCCATCCTGGTCGACCGCTACCTCGGTGGGCGCGAGGTGGAGGTGGACGCGGTCAGCGATGGCACCGCCGTGCTCATCGCCGGCATCCTGGAGCACGTCGAGCGGGCGGGGGTGCACAGCGGGGACTCCATCGCGGTCTACCCCCCGCAATCGCTGTCCGCCGAGGCCGTCGCGACCATCGAACGCTACACGCTGGAGATGGCGCGCGCACTCGGGGTACTCGGCCTCATGAACGTCCAGTACGTCCTGGATCCGGCGGGGGAGGGGCAGCCGGGGGCCGGCGTCCACGTCCTGGAGGTCAACCCGCGCTCCTCGCGGACGGTGCCGTTTCTGACCAAGGTGACCGGGGTGCCGCTGACTCGGGTCGCGACGCGCGTCATTCTCGGCCAGAGCCTGGCGGTGCAGGGGTATCCCGCGGTGGTCAACAGACCGCCGGATCGGCCCTACGTCGCCTGCAAACTGCCGGTGTTCTCCTGGAGCAAGTTGCACGGCGTCGATACCGCCCTTGGGCCGGAGATGAAGTCCACCGGCGAGGTCATGGGGATCGGGCCCACCTACGCCGCGGCCCTCGCCAAGGGCTTCGCCTCCTGTGGCATCGGCCTGCCTGGGCCCGGCGCCACCGCGCTGGCCATGATCGCCGACCGCGACAAGCCGGAGGCCCTGCCCCTGCTGCTGCGGCTCCATGGGCTCGGGCTGCACCTGCTGGCGACCTCCGGTACCGCGGCGATGCTGGCCGCCGCCGGGGTGGAGGCGGAGCTCGTACTGAAACTGGAGGAGTCACGGGGCCGCACGGGAGGCGGTGCCGCCGTAGCCGAACCCCCAACCGTCGAGGTGCCCTCCTGCCTGGAGGTGATCCGTGCCGGGCGGGTCGACCTCGTGGTCAATACCCTGACGCGCGGCCGCCGGGCCGAGCGGGACGGCTTCCGCGTGCGCCGGGCGGCTGCGGAGCTGGGGGTGGCCTGCCTCACCTCCCTCGATACGCTCTCAGCGCTCCTGCTGGCGGTGGAGGCGGAGCGGCGGCGCGGCGCCGCGCCGCCCCTGGCCTGGGCGCTGCAGGACCTCGACGGGACGCCCGGGAGCAGCACGCGACAGTGGTAGGCAGCGGCCCGCCGGGCCGCTGCGCCTACGCCAGTGGGGGGGACGGCGATGACCGACCGCACGACGGTCGCCGACAGACTGTTTGTGGCCCTGGACGTCCCGGACCTGGCGGCGGCGCTGACCTGCGCGCGGCGGCTGCGACCGCTGGGCGTCCGTTTCAAGGTCGGCCTGGAACTCTTCTGCAGGGTGGGGCCCGCTGGCGTGCTGGCGTTGCAGGGGGTCACCGGACCGCTCTTTCTGGATCTCAAACTCCACGACATTCCTCGCACCGTGCGGCGTGCCGTTTCGGCCATCGCCGGGCTGGGGGCCTGGGGGGTGACCCTGCACGCCGCCGGGGGGCCGGCGATGCTCCGCGCCGGGGTCGAGGCGGCGCGCGAGGCCGGGGGCGCACGCCGGCTGCGCATCCTGGCGGTGACCGTCCTGACCAGCATTGATGCGGATCTGCTGGCCGCGCTCGGGGTTGGCCTGCCGCTGCCGGAGCAGGTGCGGCGGCTGGTCGCGCTGGCGGTGGCGGCGGGGTGCGACGGGGCGGTGGCCTCGGCGGCGGAGGCGGGGGTCGTCCGCGCCCAGGCCGGGCCGCACTTCCTCGTGGTCACCCCGGGGATCCGGCCGGAGGGGGCGGCGTGGGGCGATCAGGCCCGGGTGGCCACGCCGCGGGCCGCCCACGCCGCCGGGGCGGACCTCCTGGTCGTGGGCCGGCCGGTGACCGAGGCGAGCGATCCGCTGGCGGCGACCGAGGCCATCCTGCGCGAGATGGTCGGCGGCGGCTGAGGGGGCGTGGAAGGGGCCGACGGACCCCCGGCGCCGACCCCCGGCGCTGCCAGAGGACTTGTCGAAACCGACTCGAATGGATGTAAGATACGCGTGCGCGGCACCAGTCGGTCCGCAACAAAGGATAGTCATGTCAGCAGCAAACGGACGGTCGCGGTCCCTTTATGATCCGCGGGCGGAGCGGGATGCCTGCGGAGTCGGGTTCATCGCCAGCGTGAATGGCGCCTCCCATGAGGTGCTGCGCTTGGGGCTGCAGGCGCTGGGGTGCCTGTCGCACCGCGGCGCGGTGGCGGCCGACGCGGAGACCGGCGACGGGGCGGGCATTCTGACCCAGGTCCCCCAGGGGCTGTTCCAGGCCGAGTACCTGCGCCTCGGCGGGCGTCAGATAGAGGCCCCGGTCATCGGCGTCGGCGTGTTCTTCCTGCCGCGAGCAGAGACCGAGCGGGCGGCGGCCTGCAAGAAGATCGAGCGGGCCCTGGCCGCCGAGAGCGCCGACGACTACCTCTGGCGAACGGTGCCCACCAACCTGGAGGCCCTGGGCGCCCACGCCAAGGCGACCTGCCCGAGCATCGCCCACCTGTTGGTCGCCCGCCCCGCGGGAGAGGACGCCATCGCCTTCGAGCGGCGACTCTACCGCATCCGCCGCCGAGTGGAACACGCCTTTGCCGCGCTGGCCGAGACGCGCGACGACTACTACGCGGTGTCTTGCTCGGCGCGCACCATCGTCTATAAGGGCCTGATGATGGCCGCGCAGTTGGCGGCGTTCTATCCCGATCTGGCCAATCCCGAGTTTCGCACCGCGGGCGTGGTCTACCACCAGCGCTACAGCACCAATACGGCCCCGAGCTGGCAGCGGGCCCAGCCCTTCCGCCGCCTGGCGCACAATGGCGAGATCAACACGCTCCAGGGCAACGTCAACTGGATGTGGGCCCGGCAGCATGGCCTGGAGGCGCCGTTTCTGGCTCCCCTGGGCGAGATGATGTGGCCGGTCATCGATCCCCACAGTTCCGACTCCGGTAAACTCGACAACGCCGTGGAGCTGCTCCACCTGGCGGGACGCGACCTGCGGCACGTGATGATGTTGCTGGTGCCGGAGGCCTGGGAGCAGATCCCCGACCTGCCGACGGAGCGGCGGGATTTCTACCGTTACCACGCCTGCCTGATGGAGCCCTGGGACGGTCCCGCGGCGCTGGTCTTCGGCGATGGGCGGACGTTCGGGGCGATCCTCGACCGCAACGGGCTTCGCCCGATGCGCTACGCCATCACCGATGACGGGTGGGTCTACGCGGGGTCCGAGGTCGGCCTGGTGGACCTGGACGCCGGCCGAGTGCGCAAATACGGCAAACTCGGCCCGGGGCAGCTCCTCTGTGTCGATCTGGAGGCGGGCCGGGTCATCGAGTCCGATGAGGTCAAGGGCGAGGTCTGCGCCCGCCAGCCCTACGGCGCCTGGTTGGCGGAGCACCTCGTCTCCATCCACGAGGGCCTGGCCTGGGGCATCGCGGGCGGCGAGGCGGTCGCCGACGAGCAGGAGGCGCCGGTCGTGGCCAGCCGCGACGGCGCCCCGCCGATGGAGCGGGACCGGCTACTGCGGTTGCGGCGCGCGTTCTCCTACACCAAGGAGGAGCGCGTCAACGTCATCCGACCCATGATTGAACACGGGCACGAAGGTGTGGGGTCGATGGGGGATGACACCCCCCACGCCGTGTTCTCCCAGAAGGAACGCCCGTTCTTTCACTACTTCAAGCAGTGTTTCGCCGAGGTGACCAATCCCCCCATCGATCACCTGCGTGAGGGTCTGGTCTTCTCGCTACGCGTCCTGCTCGGCCCGCGGCCCAACCTGCTGCTGGAGACCCCGGCGCACGCGCACCAGATCGAACTGCCTAGCCCGCTCCTCTTCGATCAGGAGTTGGCGGCCATTCGCCGCTATGGGGAGTTCGACCCGGTGTTCCGCAGCGTCACCTTGGACGCCGTCTTCCCGTGTGCCGAGGGGGCGGCGGGCCTCGAACCCGCCGTGCGCCGCCTCTGCGAAGCCGCCGACGCCGCCGTGGCCGCAGGGGCGGGCATCCTCGCGCTCAGTGACCGGGCGGTGGATGCGCAGCGCGTGGCCATGCCCTCGCTGATGGCCATCGGCGCGGTTCACCACCACCTCATCCGCACCGGCCGGCGCATGAAGGTCAGCCTGATCGTCGAGAGTGGCGATCCGCGCGAGATCCACCACCTGGCCACACTGCTCGGCTACGGCGCCAACGCGGTGAATCCGTACCTAGTGTTGGCGGACATCGCCGATCTGGTGGTGGAAGGGCGCGTCAAGAACATCCGCTCGGTGGAGCAGGCACTGCAGAACTATCGCCGCGCGGCGGAGGATGGTCTCAAGAAGGTGATGTCCAAGATGGGCATCTCCACGGTCGAGAGCTACACCGGCGCTCAGATCTTCGAGGCGGTGGGCGTGGATGAGACCGTCATCGAGAGCTGCTTCCCCGGGACGGCATCGCGCTTCCAGGGCAATGGCTTCCGCGAGTTCGGCGAACTGATGCTGGGCTGGCATCGGGCCGCCTTTGCAGAGGCCATGGACGAACCGGCGCTCGCCGGGTTCTATCGCTTCCACAAGGATGGGGAAGTGCACGAGTTCAGCCCTGCCGTCATCGAGACGATGCATGAGGCGATCAAGGGCGACCTCGTCGACCTGCGCCGGGCCAAGGCCGAGCGGGCCGTGAAGTACGGGGCCTACGTGGCGGCGGCGGCCGAGGGTGGCCCCAGCCAGTTGCGACACCTGCTCGACTTTCATTCCGACCGGCCGCCGCTACCGCTGGCAGAGGTCGAAGACCTGGCGGCGATCACGCGCCGCTTCTCCACCGGCAGCATGTCGCTGGGGTCCCTCTCGCCGGAGGCGCACGAGACGCTCGCCATCGCCATGAACCGCCTGGGCGGCCGCTCCGGCTGCGGCGAGGGCGGGGAGGACGCACGGCGCTTCGGGACGGAGAAGAACAGCGCCATCAAGCAGGTGGCCTCGGGCCGCTTCGGCGTCACCCCCGCCTACCTGGCGTCGGCGGCGGAGCTGCAGATCAAGATGGCCCAGGGCAGCAAGCCGGGCGAGGGCGGCCAGATCCCGGCCAAGAAGATCACCGAGTACATCGCGCGCATCCGCCACACGACGGCGGGCGTGGCCCTGATCTCACCACCGCCCCACCACGACATCTACTCGATCGAGGATCTGGCCCAGTTGATCTACGACCTCAAGCAGGTGAACCCGGACGCGGAGATCTCGGTGAAGCTCGTCTCCCAGACCGGGGTCGGCATCATCGCCGCCGGTGTGGCCAAGGGGCACGCGGACATCATTCTGATCAGCGGGCACTCCGGCGGTACCGGCAGTTCGCCGCTCAACTCGATCAAGAACGCCGGGCTCCCGTGGGAGATCGGCTTGGCGGAGACGCAGCAGACGCTGGTGGCCAGCGGCCTGCGCGGCCGGGTCGCCCTGCGCGCCGACGGCGGCTTCCGCACGGGGCGCGACGTCGTCATGGCGGCGGTCCTGGGCGCCGACCAGTACAGTTTCGGGACCGCGGCCATGGTGGCGGAGGGCTGCATCATGGCCCGCATCTGCCACACCGACAACTGCCCGGTAGGCGTGGCCACGCAGCGGGAGGACCTGCGCCGCAAGTTCAGCGGCACCCCGGAGCAGGTCATGAACTACTTCCTCCTCCTGGCGGAGGAGGTACGGGAGATCCTCGCGGGGATGGGCTACCGTAGCCTGGCGGAGGTCATCGGGCGGGTGGACCTGCTGCGGCAGGTGGCGACGGGGAACGCGGCGGCGGACCGGCTGGATCTGAGCCCGCTGTTGGCGGTCCCCTCGGGGCCGCAGGGCGCCGCCACCGAGATCCGGCACCAGGGGGTGCGCAATCCCCTGCCCCCGGAAGACCGCCTGGACACCCACCTGCTGGAATTCGTCCGCGACGCCCTGGACCGCGGGGAGCCGGTCACCCCGCGCGTGCGCATCCGTAACCAGGATCGTACCGTAGGCGCGCGTCTGTCCTGGGAGATCGCTCGGCGGCACGGCGAGCGCGGGCTGCCGGCGGACACGATCTCGGTCACCTTCGAGGGCACGGCCGGGCAGTCGTTCGGCGCCTTCCTCAGCCCCGGGGTGACCTTCCACCTGATCGGCCAGGCCAACGACTACGTGGGCAAGGGCATGGCCGGTGGCGAGATCGTCATCCGGCCGCACCCCGACCTGCGCGGGCCCAGCCATAGCCATGTGCTGCTGGGCAACACCGTCCTCTACGGGGCGACCGGTGGTACCCTCTACGCCGCCGGTCGGGCCGGCGAGCGCTTCGGTGTGCGCAACTCCGGGGCCGTGGCCATCGTCGAGGGCACCGGTGACCACGGGTGCGAGTACATGACGGGCGGGACGGTGGTGGTCCTCGGCCTCACCGGGTTCAACTTTGCGGCGGGCATGACCGGCGGCGAGGCGTTTGTTCTGGATGAGGACGGCCGGTTCGAGCGTCGCTTCAACCCGCAATTGGTCCACCTGACTGCGCTGCTGGAGCAGGACGCCGTGCGGCTGCACGACCTGATCGCCGCCTTCGTGGACCGCACCGGGAGCGCGCGGGCCCAAGCGATCCTGGCGGACTGGGACGCCTGGCTGCCCCGCTTCCGGCGGCTGGCGCCCCGGGATGAAGTGCGGCAGATCTCCGGTGACGATGAGGGGTCGACTGCGTGAGGGCTCGGCCGGTGGGCTCCCCCCTTTGCGACCCCACCGGTGCCGCTGCCTTTGTGCCCGACGCCTGCACCGCCCGCTACGGCGCGTCGGGCGTTCGGCCAGCTGGCCCAGCCGCGGCCAGCGCCAGCACCCCGTCGGGGCGCAGCAGTGCCTGCAGCCCGAGCCGCTCAAAGGTTTCCGGCCGCGTGGCGTAGTAGACCCAGGGGCCATCCTTGCGGCAAGCCACCAGCGCGGCGGCCTTCAGGGCCTTGAGATGGTGGCTGACCAGCGGCTGGCTGACCCCGACGTGCAGGGCGATATCGCAGACGCACAGGATGCGACCCTGCAGCGCCCCCAGGATGCGCAGGCGCGTCTCATCACCGAGCGTCCGCATGACGTCGGCGAAGGCGCCGAGCGTATCTGCGCCCTCCAGCGCTGCCGGCAGCGCCACCGCCCCCGATCCTGGCCCGCCCGCCTCGGCCCACCGGGGGATTTCCCACCGGCCGCCGGTCATCCCTGCCGGGACGGCGAGGTCGGTGGTGACGGGCTGGGGCGCAGGGCACCGGCGCGGATCGGCGTGGGCCATTGGCCGCGGCTCGCGGCCCCCCTCGGCGGCAGATCCCAGAGCCGCCGACACCCTTGACGATCCACGGCGCCCGCCGCATGCTCAGGGTGCACGAGTGCCCAAGGGGAGGCAGCGCCCATGCCGCTCTACGATTACCGGTGCGACGCGTGCGCGACCGAGTTCGAGGCGCGGCGCGCCGTCGAGGCGCGCGACGAGGCCCCCTGCCCCAAGTGCGGCGGGATCCGCGTCACGCGCGCCATGCCGCTGGTGGTCACCTACGTCAAGTCCGGCCGTCAGGCACAACCGGCTCCCGAGGGCTGTTGCGGGGGGTTCGCGGAGGGCGCGGCCTGCGCCTGCGCCGCCAGGGCGTAGGGCCGGATCACCTGAGCCGTGGCGGTGGGGCGGGGATGGCTGCCGGCCCCCGATCCCCGTTCCACCACCGTCCCATCGCGGCCTGGACGCACCGCCCCCTCCCCCGGTTCGGTCCGTTTCGCGCGAGCGCGTCGCCGTTCGTCGCACCTCCGGGAGACGCTGCACTTGAGCACACGCATGGTCGTCGCCCTCCATCGCCACGTCCTCGGAGTCCCCCGGTGTGCTGGGGGCGCTGTCGGGCGCGGCCTTCTCCATGGTCGGCACCGGCGCCCGGCTCCCCCGGAGCGCGGGCAGCGTCGGCGTCGATCGGGTCTGCCCGGAGCCGCCCTCAGCGTGGGACGCCGCGGTGGTGGCAGGCAGCGGGCCCGCGCGCCGGGTGCTGGGAGGCTTGCCCCGCCCCAGCGGACGGCGCCGGCACCCCCCCTCGTTCCGACAACCACTCCCACCCCACGCCGCCCGGACCGTGGTGGCCACCCTCGAGGCCTGCCTGCTCGCGAAGGTGGGGCGCGACCCCTCTCCCGGGCGGCCACGGCCGACCGCCCCGTCGCGGGCGCAGCTGCCTATCGCACCGTGGCGGTGCTGGTCCTTGACAAGGCCGAGGGCTTACCCGCGGAGCCGCCGTACGCGGTGCTTGCCCGATATCGCGCCGCATGGCGACCCTGGGCGTGAGTACGACCACCGGGGCGGCCTGGCTGCCCCTGGGGGGGCCGAGCACGCCATCGGCGGCGCGTAGTCTGCGCCGGCAGCGCTGCCGGGCGGGCCCACGCACTGGTTGGCCGCCCGACGCAGGGGGGCGCTGTCCTGTCCCCAGGTGGGGCGCCCGGGAACATTGTGCCCCCGCGCATCGTCTCACCCATGCGGACCAAAGGGGGAGTGGCTCCATGCGACCGATGTGGAAGCACGTTGCGGGCCTGACGCTCGCGGCAGGGCTGGTCGTTGCTGGCGCGCAGGCAGGGGGACGCCGTGTGTCGGCGGACGCGCCGGCGCTACCGGCCGCCACGGGTCAGACGATCACGGTCACCGGCTCGGGCTCAGTCTCTGTGGCGCCGGACGAGGCGGTGGTTGACCTCGGCGTCACGACCAAGGCCGCCGATGCACAGGGCGCCCTAACGCAGGACGGCACGCAGATGGCGGCCGTTGTCGCCGCAGTGGAGAAGGCCGGAGTCGCCAAGCAGGACATTCGGACAAGCGACCTACAGGTCGGCCCAGACTATCAGCCCGGCCCGACCCCGAAGATCGACGGTTTCCGTGCGACGAACATGGTCCAAGTGACCGTGAGGGATCTCACCATGGTGGGGGCCATCGTCGATGACGCCCTACAGGCCGGCGCCAACCAGGTCCAGGGGATCAATTTCACCGTGAGCGATCCCGAGTCCGTCAGCCGCCAGGCGATGCAGTCGGCGGTCGCGGATGCCCAGGCCGCCGCCGCCGTGATTGCCGCCGCTGCCGGACTGCACATCGTGGGCGTCCGCTCGGTGTCTGAGAATTCCGGCTGCTGCGTCGGACCGGTCTTTGCCGCCGCATCCCGTTCGGCCGCCCCGGTGTCGACGCCCGTGCTGGGTGGTCAGCAGACCGTGAACGTGGATCTCCAGGTGGTCTACGACGTGACGCGGTAGGTGGCTGGCCGCTGCAAACGTCCTCGTTTGCGAGGCCACGGGTCGGGCGCCCCCTCTGCCCCAAGGCTCTCGGCTCCGGGGCGGTGCCCACCCCGACTTTTGCAGCCTGCTTCTAGGGGAGTGGTCGGGCCACCAGCGGTCCGCCCCGTTCTCCGCCCGCGCAGGGCCGAGGCGTTCCACCACGAAGCCCTCCCGTCCGGGGGGGCTTCTGCCATGTATGTCGTTGGCCACCGTGGCTGCGCCGGGTTACTGCCGGAGAACACCCTTCTGGGGTTCCGCCACGCGATCGCCCTTGGTGTGGACATGCTCGAGTGCGACGTGCACCTGACCCGGGACGGGCAGCTCGTGGTCATGCATGACCCGCGAGTCGACAGAACCACCAATGGCATCGGGGCCATCGCGGATCTGTCCTTCGCGGAGGTGCGCGCGCTGGACGCGGGGCACGGCGAGCAGGTTCCCACACTTGGTGAGGTGCTCGAGGTGGCCCGTACGGCCGGCAAGCCGCTCCTGCTCGAACTCAAGGGGGAAGGGACCACCCGGCCCGCACTGGAAGCGGTCCACGGCCGGGGCATGCTGGCCGGCGTCACCTTCACCTCCTTTGAGCTCCAGCGCATCGAGGAGGTGCGACAAATCGAGGCGGACGCGCACACGGGCGCCATCTTTTCGAGGGCGGATGCCGGCAGCATCGCGGCGGCGGTGGCGGTGGGGGCGACCGGCACGGGCATCCACTTCCGCGGCCTGACGCCCGAGATCCTCGAGCAGGCGCACGCCTCGGGGTTGGACGTGCGCGCCTGGAACCCGGACTCGGAGCAAGACCAGCGGCAGGCGTTGGCGCTGGCCCCGGACGGTATTTCGACGAACCGGCCGGACCGCTTACTGGCGTTGCTTGGTCGGACCGGCTAGATCAGCGCGCTTGATCGCATTGGACACACGCGCGCGTTGCGCCGCAGCAACCGGCCGGGCGGCGCCAGGGGAGCCCCCTTGTCGCGCACCGTCGGTGGACGCGTCGGCGTTCTATCCCCCGCTGTCCCTGGCCGGCGACGGCTCGCACCGCCGCTGCTGAGCGCGCCGGTGCCACTGCAGCGCGGGAGTCCCCACGGGGCGCCTTTGCACAGGTGGCGGATATCGCCTGCGGGGCGCCGCGCGGCCCGCACCGGGCCTGTGCGGGGCGGGGGCGGTCGACCCGCCTTGGGCGCCATCGCCTACACCGTCACCCAAGAGACAGGCACGCAACGCCCCACACCAACCTAACCTGAGCCGTTGCCGCGTGGGGGCGCCTCGCGGCTGTGCACCACCCCGCCCCGGACGGCGGCTGCCCCCCCGCCCCCGCTTGGCGCGCCACAGCGGCCGG
>Ga0307372_10012512_pt1 | contig 11105 bp, 5 predicted proteins | sample OX1MG_FD_202533 | JGI IMG/M metagenome (GOLD analysis project Ga0307372, IMG submission 202533) | Soil microbial communities from Risofladan, Vaasa, Finland - OX-1 | ecosystem: Environmental > Terrestrial > Soil > Coastal area > Acid sulfate soil | place: Finland: Risofladan, Vaasa | collected...
CTCGACGACAACCACGAGTTTTTTGCGCTGTAAGCCGTAATCGGGCTAGCAGCACGCGCGCCACACCACAGCACTAGGAGAGGTACAGCATGACATCATAGAGAAACCTTGATGCTTCGTTTTCTGATGCTGGCCTGCGCAGTTAGCGCAGGCCAGCTTTGCGCGCTTGCGTATCGCCCGGCCGTTGGGTTGGCTGGGCGCCTCTGCGCGCCCTTGGCGCCCGCCGCTCGTCAACCCTTGGCGCCCGCCGCCGAGTTCCGCCCGCTCGCCCTGTCGCCGAGTTCCGGCCGTTCGCCCCTGGCGCCAATTTCCGCCCGCTCGCCCTCCTGCGCCCGCTCGCCCTGCGCCGAGTTCCGCCCGCTCGTCTGGCGCCGAGTTCCGCCCGCTCGTCTGGCGCCGAGTTCCGCCCGCTCGTCTGGCGCCGAGTTCCGCCCGCTCGCCCTGCGTCGAGTTCCGGCCGCTCGCCCTGCGTCGAGTTCCGCCCGCTCGCCCTGCGTCGAGTTCCGCCCGCTCGTCTGGCGTCGAGTTCCGGCCGCTCGCCCTGCGTCGAGTTCCGGCCGCTCGCCCTGCGCCCCGCAAACTCGGACAACCCGGACAATCCGGACCTACGACCCGCACAGCCGCTACGGCGGCTACAATCGTCCCCCGCCCGGCCGCAACCGGCCCCGTAGAGCGATCAACCGTGTGACTGGAAGTCTGTGGGAATTTTCCAAAATCTCAAACCAACCAACGCCACCGGGCAGTCTAAAGGGCCACGGCACCATGAGACGCACAGCCAAGAAGCTCGAAGCCGCCGATCAGAAGTTCGCGGAGAACGTCGGCCAACATCTGCAAATCAAGGCCGCCACGCTCACGGCGGCGGACGAATACATGCCGATGACGCCCGTCGGCGGTCTGCACATTCGCGTTCGCTCGAACTGGATTCTCTGCCAGTTCGCCGGCCCGGCTGGCGGCCGAATGGCAATCGGCGGCGCCAGCAGTCCGTACACGAGCACATGGAACCGCCACTCCAGCGACAACGCCGCGGCACTGACTGAACTTGGCGCGTTGCGGGCCTTCTCGCTGTATCTCGACCACTTCCAAGACTTCCAGCCGACGCCCAAGCAGCAAGAGGCGATCGACGCGAACCTATCGGCCATGCGACGCAAGGCCGTGAAGCTTGAGGCGTTCTTTTGCAGTGCGACAGGCGAGCCGCAAGCCAGCGATTGCCGGCAAGAGTTCGCCAACATCAAGCGAACATCGACGCTGGAACCCGAGACTGGCGACCAATTGGCGCAAGCGTGCCGCAACAAGTTAAGCGTCGCCAACGATGCGCGGCCAAAAAGTCGCGGACGAAATTTGAAATCGAAAGCCTCGACGAAAAAGACCCCATCCGATTAGACCCACCCCGGAGCAAGCAACAGTGAGCAACGACGAGCGACAGTTATGCAGCCAACCGATTGCGTTCAAAGACCTGCGCGCCGGCCAGCTTTTCGAACTCAAAGGGATCGCGTTCATCAAGCTTTCCAGCCCAGGGCCAAGCTTGCATTTCAACGCCATCCGAACCGACACGGGAAGCCTCTGGCACATCGGCGCCACCGTGGCCGTCGACCCCGTGAGCATCAACATCTGAACGATGGTCACGAATCGATATCTTTTTGAGCGCTGGCGAACGGTTGAACTCGGCGGCGAACTCTCGTTCCCGCTCGGCATTCCTTACCGCCAAGCCGCCGAGCGGTTGCAATCGATCGCTGTCCGAACGCGCGCCTTTGTCCAACGCGGCAAGATGCTGGGGCAGCCGATGTTGATGGTTTACCCGCTATCTTCAAACGTTTACTGGCGGCTTGTCTGGCACGACCGCGCCCTTGAGATCACGCGATACGAGCCCGAAACCAAGCTTTTCCCGCAAAATCTGCCGGCACCGGTCCACGGGGACTAATGGCCCGCGCTCAACATGGCGCGAAACGGTTCATAGGGATTTTTCAAAACTCAAATCTTCACCGCAACACGACGAGCACCGTAGGGCCAAAATGACTGAACTCGACCGCGCTTTAGACACCTACGCAAGCCAGCCCTAAAGGGCCAGCCCAACGGGAATTTCGGCCAGTCCGGCTGCCGGGCCGCTGTCGGCCACCCGCACGCCGCTGACAATATGCTGTCGGCCGCTGGCCCGCACCCGCGGGTTCCGGCCCCGGCTGCGCTCCCGAACGGGAAAATGGCCGTTCCCACGGGAACCGGGCGCCCGGCGATCGGCGGCCAAGGCTGCCTTGAAGGGGTGCCCACCGTCACCCGATCATATTGGAATTCATGCAGTTACGGCATGCAAACCAATATGAGCGGGGCTGCGGCCTGATGGACGGAAAGGTGGGCCGAAGGCTGGCGGTTTCCCGTTCGGGAACATCGGCCTGATTTTAGTGGGGCTTCGGCGGTCGGCTAAATTTATGGTATCTTGGCAGGCGGTGGCCAGCCTCATGTGACGGCCATGTGATAGGCGCAGGCGGGGCCGGCACGCCGCGGTGAACTGGTGGCCTGCGGGCGTCCCGGATGCTGGCGGCTGCCAGCCGGGAGCGGGCCGGGTGATACGAACGAAAGCGGGCGGCAGGGTAAGCGGCCCGCGCCGGCCGAGAGGGCGGCGAGCGATGCGAGGCCAAAACGTCGCGGCCGAGTTTGGAAATGGGTTGGGTGGCGGAATTGACCCACCCGGTTTTGACCCCTCAATGGCCGACCTGCTGAACCCTCCGGGCGGACGCTCAGACCGGACACGTTGCCGTTATCCCGCCCTCCGCTGGAGGCCGAAGCGACTGGCTAAGTCTTCCTCGTAGGACTCTTTCATTCCTAATTCCAATCCGGTTTATCCCGGCGCACCCTGACACCGTTTCCGCGTCCAGTATCGGCATGGCGCTGTGCGATGAGTGACATATTACCGAACAACCCGCCATGCAATAAATACGAGTGGCAGTCCACTGAATACGGCTCCTAGCATACCTATCCTTATTGCCACGGGCGCCCCACACTTAATACCGCCGATAATCCCAACCCCTCCTAAAAGGAAAGCAGCACAATCAATTAAGACAAATAAAGCATATAGCTGCGGTGATAATGTGCTGACAAAACCAAGAACATAGAGTATCAGAGCAAGGTAGCATGACCCCTTCGCTGCTCTCAACACCACACGCGTTAGCTCATTCTCCACTCTCTCGTGACTTGGCTCAACAGGGTGCTGTGGCGGGGCGTATGGGGACTCGTCTTCGTTTGTCATTCAATGTTCTCCCCGAGAGAAGGCAATCGCGGAGCAAACCGTAGGGCGTACAGGCGATTATCTGTTTGGCATCAAAGACAGCTATTTCAGGCTCTGCGAAACGATCGGGACCGGCTGGGTGTTGAGTACAAACCGCGCCGAGCGCCTGATATAACTTTTTACAGAAGTTGCTAACCGAATTCGCCAGCGGCCTGCGACGGCCGCCAGTGTCTATCTTCGTCGTCGAGCACCTCTCTAAAACGCTCCCAGGTACGTCCCTGCGCCGCTGTCTAGGAACTCTTCATTCGCTTCCTCTTCATCAATCGGATGGGGATCTCCGTCAGGCAAACCCAGCCCCTCATCAACAGGCCCTGCCGCCGGGCCGTGTATGCCTCCGTATGATGCCCAATAATCCGACATTGAAATACAGTTAATTCCGAGGGCATATCCCAGCGCATAGCCAAAGTTGAATGTATAGTTCGTCATCTGTGCCCACTGGTTAAGCAATGCAAGATCCTGATAGATATTTGAGTAATAGTGATAAACCACAGTCGTTCCCGGCGCGGCTGGACCATTCGTACTCCAATACTCTGTCACCGACGACATATCCCCCGGCAAGATCGTAAACCCTCCGCACGAATAGTGCAGACTACTGTAGCCCATTACATGTGGCTGGCCATCTGCGCCTACGCCCCACTGCTCAACGGTAATCCACCAGTGAAAGCCATTTGTGACGATCCACCTATCGAGACCGCTTGCATCGGTGAAGTTGGCAGGGCTATTCGCCACATACCGACTCAAATTCGCATCGCCCGCCGTAAACCCAATTGGGTCTTCGCTGATCCACCGCCCTACCGCCGGGTCGTACCAGCGACGCCAGTCGTTCACCAGGCCGGTGTCGGGATCGTAGACGGCGCCGGTGTAACTTTCCAAATGATGCACGGTCGGGGCGCTTTCATAAGCCACCTGGCCGAACGAGTTGTCGACCAGGTGGTCGATCACGGCGCCAGTGGAATCCACGATGTCGCGAACCGTGCCTAGGTTATCGGTCAGCGGCCATGTTACCGTTCCGGGGGACGTGAGCGAGGCGACATCTTCTTCCGCCAACACCGTATCGACGCCCGATGCGCTCGGGCCGCTCAGGTAACGCTCGGTCAGGGCGCCGCCGAGGCCGAATTGCAGGGCGACGTTGTTGCCGTCGTAGACGTAGAACTCGGCCCGATCGTAGCCGCCCGAGCCGGTGGAATCGACCTGCTTGCCGATCAAGTGACCGAACACGTCGTAGATATTATGGACGTGCTTGGTCAGGACGTCGGAGTTGTTGTAAAAGTTGACGTCCGTGAGGCGATTGCGATAATCGAACGTGTAGGTCGTGAGGTAGTCGTTCGCCGGATCGTTGGAAATGCGCGTTCGAGAGATACGATTTCCCTCGTGGTCATACGTGTAGTTGAACGTGCCGTCGCTGGTAAGCTGGTTGTTCGTGCCGGTGGAGTAGCCGGTATTGGTGCGGTTGCCGTTGGAGTCGAAGCTGTACGATTCGTTGGCCGGCTGCGTGGCGCCGGGGTTCGTCGTGTACGTGACGCCCGTGACTTGGTTCGTGTTATCGTAGGAATAGGTGGCCGTGCCATCGGTGGTCGTGGTCATGCTGGTGACCCGATCGGCCAGGTCATAGGCCCACGAATAGGCGTCGATCGCGGTGCCGCCATTGGTGGTGTTGGCAATTTCCGTCAGGCGGTTCGCGGTGTCGTAAGAGAACGTGCTGGTGGCAATGTCGGGCGCCGGGCCGATGCCGAAGAAGTTCGTGCGGGCGACGGTCGCGAGTTGCCCGAGCAGATTGTAGGTCAGGTTCGCCCCCTTGGTCGCCACGGCGTTGCCGCCGGTCTGGCCCTGCTGGTAAAGCTGGGTCAGCCGGTCGAGCGCGTCGTAGGTATAGACGTTCTGGAAATCCGCCGTCCCGGCGATCGTCGCCGCAAGCTGGGTGCGGTTGCCGTTGGCGTCGTACTGGTCGGAAAGAACCACGTCCGGCACGTTCGGAGTCCCGTTGTTATCGACGCTCGCCGTGCGCCCCTCGCCGTCATACGCATAGGCATAGGCGCTGTCCGGGCTGCTGGCGCTCGTCAACTGGCCGTCCGCATTATAAGCGTAACTGAAGGTTTCGAGAACCGTGCTTCCGCTCACCCACTGTAGTTCCGCTCATCCATTGCTCGGCCGATTGATGTTGGACGCGTCGTTGCCCCAATACGTTACGCCCCATCGCGGCTTCGGCACTGGCAAAGCCAGCCCCACACGCTCGCGACCAAATCCTTGGCGGCTTCTGGAAAGCTTACAATTAACTCATGCAGTTGTACCTCATGTAAGTCAACCGATAGCTCATGCACTTGATAGGACTGCCAACTCAAGAGCGAGCGGCCAAGTACGCAGACGTAAAGCGCCAGTTCGGCGATACGCATTCCTTGGAGGTAGTCTTCGTGAAGAATAATGATCTTTCGCTCGCGAATCCAATGAAAGTCGCGGAGGCATTCGTCCAAATCATCCCAATTCTCCCCGAAGTAATTCGGGAGTAGCAGCGAAGCGCGCAGCTCGCGGAAAAGGTCGCTTGGATTGGTAATGCCCTTCGGGACGCGAGCGACGAATCCACCCGCTCCAAGGCGGCCTACATGCGCCTCAAGGCCAAACTCGAATGGAGGCGGCGACGGCTCAATAACGCTCTTCGTATGTTTAGTCACTAACGGGCTGCCGAAAAACCAATCGGCGAGGCGTGATTCGCCCGGTTTTCCCAGCTTGTCGAGGAGGTTTTGTGGCAGCGCCTTAGCTGGCCCCCGCTCGTTCAACTCGCACCACCGTATCAGCGCCCTAGTGCGCTCTACGGCAGCCTCCAGCGCCACCCCAACGTGCTCGAAAACAAGGCGCGTACTCGGTTCGCCTAATTCCAACGTCGCCAGCATCAGGTGCAGGTCGGAAACAAATCTCTGCCGCCGCGCGTCGGGGCTTTCAATCGCCCGTTCAACGACCGTATCCAGAGTCCCGGAAGCCACCGTCTGCACGGCGCCCTCTCGAAGGACTGCTTCAATTACCTGATCGAGCCGGTCGATGTCGATACCCATTTCATCGAGAACGTGCTTCGACAACGAAGCAGGCTCCTTACGAATCGACATCAGGAAATGAATGCCGCCTGGTTCGGATCCGTATTGCTTCGCTAGCCGCTTGCTCTGCGCGATCATGTGCGCGGCTCGGTCGGTCATGGGAAGCGAATGAGTCTTCATACGCGAATGCTGGCGAGCGAGGAACCGAACTCGTGCGTCACAATACTGTCGGAGCTACCACCACGACCACCAGCCAACGTAATCTTGCCAGGCGTAGTGCCCGTAGTTATTTCCGACCTCTTGCCAGAAGCCTGGCTCTCCCGGTCCCGCCACGCTGTTGTATTCGTACCAATAGTAGCCGATTGCACCAACTTCGCCTGTGACGACGACGATTTCACCGCCGAGGATGAACCAAAGCGCGACAGGAGCGGTGCAGGCGCCTACGGCAGTCGCCTCTGCCGCAGTCACCTCGGCCCCGGTCGCCGCCGCCGCCGCCGCCGCGTCGCACGCAGCCACGTCGGCCACCAAAGCTGCGCTTTCCGCTTCAGCCGCCGCAATAAGTTCAGTCATCTCGGCAACAGTCAATTTAGCGGCGACAGCCGCGTTATAAATTGCCCTCGGCCCGCTAAAATATCCATAGCCGGGAACGAAAACACTTACGATCTGACCACCCACCACCTCAATGGACCACCCTTCGCCCACGAGCCCGCTTGGATCGACCATTGCCGTCGGCGAATTCAGCACATACCGACTCAGATTCGCATCACCCGCAGCAAACCCGATCGGGTCGTCGCTGATCCACCGGCCAACCGCCGGGTCGTACCAGCGATGCCAGTTGTTCGTCATGCCCGTGTCGGGATCATAAATCGCGCCAGTATAGCCCTGCAAGTGATGCACGGACGGCGCGCTTTCGTGCGCGACTTGGCCAAAGGAATTGTAGACCAAGTGGTCGATGACCACGCCAGTCGAATCGACGACGTCGCGAACCGTGCCGAGATTGTCGGTCAAGGGCCAAGTGACCGTGCCGGGAGAAGTCAGCGAGGTCACGTCTTCCTCGGCCAGTACGGTATCGACGCCCGAGGCGCTCGGGCCGTTCAGGTAACGCTCGGTCAACGCTCCGCTGCCGTTGAACTGGAGCACGACGTAGTTGCCGTCGTAGACGTAGAACTCCGCCCGGTCGTAAGTGCCGCCGCCCGTGTCGTCCACCTGCTTGCCGATCAGATGATCGAACACGTCATAGGTAAAGTGGACGTGCTTGGTCAGGACGCTGGAGTTATTGTAGAACTCAACGTCGGTCAGCCGATCGCGGTAGTCCCAGGTATAGGTCGTCTTGTAATCGTTGGCCGGGTCATTTGAAATCCGCGTCCGCGTCGTGCGATTGCCTTCGGCGTCGTAGGCGTAATTGAACGTGCCGTCACTGGTTAGCTGGTTGTTCGTGCCGGTCGAATAGCCGGTGTTGGTGCGGTTGCCGTTGGAATCGTATGAATACGACTCGTTCGCCGGCTGCGTGGCGCCGGGGTTCGTCGTGTACGTGACGCCCGTGACCTGGTTCGTGTTGTCGTAGGAATAGGTGGCCGTGCCATCGGTCGTCGTGGTCATGCTGGTGACGCGATCGGCCAGGTCGTAGCTCCAGGAGTAGGCGTCGATCGGCGTGCCGCCGTTGGTCGTGTAGGCGATCGAAGTCAGACGGTTGGCGTCGTCGTAAGAGAACGTGCTGGTGGCGATGTCGGGCGCGGGGCCGACGCCGAAGAAGTTCGTCCGGGCGATGGTCGCGAGTTGACCCAGCAGGTTGTAGGTGAGGTTCGCGCCCTTGGTCGCCACGGCGTTGCCGCCGGTTTGGCCCTGCTGGTAAAGCTGCGTCAGCCGGTCGAGCGCGTCGTAAGTGTAGACGTTCTGGAAATCCGCCGTCCCGGCGATCGTCGCCGAAAGCTGGGTACGGTTGCCGTTGGAATCGTACTGATCGGAGAGAACCACGTCCGGCACGTTGGGAGTCCCGTTGTTGTCCACGCTCGCCGTGCGCCCTTCGCCGTCGTAGGCATAAGCGTAGGCGCTGTCGGGGCTGCTGGCGCTGGTCAACTGGCCGTCCGCATTATACGAATAGCTGAAGGTTTCGAGAACAGTGCTTCCGCTCATCCACTGCTCGGAGGCGTGTTATTGGAAGTGTCGCGTTTAGCTGCCCTTTACCTGCTCAAGGATGCGCCAAAGATTATAGACGCAATTACGATGTAGCTCCACTTAGCATAGTAGTAGCCATGAGTCTCGTTCCATGTCTCGCGCGTTGCGAAAAGCAGACAGATGAGAAATCCAACCCAGCATATCAGCGCTCCACATAGCATTTGCCGGAGCAATCGGCCACCGTCTAATAAAAGCGACGCCAGGACCAGCACGACGCACTGCTGCGCGGCAGATATTGCGATACCGCGTCGGAACGTTCGTTGTTGGGCGTTTTTCATTTCCGCGTCGCTATGGAGCTGGCGTCTCGAATACTGGTGGATAGGTGTTCCAGATGCTAACAATCCCCCACGTCCAAGGTATGTTAAATGCCGGACCTAATGTGCCGGTGACCTGCGTCCCGTTACTCAATGCGCCTCCAATCCAGGACGCTGCGTGCCATGTCGAACAACCACGCAGGGTGATTTCGGAGCCTGGACCCGTGATGTCGCGGAGTATTGGGAGCAACGGGACCATTTCGCCGTCAGGCAGCACCACGAAAACGGTCTGGTCAACACCACCGATTGAGCCTTCGATAATTTGAATGTACCAATTATTATCGTCGTCGTGCATACCGGAAAGTCCATCACCGCCCTTCTTCCCACCGCCCTTCTTCCCACCGTCCGGCGAGCACCCGTGCCCTTTCAAAATGAGCATTAGGATTGTGTCTTCATTTTCCTGAATAGTCTGTAGCGCTTCAAGAAAGTCCTCAGTCCCAGTTCCTTCATACGTGTCGCCCCCGCCGGTCGTTATGTGATAGCCGGACAGTCCATTCCAGTCGAGGTGCGTTACCGGCGAATTCCCTACGTAGCGACTCAGATTCGCATCACCCGCAGCAAACCCCATCGGGTCTTCGCTGATCCACCGCCCCACTGCCGGATCGTACCAGCGGCGCCAATTGTTCGTCATGCCCGTGTCGGGATCGTAAATGGCGCCGGTGTAGCCTTGGAGGTGATGGACCGTCGGGGCGCTTTCGTAGGCGAGCTGGCCGAACGAGTTGTCGACCAGGTGGTCGATGACCGCGCCGGTGGAATCCACGATGTCGCGAACGGTGCCGAGGTTGTCGGTCAGCGGCCAAGTGACCGTACCTGGGGAAGTGAGCGAGGTAACATCTTCCTCGGCCAGCACCGTATCGACGCCCGATGCGCTCGGGCCGCTCAGGTAACGCTCGGTCAGGGCGCCGCCGAGACCGAATTGCAAAACGACGTAGTTGCCGTCGTAGACGTAGAACTCGGCGCGGTCGTAAGTGCCGCCGCCGGTGTCGTCAACCTGCTTGCCGATCAGATGATCGAACACGTCGTAGGTGTAGTGGACGTGCTTGGTCAAGACGTTCGAGTTATTGTAGAACTTGACGTCGGTGAGCCGGTCGCGATAGTCCCACGTGTAGGTGGTTTTATAGTCGTTGGCCGGATTGTTCGAAATCCGCGTCCGTGAAGTACGATTGCCTTCGGCATCGTAGGCGTAGTTGAACGTGCCGTCGCTGGTAAGCTGGTTGTTCGTGCCGGTCGTGTAGCCGGTGTTGGTGCGGTTGCCGTTGGAGTCGTAAGAATACGACTCGTTGGCGGGCTGCGTGGCGCCGGGGTTCGTCGTGTAGGTGGCGCCTGTCACCTGGTTCGTGTCGTCGTAGGAATAGGTGGCCGTGCCATCCGTCGTCGTGGTCATGCTGGTGACGCGATCGGCCAGGTCGTAGGCCCACGAATAGGCGTCGATCGGCGTGCCGCCCGTCGTGTAGGCAATCTGGGTGAGGCGGTTCGCGGTGTCGTAAGAAAACGTCGAAGTCGCGATGTCGGGCGCCGGGCCGACGCCGAAGAAGTTCGTGCGGGCGATCGTCGAGAGTTGGCCCAGCAGGTTGTAGGTCAGGTTGGCGCCCTTGACGGCGACCGCGTTGCCGCCTGTCTGACCCTGCTGATATAGTTGGGTCAGCCGATTCAGAGCGTCGTAGCTGTAGACGTTCTGGAAATCCGCCGTGCCCGCGATCGTCGCGGATAGCTGGGTGCGGTTGCCGTTGGCGTCGTATTGATCCGAGAGAACCACGTCCGGCACGTTCGGAGTCCCGTTGTTGTCGACGCTCGCCGTGCGCCCTTCGCCGTCATAGGCATACGCATAGGCGTTGTCGGGGCTGGCGGCACTCGTCAACTGGCCGTCCGCATTATAAGCGTAACTGATTGTTTCGAGAACCGTGCCTCCGCTCATCCACTGCTCGGCCGTTTGCCGGTTCAGGTGGTCATACGAAAAATCCCGCACCCGGCCGTCGCGGTCGGTCTCTTGGATCAGGTTGCCGTTCAGGTCGTAGACGAACGAGCGAGTGGCGCCGAGTTGATTCGTGTCGCTGATTTCGCGGTTCAGCCCATCGAAGGCGAAAGCTGTCGTATTCCCAGCGGGGTCTTGGAGGCTGGTCATGTTCCCCGCGTTATCGTACCCGAAGTGCGTGACGCCCGAGAGGGGGTCCGTTTGGCTGGTCTTCCAATTGCGATCGTTGAAGGCGTAGGTCGTCGTATGGGCAAGGCCGTCTTCGTAGCTGACTTCGTTGCCGTCCGCGTCAAACGACCAGTGCAACACGGCCGTGGAGGGCAGCGTTTCCTGGACCAATTCGC
>Ga0307372_10012514_pt1 | contig 11103 bp, 7 predicted proteins | sample OX1MG_FD_202533 | JGI IMG/M metagenome (GOLD analysis project Ga0307372, IMG submission 202533) | Soil microbial communities from Risofladan, Vaasa, Finland - OX-1 | ecosystem: Environmental > Terrestrial > Soil > Coastal area > Acid sulfate soil | place: Finland: Risofladan, Vaasa | collected...
GGCGTTTAGATTTCCCCCACTTCCCACTTCCCACTTCCAGTTGTGAAGCGAACAAGGCGAGCGAACCATGATCACCATCCGCTGCGACATCGTCAGTGCCGAAGCCGAGATCTTCCACGGTGAGGCCACCCTCGTCGTCGCTACCGGCGAGATGGGCGAGCTCGGCATCGCGCCGCGGCACGCGCCGCTGATCACGCGCCTCAAGCCGGGCCAGGTGCGCGTGCACGCGGCCGACGGCAGCGAGCAGTTCTTCTATGTTTCCGGCGGCATCCTCGAAGTGCAGCCGCAGGTGGTTACGGTGCTGGCCGACACCGCGATGCGCGCCGCCGACCTCGACGAGGCCTCGGCGCTCAAGGCCAAGCAGGACGCCGAGCAGGCGCTGGCCAACCGCAGCGACGCCATCGAACTCGCCGAAGCACAGGCGCAACTGGCGCAGGCGGTAGCCCAGCTGCAGGCCCTGGAACGTCTGCGCAAGCAGCTCAAGCACTGAACGGCGGCGAAGGGCCTGGACTGAGCAAGGAAAAGGGGCCGCCCTGAGCGCGGCGAAGGGTCCGGATTACCGCTCGACCGCGTCGTTTCGTGTGACAGATCCTTCGACCTGCGGTCTCAGGATGACAACGAAAGTTGTCACCCTGAGTCGAGCGAAGGGCTCAGAGCCTGCCCCGGCCCGATTCGGGGTGAACGGGTGAGTAGCGCTCGATCGCGCGCCGACGGCATCAGGCCTGTATCGCCTGTGCAACACGCGATCGCATGCCCGTTGACAGCCGCGCGCCGCGCGGTGAGCCTGCAAGGCCGGGGCGGTCAAGGAACAGGGCATGTGCGGTTTTCTGGCGATACTGGATGCGGATGGTGGTGCTGGCGCGCTGCGCGGGCTGGCGCTGAAGCAGGCGCGCCTGCTGCGCCATCGCGGCCCGGACTGGAGCGGCATCTACGCCGATGATCACGCGGTGCTGGCGCATGAGCGTCTGGCCATCGTCGATGTGTTGCACGGCGCGCAGCCGCTGCGCTCCGACGACGACATGCAGGTGCTGGCGGTCAACGGCGAGATCTACAACCACCGCGAGTTGCGCGCGCGCTGTTCCGATTACGCCTTCCGCACCGACTCCGACTGCGAGGTGATCCTGCCGCTGTATCGCGCGCAGGGCAGCGCGTTCCTCAACGATCTGGTAGGCATGTTCGCCTTCGTGCTGTGGGATCGCGCGCGCCGGGACTGGCTGATCGCGCGCGACCCGATCGGCGTGATTCCGCTGTACACCGGTCGCGACGAGCACGGCCGGTTGTACGTGGCCTCGGAGCTGAAAGCGCTGCACGGCGTCTGCGTCAGCGTCGAGGCGTTTCCACCCGGCAGCTACCAAACCGCGGCGATGCCTGCGCCGCTGCCGTACTACGCGCCGGACTGGCGCGAGTTCGACGTAGTCGAGCACGGAGCGGCCGACCCGCAGGCGCTGCACGACGCGCTGGACGCCTCGGTGCGCCGGCATCTGATGACCGACGTGCCCTACGGCGTGCTGCTCTCGGGCGGGCTGGATTCGTCGCTGGTGGCGGCGATCGCCGCGCGCCACGCCGCGCGCCGGGTCGAGGACGATGACCGCAGCGAGGCCTGGTGGCCACGGCTGCACAGCTTCGCGATCGGCCTGGAGGGATCGCCCGATCTCGCCGCGGCGCAGGTCGCCGCCGCGGCGCTGGGCACCGCGCATCACACCTTCCACTTCACCGTGCAGGAAGGACTCGACGCGCTCAGCGACGTGATCTGGCACATCGAGTCCTACGACGTGACCACGGTCCGCGCCTCGACGCCGATGTACCTGCTGGCGCGGCGCATCCGCGCGATGGGCATCAAGATGGTGCTGTCGGGCGAGGGCGCCGACGAGATCTTCGGCGGCTATCTCTATTTCCACATGGCGCCCGACGATCGCGAGTTCCACGCCGAGACGGTGCGCAAGCTCGACGCCCTGCACCAGTACGACTGCCTGCGCGCCAACAAGGCGATGGCGGCGTGGGGCGTGGAGGCGAGGGTGCCATTTCTCGATCGCGTGTTTCTCGACCACGCCATGCGCATCGCACCGTCCGTCAAGCGCCCGCACGACGGCCGCATCGAGAAACACATCCTGCGCGAGGCCGGGCGCGGCCTGCTGCCGGACTCGATCCTGTGGCGGCAGAAGGAGCAGTTCTCCGACGGCGTCGGCTACGGCTGGATCGACAGCCTGAAGGAACACGCCGAGGGCGCGATTGCCGACACGCAGATGGCCGGCGCCGAGCGGCGCTTCCCGTACAACCCGCCGGCCAGCAAGGAGGCGTTTCTGTACCGCGCGCTGTTCGAGCGCCACTTTCCCGGCGAACACGCCGCGCGACTGGTGCCCGGCGGGCCCAGCATCGCCTGCAGCACGCCGACGGCCTACCGCTGGTCGCAGGCGTTTGCCGGCCGCGCCGACCCGTCCGGGCGCGCCATCGTCGGGGTGCATCTCGAGGCGACGCCGGGCTGAGGGTGCACCGCCAGCGCTTGGCAAGTCGCTCGATTCCGGCGACAGTGCGCGCGTCCCGCCGCCAACCGGAACCGCGCCATGAGCCTGCTGCCGCTGCACGTGATCGTCCTCGCCGCGGGCGAGGGCAAGCGCATGCGCTCCGACCGCCCCAAGGTGCTGCTGCCACTGGCCGGGCGGCCGTTGCTGGCGCATGTGCTGGAAGCGGCGCGGATGCTCGATCCGGTGCGCATCCATGTGGTCTACGGTCACCGCGGCGAGGCGGTGCGTGCGGCGTTTGCGGCCGAGCCCGGACTCAACTGGGTCCACCAGTCCGAACAGCGCGGCACCGGCCATGCCGTGCGCCTGGCGCTGGAGCAGATCCCTGAGCATGCGCGCGTGCTGGTGCTGTACGGCGACGTGCCGTTGTTGCGCAGCGCCACCCTGCGCATGCTGACCGGCGCCCACGCGTCGCTGGTGGTGCTGGCGGCCGAAGTGGCCGATCCGGCCGGCTACGGCCGCGTGATGCGCGACGGCCTCGGCCAGGTACGCACAATCGTCGAGGAGCGTGATGCCGACGCCGACCAGCGCCTGATCCGCATGATCAACACCGGCATCGTCGCCGCCGACGCGCGCCGCCTGCGTGTGTGGGTGGCCAATCTCAGCGACGCCAACTCGCAGCGCGAGTTCTACCTGACCGACGTGTTCCAGCAGGCCGCCGAGGACGGCGCACCGGCGTTTTGCGTGCTGGCCCGCGATACCAGCGAGGCGCAGGGCGCCAACGACCCCGCGCAGCTGGCGGAGCTGGAACGCATTCACCGCACGCGCCGCGCCGCCGAGCTGATGGCCACCGGCGTGCGTCTGGCCGACCCGGCGCGCTTCGATCAGCGCGGCCGCGTGCGCGCGGGGCGCGACGTCGAGATCGACATCGACGTGATCCTCGAAGGCGACATCGAACTGGGCGACGGTGTGCGCATCGGCCCATTCTGCCGGCTGCGCGATGTGCGCCTTGCCGCCGGCACCGAGGTGCTGGCGCACTGCGATCTCGAAGGCGTGGTGACGCATGGCGCCTGCCGCATCGGGCCGTTCGCGCGCCTGCGTCCCGGCAGCGAGCTGGACGAGGGCGTGCACGTCGGCAACTTCGTCGAGATCAAGAACAGCCGCTTGCAGGCTCACGTACAAGCCAACCATCTGGCCTATCTCGGCGACGCCGATGTCGGGCGCGAGGCCAACGTCGGCGCCGGCACCATCACCTGCAACTACGACGGCGCCAACAAGCACCGCACCGAGATCGGCGAGGGCGCCTTCATCGGCTCCAACGCCGCGCTGGTGGCGCCGTTGACGATCGGCGCCGGCGCGACCATCGGCGCCGGTTCGGTGGTCACCCATGATGCCCCGCCCGGCGAGCTGACCGTGGCGCGCGCGCGCCAGCACACCGTCCCGGGCTGGAGGCGCCCGCGCAAGAACCCGAAATAACGCGGTCGCCAGCGCCGGTTCGCCTCAGACCTTGAGAATCAATGAGCTGCGCGACCCGATGACTGCTATTGGGCGGTGCTCGTTTTCTCGCCGTACGGGCGTGTACTGTCTCGTTGCTGCGCTGCGTCCGCCCGGGCCTCGGAATCCGCCCTGCGTGGAATGCGTTGCGGGCTCCTGGCAAGAGGATCGCCAGCAGCGTCGCGCAGCGCCGCAGTGGCGCGACGCTGCGAGCGCCGCCAGGGAAGCCGCAACCCGCCGCCGGGGCGTGGCGGCCGGTCTGCGTCATTGTGCAGATCCTTCGCTACGCTCAGCCACAGTGCTTTTGGAGTCACCCTGAACGCAGCGAGTGGCCTTTGCTTTGGGTGTCACCCTGAGCGCAGCGAAGGGTCTTTCGTGCAGGGGGACGTCGTTCTTGGGGCGAGGTCGTTGCGGCCAGATCCTTCGGCCTTCAGTCTCAGCGATCAACGCGACCAAAGGGAGTCCCTTTTCGGGACGACCAAAGGAAGTCCAGCGGAGAAGTCCCCAAGGGATGACAACAGGAGGACGTGCGCATCGGACTCCCATCCGCCACGCCACCGTCGCGCCTGTCCAGGGTGGGTCCGGAGGATCCTATGCTCGGGCAACTCGGGCCGCTCGCGGCGATTGCAACGCAAGTGCTCAGTCCAGCTCTTCCTCGAAGCGCAGATGCTTGACGCTCTTGCCGTTGCGGCGGATCAGCTTCAGCGCCTCGATGCCGATGCGGATGTGCGCGTCGACGAATTCGCCGGTCACCTTGCGGTCGCTGGCCTCGGTCTTGACGCCCTCGGGGATCATCGGCTGATCCGACACCAGCAGCAGCGCGCCGGTCGGGATGTGGTTGGCGAAGCCGGCCGCGAACACGGTCGCGGTTTCCATGTCGATCGCCATGCAGCGCGTCCGGCGCAGGGTCTCCTTGAACGCCTCGTCGTGCTCCCAGACGCGGCGGTTGGTGGTGTAGACGGTGCCGGTCCAGTAGTCGTGGCCGAGGTCGCGGATCATCGTCGAGACCGCGCGCTGCAACTGGAACGCCGGCAGCGCGGGCACCTCGGGCGGCAGATAGTCGTTGCTGGTGCCCTCGCCGCGAATCGCCGCGATCGGCAGTACCAGGTCACCGAGCTGATTCTTGCGCTTGAGTCCGCCGCACTTGCCGAGGAACAGGCAGGCGGCCGGCGCGATGGCACTGAGCAGATCCATCACCGTGGCGGCGTTGGGGCTGCCCATGCCGAAGTTGACCATGCTGATGCCATCGGCCGTGGCGTTGGGCATCGGCCGATCGCGGCCCAGCACCTCAACGCCATGCCACTCGGCGAAGCGCTCGACGTAGTGGCCAAAGTTGGTCAGCAGGATGTGCGGGCCGAGCTGCGCGCCGGGAACGCCGGTGTAGCGCGGCAGCCAGTTGGCAACGATGTCGTGCTTGTCTTTCATCGGGTACACCCAACTGTGCATCCGCGCGGTGCGGATGCGGCGCCGGCGACGCCACGCCGGCCGATTGACGACTTGGTAACTGGCGCCAGTCTAGCCTAAGGTGCGCGGGCGGCAGTGCCGCGTGGCCGCTTGCGCAGGGAGGTTGCCGATGACTGTCGGGGTGATCGTGCTGGCCTTGGTGGTGCTGCTGGCGCCGCTGTTTCTGGGTCGCGCCTGGTGGGCCTGGGTGCTGGCGACCACCGTGCTGCTGATCGTCTGGGGGCAGGGCGGCGCCGCGCCGCACGGACTGTTCATCGGCGTCTGCATCTTCGCCGCCGTGCTGGCGCTGCTGGGCGCACGCACGCCGCTGCGGCGCGCACTGCTGTCGCCGCCGCTGATGCGGCTAATGGGACGTGTGCTGCCGCGGCTGGGTGACACCGAGCGCATCGCGCTCGACGCCGGCACCGTTTGGTGGGATGGCGAGCTGTTCTCGGGGCGACCGCGCTGGCAGAAACTGCTGGACTTCGAGTGCCGGCCGCTGGATGCGCGCGAACAGGCTTTTCTCGACGGCCCGGTGGATGCGCTGTGCCGTCTGCTCGATGACTGGCGGATCCAGCAGGATCGCGACCTGCCGCCTGCGGTCTGGGCATTTCTCAAGCGCGAACGCTTCTTCGGCATGATCATCCCGCCCGAGTTCGGCGGCCTGGGGTTCTCCGAGATCGGCCACTCGCGCGTAGTCACCCGCCTCGCCAGCCGCTCGGTCACCGCCGCGGTGACGGTGATGGTGCCCAACTCGCTGGGCCCGGCCGAGCTGCTGCTGCATTACGGCACCGCCGAACAGAAGCAGCGCTTTCTGCCGCGGCTGGCGCGTGGCGAGGAGATCCCCTGCTTCGCGCTGACCGGCCCCGAGGCCGGCTCGGACGCCGCCGCGACGCAGTCGCTGGGCGTCGTCGAGGCGCGAACGGTGGGAAGCCAGCGCATGCTCGGCATGCGTCTGAACTGGCGCAAGCGCTACATCACGCTGGCACCGGTGGCGACCCTGATCGGGCTGGCTTTCCGTCTGCGCGATCCGCAAAAGCTGCTGGCCGATGAACTGCCGCAAGCGTTGCGCGACAGCGACGGCTATCGCCGTGACGGCGACCTTGGCATCACCTGCGCGTTGATTCCACGCGAGTTGCCGGGTATCGAGATCGGTCAGCGCCACGATCCGATGGGCGTGCCCTTCATGAACGGCCCGACCGTCGGCCGCGACGTGTGGGTGCCGCTGGACGCGATCATCGGCGGCACCGCCGGCATCGGCAAAGGCTGGCGCATGCTGATGGAATCGCTGGCCGCGGGCCGCTCGATCTCGCTGCCGGCGCTGAGCGTGGGCGCGGCGCAGATGGCGACCCGCATCGTCGGCGCCTACGCCACCGTGCGCGAGCAGTTCGATACCCCGATCGGCCGCTTCGAGGGCATCGAAGAACCGCTGGCGCGCATCGCCGGCATGACCTACCTGATGACCGCCACACGCACGCTGACCTGCGGTGCACTGGACGCCGGCGAGCGCCCGGCGGTGCTGGGCTCGATCGCCAAGGCCTACCTCACCGACGCCATGCGCGGGGTGATCGCCGACGCCATGGACATCCGCGCCGGCGCGGCGATCCAGCGCGGTCCGCGCAACACGCTGGCGCGCGCCTGGATGGCAGTGCCGATCGCGATCACGGTCGAGGGTGCCAATATCCTGACGCGCTCGATGATCATCTATGGCCAAGGCGCGATCCGCTGCCATCCGTTCGTGCAGCAGGAGATCGCCGCGGTCGACGGCAACGACATCACGCGTTTCGACCGCGCGATCTTCAGCCACGCCGGTTTCGTCTTTACCTGCGCGACGCGCGCGCTGCTGCTGGCGCTGACCGGCAGCCGCCTGGCCGGCGCCGCGGGTGCGGCGGAAACGCGTCGCTACGTGCAGCACCTGACGCGTTTCTCGGCGGCGTTCGCGTTCACTTCGGATCTGGCGATGGGCACCCTGGGCGGCGCACTGAAGCGCCGCGAGATGCTCTCGGGCCGACTTGCCGACGCGCTGGCATGGATGGTGATCGCCTCGGCAGTGCTGAAGCGCTACCACGACGAGCCGCAGAATCCCGAGCGGCTGGACCTGTGTCGCTGGTCGCTGGAAACCAGCCTGGTCCGCATCCAGGATGCACTGGCCGGCGTGCTCGACAACCTGCCGGCACGGCCGGCGGCGTGGCTGGCGCGCGCGCTGGTGTTTCCGCTGGGGCTGCGCTTTCGTCCGCCGGCGGACCGGCTCACCCGGCGCGTCGCGCGGGCGATCCTCGAAGACCACGCCGCGCGCGCATGGCTGAGCGAGGACGTGTTCGTGCCGCCTGCGGATGAGCCCGGCCTCGGCGCGCTGGAAGCCGCGCTGGCCAAGGCGGTGCGTGCGTTGCCGGTCGAGGCCCGGCTGCGCGATGCGGTGCGTGCCGGGAAGCTGCCGCGCGCGCCGGGCGACATGCTCGACGAGCTGGGTCTTGCCGCCGGCGTGATCACCCGCGAGGAGCACGCGCTGCTCGATGAGGCGCGCGCGGCGCGTGACGAGGTGGTGCAGGTGGATGCCTTCGATCCCGCGGTCTATCGCCAGCTGCGCTGAGCGCGCGTGAATCCCTGGTGCTTCGACTTCGTGTCGTCGTTCGCCTATCTGCAGTTGCAGCGTCTGGACACGCTGCGCGCGCGCCTCGCGCTGACACAGGTGCCGGTGGTGCTGGGGGCGCTGTTCAATCAGGCCGGTCAGCGTGGACCTGCGGGAATCCCCGCCAAGCGCACCTTCACCTATCGCTTTGTGAACAATCGCGGCGCATCCGCGGTCCAAGCATGCGCTGGCCTGCATCGTGCTACTTTTCAAGAAAATATACCGTTGCGCGCCATACGGGAGGATCCGGACATGCGCATTGGACTGGTGATCGATTCCGCCTGCGATTTGCCGCAGGACTACATTCAGCGTCACCACATCGGCATCCTGCCGATCGCCGTGCGCAGTGATTCGCAGACGTTCTCCGACGCGCGTGACCCCGACGCCACGCTGCGGTTCTTCCGCGAAAGCCTGGGCGACCGCGCCCACGATGCCGAAACCATCCCCTACTCGGTCGAGCAGATCGAGCAGCTGTTTCTCGAGCGCCTGGTGCTCGACTACGACTGCGTGTTCTGCCTGACCATCACCGCCACGCGCAGCCCGATCCACGCCAATGCCGCGCGCGCCAGCTTCGCCATCCTCAAGGACTACCGGCCGGTGCGGAAGAAAGCCGGCGTCGAGGGCCCGTTCCTGATGCGCGTGATCGACACCCAGACGCTGTTTGCGGGACAGGCGCCGAGCGCGGTCGAGGCGGTACGCCTGATCGCTGCCGGCGAAAGCCCCGGTCGCATCCGTGAGCGGCTGGAACAGGTCGCGCAGAACTCCTATGGCTACATGCTGCCGCGCGATCTCTACTATTTGCGATCGCGCGCGCAGAAAAAAGGCGACCGCAGCGTCGGCTGGCTCAGTGCCACGCTGGGCTCGGCGCTCGACATCAAGCCGCTGCTGCGCGGCTACCGCGGCCAAACCGGACCGGTCGGCAAGGTGCGCGGCTTCGACCACGGTGCCGAGGTGCTGTTCGCCTACGCCGCCGAGCGCGTGCGTGCCGGACTGATGGTGCCGGCGCTGGCATTGAGCTACGGCGGCGATCTGGCCGAGATGCACGCGTTGCCGGGCCACGCCGCGCTGGCCGCCACCTGCGACGAGCAGGGCGTGCCCCTGCTCGAGAGCGTGATGAGCATCACCGGCATGGTCAACGTCGGCGCCGGCGCGCTGACGGTGGGCTTCGCCGCCGAGCCGCACCCGGTGACGTTCTAGCGATAGCCACGCTTGCGGCGCGCCGGGCGATACGCCGCTCCTGGCCTCAGCGCCCGATGTCGCGCAGCGACGCGCCATCCATCAGCTTGCACTCGATGTGTTCGAGGGTAACGCCCTTGGTTTCGGGCACCAGCGCCCAGGTGAACAGCAGGAACACGAGGTTGAACGCGGCGTACAGCCAGAACGTGTTGGCGTGGCCGAAGTGGTTGAGCAGGGTCAGGAAGGTGGCGCCGACGAGGAAGGTGCCGACCCAGTTGGTCACGGTGGACACGCCGATGCCGAAGTCGCGACCTTTGAGCGGCTGGATCTCCGAGCACAGCGTCCACACCAGCGGCCCAGCCGAGAACGCAAAACCGATGACGAACACCAGCAGCATGGCCACCGCCAGCAGGCGTTCGGCCTGCGTGGCCATGCCCTGATGCATCAGCAACCCGACCACGCCCAGGCCGACGGCCATCACCACGAAGCCGGCGTACAAGAGCGGCTTGCGCCCGATGCGGTCGACGAAACCAATCGCGATGAAGGTGGCCAGCACGTTGGTCAGGCCGACGATGGCGGTGAACCACATCGACGCGCTGGTGGCGTAGCCCATGTCGGCGAAAATGCGCGGCGCGTAGTACATCACCACGTTGATGCCGGTGAGCTGCTGCATCACCTGCAGCAGCACGCCCAAGGCGACCGAACGACGGAAATTGCGGTTCTGCAGGAACAGGTGCCAGCCCTGTTGCGGCGTGCGCAACTGCTGCTCAATGTCGGCGACCTCGCGCGCGACCACCTCGGGAGCGTTGCGCAGGCGCTCCAGCACCACGGTGGCCTCGGACTTGCGCCCGCGCATCAGCAGCCAGCGCGGGCTTTCCGGCAGGCTCAGCACGCCGAGCAGGAACAACGCACCAGGAATGGCGATGATGCCCAGCATCCAGCGCCAGCTTTCGCTGTAGCTGAAGGCGGTATCGGACAGGAATGCCAGAAAGATGCCGATGGTGATCATCAACTGGTAGGTCGAGATCATCGCACCGCGCTTGTCCTCGGGGGCGATCTCGGCCAGATACAGCGGCGCGGTGAACGCGGCCACGCCGATGGCGAGGCCCAGCACCAGGCGCGCGCCGATCAGTGAAGCGGGCGACCACGCCGCCGCGCTCAGCACGGAGCCGATCACGAACAGCGTCGCGCTGAAGATCAGCGAGCGCTTGCGTCCGAAGTGGCCGGACAGCCATGCCGCCAATGCCGCGCCAATCGCCGCGCCCAGCATCATGCTGCTGACGATGTGCTCGAGCGCGCGGTCGTCGATGGCGAAATCGTGCTGGATGAACTGCTGCGCGCCGGAAATCACGCCGACGTCGAGGCCGAACATCAGCCCCGCCAGCGCGGCCAGTGCGGCGGTGAAATAGACGGTGGTGCGTGCGTGTGCTGCAACCGGTTGCGTAGTGGCGTTCATTGCTCCCTCCGATGGGCGGCCGCGTTCTGCGACGCGGACCGCTGTTTGCGCAGGCGCCGATCGGCGCCGGATTGCCTGAACTGTAACGGGTGACGCGGACACAGCAAGCGCCGTGGCGCATGCGCGCTCCGCATCCGCGTGCCATCCGGCGTATCGGTCCGGGCACTTATAGCGTCGATACCGGTGCCTGGGGTAGGCCATCCGGCATGGGTCACGATGAATACGTATGCGGGCCTATCGGTTTGGATGGCCAGTGCCCGTAAGCTCAGGACGAGGGATCGGGACCGCAGCGCAGCCGTCTGTTGTCCGGATGCTGGCAACCGATCACCCGGCATCCGTGCGGTTGCCGGTTCAGCGGCATGGCTCGAACGAGGGACCCGACGCAGTGCGCAATGACGTTCCCCACTTCCGCGACACCGACACGCGCGCCAGCGCCGGCATGCGCG
>Ga0307372_10012515_pt1 | contig 11103 bp, 9 predicted proteins | sample OX1MG_FD_202533 | JGI IMG/M metagenome (GOLD analysis project Ga0307372, IMG submission 202533) | Soil microbial communities from Risofladan, Vaasa, Finland - OX-1 | ecosystem: Environmental > Terrestrial > Soil > Coastal area > Acid sulfate soil | place: Finland: Risofladan, Vaasa | collected...
GTACCGGCGCCGCGCTCGGTAAATAGCGCACACCGCGTTGCCGCAGCCATGGATCGCATACCGATTCTGCGCATGGGCGAGTTCCTGCTCGTCACGATCCAGGTGGACATGCAGGATCAGCTGGCGCTGCGCCTGCAGGATGACCTGACCGCGGCCATCGATCGGCATGGAGCGAGGGGAGTGCTGATAGACATCTCGACGCTCGAAGTGGTGGACTCGTTCATCGGCCGCATGATCGCGGACATCGCGGGCATGGCAGCCATCCTGGGAGCCAGGACGGTGCTGGTGGGGATGCAGCCGGCCGTGGCGATCACGTTGGTGGAGCTCGGGCTGTCGCTCTCGGGGGTGGCCACGGCTTTGAATGTCGAGCGCGGCATGCAGCACCTGCGCAGCACCCTGTCCCAGGGCGACGACGATGACGATGACGATGGCGACGCCATCGAGCAGTGAGATGGCGCTGGCGAGCGAGCACGACATCGTGCTGAGCCGCCAGGCGGTGCGCGGCCTGACGCGCGAACTGGGCTTCTCGCTGGTCGACCAGACCAAGATGGTCACCGCGGCAAGTGAATTGGCACGCAACACGCTTGTGCATGGAGGCGGCGGCACCCTGTCATGGGAGATCGTGAGAGAAGGGGCGCGGCAGGGTCTGCGGTTATGCTTCGAGGATCACGGTCCCGGCATCCCCGACCTTGCGCTCGCACTCACCGATGGCTGGAGCAGCGGGAAGGGCCTGGGCCTGGGACTTTCCGGTGCACGCCGCCTGGTCAACCAGTTCGAGCTCAGGTCCACCGTCGATGAAGGCACGCGGGTGACGATCACGCGCTGGAAATGATGATGCAGGTTCTCAACGGTACGCCACAGTTGCGCGTGCAGGTCGCCGATCTCAGCCACGTGGGCGAGGGCCGGCGCGCGGCCATGCGCCTGGCGCAGGCGCATGGGTTCGACACGACCAGCGCCGGCAGGGCCGCCATCATCGCCACCGAACTGGGCAACAACCTGCTGCGACACGCCGGCGCCGGTGAGCTGCTGATCCAGGCTCTCGCCCAGGGTGCGGGCGTGGAACTGGAGCTGCTCGCGATCGACCGTGGGCCGGGAATGAAGGACATTGGCAACTGCCTGCGGGACGGCTACTCGACCGGCCGCACCGCCGGCAACGGTCTGGGGGCGGTATCACGGCTGTCGAGCACCTTTGACCTGCATTCGGCAACGGGGCGCGGCACCGTGGTGCTGTCGCGCGTGGCGCGTGAGGCGGCGCCGGTGGCGGCGGCGCCGGCCGTCTCGATGCTACCGCTGGAACTGGGAGCCATCTGTGTCGCCATCGATGGCGAGAGCGAGTGCGGGGATGCCTGGAGTGTGGTCTGCGGCGATGACGGCGCGGCCATGATGGTGGTGGACGGGCTGGGTCACGGCCCCCTGGCAGCCCGCGCGGCCACGGCCGCCATCGCCGCCTTCATCCAGCAGCCATTCGATGCTCCCGCCAGAACGATGCAGCGGCTTCACCACGCGCTGGTGACTACCCGTGGCGCCGCCGCGGCCTGCGCCGTGCTGCAGCCCGCGGCCTCGAAGCTGGAATATGCCGGCGTCGGCAACATCTGCGCGGCCATCCTGTCCGCGGACGCCTCCCGGGGCATGGTGTCGCATAACGGCACTCTGGGCATGCAGCTGCCGCGTGTACAACAGTTTGTTTATGACTGGCCGCCCGGCAACCGCATCGTCATGCATTCCGACGGCATCTCCGCGCGCTGGTCGAAGGAGGATTATGCGCTCCTGCTGCCGCGGCACGCCGCGGTGATCGCCGCAGTGCTGTACCGCGATCACCGCCGCGGCCGTGACGATGCCACCATCCTGGTCGTGGGCCGCCGGGCATGAGCGGCGCGACGGTGAGTCCCACAGGCGCGGACGCGGGGCAGATGCACGCCCTCGAGGTGCGAATTGCACGCCAGCAGGCGGCGCTGGACGCGATGGCGATGGAGCTGGCGGAGACAAACAAGGGCGTCGTGGCCCTGTATGCGGAGCTGGATGACAACGCCGGTCTGTTGCGCGAGGCCGCCGATCTGAAGAGCCGGTTCCTGTCGTACATGAGCCATGAGTTCCGCACGCCGCTGGCCTCCATCACCAGCATCACGGGCATTCTGCTCGCCGGCATGGACGGACCGCTGACCGCCGAGCAGCTGCACCAGGTGCAGTTGGTTCAGGGCAGTGTGCGCGAGCTCTCCGAGATGGTGGATGATCTGCTCGATCTGGCCAAGCTCGAGGCCGGGCGCATCACCATATCGCCGGGATGGTTCGACATGCTCGACCTGTTCTCGGCGCTGCGCGGCATGTTCAAGCCCATCGTCGCCAACAGCGCGGTATCGCTGGTGTTCGAGGAGCCCGGTGACATCCCGCGCATCTATACCGACGACAAGAAGCTGTCGCAGATCCTGCGCAATTTCATCTCCAACGCGCTCAAGTTCACGCCCAGCGGCGAGGTGCGGGTCACGGCACGATTGCTCGAGGCGGACCGGATCGAGTTCGCGGTCAACGACACCGGCATCGGCATTGCGCAGGAGCATCTGCCGGCACTGTTTGCCGATTTTGTGCAGATCGATACGCGCATCCAGAAACGCCTGCGCGGCACGGGGCTGGGCCTGTCACTGGCCAAAAAATTCGCCGGACTGCTGGGCGGAACCGTCGCCGTGCGCAGTGAACTGGGCAAGGGATCGCGCTTCTCAGTGGTGATCCCGGGTCATTATGTCGGCTAATCCGCCTGGACGCGCCGTGGCGGCGGGCACCCTCGGCACCACGCGTGTCCTGGTGGTCGACGACGATGCGGCGGCGCTCTACGCAACCAGCCGGGTATTGCGATCGGCCGGCTACGAAGTGATGGAAGCCGCCACCGGCACCGCCGCCCTGGCGCTGGCATCGCAGGCCGCGCTGATGGTGCTCGACATCAACCTGCCCGATATCGATGGCTTCGAGGTGTGCCGGCGCCTGCGCGCCGACGCGGCGACTGCCGCTCTGCCGGTACTGCACCTGTCCGCTACTTTCGTGCATCAGGACGATTTCGAGGTCGGGCTCGAAGCGGGAGCCGACGGCTACCTGACCCGCCCCGTGGAGCCTCCGGTACTGATCGCAAGCGTGCGCACGCTGCTGTTCGCACGCCAGGCCGACCTCGTGCGCCGCGGCCTGGATGCAAGGCTGCGCGAAATATTCGATCTGGCGCCGGTAGCCATGGCGGTGATGGACCGCTCGCTGCGGCTGGAGAGCGTCAACCCGGCCTTTTGCGCGCTGACCGGTTACCCATCGGCCGAGCTCATTGGGCTGCCGGCAGACCAGCTGTTTGCTTCCCATACGAACGACGGGGGACTGTTCTCGGCCGCCGCATTGGACAGAGGCAATCTGTCGCGCTGGAAGGCGCACGGTGCGCTCATGCGCAAGGACGGCAGTGTCGCCCAGGTCGAATGGGAGGTGGCCCGCGAGGGCCATTCCGGTGCCCGCATTGTCGCCGTGGTCGACATCACCGCGCGGCTTCGTACCGAGGCCGAGCGCGAGGTGCTGCTGGCAAGCGAACGCGCGGCGCGCGCCGACGCGGAACGCAGCAACCGGCTCAAGGAGGAGTTTCTCGCGGCCCTGTCGCACGAGCTGCGCACCCCGCTCAGCGCGATACTGGGATGGTCCGCAGTGATCGGCCGTACGCCCGGGCTGCCGCCAACCGTGCTGCAGGGGGTGCAGGCGATCGAGCGCAACTCCAGGCTCCAGGCGCAGATGATCGGTGACCTGCTGGACTATGCCGGCATTGCCTTTGGAAAAATGCGCCTGGCCATCAGCGTCGTGGATCCGTACCCCGTCGTACGCGCGGCGCTCGATACGGTGCAGGCCAATGCGCGTGCGGCCGACGTGAGCGTGCAGGCAGCGCTGGCCGACGACGGCATCCACGTCGAGGCCGATCCGGGCCGCCTGGAGCAGATCGTGTTGAACCTGCTCAATAACGCCATTAAATTCTCATCCCGGGGGAGCCGCGTCGAGCTGTCCGCGCAGCGCTGCGGCGAGCAGTTTCGCGTGGTGGTGCGCGATTACGGCAAGGGGATCAGCGCTCAGTTCCTCCCTCGCGTTTTCGAGCGCTTCAGCCAGCAGGACGCCGGCAGCGCGCGCAGTCACGGCGGACTGGGGCTGGGACTGGCGATCGTCAAGCAACTGGTCGAGCTGCTGGGCGGCTCGGTCCGAGCGGTGAGCGAGGGCGAGAACCGTGGCGCGACCTTCACGCTGGAGCTGCCGCTGGCCGCAGGCAGGCCGCAGGCGGGGCTGCCCAGCGACAGGCCCACAGTGCGCTCCCACGACCTCGGCGGCGTCGTGGCGCTGGTGGTCGAAGACGATGCCGATGCACGCCAGCTCGTCCGGCGCATCCTGCTCGACGCCGGCGCCGAGGTGCTGGAGGCCGCCAGTGCCGAGGCGGCGCTGCAGGGCCTCGAGGCGAGCGGCGCCAACATGCTCGTATCCGACATCGGCATGGCCGGCCATGACGGCTACGAGCTCATGCGCCAGGTACGCTCGCGCGGCTACGGCGCCGACGTGCTGCCGGCGATCGCACTGACGGCGTTCGCCCGTGCGCAGGATCGCGATGATGCGATCGCGGCCGGCTTCCAGGATCACCTGGCCAAGCCCTTTGGAGCGCAGTCGCTGCTCGCACGTATCGCGGCGTTGCGAGAAGCGGCGTCCACTGCCTGAGCGCCGGGCTGATTGATGGCGGCGCTGCTGGGCATGTTGACCGGTATCGGTGGCGGCATGCTGCGCGACGTGCTCGCCAACGAGGTGCCGACCGTCCTGCGCGCTGACCTGTACGCCCTGGTGGCGCTCGCGGCTGCGGCAGTCGTGGTGATCGGCCACGCGCTGCACGTTCAGCCGTTGGCGACGACTAGTCCGCGCTTGCGCCGGCGCCTGAATGCGAGAGCGCCCGAGGCAAGAGCCAGCAAGGGCACCCCGAACCACAGCCAGGCCCAGCGGGTGACGACCCAGAGCGTCAGCGGCGCCGACTCACGAGTCGCGGCATTGCGCGCATAAATGCGGTATCGGTAGACAGGAGCGCGAGCATCTCCATCGAGAAAGTACGGGCGCGTGACGAACGAGACGATTGTCCCGTTGCGCTGGATTTCATAGTCGGCGGCTTGGGTGTCGGGCTGCCACACGAGCTTCACTTCCCCATGGCCCGGCGCAGTGTGCCCCCCTGCCGGCGCCGGCGGCGGCTCTGCGTACAGATCGGCCCATTGGCGGCGCAACTCGGGTCGATCAAATGGGAAGCGCTGCTGCGCGACTCGTGGGTCCACCAACTCCTTATCGAAGAAGTCCTCCAGCGCGGCGCGGTCCTCGTTGTCCATCACGGGCTGATAATCTTCACCGTCGGGCAACTTATCGCGCGCCTTGGGTGCGGCGTACAAATCAAATACCTGCTCCAGGTCGGTGAACTCACCGGTATGCATGAAGGTTTTCTGCAGTCCGATGTTTCGCAGCGACGGCACCTTCATACGTCCTTCGTCCTGGCTGTCGCCGGTGACTGCCTCCCGGCCCGGGTCTTCAAAGCCATCGCGCACGCCGATATGGAAGAAACGGTTGTCGGTGAATAACGGGGGAGTGTGGCAGGCGTCGCACCGGTGGTAACGAAACACGGCGAAATCCCTGGCGACGCTCGACTCCGACGATCTGCCGGTCTCGTTCCATTTGTCCCATGGCGTCTGATCAGCCACCAGAGTGCGCTCGTAGGTTGCGATGGCGAATGCGATGCGCACCGGAGTGATGGCCGGGTCGCCGAACGCCGCGGCAAACAGTTGCGGATAGGAGTCGCGTGCGGCAATGGCAGCCGCGACGTCGGGCGGCAGGTGCCTGTCGAGAGCCAAAGGCGCCGCTTGCGCCAATTTGCGCTCGAGGCCCAGCCAGGAACGGTGCTCGTCGGCCATTTCAGCCGGGTTGACGATTGGCTGCACCGCCTGAGACTCCAGCGCCCCGCCTTTCGGTATCACCACGCGGCCGCTGAGGGGATCTCGAAACACCGTCGATGCACGGCCATCCCAGAACAAGCTATCCGCCCAGAGCCCGCCGAAGTTCGAAGGGGCTGCGCGCGTACCCGCCTGTGGTCCATACCCGAACACGGGGTCTTTGACCGCAACACCGTCGCTGTTGCGATGGACAACGCCTGGTGATGCGAACACATCGTCGGCGGTGCCGAGAATGCCATCGTGTCCAGGGGAGCGCTCGTGAAGTCCATCCGCGCCGCCGAAGCGTGGCTGATGACAGCTGCCGCAGGCCACTGTGTTGTCAAATGACAACTGCTCGTCCCAGAACAATATCTTGCCCAACACCCGCTTGGGTTCGCTGAGCGGATTCTGAGGGGGTACGGGGACGGGGGGCAGATCGCCGGTCGTACCGATGATCGGCCAACCGATGACGCCCAAGGCGAGGCACAGTAACAGCGCGGAACGTGTCCGCGGGTGCCTGCTTCGTTCGAGAAGGTTCGCCGTGATCTGCGGCTGTGTTCGTCCCATCGTCACGGCACCATCAAATAAGTATTTAGGATACCTATTTAGTATGCCATACTGCCGACCTTCACTCAACCGCTCCACATTTTATGCGCCTCACCTCCTTCACCGATTACGGCATGCGCGCGCTGATGCGCTTGGCAGGCGAGCCGGACCGCCTGTTCACGACCGAGGAGATCGCCCGCGAGTTCGGGATCTCCCGCAACCACCTGATCAAAGTCATCCGCAAGCTTGCGCTGGCCGGAATCGTTGCTACGCGGAGAGGAGCGAGCGGTGGCTTTCGCCTGGCGAAGGCCGCCGACGAGTTTACGCTCGGAGAGATCGTTCGGCGGCTGGAGTCCGATCAGGCAATGGTCGAGTGCTTTCGATCGGACGGGGGCACCTGCGTCCTGACGCCCCGCTGCCGCTTAAGGGCCCGCCTCAGTGCGGCTCGGGAAGCGTTCCTGCGCGAGCTCGATCGAAGCACTCTCGCCGATTGTACCTGGCGCCCTGGATGAAGATCCATGCCGCGGGCTGGGATGGTAGATTGGATTACTTCACCGGCACCAGCACCGTCACCTTCAGATCAGGGTGCTGGCGCCAGTGACGGTTGAAGTCGGGGCTGGCGTTGCATAGTTCTGCTACCAACGCGTCGGTCACCGGGTCGCCGCGCCAACGCGCGCTATCCGCGCGGAACTCGGCCACCACGCGCTCGGCGCGCTCGGTCCAGCCGGCGATGAGCTTACGCGCCTCCGGCAACAGGAACACGAATCGCAGCGGCGTGCGACGGCGCCTACCTGCCGGCAGCCCCACCGCGGCAGGGCTTGGTTGCTCACGGCGCGCGCGTAAAAAGCTGCCCAGTGATGGGCCATCGCCAGGGTGGTACATGGCAGTAACAGGATAAGGAGACAACTGGTTACAGGACCGCGCTGCTACGCTATTGGCAGTTCCATCGTATTTGCCTGGAGCCTGCGCATGATCTCGCACGACCAACACGTACATCTCCAGTTCGACCCGCGCGCTGCGGCCTATCTCGCCAGCAACGTGCATGCCTCGGGCCCTGATCTGCAGGCGGCACTGGCCCTGGTGCAGTCGCTGTCGCGCCGACCGGCGCGCATCCTCGACCTCGGCTGCGGTGCCGGGCACTTGGCCTTCGCACTCAGCAGCGCTGCAGATGAAGTGACCGCCTGTGACCCTGCCGAAGGAATGCTGGCCACGGTGCAGCAGGCGGCCCACGATCGCGGGATCGCCAATGTAGGCACTGCCCAGGCCCATGCCGAGGCCTTACCATTTGCGGGGCGTCACTTTGACATCGTGGCCACACGCTACAGCGCCCATCACTGGGCTAACGTGCCGGAAGCGCTGCGCGAGGCCCGGCGGGTGCTGGTCGACGGCGGCTATCTGCTCGTCTCCGACGTCATGGGCGCGACCCTGCCGCTCGTTGACACGCATCTGCAGGCCATGGAAGTGCTGCGCGACCCAAGCCACGTGCGCAACTACAGCATCCAGGAGTGGCAGGCGCTGCTGGCCCGTGCGCACTTCGAGCCGGAATACTTCAAGCTGTGGCCTACGCGCATTGATGCCGCTACCTGGGTAGAGCGCATGTGCACGCCGCCGGAATCCGTTGCGGCCATCCGCCGCTTGCAGGACGGTGCGCCTGCCGAGGTGGCGCGAGCGCTAGCCTTCGAGCCCGACGGCTCGTTCACTGTAAAGACCGGATTGTACTGGGCGCAGAAATTAATCCCATGAGGTTCATTCCCGGTTCAACCGGGTCGTCCATTGCGCCGGGCCGAACGAGCCGACTCAGCAGAGGCCTTTGGGCGATGGTCCGGCCGGCCCGCTGGATGATCTGATCGGTCTGCATCGCCAAGCTCGAACGGCGATGAACGGGGCGCGGCGGCCCGCCGGCGCTAGGCTGCTCCCAACAGAAGGCCGGTTATACGTCCTATCCGCCGGTCAATCCCCCATCGCGTCGTAAACGATGCGGCCGCCGACGACGGTCAAAACGGACTCGATCCGCTTTATACCCTCGTCCGAGACTTTCTTCGCATCGAAATAGTCATCGCTCAGGACCACCAGATCGCCGAGCTTGCCGGTCTCGATCGAGCCGAGCCGATCGCCCTCGCGGAAGAACCAGCCGTTGTCCGCCGTGTACATGCGCAGGGCCTGCTCGCGCGTGACCTGCTCCCCGGCGTTGATGAGGGCGCCCGTGCAGTCCTTGCCCGTGACCATGTAGTAGATGTCGAACCACGGATCGAGCATCGCGATGTCGCCCGCGTCCGAGCCCGCGCCAACGTGGATTCCGCTCGCGAGGATCGTGCGATAGGGCGGGCCCGCGGGCTGCCCGGCCGGCGTGCCTTCGGCGCCCTGAAGATACTTCCAGCCGTGCAGGGCCATGCCGACGCCGATGTCTTTCATGGCCTTCAGCGTGGCAGGGTCGATGCTCGGCACATGGGCGATGGACCAGTGCAGGCCGGCCAGCGGCGTCACCGCGTTGACCTTCTCGTAGGTCTTCGCGGTGAATTGCACTTCGGGCAGCGACAGGGTGTGCTGCTGATAGCTCCAGCCGCGCTTGGCGACCAGTTGCAGCGCCGCCTCGTAATTGTCCGGGTGCTGCCCAGCCTTCCAGTCGTACGCGAAAATCCACGGCGTTGCGAACTCGCCGATGCCGGAGACGCGCAGCATGTCGTCGCCGAAATTGGGGAAGACATTATTTAGACGTGCTTTCAAAATCGGCAGGTCTTGCGTCTTGTCCATCGAAAGCAGGAACACGCGCACGCGCTCGTCGAGCTCGTGCCGGTGATCCAGCGCCACGAGCTGATCGTAGGCGGTCCAGGGGTTCGCGCTCGCGATGCCGTCGAGCGTGGCGCTGTCCTGCAGGTCCGGGCTGCCGGGCCGGGCGAAGACGCCCATGTCCACGCTCGTCGTGAGTCCGTAGCGCAGCGCATAGGCCTGAGCGTACCGGGCGCTGCGAATCCGGTCCTCATTCGTCTGCATGCCGCGCAGCAGGTTCAGGGCGGCGGTGGCGGCAGCGCCGTTGAGGCTGCCCGCCGCGCCGACCTTGATGCCTTTGCTCTCGAAGAACTGCTTGCCGAGGCTGTTCGTGACCGCCGGGCCGAAGGCGGCGAACAGGACCGGATGATTCGGCACCGCCCCATCGAGCTCCGCGAGCGTCGGCGCACGCCGTTCGGCAAACAGCCGCGGCGTCCAGTCGCCGATGGCCGTGACCCACGCGCCGGCCGGAGCCGTCCGCGCCCGCTGCCTGAGCATGGCCATGGCCTCAGGGATGCTCGTCGCCGTCTCGACCATGACGTCATAGCCGGGGCGGCGGCTGAACAATACAAAATGGTTGTGGTCGTCGATCAGGCCCGGAATCACCGTACGCCCATGCAGGTCGATGAGCTTCGTGCACGGATCGAGATTTTTCGGGGCCGACCCGATGTACGCGAAGCGGCCTTCCTGAATCGTCACCTCGTTGACGACGCGGTCCTGCGCGTCCATCGTATGGATCTTGCCGTTCACGAGGCGCAGATCATGCGACCAGCCGCAGGGGCTCTGAGCGGCGGCCGTCTTGCCGAGCGCGGCGGCCAGCAGAAGCAGAAGAGCGAAAGGTATTCCTGATTTCATCGTGCGTCTCCTGAAGAAACCCCGCGCGCGAAGCGCCGTCAGCGGCCGCGTGTCTCGCTCGCGCGTGCGCCGCAATCTCGAAGAGTTTGATGTCGTTGACGTGGTCGCCGAAGACGACGAGCTCGTGGGCGGCGAGCCCCCCGGCAGCTCGAGGTGCAGGCCGCGGAGGAGCGGCCGTATCGAGGTGACGCTCCGGGCGCTCGCGACCGAGAAAGGCACGCCGTCCGCAAGCAGCTCCCGCAGGGTATTGCGGCTGTGCGCGCAAAGGCGGGCGTTGTTGCGGAGCAGGGTGCCGTCGAGATCGGATATGTACAAGGCGGGCATAGGGCATGGCTTTCGCGATGGACGCGGTCGCAGCATAGGACCAAGTCCGCGATATCGGCAAGCGCAGGACGCCGATTCGGCACGCGGCCGGTGCCGAACCGGCGCAGGACCGAATCCGGAACACGCATGAACCTTCGATGCGCTCGACGTTGATCTGCCGGCCGGGGAGCATGAGCGGGTCAGTGGTGGAGCGGCGCTTGATCATCTGGCGGTGGGTGTAGTTGCGCCCAGCGTAGCAAGCCCAGTGCACTCGATCGGGGCTGAAGTTGAACCATACCTTCTCGGTGCGCACGCCGCCTTGGTTCATCACCTGAAGCTCCAAGCTCTGCCACCCCGGCAACGACTCCTCGTACAGCGCCGAACTACGCTATACGGCTCAGCGGTTCCCCAGCCTTGCTCTTCGATGCCAGCGAAATATTTCAGACCACTAAAGTGATACGATTCAGGAAGAAATTCGCGCAGTTAGCTCGTCAGAGAAGGGAGAGCTTTTTCGCTCATTTCCATCGAGCGGCCGAATCGGAGTTGCCGGCCGCGATCGAAGCTTCGTATCTTGCGAGCAAGCGGCGGGAAATGTCGGTTTGAGGCTTCCGATTGACTCTCCTCGGGCGCTCTCGGCATCCAGGCGTCTCCACGGTCATGCCTACGGCGGAATCGGTGCGCTTCG
>Ga0307372_10012518_pt1 | contig 11102 bp, 10 predicted proteins | sample OX1MG_FD_202533 | JGI IMG/M metagenome (GOLD analysis project Ga0307372, IMG submission 202533) | Soil microbial communities from Risofladan, Vaasa, Finland - OX-1 | ecosystem: Environmental > Terrestrial > Soil > Coastal area > Acid sulfate soil | place: Finland: Risofladan, Vaasa | collected...
CGCAATCTCCTTCTGAATATCTTCCTGAGGAATGTTGGTTACTTCGACTCCTTTGGCGTATTCAAAAGCTGCAACGCCTGCTCTTCTTCCAAAAACCAGAATGTCCGATAGAGAATTTCCACCTAGGCGATTTGCCCCGTGCAATCCGCATGCCACTTCGCCGGCTGCATACAATCCGGTCACGCTTGTCTGGGATGTTTCAGGGTCAACGCGTATTCCACCCATCTGATAGTGCAATGTTGGAGCGACCTCCATTTTCTGCTTGGTAATGTCGATTTTCGCAAATTCCATAAACTGAGAGTACATGCTCGGGAGCTTCTTCTTGATGTAGTCCGCTCCTCGGTGTGTGATATCAAGGTAAACTGCCCCATTTGGAGTTCCTCTGCCCTCCAAAATCTCATTATATATTGATCTGGCTACTACGTCTCTTGCCGAGAGCTCCATTCTCTTTGGATCGTATTTTTCCATGAAACGCTCGCCTTTTGCATTGGTCAGTATCCCACCCTCTCCTCGAACTGCTTCCGTAATCAGCAGACCTCTAACTCCGGATGGGTAGATCATGCCAGTTGGATGGAATTGTAGCATTTCCATGTCCATCAATTCGGCACCCGCTCGATAGGCAATCGAGATGCCGTCGCCGGTGCTTTCCCATGAGTTGGAGGTTACCGAGTAGACCCTTCCACAACCTCCCGTAGCTAGCACAATTGCCTTGCACCTGAAAAGTAAAAGTTCACCAGTGCGGATATTGATTCCCATCGCTCCGGAAACGGCACCGATCGAAGCACTAACAAAAATTGTGGATATCTCGACTTCGTCGATGTATGGAACATTTCGCTTCAGAACTTGGTCTTCTAGCGTCCTGATTAGCTCCAAGCCAGTTCGATCCCCCACGTGACAGAGTCGTCTGTAGGAATGGGCTCCGAAAGGACGTTGTGAGATCTTTCCATCTGGAGTTCGATCAAAAATAAATCCATACCGTTCCAATTCGAGAACACGGTCTGGAGCCTCTTTTGCAAAAATCTCAGCCATCTTCCAATTATTGATAGACTGGCCTTCCACTACAGTATCAGAAAAGTGAACCTTCCAGTTGTCGCCTGGATCTACGTTTCCAAGGGATGCTGCAATGCCTCCCTCCGCCATTACGGTGTGAGCCTTCCCCAAAAGAGATTTGCAAACAAGCATCACCCTGCCGCCTTTGTCAAAGGCTTCAATTGCAGCGCGCATGCCAGCGCCGCCAGCCCCGACTATCAAGACATCGCATTCAATTGTTTGGTAAGTTGCGTCGAGGATGTCAAGCGATTTTTGTGATGACTCCGTGTTCGTCCACAAATTTACGCGATCGCTAGCAAATTTCCAATTCTTTTGTTTATAACAATACTGGGATAGTTTTGTTACTTCATCAGGGAAACGCGTCTAAGGAAATTACTTTCAGTGACTTGCGCAACTCTTCATAGATTCCGCTAACATTAGCTCCTCGATTTGAGCTGAGCATTTTTCCTATTAACAACATCGGAATCGCAGCAACACCTGTGATCGGTTCGGGCATTATCAGAAGAGCCGTACCGAGTTTCAGCATCTTCTTTCCTGGATCGCTTCGCTCCTTGATGATTTCTCTTACGAGTTTAGTAGTTTCAGATACTTTCGGCGGTGGCACTCGGGAAGAGACTATTCCGGCGGCATCATTGATCAGTTTTGCTTTTTTTCTAGCTGCCGCTGTTATTGAAGACAAGTACGGCAACCGAATGAAACTGGAGTGTTATTTTGGCTTGTCAAGATTAATCAGGAAAGCAGTCAATATTCTCTAAAGTCATTTTTTCCGTTTTGAAATGAGCCACGCTACAACTCCAGCTGCCACTCCAGCGTCAATGTTGACAACGCTGATACCAAGAGAACAGGCCTGAAGCATGCTCATTAATGCAGCTTCGCCGTTCCCGCCGTAACCATAACCCACCGAAGTCGGGAGTCCTATCACGGGTATGCTAGAAAGCCCCGCGATTACCGAGGGCAACGCACCTTCCATTCCAGCAGCAACTATTATCGCATCCGGATCAAAATCTGAGACTTGTTTCATGGGTTCGATCAGTCTATGAAGTCCCGCAACGCCGACATCGTTAAATCTCAAAGTCCTACATCCGAAAAGGTTCAACACAATCTCAGATTCGTTTAGGGCATACATATCAGAAGTTCCGGCTGCAAGAAGTGCAATCCTTCCCTGTCGATGACTTTGTTTACTAGGATTCTTCTTTCCCAGGACAGCTATCATGTTGGCGTTCGGGTAGTACTTCATCGCTAATTTCTTCCTGTGTTCGTGAGATTCTAACATCCGTTGAAGAGGGGCTACCTGATCAGATCTAACCTTGCTGATAATTATTGGCAGCCTAGATGGATTAACATAGTATCTCTTCGCCAAATCTCGAACAATCAAGGTAAGTTGTTTGGCGGTCTTGCTCTGAGCGTAAATTATTTCTGGCACGCCACGACGCAAGTATCTGTTGTAGTCCAACCGTGCGACATTATCGATAATTGCAATCGCATCCAGCCTCAGCAGGTTCTCTGCCTGCTTCAGTGAAAGTTTGCCGAGCTTCACTGCCTTCAGAACTTCAGACACTGACTGCATGACACATCCTCCTCACCAGTGCATATTAAAACAAAAAACAGGCCCTGCCAGATCAATTTTAATATCAAGAAGTAAGCAAATGATCTGAAGCCATATTCCGGATGACTCTGAATATCTTGGTCTGCATCAAACAGGTGCCGGATACAAACGACATGAGAATTGATCCAAAGACCAACAACTTGATTCGGGAAGGAGTGCCGGCTGTGGTAAATCCTACCGATCTTAACGCGATAGAAGAAGCGCTACGATTTCGAGATACTTTTGGCGCGAAGGTGAGCGTTCTATCAATGGGACCGCCTCAGGCAGAGCAAAGTCTGAGGGAAGCTCTCGCGATGGGGGTCGATCAGGCATACCTCCTCACAGACAGAGCGTTCGGCGGAGCGGACACACTTGCAACTTCTTACGCATTGTGGAAGGGAGTTCAGAAGATTGAGGAAACCAGCGGCAAGATGGATCTTTTGTTCTTTGGCAAGGTTGCAATCGACGGCGAAACAGGTCAGGTCGGGCCTGGGCTCTCAGTGAGAATGGGCTATCCGATTGTGACTTACACCTCAAAGATTTCGAAAGTCGATCTTGAAGCTAGGTTCGTAGAGGCCGAGAGACGTGTCGACGACGGTGTCGAAAAAGTACGAGTTCCCATTCCGTGCGCGATGACGATAACTGAAGCTGCAAATGAGCCGAGACAGTCCACGATAGAGGGATTGATCAAGGCAAAGAAAGCGAAAATCAATTTATTGAACAAGGATATCGTGAATGCAGATCCAAAACAAATTGGGCTAGGTGGCTCTCCCACTTACGTAAAGAAAGTTGTTGTTCCTCCGCCGAAGAAAAAAGGCGAGATCAAGATTTCAACCGATCCCAAAGAGTCGGCGAAGTGGTTGGTAGATAGACTAGTTCAGATCGGCGCCTTTGGAAAGAGAATATCAGGCGGCGTAATATCGGAACAAACTAATCAAGCACCTGATCAACCTCAAGCAGATCATGTTCAAATCTCCGGCGACCACGGAGATGTCTGGGTCTACATCGAGCAAAGGTACGGTCAAGCCCAGAGAGTGGCATGGGAATTAATGGGCGAGGGTAAACGACTAGCAAAAATTTACGGAACAAAACTGTGCGGTATCATAATCGGGAGTGGTGTTGAGAATCTTGCCAAAGATGCCTACGAGTATGGCGCGGACAAAGTTTACCTCGTAGAACATCCTATTTTGAAGGACTACAGAAACGAAACCTACGGAAAGGCGTTTGCTAATCTCTCAAACAAATACCATCCGGAAGTGATCCTAATGGGCGGTACACACAATGGCAGGGATCTTGCTGGAGTGCTCGCGACTCTCATTGAAACAGGTTTGATAGCTGACTGCACTTCATTGGATGTTGATGAAAAAGGTGGTTTCAATGGGACCAGGCCCGATTTTGGTGGAAAGGAGTTGTCCACGATCGTTTGCCCTAAAAACAAACCAACAATGGCAAGTGTGCGGACACGGGTCATGCGAATGCCGCCAAAAGTCAGCGGAAAAGTTGGAGAGCTTGCCAGAGAATCCATTGAATTAATTGAAGATGCAGTGAGAGAGAAGTTAATCTCGTTCACGCCGATGGAAACTTTGGGAGCGAAGCTCGAAGGTGCAGACGTGGTCGTGGCGTTTGGAAAGGGGTTGGGCAGCCCCAAGAACCTAAAGCTGGTGGAGGATCTCGCCGGAGCTCTTGGCGGGCAGGTGGGCGCAACCAGGGCGGTTGTCTATCTTGGGTGGATTCCGAAAGAAAACCAGATCGGTCAGACGGGTCTGACTGTAAGAGCGCGACTGTACTTCGCCGTGGGGCTATCAGGCGCGATCCAGCACATTGTAGGCATGGAAAATTCCGACACAATTGTTGCGATTAACAAGGATCCTGACGCTCCGATATTCGGAGTCGCGCATTTCGGTATCGTGGGCGATCTCTTCCAAATCGTGCCCTCGCTGATTGATGAGATCAAAACAAGAGGGTTAGCCCGAGCTAGCTAAATGCGTGAGTATGATTTGACCGAGAAGTACGATGTAATAGTGGTGGGAGCAGGACCAGCAGGTGTTGCGGCCGCGATCACGACAGCCAAGGCGGGGCTAGCCACGGCGATAATTGAAAGGGGTGATTTTGCCGGCAGCAAGAACATGTTCGGAGGTATAGTGTACACCAAGCCAACCGCGCAGATTGTTCCAGAATTTTGGAAGAGCGCTCCGATCGAAAGGAGAGTCATTGAATACCAGTATTGGCTACTTTCCAAGGAGTCGCACGTGTCGATCAGCCACAGGAATCAAAAGTTTGCGAAGGACTTCAACGCCTTCACTGCTCTACGCGCACGATTTGACAAGTGGTTCGCCCAGCAGGCAGAAGCGAGCGGTGCAATTCTTCTGACCCGCACTACAGTCACTGGAGTCTTGAAAGACTCGGAGGGAAAAATCAACGGAGTTTCTACCGACAGAGGTGATTTGATGGCCGATGTCGTGATTGCTTGTGACGGAGTAAACTCCCTAGTATCAAAAGGGGCTGGATTGCATGAAGAATGGAAGCCAGAAGACATCGCTCTGTCTGTAAAGGAAACTTATTCGCTCCCGAAAGAAAAGATTGAGGACAGGTTCAACGTCAGAGGAGACGAAGGAGTCACAATGATGATTTATGGCGGACGCAAAGAAGAGTACGCGGGCTTCATCTACACCAACAAAGATACTATTTCTTTTGGAATGGGCGCAATAATGAGTGATCTTGCCGCGAACAAGACCAGACCTCAGGAGATTTTAGAATGGCTCAAATCTCACCCCTCAATAAAACCGTTAATTGAAGGCGCAGCTTTGCGTGAATACACGGCACACATGATTCCTGAAGGTGGGTACGACAAAATTCCACCGCTTTACTCAGATGGAATTATGGTTGCAGGCGACGCTGCGTGCCTCGTTAACGCCCTAAACTGGGAGGGAACTAACTTTGCGATGATCTCGGGCAAGTATGCTGGACAAACGGCGGTTGAAGCTAAGAAAGCCAATAATTACTCTGCAAATCAGCTGGCACACTACAGAGGCTATCTGGAAAGCTGCTTCGTTCTGAAAGATCTGAAAAAGTTCAGACAGGTGCCTCGCTACATTGCAACAAACAGGCAGTTTTTGACTCTCTATCCAGAGCTGATGAACGATGTGTTTTACAAATTCTTCGAAGTTGACGGCAGGCCGAAAGAGGAACATCTTAAAGAGATCAAGGACGAGATTTACTCCAGGCGGGGCAGAATCGGTATCCTGAAAGATATCTACGGATTGTACAGGAAGGCAACTTGAGTGTGAAATCATGAGTACTGCAACACAGACTTCTCAGCCAATAGCGACGGAACCAAAGGCAACCGTTGAGGAAAAACTGTACCTTGCAAAGTACAAGCTGGATGAGAGGCCGCACCTGCTGATACTGGATCAGGATGTCTGCAAGAAATGCGCTCAGATCAACGGTTCGCCACAGCCATGTATGATATTGTGCCCTGCAGACGTTTACAAGTGGGAAGAAGACAAGAAAAATGTCGTTTCTTACGATAATTGCGTAGAATGCGGTGCTTGCAGGATTATATGCCCTTACACGAACATTGAATGGAAGTTCCCAAGATGGGGCAGGGGACTCTCTCACAGATACGGTTAGATCTGGATCGAACCGATAGCTTCCCTAATGTTAGCTACGCCTTTGTCGAAGGATTGTCTTTCCTTCTCGGATAGTTTGAGCTCGACTATCTTCTCGACGCCATCTTTGCCCAGTATTGCCGGAACTCCGATACAGACGCCGGAGACGCCGTATTCTCCCTCGAGATACGTACAAACCGGAAGGAGTGCCTTTTTGTCATATCGGATTGCTTCTACCATTCTAGCTATTCCATTTGCTGGTGCGTAAAATGTCGCGCCCTTCTTTGCAATTACCTCGGCCGCTATCTTTCGTGTCTTCTCGACCGCGTCGTCAAGCTGTTGATCCGAAAGGAAGTTCTTTACTGGGATTCCGTAGACCGAAGTGTAGCTCGGTAGAGGCGTCATCGCTTCGCCGTGCTCACCTATGACGAGTGCGCTGATCGAAGATCGCGAGACGTGCAGAGTTTCTGAAAGAAATTCCTTGAACCGAGAAAGGTCCAGCATCCCACCCATTCCAAAGACTTTGTTTTTCTTGAATCCCGTGGTCTTCAGAGCCACGTAGACCAATACGTCAAGGGGGTTTGCAACCCACAGGAGATTCGCACCGGGAGCGTATTTTGCAATTTCGGTAGAAACTGCTTTTGCAATTCCGGTGTTTTTGATTAAGAGATCCATCCTTGTCATGTCAGGTTTTCTCGCGAGACCCGCAGTGACTATTACTAGATCGGACCCCTTTATTGCAGAATAATCATTTGAACCCTTTATCTTGACATCAACTCCAAGCTCTGCTGCCATGTGGCTCAGGTCAAGTGCTTCTCCTTCTGGTAGCTTCGGCACAACGTCGACTAGAGTAATGTCATCGATGTTCCTTTGGACCAAAATCATTGCGAGAGTACTTCCGACGCGGCCCGAACCTACGATTGAGATCATTTCAAGAGTCCTCGAATCATTCAATATGATCTTACGCTAAAAAGCGTTATCAGCAGATCGCGACAATTTCCAACCTAGAATTAATTGTCGAACTTTCTATCAGCTTTGCATTTTCGGTTTGGATAGAAACACAATTCTTAAACGTGAATTTGATTCACTTACCTGATGAAACTCAATTGTCGAGCTCATCTCACAATAAAAGAAAGATGAAGTTTGACAGAGATAGAGTTGCGGTAATTGAATCCAACATCGACGATGCAACCGGAGAGGTCATTTCACATGCGATAGACAGACTTTTGGATGAAGGAGCATTGGACGCAACGGTAACCAATTTTTTGGGTAAGAAGGGAAGAGCCGGTCAGACCATACGCGTTACCGCCCTGCCTAGTTCGGTTGAGAACCTTGCTGAGATATTGGTAGAAGAAACTGGGACTCTAGGGGTAAAGACAACAGAGTACGAGCGGCTCATTGTTCCAAGGAAGACCATTTCGATTCACTTCGAACTTCGTGGGTACAAAGGAAAAGTGCAGGTGAAGTTCGCGAAACTCAATAGGTCGATCAGGATAAAACCGGAGTTTTCTGCTGCGAGGAGCATATCAGAAAAAACTGGTGTCCCACTAAGAGAAGTAATCGAGTTGATATCCGAATCGGCCAGAAAACAGCTTGAATAAGAATGAAGATGAGGCGGCTTGATTATTCTTGACTCTTCAGATTGAGAAAGATGGAAAAACCGATCAGGAAAATCTAGCGAATTTGATTTCTTGGTTCCAGCAGTTTCAATCTTGCGCAGTGGCATTTTCCGCTGGGGTCGATTCCTCACTGATAGCTTACTGTGCGAAGAGAGCTTTGGGAGACAAAGCGTACGCAGTAACCTCGCTTTCGTCATCTTTCCCCGAAGCTGAAAAGCAAACGGCTCGCGAAGTTGCGCGCGAAATAGGAATCGAGCTAATTGAAGTAGTGCAAGATGACCTGGGAACTCCAGAATACATCGCCAATGGTGTATCACGCTGTTACTTTTGCAGGAACAATCTTGCACTAGCAATTCAACCGATATGTGACAAGAATTCAATAGCGGTGCGTGTTGATGGCACCCATGTGGACGACATGAAGACTCCCAGGCCCGGCATCAAAGCGCTTAGAGAGGCTGGCTTTAGGGCGCCGTACGTCGAGCTTGGAATGGGAAAAGACATGATACGATCTACCGCTCGGCTCGCGGGACTATCTAATTGGGAACGACCCAGCGAAGCTTGCCTTTCGAGCAGAGTCGCATTTGGTCAGAAAATAGATTTGGAAACTTTGCGAAGAATAGAAGATGCTGAGAGAGCGGTGAAATTGATTACTGGCGCAACTATCGTTAGAGTTCGCACCATCGGTACTAGCGCGAACGTGGAAGTCGATAAACCAAGTCTAGCCACCGCATTTGAGCGAGTGGAGAGAATCACTCGCTCTTTGAAAGAGCTAGGGTATGACTCTGTAAAGATAGATCCGGAAGGATACGCTTCTGGCAAAATGCTGGAACTGTTCGTCAAGGAGAACGCCTGAGGGGGTTCGCCAATTTGAATGAAGATGCTATCATTGAGCAGGCAAAGGCGCTGAAACGTTCTGTAAAGGATCATGAAAAGTGGCGGACGACCAAGACACTCAACTTGATGGCGTCCGAGAATTTCGCCAGCCCTCAAGCTCGCCATTTCTTGTCCACGGATCTTTCAAACAGATACAGTGCCCGAGACGGTTTCTATCGTGGAACAAGATACACTGACGAGATAGAACTGATGGCAATCAATCTTGCAAAGAAATTGTTCAGATCAAAATTTGCAGATGTTAGACCGATTTCGGGGCACACCTGTTCTCTGATCCTATTTCTTTCTTTCTTGAGATCTGGAAGCAAAATTGTAACTTGCCATCCAAAATATGGTGGCTATCCAGGAACCTCTGAGTTGGGATTGGGTGGCCTCATGTCATTAAGAAACATCTACTTCCCATACGATCCCGGGGTGATGAACATTATTCCAAAAGAGACCGATGCTCTCTTACGCAAAGAAAAACCTGAAATGACTCTATTCGGTTCGAGTTTCATACCTTTTCCGTATGATATCAAGAATTCAATCCCGAACGATTATGAAGGAATCACTGCTTATGACGGCTCCCATGTTTTGGGGCTAATTGCAGGTGGACAGTTTCAGCATCCGCTCGACCAAGGATGCAGCATTCTAGTTGGTTCGACTCACAAATCCTTCTTTGGCCCGCAGGGAGGCTTGATCCTTTCCAACAACGAAGAAGTATTCTCCGTAATCAATTCGAAAGTGCATCCCGGAATAGTTGATAATATTCATTGGAATCGTGTAGCAGCACTCGCCTATTCGATGTTAGAGCTTCTCAAATTTGGAAAGAAATATGCAAAACAGGTTGTTTCCAATTCCAAATCTTTGGCAAGATCTCTTCACGAACTGAAAATACCTGTAAAATGCTCTTCAATTGGGTTCACCGAATCCCACCAAGTTTTGTTGGATTACGGCGTAAAACAATCGGTAAAAGTGGCTGACCTCCTTGAGGATCTAGACGTAATTACGGACGTTGGAATCAGGCTAGGCACATCAGAAGTTACCCGTCGCGGAATGAAGGAAAAAGAAATGGAAACAATTGCAGCGATAGTCTGTGATGCGATAAATGGAAAAAGGACGCAAAAAGAAATCCGACATGATGTGCACAAACTCGTAAGCGAATTCGACGGTATTGAATTTATACTGAATTGAATCTTTCCAGATTACTGCAACGACATGCCGCATTTTATGCAGAATCTAGAATTCGCTCCGTTGCCATAACCGCAGCGATTGCAAGTTCTCATCTGCGGAATCCCACCCGGCAGCGGTGGTGGCATTGATTGCTGTGATCGCGAAAATTCCTTTACTGAGCTAGGAGCTATTGGTTTCAACAGAATCACATCACCCATTGCCTGAATTTCATCTGAGCTGATAATTACTTCCTCAGATCCAGAAACAGATTTACGAGTCACGTGCAATCCAATCTTTCCATCTGTAGACGCCGCCAAATCCTTCACAGTTCCAATGATCACCGCTCTGTCGGAAATTACAGATTTGCCGACTAGTTCTTCACGCTTCATGTATCCCGGTTTCGAAGCAGAATCATCAGCTGACATGTTTTCTGGTTTCGTTGGCACCTTCTCAGTTAAAAAACCATTCATAGCGACTCACCCAATGTTTTAATTTCCCCAAGAATGTGTTTCGTAATTTGCAAGCCAACGAGGAAAAATCTTGGATTCCAAAACTTTGTCGAGAATAGTAGAGCGCCTTCGTCACCTGTCCTCTCTCGGCAAAATATCGGTGATGCCCGATTACTTTGTGGACCGATTTGTCCGCTTTGATTCTTTGGACAATCTCGTGGCAAAGATGAAGCGAAGAGGAATCGTCGGCGGAGGAGGAAGCATCAGAGGGATCAGACAGACTGAGCTCAAAGGTGGAAACGCTGTCAATATTGGTTACGCATTAGGCGTTCTCGGAACGAATGTCAATCTCATCGCAATTGCTGATTCTTTTGCAGCCGATATACTCCGTTCCACATTCAGTAAATTACCAAACGTTGATTTGCAAATTGTCAATGGAAAACCCGGCTACACAACTGCTTTCGAGTTCGAAGCGAGAGGCCGCCATGTCAACGTAATGATCAGTGATGTTGGAGACTTGGCTCATTTTGACGGGACCAAATTTTCACGAAGAAACCTCAAATCAATAGCCCGATCTGATATTGTCGCAGTTGTGAACTGGTCTGCCAACAGGAAGGGAAACAATCTCTGCAAGAAGGTATTTTCACTCGCAAAGAAGAACGGTGCAAAGACTCTATTCGATCCCGCTGATGTTTCAGGTCAGAAACATCTCCTACCAGAACTAAAGCGCGCGGTGTTCGACGAGCGC
>Ga0307372_10012522_pt1 | contig 11097 bp, 14 predicted proteins | sample OX1MG_FD_202533 | JGI IMG/M metagenome (GOLD analysis project Ga0307372, IMG submission 202533) | Soil microbial communities from Risofladan, Vaasa, Finland - OX-1 | ecosystem: Environmental > Terrestrial > Soil > Coastal area > Acid sulfate soil | place: Finland: Risofladan, Vaasa | collected...
ACCGACGAGGTGGCCCAGGCCGCCGACGTCATCGTGACCATGGGCTGTGGCGACGCCTGCCCGGTGTACCTCGGGAAGCGCTACCTCGACTGGGAGCTGCCCGATCCTGCCGGCCGGGGCGTGGAGGAGGTCCGGCCGATCAGGGACGAGATCGACCGCCGAGTCCAGGAACTGCTCGCCGAACTTCTTCCCAGCCCGGCCTGACGGCGCCCAGCGGCCTTGCTCCCTAGTTTTCATGGGAGTACCCGATATCAGCGACTCAACAGACAGCGCCGAGCCCACGGCGCCCAGGCGCCCGCGGTCTGAACAGTGTCGATAATCGACGGTTACCGGGCGGGTAGGCAGGGCGCCGGGCAAGCGCATAACAACGGACATGGCTACCAAGCCCCGCTTGAAGCCGGACGCTGTCCCAGATCCGGCGTTAGTGGGGGGTCTCCACCAATCGGTCGTGGTCGCTAATGGCCCTGTCTTATTGGGACAGCCCCGATACGCCGGATAGGAAGGACCAGCGGGCGCGGTCGGCCGGGGTGCTGCCGGGGCGGACGACTGCGGCTGTCCGCCTCCTTCCGGTGACCTGGCGCCGGCTAGCGCTAGCGAAGCAGGCTGTGGCGGGCGAGCCGTAGGCCGGGCACCCGATTCGCCGCCTTGAGTTGAGTGAGTCCCAGGACCGTTCGAGGGCTGTGCCAGTCCTGAGACGGTTTTTCCATGGCCCAGCCATCACCGAGGGTGACGGCGGCGTGTCGAGGAATGCCACCTTGGTCCCTCCACACGAGGACCGCTCCCGGAAGTTCGTCCTTGCCACCGGGTCGGGTCGCGCCGCCCAACCAGGCCGCGAAGGGCTCGTCCTGCACCCACTCGTCCTCGGCACCAGCGACGCCGGCGGCAGCCATGACGGTCCCGAAGCAGTTCGGTCCGCTGCCGTCCGGGAAGGTGCCGGCCAACTCCTCAGCACCGGGCAAGACCCCGGCGCAGTCCTTCCATACCGATCTGGGCACCTCAGTATGGCGACTGGTCAGGCGTCTGGTGCTCACGAAGCGGGTCAGTATCGCCTGGACATCGCCGGAGGCGAGCAGGGACGGCCACCACACGAAGCGGTTACCGTCCGCCTGGGCTTTGAGAAGTACAGGATCAACCAGGTCAGCCCAGGCCCGCACGGTCGGTACGCCGCCTCGACCGGCCCCAAGTTGAGCACGCACCAAGGCCGTCCGGGTAAACCGAGGCAGGCAAGCGAAGTCCTCTTCGTTGAGCCACACGCAGGAAAGCTCCCCTTGGAGCCTGTAGAGCTGAAGCGTGTCGCGTATCTCTGGGCCGGGAGGCGACGAAGCTCTCCTGCTCAGACCAAACTCGCCCGGATCGCGCAGGTAGAACGGTTGGGACTGAGGGGCCAGCCAGTCCGACCACCTGGCTGCCAGCTCCGCAGAGACGGGAACCCCGAGTACCTGCACGGCCATCAAGATATGCGGCGACAGAGCCACCTCTGAGGTGGTCTCCGCCGGCGTCGTTCGGCTCTCGGCCCAAGACTCGGCCGTCCGAGGCCGGGGCTGGGACGGCTGCACGAATTCGCCATCACGGGACAGACCGAACCCGGCAACATGTAGGACGTGGCCGCCACCATCGTGACGACAGAACGGCTGGTCGTGAGAGGCTGGTCGGATGAGGACGCTGCTCAACTCGTGGTCATCACGACGGTTCCCGAGTTGGTTCAGTACCTCGGCCGTCCCTCCTGGACCATGGAGGACGCGACCGAGCTGATCGGGCTCTGGAAGAGGGTCGAGGCGACCCTTGGAATAACAACCTGGGCTTGCCAAGAGCGCTCCTCCGGCAGCCTCATCGGGTACTGCGGTTTCATCGGGACCAACGCAGCCTGGCTGCGCCAGGGCGTGGTGGAGATCGGCTGGCTCCTAGCCCGGGACTGGTGGGGCAAGGGACTGGCTACCGAGGCGGCCCGGGCCGTGCTGCCGCTTGGAGCCGCCCGGGTCGGGACCGAGCGCATCATCTCCAAGTGCAACGTCGAGAACACCGCCAGCGAAGCAGTCATGAGGCGCCTCGCCCTGCGCCGCGTCGGCTTGGTCCGCCGCCCACAGGACGTCACTGTCCTCTACCGAGTCCCGTTGGGCCTGTGACTGACTCGAGGCCGCCGGACCGGGTTGGCGGCGGGCGCGGTGCGGGACCGGAATGCAGGATGCGGGCCGCACCGGAGGCGAAGGCGACGTTCGGAGGGTGAGCGAGTCGGACCGCGAACGTCGCCGAGCCAGCCTGGAGGGACTCGCCATTCGGTTTGGCTCCTTCGGCCGAGTGGTCCGACCTGTGCTGGTTCATCTTCAGGGCGGCGAGCACGACGGAGTCCACGTCAGCGTGCTGAGCTCGGACCGGCGGATCCGGATAGGCAGCTATTCGGGACCGGTCTACCGGCGCACCCTGGTCCGGGACCGCCGCCACGGCTGCGGGCTGCGGGTGTTCAAGATCACCTCTGCCGACCTCGGATACCTGGGAGCCCCCAGCGGCGTGATGAGAGAGGTGCACCTGGAAGGTGGCCCTCACGACGGCGTCCACGTCCGGGTCTACTCGGCCGAAGCCAGCATCCGGATCGCCTCTCCGTCAGCTCCGGCATATATCCGAACGCTTCGTAGGGACGCATCGCATGGCTGTCAGCTCCCGATATATCAAATCGCTGGTCCCATCACGTCTCTCCGGTTCTCTAGGTACTGGTCACGGCCTAAAGGAGCTGAGCCCCCCTTCTAAGTGGGGCCCGTGGCCAAGGGCCCCCTGTTGGAGGTGTGTCTGCCGCTCAGCGTCGCCCTGACGGGAACCATGGCCGAGGCGCCAAGGACGGGGACTGAGCGGCGGTATGGCGGTGCGGTCGGATCAGCTCCACCGACCCCGTGAGGCCGGAGGCGAAGGATCCTGGTGGGCATCGGTGCGGCAGGACGAAAGGCCTGGGCCGGCAGTCGGGGTCCCAACGAGGCGTGATGGGTCCGGGTCCAGCGGCCCGAGCCCGGGGCGCGCCCCCGGGCCCAGCGGGCCGCCACCTGGTCGGGCACGATCAGGTCGGCCGTGGTCATGCGGCTGCCGGCACTGAGCAGTCGGCGCAACAGGGCGACGCTGATCCCGAACGGCGGGTTGGCCACCACCTTGAAGGCCCGGCGCGGCAGTCTCAGGTCGGCCGCGTCCGCCCGGACCACCACCACTTCGGACCCGAAACGCTGGTGGAGCTGGCGGTAGCGGTCCGGGTGGTACTCAATGGCGATGACCCTGGCCCCGACGGCCAGGAGTTCCTCGGTGATCACGCCTCGGCCGGCGCCGATGTCCAGGACCAGATCACCGGGCCGAACCCCGGCTGCCTTGACCAGGCGTTCAGCCCAACGGGTATCGAGTTGGTGGTACCCCCACCAAGGGGCTCCTTTGGCGGACACGGCGGATCATCACCATGGGCATGCCCTCATCCTGGTCCCGTGCCGCTCGGCGGGCCAGCGATTTCCTCCGTGACGCGTGTGGCCCCGTCGGGTGTCACCCCGGTGCCGCCGGGCCCGCCTCGGCCAAGGCGGCACAGTATCCTTCGCCTGCCGTCCCCGAAAGGAAGAGAGGAGGAGCCGTGACCCACCCAGACCGATTACTGCGCCCCTCCACTGCTCTGACCTGACGGCTGAAAACGGGGCGCCTCTTCGCAGGAGGACCCCGTGGGCCCATGTCCAGGAACACGCCCACCGGCGGGTATTGACCATGGAGATCGGATCGGGCGCCGGGGCTCAGTTGACTCGGACCCTGGGAGCGGCCCGGCTCTTCCGGGCCCGGCACTCTCACGAGGACCACGTCATCACCACCGATGGCCGCGCGGTGAGGGACCTGGCCGGTGAGATCATCGGGCTGGTCGGCTGGGGCGGGGGCGCACCCGTCGCTACCCCAGCTGCGGGGTCAGTCCACCGTGCCATCACCATGCGTGCCTACCGGGAGGAGGACTACGTCTCCTGTCGGGCGCTGTGGGTCGAGCTGACCCAGCACCGCCGGGATATCTACGACGATTCCTCGGTGGGCGGGAGCGATCCGGGCGCAGGCCTGGATCACTACCTGGCCACACCCGAACGGGTCGGTTCCTGGGTGGCCGAAATCGATGGTCGGGTCATTGGCATGACGGGCCTGTTCGACCGCGGCGATTACGGCGAGGTCGAACCGGTGGTGGTGACCCGGGCTCAGCGTCACCTGGGCGTGGGGCGGGCCCTCTTGTCCCGGGTCCGGGAGGAGTCTCTCGGGCGGGGCCATGACTACCTGACCATCCGTCCCGTGGCCCGCAATACCTCGGCCATTCGGGCCTTCCACGACTTCGGCTTCGCCACTCTCGGCGGCCATATGGATCTGACCTGGGACCTGTCCGCCCGCCGGCACCGATGGCTGTCCGATGCCCACCTGCACGGCCTGGACTTCCGCTATTGAGGGGAGCACTTTGATGCCTGAGACAACCAGACCGACCTATACCTGGCGTGGGCAGATCTCCGATGCCGAGTTGTTCGACCTGACCGCCTCCCACGGCGGCAATCCCCAGTCCGGCTGGTGGGACCGAATCCATCCCCACAGCCTGGGCTGGGTGACGGCCCGGGGGGCGAGCGGCACTCTGGTCGGCTTCACCAACGTGGCCTGGGACGGCGGGGTGCACGCCTTCCTGCTCGATCCGAAGGTCCGCCCGAGCCAGCAGCGCCGAGGCATCGGCTCAGAGCTCGTGCGGCTGGCCAGCGATCGAGCCCGGGAGGCGGGCTGTGAGTGGCTGCACGTCGACTTCGAAGACGCGGAGCGTCTCGGCCGGTTCTATTTCGTGGCCTGCGGTTTCCGACCGACCACGGCCGGCCTCATCAACCTCACCGAGGAGCCCGGGGCGTCATGAGAAGTCCCACCGGCGTCCATCGGCCGATCCCGTCCTGGGCGCCGGGCGGCACGTGGCCACAGAAGAGGAGAGGGCGATCCAGCTCGAGAGGCCCCGGCTGGCAACGAGGCGGCTCATCCTGCGCCGGCTGGCCATATCCGACGCAACTGAGATGGCGGCTCTGGTGGGGGACCCGGGTCTGTACACCTTCACCAGCGACCAACCCCCCACCCTGGAGGAGCTGACCGAGATGTACCGCCGGCTCCTGCGTGGCCCGGACGCCGCCGGCGAATGGTGGGGCCACTGGGTACTGGTCGAGCGCACCAGTAGCCGCCTGGTGGGCGTCGCGTCAGCCCTGATCTGGTTCGCTGACGGCGGCCGGGCCCAAGTGGCCTGGGTTGTGGGAACTGCACACCAGGGTCAGGGCCTGGCCAAGGAGGCAGCCACAGCACTGGTCGGCTGGTTGCGTGGTCTTCCCCTGGTCCGGATCGAGGCCCATATCCACCCCGAACATGCCGTCTCGGCCGCGGTGGCAACCAGTAGCGGTCTCGAACCTAGGTCGGCGGAGATAGTCGACGGGGAGGTCGTCTGGTGCTGGGACCGTGGCGGTGGAGAACCCATTGCCGGTACCTGATACGAGCCCAGAGGCAGCACGGAGCCCTGACCCACGCCCGGCGGTGCTGTGGGGGGGCAGGCGCGTTCGGGAGGGCCCGTCGGGTTATTGGGCGCCTCTTGCACAGTCCGAGCAGCGTTTCGAAGGCCATTGGCCTCAAAGCTCCTCGCTGGTCGTCTGCAATTCGCGCAGCGTCCGCCGTGCAAGTTCGCCGAAGTCGCTATCACCAAGGGTGTGGCTCCAGCGCTCATAGGCGATCTTCAAGGCGAGGGCGCCCAGCTGGGCGGCTACACAGGCGGTCAGGGCGGGGGTGTCGCGTCTCTCGAGGGCCTCGGTCATTGCGGCTGTCAGAGCGAGTCCCTTGAGCGCCTCCCGCTCCTGCAGTTCAGGGTTAGCGCCTATCACCGCACGCCGTCGGAAGCTGAACTCACGCCGCTCGGGCGTGAAAGCTTGCCTTCCGACCGCGTCGAGGGCGTGAGCCACCGCTTCGAGCGCAGTGGCCCCCTCCGGAGCCATTTCGATCCAGTCGGCGAGCAGCCCAGCCATCGTGTCCCCGCCAAAGAGCACCTCCCGCTTGTCGGCGAAGTGGCGGAAGAAGGTGCTCTTGGTCAGCCCGGCTCGCTCGGCGATCTCCATGACCGTCGTCTTCTCATAGCCGCGCTCTTCGAAGAGATCGAGGGCGGCCAAGACGAGCCGCTCGGAGGGATACGGCTGCCAGCGGGCCATGGGAACATGTTATGGCACTTGGTCCCATCAACCGATGTATAGTCATGGCACTAAGTCTCATCACCTATCTGCCGGAGGTCCGCATGAGCCGTGCCGTCATCTACGAGTCCCTCGGAGGTCCCGAGGTCCTGGAGCTGAGGGATATCCCCGAGCCCCACCCCGAGCCAGGAGAGGTTCGAGTCCGGGTTACGTCCGCCGGTCTGAACCCGATGGACGGGGCCATCGCGTTCTTCGGCGGGGCACACTTCGGGATCAGGCTGCCGTCCGGCTTCGGATACGACTTCGCTGGGGTGATCGACGAGGTCGGCACCCGCGCCGAAGGCTTTGCCGTGGGTGATCGCGTCTTTGGAGGCGCCATGGGCAAAGCCGTAGCCGACTTCCTGGTGATGCGAACGGCGCCGGAGGCACCCGATGCCCTCTTCCATACGCCCGTAGGCATCAGCGACGAGGTGGCGGCCACCTTGCCTGTGGCCGGCAGCACCGCCGTCGCGGCTCTGGAGGCGATCGACCTGCGCTCGGGCGATACCCTCCTGGTAGGCGGGGCCGCCGGCGGGGTGGGGGTGTTCGTCGTGCAGCTCGCCAGACTGGCTGGGGCGAGGGTGATCGGGACCGCCTCGGAGACCACCTTCGGCTTTCTCGAGCAGATGGGGGTCGAGCCCGCGGCCTACGGCACGGGCCTGGCAGATCGGGCGCGGGCCTTGGCCCCACAAGGCGTGAGCGCAGCGACGGACCTCTTCGGCACGGAAACGGTTGAAGCGGCGTTAGCGCTCGGAGTACAGCCCGAGCGGATCTCCACGATCGCGGCTGGGCCCAACCCTCCTGGCGGCGTGCGCGCCACCGGAGGCAGCGATGCCCGGCCCGATGCCTTGGATCGGATCACCGACGCGATCCTGCTGGGCCAAATCACAGTACCCATCGCTGCGACCTTCCCGATCGAGGAGATCCGTGCCGCCGTGACACTGCAGGGCGGACGCCACGTCCACGGCAAGATTGTGCTCACTCTTTGATCCTGAGAGACGGAGGCCGCATCCGTCAGCGTGACGACAGCCCGCAGCCGGCGATTAGGCTGACCTGTCGCAATCGGGCGAGCTTCGGGGACAGGGTTCGCTCGCACGATGAGCCCGTCATCTGCGCATCCGCCACTATGAGGACGTGGAGCGTGTCGTAATCCTCGGTCCGGGCGGTGCGGGCAAGTCAATCTTGGCCCGCCGGCTAGGTGGGCTTGTCGGGCTGCCGGTCATCGAGCTCGACAAGCACTTCTGGACCGAGGACCTCAGGCCGCTGCCGAAGGATCAGTGGCGAGAGCGGCTGGAGGAGCTGACACGGCAACCGGGGTGGATCATGGACGGTGACCTCGGTCCTTACGACGTCCTTGAACCTCGTCTGAGAGCGGCAGACACGGTTGTCCTCCTCGACTTTCCGCGCTGGCGATGCGTATTTCGCTCCCTCAGGCGATCCCGGGAGCGGCTCGACTACTGGAGGTGGCTGCTCACTTGGCGCCGCCGGAGTCGACCCCGGCTGATCGCCGCCATCGCCAGAGACGCTGACCTCGCGGTAGTCAAGACTCTGGCGAGCCCAGGGGCTGTCGACGCTTGGCTGAGGACGCTGACGTCCTCGTGACCTGGTATCAAGCGTCGCAAAGGCTCGGGACCACTCTCGACCCGGCAGGGACCCGCCGAACTGGGACTCTCGCAAGTTGCTGCCCTCACACCGGCGTACGGAGACGCGCCGGCCGGCTGTCGCCTCCGATATTCGGGAACACTGGTCCCTCCAGGACTGCGGATCTCGTCGGACCTCTCCGGCCAACGGGCCTTGTGGACCGGGTATAGAGGGCAGGCGCTGAACCGCCGTAGGCGCGGGCCCTGGCGGATTACGCTCCGCCTGGTGCGCCTACTGTCACGCTTGAGTGTCCCTGTGCTCGTCGTGGTAACGGTGCTGGCCGCGGGCGGCTGCGGCACCGGTGCAGGCGCGCTGGCCGCGCCTAAGGCTCCCCGCACCGACCCGGTTGCACCCGGAGCCAGGGTTCTCACGCTCCAGCCGCCCCACGCCTACACGCCGGTGGTGCCTCCCGGCGGTGGGACCGACGACTACCACTGCACCCTTCTCGATCCCCGGCTCCGCTCGGATCGGATGATCGTGGCCAGCCACTTCTTCCCCGAGAGCCCCGAGGTCCACCACGCCATCCTTTTCCTCGTTCCCCCGGACGTGGCGGCCCAGGCCCGGGCGGCCGATGCCGACGGCAAGGGGTGGACCTGTTTCGGTGAGTCGGTGCTGCCCGCCCAGGGTCTGGCCGGCCTCAACCGCACTCCTTGGCTGTCGGCGTGGGCCCCCGGCCACGGGCTCGATCGATCGCCCCAGGGCACGGGCATCACCTTCCCGGCCGGGAGCCTGGTCGTGATGCAGATCCACTACAACATGCTGGCCGGGCGCAAGCCGGTGCGGGCCAGGCTGGTCCTACAGACGGTCCCTGCCACCCGCCGCCTCCAGCCGTTGCACCTGAGCCTCCTCCCAGCTCCCCCGGACGTTCCCTGTCCGGCCGGTGTGACCGGACCACTATGCAACCGTCAGGCCTCCCTCGCGGACCTCGGTCTTCGCTTCGGTCCCGACCTCCCACGGTTCGTCGGGTTTCTGGAGCAAGTCTGCGGTCGCGACCCGAACAACCCTCCGGCCGGGGACACGACGAGCTGCACGTGGCCCATGCCGTTCTCCGGCCGGATCCTCCGGCTGACCGCCCACATGCACCTGCTGGGCAAGGGCATGAAGATCGTGCTCGATCCCGGCACACCCAAGCAGCAGACGCTGCTGAACGTCACCAACTTCAACTTTGACTATCAGCGTTCCTACGACCTGGCCCGACCGGTGACGGTAAGTTCAGCGGACCGTCTCCAGGTCAGCTGCACCTACAACCCGCAGCTCCATGAGCTCCTGCCGGAGCTGCGCCGGCTACCTCCGCGCTTCGTCACCTGGGGGGACGGATCCACCGACGAGATGTGCCTCGCCATCGTCGACTGGGTCACCGGCTAGCTCGCCAAATCGGCCAGCGACTCCCGATGTCAGGCAGACCCCGCCGGGCAACATGTAGCGGGCCGAGCAGGCTGGCCCCGGCGTAGGCGAGAACGACCTCCGGCTCGCTGACGCTGTCCAACTCCGCCCCTGACGGAGGACGCTGATAAGCGCTTCCGGAATTGAGGAACCCGCGATGGGGGAAGGCCGGGTCTCCTCTAGCCTTGAGGCAGATCAGTGACCGTCCTGGGGAGTTTCAAACGATGACTTCCATTTCCGTCAACCTGGGCGCCTCCCTACCGGCGAGGAGGACGGCGAGCCTGTCGATCCGGGGCCGGATCGAAATCCTGCGGCACTTCGTCGGCGAGGAGCCGCTGGTCAGTGCCCTTGGGCTGCTCTGGCTGCTAGACGGCGCCCTCCAGTTCCAACCGTTCATGTTCAGCCCGGCCTTCGTGAACGGGATCATGGCACCAACGGCCGTGCTGTTGTGGCCCCGCACCCCCCGGGCCGAGGGCGAGACAGGGCTGGCCCCGGCCCGGCGGGGCCCCTTGGGTGCGACCACCCCGCTGGTTCTGTGGAGCGCCCTGTGGGTCAGCCTGGCCTGGTACAGCTTGCTGCGGGCGAACCGGGCCGCGGATACCTGGCACGACCTGATCGTGGGAATGACCTCGCACGAACCGGGATGGGTGTCCTGGCTCGACCGCTCGATCGGGGGCCTGGTCCGACACCACGGACTGGAGGCGTCGGTCAGCATGGCTGTGGTCTGTGGGTTCATCGGTATCGGCATCCACCTCCCTGCCCTCACCCGCCCCGTGGTCTTGGCGGCCTGTGGGGTGGGTGGCTTCGTCTGGGTGAAGGAGAACTTCGGGGGGATCTTCACCCTGCAGGGGACCGATCCCAACAGCGGCCCACTGCTTGTTTTGCTGGGCCTGGCCTTCCTGGCCCCGGCCCGGGCACCCCGGCTCGTTCCGGTCGGATGAACCTTCCGGCCGAGGATCCATTGGCGGCTGAGTTGTATCCGCCGCCCTGGATGGTTCTCTCCTCGATGGCACTGTGCCTGGTCGGTCTGGTCATCGACAGCTACCTAACCTTCGAGCACTACACCGGCAATTCCAGCCTGGTCTGCTCGGACAAAGGCCTCATCAACTGCGGCAAGGTGACCACCAGCGTCTATTCGAAGCTGTTGGGCATCCCGGTAGCGGACCTGGGGGTGGCCTTCTTCCTCGGCATGCTCGTCCTGTGCCTGCCGGCGGCCTGGCGGGCAGCCAATTTGAGGATCCACCAGCTTCGCCTGCTCGGTGTTGTAGTGAGCATGCTCATGGTCCTGTATCTGCTCTACGGCGAGCTGCGCCTCCGGGCCATCTGCCTGTACTGCACCGCCACCCACGTCGTCGCCTTCCTCCTGTTCATCGTGGTGCTGGCCGCCGATACCTACGTGCGCTGACCCTCTGGGCCCGTGACCCACCGAGTGGTTGGACGCGGACCCTCCACAACGGCGAGTACGGCCGGGTTCCGGCGTTTGGTCGAGGTCGGCCGGCTCGACTCGGCGTCGTTCTGGGATACCCACAGAAACCTCAGCGCTGGGTGGTGACGATGTGGCAGACCTTGGAGGCGTCACAGTCAGCCGGATCGAGGCGCCGTGCCCGCTGCTCCAGCGCGGCGAGCTCGGAGCGCAGGTGCTCCAGCTCGGCGATCCGCGAGTCGACTTCGACCCGCTTGGAGGTGATGAGATCGCTCACGTGCGCGCAAGGCGTCTCGCCTCGGTCGCGAAGAGCGATGACCTGGCGCAGCTTGCCGAGGGTTAGCCCAGCGGAGCGTCCGGCCCGGATGAAGGCGAGTCGCGCCAGTGCCTCGGGGTCGTAGTCCCGGTATCCCCCCGGGGTGCGGTTCGGAGGGTCGAGGA
>Ga0307372_10012523_pt1 | contig 11096 bp, 13 predicted proteins | sample OX1MG_FD_202533 | JGI IMG/M metagenome (GOLD analysis project Ga0307372, IMG submission 202533) | Soil microbial communities from Risofladan, Vaasa, Finland - OX-1 | ecosystem: Environmental > Terrestrial > Soil > Coastal area > Acid sulfate soil | place: Finland: Risofladan, Vaasa | collected...
GCGCACCGCGGCAGGCCGTCAGCGTGGCGGCGGTATCCGGGCGTGGGCCAAAGACCGGGGCATCACCATCAGCGACCGCGGCCGCATTCCCGCCAGCGTCGTCGAGCAGTACGAAGCCGCCGCCATCGGTGGGTCCTGACACAAGCCCAGGTGCGTCGTTGCCGATTAGCTGGCTCAGCAGACATTCGGTGCTCGAACCCGTTTTCATGCATCGCGTATGGGTCTGGTGCGTCACGCCGGGACCGGCGGCACTGGCCGGACCCCGGTTGTAGGTCCACCGTTTGTGTGAGCTGGGGTGGTCTGGTCCGGCAGGTTCGGTGCTGCGCCAGATCGGTGCGGTGAGGCAGGTGGGGCCCCCGTCGCCTTTGAGGGAGATCTCCGATCCGTCGTAGCCGTGTACCTCGCAACCGGCCGATTCGAGTGCGGCGCAGGTGCGCGGGTTGCCGTTCACCATCAGTACTCGCCGTGGGCCGACTGCCAGGACGTTGCATGCCATCGTCTCGTACTCGTCGGCCGCGACGGGCACGACCGTGATCCCGCGTTCGGCGAGAGTCTCCATCGGCGGGACCGGGGCCCCACCTTGCCCTGCACCACTGTGCCCACCAGGCAAGCACGCCCCCGCTGTCCTGTCACCCGCATGCCTACGGGGGCTTGTGAGTTCTGGGGGTAATTGTGTGCTGATGGAAGGGTAGCGTTTAGCCCATGGAGGGGGTGGCGCGACGAGTCTTCCTCAGCCATACCTCCGAGCTGAGGGATTTCCCGAGCGGCCAATCGTTCGTTGCCGCAGCCGAGGCAGCGGTCAGCCGGGCCGGTGACGCTGTCGTGGATATGGCGTACTTCAGCGCACGCGATGACAAACCGTCGGACTACTGCCGCGACATGGTGCGTGGATGTGATGTCTACGTCGGGCTGATCGGGCTGCGGTATGGCTCGCCGGTACGGGACCGGGCCGATCTGTCCTACACAGAGCTTGAGTTTGATGCTGCGACAGAGGCTGAGATGCCACGGCTGATCTTCCTGCTGGATGAGAATGCCGCGGTACCCATACCCCCCGCCCGGCTGCTGGACCGGGAGCATGACCTGCAGATCAGGCAGAGGGCACTCCGGGCGCGGCTACTGGAATCGGGGATCACGGTACGTATGTTCGTCAGCCCTGAGGGGCTTGAGCTGGAGTTGCTCCAAGCATTGCAGGAAAGCCGACCGGAGGGGCGTCCTGTGGCGACGACCCGGGTGGCGCGAATCCCTGCGCGGCCCTATCTAGTGGGCAGATCCGCCCAGGTCGCCGCCTTGGTGCGGGCGTGGCTTGCTAACCCGCCGCTGCCGGTAGCAGTACAAGGGGCGCCCGGGATCGGGAAGACGACGATCTGCCTCGCTGCGCTGCACGACGAGCGAACACTGCAGCGTTTTGCGGTCCGCCGATGGTTCGTCCGTTGCGACGGCGCCAGATCAGCAGACGCCCTGTGGTCCGCGTTGGCAGCTGACCTAAGCGTGATCGGTGAAGGATCGCCTGGCACGCTGGCCGAGCGAGTTTGTGCCGCGCTCAGCACCGGACCGGCAGTGGTGGTTCTGGACAACTTCGAGACGCCGTGGATGGCTGACCCGCTTCCTGTCGAGGAACTGTTGCGGACACTCGGTGCGATCCCGCAGGTCGGACTCGCGATCAGCGTCCGGGGTACCACCCGACCTGCAGGCTTGCGATGGCGGGACTTTCCCCCACTGGGTCCGCTGCCACTATCCGATGCACGCCGCCTGTTCCTGGCTGTGGCCGGAGTGGGGTTCGCCGCCGACCCGCAGCTGGACGACCTCCTCGCCAGGCTTGATGGCGTTCCGCTGCCAGTGGAATTGCTAGGTTACGCGGCGCAAGGTCAGCCCAGCCTAGGCGAGGTCGCCGAACGGTGGCGGCGAGAGCGCACTGGCATGCTGGCACGGATGGGAGGTGGCAGCCGGGAACTCAATGTCGCCGTCTCTGTCGATACCTCTGTCACCGCGCCTTTGATGACCACGGCCGGCCGACGGCTGCTCGCCCTACTCGGCGTCCTGCCAGATGGCATCTCCCATGATGATATCGCCGCCCTGCTTCTAGAGTGGGGGCAGCCAGCCGCCGCCGTGCTCAGGCAGCTCGGCCTAGCATTCGACGAGAGCGACCGGCTACGGACGCTGGCGCCCATTCGCGACCACATTGCGAAGAGTCTCCCGCCCCAATCCACCGACCTGCATCGAGCGGTCAGGCACTATGCCCAGCTCGCCGCTATCGTCGGGAATCAGGTTGGCCGTCGGGAGGGAAACCAGGCAGTCGTCCGGCTGCAGGCCGAAACTGGCAATATTGCGGCAATGCTGGAGCAGGCCGCAGCTGCAGGCCGGATCACTCAGCTTGTAGCTGGCCTACATGGGCTGGTCGCCTACTGGCGGTACACCGGGCTGATTCAGCCCAAAGTCGTCAGTCTGGCCGAAGAGGCGGTCTCCGCGCAGGGCACTGCGGCGCAGAAAGCGGCCACCTGGCTAGTTCTTGGGGATCTGGCGCTGGCCCGATCCAACCACGAAGGCGCCCGCGACCGATATGAAGAAGCCCTCCCCCTGTACCAGCAAATCGGGGACCTGCTCGGCGAAGCCAACTGCATCCGCAGCCTGGGCGACATAGCCCTGCGCCGATCCGATCACGAGGGCGCCCGCGACCGATATGAAGAAGCCCTCCCCCTGTACCAGCAAATCGGGGACCTGCTCGGCGAAGCCAACTGCGTCAAGAGCCTGGGCGATATCGCCCTCAGACGATCCCGTCCCGACGGCGCCCGCGACCGATATGAAGAAGCCCGCCTCCTCTATCAGCAAGTCGGGGACCTGCTCGGCGAAGCCAACTGCATCCGCAGCCTGGGCGACATAGCCCTGCGCCGATTCGACCAGGAGGGTGCCCGCGACCGATATGAAGAAGCTCTCCCGCTCTACCGAGAAGGAGGGGACCTGCTCGGCGAAGCCAACTGCGTCAAGAGCCTGGGCGATATCGCCCTCAGGCGATCCGAGCACGAGAGCGCGCGCGCCCGCTACCAGCAAGCCCTCCTCCTTTACCAGCAGGTTGGTGACGTGCTCGGCGAGGCGAACTGCATCCGCAGCCTGGGCGATATCGCCCTCAGGCGATCCGAGCACGAGAGCGCGCGCGCCCGCTACGAGGAAGCCCTCCTCCTCTACCAGCAAATCGGCGATCTGCTCGGCGAGGCCAACTGCGTCAAGAGCCTGGGCAGCATTGCACTCAAGCGATGCGATTACGAAAGCGCCCGCGTCCGCTATCAGAAAGCGCTACAGCTCTACCAGCAGGTCGGGAGCCTGCTCGGCGAGGCCAACTGCGTCAAGAGCTTGGGCGACGTCGCCCTCAGGCAATCTGATCGTAGCAGCGCCCGCGCCCGCTACGAAAAGGCCCTCTCCATCTACGAAGTCACCACAGCGCCTTACTCGATTGGCTGGACTCATGTCCGTCTAGCCCTGCTCGCACCCCCCGGCGGCGACCGTTCCAGCCATTGGGCAGCTGCTCGTAAAGCATGGACCAGTATCGGGAGAGATGACCTCATCGCAGCGATCGGACCCAAAATCCAATAACAGATGCACCCCGCTTCACCGCGCGCACTGGGTGCACGGCTCGGCGAACACAACGAGGCCCAAGCAGCGCCTGGACAGAAACCCCGCCCCTCCAGCCCTCCTCCGAAAGACGGCAAAAGCCGCGGCACTAATCAGTCAGGCAGACGCCTGAACCCGCCAAGATGTTCACGCAAGCCAGCTCGAGACAGTCGGGTAGATCTGCCGCAGCGCGCGCAACGCACTGTCATGCCGCGACGAGCGTGGGTGGAGCCTGGAATGCCTGGAGCGCTAGAACTCCATCCGGTCGGAAAGGTAACCAGTGGTGACTACCTCGCCGTGCTCACCGCGTTCGGCGGGGCCCAGTTCCTCCGCGTCGATGTCGTAGATGCCCTCAGGAAAGCCGTAGCCGCGGCCATCGGCGTGGGCCACTATCGCTATCGCCTTCTCGGGACCCAGCCATGTCAGGACCTGAAGCTTGCGGATCTGGCCGAGGCCGGACTTGATCGTCACCTGGTAGCGCACAGGCCAGGCTCGCTGCTCTCGCATGTCCCGATCATGCCCGACAAGAAGATCTCTGGGATCCCGCGACCGAACTGGGCGAGACTGAGGGCCAGCGAGTGATCTGAGGCAGCGGCCCAGGGAAGGCAGAAACATCAAACCTTCCGCTTCTGCAGCTGGGCGGGTGCGTGTCAATGTGGATGGCGCGGCTTGACGGATGCGGTCGCCGATTGGACAGTGACCGGGCCCAGTGGGGCGATGGGGCCGCGTGCTGTCATCAAGGAACCGGGGGCAGCATGGAGCCTGCGGCGGCCAGCCGCAGGACCGCAAGACAAGGAGGCCACATGCCCGGACCGTTCATCTTCATTGCCACCAACCGGCTCAGGGACGGCAGATTCGACGCCGAGCAGCGGCGCGTCCCGGAGCTGTCTCGTTTCATCGAAGCGAATGAGCCCCGGCTGATCGCCTTCAACGAGTATGTCAACGAGGAACGCAGCGAGGTAACGGTCGTACAGGTCCATCCGGACGCGGCCTCCATGGAGTTTCACATGGGCATCGTCGCTGACCGCGCCCGGCAGGCCTACGCCCAGACGCTGGAGGCCACCACGGGCATCCAGGTCTTCGGGACGCCCTCCGAAAATATCCTGAGAATGCTCAGGCAGCAGGCGGGATCGGGGGTGCCGCTGAGCATCCACCCGCTGCACCTGGGCGGGTTCACCCGCGCCAGGGAAACCTGAGACCCCGGACGAGCTCGCTCACCCCGGGGACAACCTGGGAAGGCCAGTCCGGCCAGTACACCCTCATGACCCTGTCCGACGACACTCACATGCCGCGTGTTGGACGCGTTTACCCTTCGTATTGGTGCTGTGCTGGGCCGGGTTCAACGCAGAACTCGTTGCCCTCGGGGTCGGCCATGACGGTGTGATGCTCGTGGCACTCCAGGACGGTGGCCCCAAGTCGCTCCAGCCTGGCGACCTCGGCCTGCAGCGGACCCGGCGCACGCAGGTCGAAGTGCATCCGGTTCTTGGCCGTCTTGGCATCGGGTACCTGGGCGAACCAGATGTTCGGGCCGCCCCAGCCTGCGGCTTCCACGAAAGCCTTGCTGCTGGTCGAGTCCTCGTCCACATCTGACCCGAAGACCGAGGCCCAGAATGTGGCGAGCGCGAGAGCATCTGCCGCGTCGAACGTGACGGACTTGATGACAGCTGCCATCCCCCGACGGTAACCAGCTCACCACCGCTTCCGCACACCAGTTTTAGGGAAGGCGGGACGGAGCGCCGCCATCTTCTGGCTGGGGGCTGCTTGTCCGGCAAAACACAATTCCGGCGCCGCCGACTGCATGCAGGACGCTCTCGGACACGCGCTCGTGCCGCATGTCGTGTGAGGGCTGGGCACTGGGCCGCAGAGGTACCATGATGGCGGTCGTGCTTGCGCCCCTCACCAGGTAACTGGCGAGCACGATCCGCGCTGTCAGGGCGCCTCACCGGAGGAGCGCCATGGCTGCGACCGTCCTGGCAGTTGCCGCGTCGTCGTGGGCAGTCCTGATGGGCATCGCGCCGGTCCTGCAGATCCGCCGCATGCTCCACGCGCAGTCCTCACGCGAGGTGTCTGTGGGCTATTTCACGGTCCTGCTTATCGGATTTCTGCTGTGGATCGCCTACGGATCGTTCGCCAGGATCCCGGCACTCGTGATCCCCAACGCCATCGCCTTGCTTGTCGGAGCGGCCGTGATAATTGTCGCCCTCCATCTCCGCCGCCCAGCCAGGGAACCAGCGGCACCACCCGATCAGCGGGCGCAGCAGTGACGTGTCCCGGCCCCGGAACTCACTCATTTGCCGCTTACAAGGCGCACGATTATGCAGGATCTTGAGCATCATGCTTGGCTATCCAGTCCGGGTCGGCATCATGGAACGCGTCGCTGATGTCTGTCGTGTGGCATCCCAGTTCGCGGAGAGCCTGGACCAGCTGTCGAGCCGTCATCGGCTCTGGGGTTGCCCATGCCTCGTGCCCGTGTGGCGGAGATACCACCGCGAAGTACGATCTTCGACGAGGCGGATTGAGATGGTCATCGGCCCATTCTCCACATGCGTCGAGTGGTTCACACCCGAGAACGCAGCCAAACGGGCCACGCTCGACCCGGAACTTGTGGCGTGGCTGGAACACCTTCGCGACATCGTGCGCGAGCATTTCGCCGCCCTGTCATGGCCAAACCCGGCGAGCATTGACGTCCTGTGCGACAGCGAGCAGCGCGTCCGGGCCAGTGGCGGCTGGGATTACTTCAGATAGACCGGGACCGGCTCGATCGCCTGACCAGCCGGTCCTTCTGCCGCCGACCGGCTGATTGGGTGCTGCGGACCCTACGCGCCGAGGGTAGCTTGCCCCAGTAGCGCTGCGGTGTTGCCCAGAATGATGGAGAGCGTGATGGACGCCATGCATGACGCGGATCTCACCGACGTCGAAAAACGTGCCTTGCGGGCGCTTGAGGTCGCACCCGCGCCTTGGATTTCGCGGCTGGAGACTCGTCAGGGCATCGGTGGCTGCAGCTTCATCCATGCTGGCGACGATCCGGCGGTGGACAATGAGATGTATATCGACGTGCACCTCGGCGCCATCCGGCTCGCCTCTCCCGATCCTCGGCTCGACACAGTCATCGACTTCGTTGCTCACGCGCCCGCCGATGTAATCCGGCTTATCGCAGAGATCCGGCGGCTCCGCAACGAGCTCGCATGAACATTCGCATCTGCCGCGAGTCGCACGCGGCGGACGGCATCAAAGCGGGGTGAGGATCATGAGTATCTCATCGCGGTCGTCGCCTGGGCCAAGCCGCAGTGCGCGGGGCCAGCGCCCGGTCACCTTCCAGCCGAGCCTGGCGTAGAAGGTTTCAAGCCCGGTGCCGCCGCGTACGGCGAGGCGGAGCTGCTCCAGGCCCATCTCATCGCGGGCGGCCTGCCTGGCTTGCCCCATCAGGGCGCTGCCGATTCCCTGGCCGCGGAAAGCAGGGCGGGTCTGCAGATGGCTGACAGTGCCCCAATGGGCAATGAGCGGGTTAACGTCATGCCGGAGGCTGAGCCAGCCCGCCAGTACGCCGCCGGACTGGGCGAGCAGCAGCCGGCTGCGGTCAGGGTCCAGGCCGGCGATGAGGTCGTCAGCCACTGGTGAGACGTGCGCGCTGTCTACCGGCGGAAAGGGAAATCCCACCGCTCCGCCGGCGTTGGTGACTGTGACCCAGCACTCGATCAGCTGCTGTCTGAGTCCAGGGCTGACCTGCTGAGGATGGGTGCACTGGCGCAGCATCGGAACAGTGCGGCCGGCCACGCCAGAATTATCCCAAGGCGCCTAGCCGCGCAGTATGAACATCCGCTATTGCCGCGGACAGGGTTGGATCTCTGCGTACGAGCACCAAGCCTTACCGGATGAGCGTTTCCTTCGGGCGTATCACGCAGAACTCGTTTCCCTCCGGGTCGGCCAGGACAGTCCAGGACTCTGCGCCGGTCTGCCCAATGTCGGCCCGGCGCGCCCCGAGCGCGAGAAGCCGCTCAATCTCCTGGTCGCGGTCCCCAGCGCTGCTGGTGAGGTCGAGGTGCACGCGGTTCTTGACGGTCTTTGCGTCGGTGACCGGCATGAAGCACATGCCGACGGGCGCGTTCTCGTCGGTCCCGATGACGATCTCGCGCTCACGTTCGGAGAGAACCTTCCAGCCGAGTGCCTGCGTCCAGAACCGCGCCAGCCTGGGCAGGTCGTGAGCGTCAACGACGATGTGATGGAGTCGGACAGGCATGCCGTCAGTATGCGCGGCTCGCCGGACTGGTTCGGCGAAACCCGCCCGCTTCTGCCGCTGGCCGGGAGGTGGCATGGCCGCTGTTGTGGGTCAGGCCGATGCCGCCTGCTGGGGGTCGTGTGCGGCCTGCAGCCGGTGGCGGACTTCCGTCAGGGCGAAGCCCAGCAGGTTAAGCCCCTGCCAGGTCTGCGGCACACAGTTATCGGCAACCCCCGCCAGGCAGAGCCCACCCAGAGCCGAACATCCTCAATTGCCGCGGACCGGGATCAGCAGCTAGGACAGCGTTTCGACCTCGGTAGTGAACGCTCCGCCGGCGTCGCCGGTATTGATGACGCTGCTTGGCTCCAGCAGGAGCACTGCGGTCTCGATGTCAGCGCGCGGGCAGTGCTCTTCGCCACGCGGCACCACGAACAGGTCGCCTGGCCCAAGGACCACGTCGCGGCCACGCATCTGGATGGTGAGCTCGCCGCTCAGGACGAGGAAGAACTCGTCGGTGCCGTCGTGCTTGTGCCAGGTGAATTCGCCCTGCAGCTTCACGATCCGCACGTCGTAGTCGTTGATCTGGGCGATCTTCTTCGGCGACCAGTGCTCAGCGAAGCGTGCCAGCATGGCGTCGACATTCACCGGGTCCATGCCTGCCATGATGACACGCACGCAGTCCACCAGACATCTCGATCCATGCTTGCCCGGATGCCAGATCTATCGTCAATCTGCTCACCCGGTGCTCGTTGCCGTCGTTCCAGCAGCGAAGCAGTCGAACCACACGCGGCGCGCGTGCGGAGGGGGAAGCGGACCGTGAACCGGCCGTGGTCGCGCCGCCTTCGAACCGGGCCACGGCGCCCAGCGGTGGGGTCGGTGGCAAGCTTGGGGCGTGGATTCGCAGGATGAGACTGAGGTGGCCAAGGTGGTTGCCCGGCTTGTGTCCTTGCGCCAGCATCAGCATCGTGGGCAGCGGTCCCCGCACAAGCCGTTGCTGGTATTGCTTGCGTTGGGGCGCCTGGCCGTGGCAGGTTCCAGCGAGCTGCCGTGGTCAGAGGCCGAGACCAAGCTGGCCGCACTGATCGCCGAGTTCGGGCCGCCGTCGCGAACCGGCAGGACCCAGAGCGCTGCCTACCCGTTCACGCGGCTGCGCACCGATGGGATCTGGGTGCTTGACCGTGATGTGCAGATGGACCTCGTTGGGCCCCTCGCCAGAAGTCATGTCACTGGCCAGTTCGAGGCATCGGTGGAGTCGGCACTGCTGGCCCAGCCGGCCCTGATCCGGGCAGCGGCCCGGGACCTGGTGATGAGCAACTTCCCTGCCACCGTGGCGCCGGATGTGCTGGAGGCGGTCGGACTGGACCCCCATGAGGTGCTCGGCGCCAGCGACCTTCTCCCATGGGCCGGTGGCGTGCCGGGAAAGCGCAGGCGCGACACCGGATGGCGGTTTGCCGTGCTGGAAGCCTGGGACAGGCAGTGCGCGTTCTGCGGGTATGACGGGCAGTCCGCGGGGGCGAGCGTGGGGATCGAGGCCGCGCATGTGCGGTGGTTCGCCTTCGATGGGCCAGACGCCCTGGACAACGGCCTGGCCCTGTGCGCCTTGCATCACAAACTGTTCGACCTGGGAGTGCTGGGACTCGACACGGGGCTAAGGGTCATGGTCTCAGCTAGGTTCTCCGCCCGGACCCCGGCCGGCCGCGCTGTTTACGGCTTGCACGGGTGTGAACTCTCCCCCCGGCCCGGCACTGCCCTGCCCGCGGCCGTCCACGTGACGTGGCACGCCCACCAGGTGTTCAAGGGCGAACCACTGGCAGCCTGAATCCCGGCAGCCCGCCACCCTCAACATCGACCGCTATTGCCGCTGACGGCACAGCATGCGGGGCGGGTGGGCCATGATGATGTGTCATGAGGGTCCGGTTCGCCGGCAGTGGTGATGCCTTCGGCAGCGGTGGCGGTGACCCACCTGCATGGTGACCACTTCGGCGGGCTGCCCTTCCTGATCCTGGACGGCCAGTTCTCCCACCGGTCCGCGCCGCTGCTGGTGGCCGGGCCGCCGGGCATCGGGGCCCGGCTGGCCGAGGCGATGGAGACGCTGTTCCCGGGCTCCACCCATGCCCGCCGCCAGTTCCCGGTACAGGTCACCGAACTGGCTCCCGGCGGGACACCCGCCGAACTGGGCGCGGCCCTGGTGCGCGGGTGGCAGGCCGGGCACGCCTGCGGCGCCCCGCCGCTAGCGCTGCGGGCCGACCTTGGCGGCGTGCGCTTCGGCGGGCCTGTCGCCGGTTATCCCCCAGACCAGCATCTCGAATGGGTCAGGGTCAGGCTGGCGCATGTCAGCTCGCTGCCAAAGATCCAGGGTAACTGGATAGGTACCTGAGGATGCCTTTCCTGCTTGGGCGCCGCATAAGCCCGTGATCACGGCTACCGTCGCGATCTGGCGCCGTGCCAGGATCGCCGCCGGTTACCGTAGCTGTATGCCGCCCCGCCTGTCCGGCCGCCAGCTCGGCCTGTTCGACAACCCGGTCGGGGCCTTCAGCCTGGAGGAGCTCGCCGACGCCGTGCGCGAGCTGGAACGCCGGCGGCCCGGCCTGACGGTGGAGGAGATCTCCGGCGCCATGTTCGCCGAGCTGGCCATGAAGCGGACACGCCGCGCCAGCGACCTGGTCAGCGAGGCCATCAGGATCGCCCGGGCACGCGAGCCGCGGCCCGGGATCACCGGGTCGCAGTGGCAGGCCAGCACTTCCGAAGTCCGCCAGTGGGCGGCCAGCAGCGGATTCCAGATCGATCCCGATGGCGCTATCCCCGGGCCGGCCATCGCCGCGTACAACCAGACGCACCCGGGCCGGCCCTACTGAAGCCCGGCCCGGCGGCGGATACCGCTGGCCAGCGAGCTGTTCCCGGCGGCCCGCCAGGGACCGGTTCTCAGGTCGTCCCGGGCACCCACGGCGTTCCGGTGGCGGCTCGCGTGAGCGCGCCGAGCTTGCCGATGCCGTGCTTGGCGGCGGTGGACGGCAGAGCGGATGGCGCAGAAGGACCCGGCCCCGGCCATGGATCGCATGCGGCCGGAAACCTTGATCCGGAGCTTGCTCATCCTGATCTCCCGCTTGTTATCGAAAGGCGCCAGCGGGCCGGCGGTGAACCTCAGGTAGCCGTCCTCGCGGGCCAGGAGCCGTTCCGCGAGGGCGTGGTGCTTGCGCATCAGCGGCCCGGCCCGGGCGGCGGTCTGGTTCCTCCCGATCAGCAGCGCCGGGTGGTAGCGGTGCCGGACCTCGGACAT
>Ga0307372_10012524_pt1 | contig 11096 bp, 11 predicted proteins | sample OX1MG_FD_202533 | JGI IMG/M metagenome (GOLD analysis project Ga0307372, IMG submission 202533) | Soil microbial communities from Risofladan, Vaasa, Finland - OX-1 | ecosystem: Environmental > Terrestrial > Soil > Coastal area > Acid sulfate soil | place: Finland: Risofladan, Vaasa | collected...
TCGGTTCATGAAAATCTGGAATGTCCGGAAAAAGTAGGTAATTGTATCTTATTTTTACCGGTTCTGGCTTCTTCAGTCATAGGAACAGGAGATATTGACAAATTAAATTAACAGTTCTCAAGCCATTGTTCCAGCTTTATAGTATCCATCCCATACCGGAACAATTCATTATCCCCATCAAGGACGACCGGGATAAGCAGGCCATATTCCTGCGCGAGGCCTTCATTGGTGTCCACATCTATAATTTCAACAGTAAAGGTAGCTAAAGCCGCTGCCATCTGTGCTAGTGGTTCAATTACCTTATCGCACAGATGGCAACCTTTTCGACTTAAAATTCTCAGGTTTCGGCTCAATGACCTGGCACTTCCAAAGGTACATAAATGGAGGTATTTCCGCGCATGATCAATAAGGCTATATTCTTTCCTGGAGCCGCCTTGGCAACCAATTGATTGAACATTTCAACATTACTTATACTCGTATTGTTGATTGCAAGAATTACATCACCTGCTTCAATCCCTACATTGGCTGCAATACCTTTGACACGAACTACTACTGCCCCATGCTTAATATTTAATTTTTGCCGTTCATCTTTTGTCAGGATGCGCACTGCTAATCCGAGACGATCAACCTTAGCAGCTTTTTGAACGGCTGGAGACGGCGCATTGCCAGAACTGAGCGTTCCAACAGTTACTTCAACGTTCAACTGATGACCATGCCGCCATAAACCCACGCTGACTTTGGTGCCAGGTCTGGTATCGCCAACGAGCCGAGGCAAATCAGTTGCATCACGAATATTATGACCATTGTAGGAAAGAATGATATCACTTACCTTAATGCCTGCTTTGGCAGCCGGGCCATGAGGATCAACACTGGATACCAGTGCCCCACGAGGTTGTGCCAATCCAAAGGATTGAGCAAGTTCCGGTGTAACTTCCTGGATACCTACGCCTAGCTTGCCATGGCTTGCTTTTCCATATTGACGCAACTGCTGGCTAACATTAAGGGCTACATCAATCGGGATGGCAAAACTTAAACCCATGTACCCCCCTGTTTTGGAATATATCTGAGAATTGATACCCACTACTTCACCATCTAAATTAAATAATGGCCCTCCTGAATTACCCGGGTTTATAGGCACGTCAGTTTGAATAAACGGAACATAATTGTCATCTGGCAAAGAACGTCCGAGTGCACTGACTACGCCTGCAGTAACACTGTTATCAAAGCCGAACGGAGCGCCAATCGCAACCACCCACTGGCCAGGCTTCAATGTGGCAGGGTTACCGATTTTAACCGTAGGCAAATTTTTAGCATTAATCTTAACGAGAGCCACATCGGTACGCTTATCTTCACCGATAAGCTTACCCTTGAACTGCCGTCTGTCAGTCAGTTTAACAACGATCGAATCAGCCCCATCAACAACATGAGCATTGGTAAGAATGTAGCCATCTGGACTGATAATGAACCCTGAACCAAGTGAGCGTTCAGTAACATTGTGGGGCTGATTCATCTCTGGGGGTATCAGTTGTTTAAACAGCTGGGCAAAAGGATCTCCTTCCGGGAAGTTAAATTCAGGAATACCCTGTTCACGAATAGTCTGGGTTGTGCTGATATTGACGACAGCATTACCATATTTCTGCACAATCGAAGTAAAATCCGGCAAAGTATTCGCAAAAACCGTCACTGGTAAAACCAGGATCAAGAACGCCAAAATACGACCATATTGACTCATGGCATTTCTCATCGTTGTAAGGCCCTTCCTAAAGTATAAATTTTACAAAAACTGCTGATCATTCTCTACCCAGCTCAACTTAGTTCTAAGTTGAACTTATTATCCTTGAGGAGCAAGTTATTTAACTATCCTAAAACAGTCAATTAACTTGTTAAATTAATGAACTGCTTTAATCAACCTAGTGTAAATTTCCTTCAGGTGAGTTCAAAGTCACTGCCCTGGCAAATTTTTTCACCGTAACAGCAGGTACTTCCCCAAGCGCAGTAATGGTATAGCCATTTTCGATACGGGTATAAACATGAATTACACCTGCACATGACAAACCAATCCTGAAAACAGGATTTGCACCAGAAGGTTCTATGAAAAGAGAAACAGCAGTCAAGCCATCTGTATAAATCAGGTGTTCGACAGGTTGCGAACGACCCGGCATATCCCGCATCATCTGAGCTACTTTATGAAAACCGGCGGGAAGTGGTTCCAGCTTGAAATCCACGCTACCTTTCATGTTTTCATTAAGGGATGATTTTTTGATTTGCCAGGTACCACCCAGCCCTTCGAAAATGTCTGATTTCTTGATATTACCACCTATGGCAAGCTCAGTAAAAGTCAGGTTCTCAACTGGTTTATGTTTACTGTTCAATACGCTATCATGCAGCAGCAGGCCACTGCCAAGTCCTATGCACATATGTCTTGCATAACGTAAATTATCAATTGGGGTTAACTTCACTATCTGACATGGTAAACCACTATATCGTGACAGCGGGCCAAGTGCGATATTGTAATAATTGGACAGACGAGACATTTGTTCTGGAAAAATAGCTGGAAATGCATTATCTGATGGTAAAGGCTCCACCATCTCAATTCGTTGATCAAGATTATAATAACGGATATTTTGGCTGGTGCGGATAATAACCCGTGGAGTGCGGTCAAGGGATTCAAGACGTTCTAATTCCCCTGATTGCCCAATTCTGTGAAGAATGCGTGAAGTTTCAGTATAATGCCCGTGCTGATAGACAAATATGCCCTGATAATTAAGGTTATGCGCAGCAAGTGCACTCTTTTCCAACCAACCTAGCCCATCCTTAGGTTGGGTCACAGTGTTTGCACCAAAAGCAAATGCAGGTGCAAGAAACAAAAAAAGGACAGAACCAAAAACCAGCTTCATTGTGACGCACCCGCCTGAAAGGAAACAGAGCGTATATATGTCTCAGCACCCTGTATTTCCGAGGCAGGTGTAAATTCCTCATGAGCTAAAAGATAGGGACTAATATCAGCTTTCGGGTTGGCTGCTGCAGATGGCAAAGCTTCTGATGATAGCCTGGTTTGTCCAGGTGATGGAGAGCCTCCAAGAACTACCCAGGTTCCTGCGACAAAGATTGCAACCGAAGCGGCTGCGGAAAGATAAAGAAATGGCTGACGCAAACGCAATTTCCGCGGTGCAACGATAGTCGGTTCCAGCATTAACTGCTTTTCAATTTTCTTGCTTAAATTGCAGGGATAGGACAGGTGTTGACGAAGACTATCACCAATAAGGTGATATAGTTCCCATTTCCTGCCTAATTCTTCATCTATGCATAACTGACTGATAAGTTGCATTGCATCTCTTGATGAAATTTCACCGTCCACCAGCATGGAGATCTGCTCTTTCATTTCATAAACTCCGAATTGCCGCTTATATCCAGCATTTACGTCAAAATCATATTGCACTTACAAACAAAACATAAAAAAATCCATTTTAGGCTACCATCTCTTTTTGTCGTGAGTATTAAGAACCGGTTTCAATTCTTCAGCAATTACTTCACGTGCCCGGTAAATCCTTGAGCGAACCGTTCCAACAGGACAACCCATCATGTTAGCAATATCTTCATAAGTCATTCCTTCGATTTCACGAAGCGTAATAGCTGTCCGCAAATCTTCTGGTAACTTGTCCATCGCAGCATTGACAGTCTGAACTATCTGTTTACTCATCAACTCTGTCTCAGGTGTCGAATAGCTTCTAAGCAATTCCCCACCTTCAAATCCTTCGGCTTCTTCAGCATCAAACTCTGTCACGGTCGGTGGGCGGCGATTTCGAGCGACGAGGTAGTTTTTAGCTGTATTAATGCCAATCCGATAAAGCCATGTGTAGAAAGCACTTTCATTACGAAATGCTGGTAGAGCCCTATATGCCCGAATAAAAGTTTCTTGCGTGACATCCTCTATATCCGAGGAATCCGGTACAAAACGAGATAGGAGCCTACCTAGCTTGTGCTGATATTTTTCGACAAGTAGGCCAAAAGCTCTTTTATCTCCTCGCTGGACGCGTTCGACCAGTTTCTGATCGACTTCACGCTGCCCCATTGACCCATCCTCTCCTGATCGAATTAATGTCCAGTATACCCTATATCGATTAGGGGCAATGCAGGGTCAATTAGCCTTTCGACAGCCAATGCGTGAAATAGTTCATTCCGGAGCAAATATCGCTTGATGTTCTGATCGCGGCATCTGCCATGTTCATGCTGGATTGATTATCACAATCCTTATTACAAAAATGCGTATTTATTTTATTGGTTTTTTTATTTCAAGCTATAAAATAAATTCTCTAGTTTTTTTCTAGAAGAATAATACGGTTTGTGAGAGTACCATCTTGATTGTTGCCTATGCCCCAGATATTGGCAGTCTTGGTAAAATGTTGAACATTGATTAATAGTGCGCGCGGTATAAATCCAGCTTTGTGTGCGCTGGGCAAAAGGTTGTCTTCCAAACGAACACTTCCACACCGCACTTCACCAACTTCAAAAGCAACAAAACCACCAAAGCATGTGATTCGAAATAATTCGTGAAAAACTTCTGCCATTATCGATGACCAGTTGTCAAGTGAACTGGACAGAGTCATTCTGGATAAAATTGCTTCTTCATCCAATTCATTAAACCAAAGACGTAACCAGTTATCATTTCCATAATGAACTATATCCAGAAATGGTGGGGAAGTAATGGTCAGTTTGATCGATTCATTAGCAATTTCAGGAGTGTTTCGAGCATCATTAGAAAGAATAATAGCATCTTTGTTTCTGATATTAAGAACCTGCCTGATATTATTGTCTACATCACGCAAAAGCTGTCGTGATTTTTTCAATATCAATTCGGCAACTGGGCGATATGTGGGCATCTGGTTGCGGGCAAGATTGATTTTGCGCTGCCTTTCAGGAAGAACAGCTTGATTAGGCGGTAGCGTATACACTGAGAAAAACCCGGGAGAATGACCAGACAAGCGGTTGGTTGCTACCATGCGTATCCAGGTATCCAGACTGTCTTCAACTCCTGCAAGACGCCTTTCTGAAAGATAGGCACGCAAATTAAGCAATTCAAGCAATGTCTGTTCATGATAAAACATTGAAAGATCAAAATCAGGTTTCAATTCATCAGTCCAGGTCAAACCATCAAGCCTTTTTTTTATTTCATCAAATGAAGGCGGATTTAGTCGAGGCGAATAAAGAATCGGGGATAACGGATTAATGTCGTTGGCAGCAATGCGTCGATTTTTTAATGCTGCTTCAATAGGAGTTGTACCACGACCTGAAAAGGGGTCATAAACCCTGTCTCCAGCTTCACTTAATGCATCGATAAAAAATGCCGGCAACTGGGGTTTGAAGCAGGCTCGATATGAAATTTCCTGCAGGCTGGAGGCCTGTCGTTGTTTTGGCGTCCAAAATGAGTGCGAGAATACGGGTAAGCTTCGCCCATTTTCAGTTACTTCTGATTTGAGGGCTCCTTCTCTTTCCATACGAAAAAATAATTTATCGACCGTTAACATACGTGAACCGCGATGTGTTGTTGCAGACATTTATCGAATCCCGGAGTGAACATATTTATTATTTTAAGGTAACGAACCTGTTTTCGAGTTTTTTCTAGCATTCCTGCATATAGATAGAAATATTGCAAGTTTTGGCTTCATCATGACAGGTTGCACGCAGTTAGACAGATCCATGTTCAATCCTGTTCTTTCCTTCAGTCTCTCATGCATGAACTCATGACTGCCTCCTATATAATTTGATAATGGTGTTCATTAAGCCGGTAGCATAAACTTAAAACCCGCGGGAGCGCAGGCGCATACATGCAATATATATCCTGATAGCCGGTTCCTCGAGGAAGCAGATCAACCAGGTGTTCCCCAGGAAAAGCAATATTTCACAGATCTGCTCCTGACAACAGACAAGATAATCGATTCGGCCCAACTAGGTGCAATATTTCTATTATTGGCATCCACCCAATACCTTCATCATGCGTTCAATAAAAACATGGTCGCCTGAATATTGGAAAGTGTAAAACTCAGAGGTAAGTTAGCTGATAAAATTGAGTACCCCTGGATGCAAAGAGGTTTTAAATCCCGATACCTTGCAATAAAGTATTTTTAACATAATCATATCAGATGAAATTGTAAAAAAAGGAGAGTTCGTTTCCATTTTAATTTAAACAGGGATAAAACAGCCATCAATCATGGGATAAGTATACCTATTACTTTATGCTTATAGCTAGTTAGCCGGATGCAGGCATACTCGAAGACATGTTAAACTACAACGTTATTTTTATCAGGATGAAACAGTGCTTCGTTTTGATGTTGTCATAATTGGTAGCGGGCTTGCAGGTCTGACAAGTGCCCTTAATCTTGCCGATCATAAAAAAGTCGCGCTGATAACCAAAAGACTGCTACTGGATGGGTCAAGTAATTGGGCCCAGGGTGGCATCGCAGCTGCAGTTGGAGAAAACGACAGCATTGAATCACATATAAATGATACGCTCATTGCAGGTGCCGGACTGAGTGACCCTCAAATTTCCCTTCTTGTAGCAGCATCTGCACCAAAAGCCATAAACTGGCTAATAAATAATGGTGTTGAGTTTGATAGGGAAACTGATGTTTCCAAGCATCTACATCTCACGAGGGAAGGAGGGCATAGCCAAAGGAGAATTGTTCATTCAGCTGATGCGACGGGGGGAGCGGTACAGCATGCATTGGCTAAAAAGGTTATTGCTCACCCTAATATCAGTATTTTTGAGCATCATATCGCTATTGATCTTATTACAGGAAACAAGCTTGGCCTGCCAGAAAATCGTTGCTTTGGGGCTTATATTTTTAACAGCAGATCAGGTAAGGTCATCACTTTTCAATCGGATTACACCATCCTTGCTACAGGAGGTGCTGGAAAAGTTTATCTTTACACAACCAATCCTGACGTATCAACTGGTGATGGAATTGCCATGGGTTGGCGAGCTGGCTGTGATGTTGCAAACATGGAATTTATCCAGTTTCATCCAACTTGCCTTTATCATCCTCATGCCAAATCCTTTTTGATTTCAGAATCAGTGCGTGGAGAAGGAGGTATTCTCAGGCTGCCAGATGGTGAGCGCTTCATGCCTTGGCATGATGAGCGCGGAGAGCTTGCGCCTCGTGATATTGTTGCTAGGGCTATTGACTTTGAAATGAAGAAGCGAGGACTTGATTGTGTCTATCTAGACATTACACATAAAGGTGAGGAATTTATTAAAACTCACTTTCCAACTATTTATGCACGCTGCCTTACCTTTGGCATCGATATTACTAATGTTCCAATCCCAGTAGTACCTGCTGCTCATTATCTATGCGGAGGACTTTTAACCGATGAAAAGGCCTGCACCAGCATTCCAAACCTCTATGCCGTAGGTGAAGTCGCCTGCACAGGCTTGCATGGTGCGAACCGCCTAGCTTCAAATTCCTTGCTTGAATGCATAGTTTTTGCTTTCTCGGCAGCACAAGATATTCTTGTATCATCTAAACCGGCCCGACCTGTTCTTCCTCCATGGGATGAAAGCCGCGTAACTGATGCAGACGAGGAAATTGTAATTGCCCATAATTGGGAAGAACTTCGACGTTTCATGTGGGATTACGTCGGAATTGTTCGCACTACAAAACGTCTTACCCGGGCAATGCACCGGATTGAGCTTTTACGTGAAGAAATTGATGAATTCTACAGCAACTATAGAGTTAGTCATGATTTACTGGAATTACGTAATTTGGTAGTCACAGCAGATTTGATTGTTCGCTCAGCACTTGCAAGAAAGGAAAGCCGAGGACTGCATTATAGTCGGGATTACCCACATCAACTTGAAATAGCCCTTCCTACCATTCTTCATTCCCTACCTGAAACATCCAAAAGCATAAGTTTTGTTTGAAGGAAAATTCATGCCCCTAAAGCAGGAACATCAGTCTCAATCTCTTAATCAGCATAATTCAAGCGTTAGCATGATAACTGTTCTTGATCACCTGGGAGTATTGGTTTTTTCTGATCAAGATGCACAGAAGTTTCTGCATAGTCAATTAACCTGCGATGTGGCGGGATTATCAAAGGATCACGCCACACCGGGCGGATATCTAACTGCAAAAGGTCGACTTTTGTGTACATTCATGCTTTGGCGTATGGGTGATGAATTCATGATGCAATTGCCCAAGTCTCTTCTTGAACCAGTTATGGCTCATTTTAAAAAGTTCGTCTTGCGGGACAAAGTTGGCATTCGAAATGCCTCTGACGAAATTTCGTGCTACGGACTTATAAAAGCTGAGCCACTTCTAGCCAAAGACTTCTGTTTTCCTAGTGTAAATCATACCTTGTGTAGCTTCAAAAATATAAGCATATTACGGCTTACCCATGAAAGGGCTGAAATCATTGGAAATCAGGTCACAACCAAGGATATCCAACCAGTTATGGATAACATGGTTAAAGTTGGATCGAATATCTGGAGAAAAATGGATATTGAAAGAGGTTGGCCTGTTATTCTTCCAGAAACCCAGGGTTTATTTGTTCCGCAAATGGTCAATCTGGAAAAATCAGGAGGTATAAGTTTCAAAAAAGGGTGCTACCCCGGGCAGGAAATTGTTGCGCGAATGCAATACAGGGGGACGCCAGGTAGAATCATGTATCGTATAAGCGCTGTGGAAGGCATTGCAAAACCTGGAGATCCAGTCATGAAACATGACTCCCAGATTGGACATGTCGTCAATGCAGAGCCTGAAGCATTAGGTTACACTGCACTTGCCGTATTACCAGTAGATACTAGAATTAGCGGCTTGAAAATTAATGATAAGTATATCAACACCCTGAAAATAATAGATGAATTTACATTACAAGACTGATTGATTCTTGTGTCTCTGTTTACCAAATCAATCTTTAGCCTGTTTAAAGGCTAACATACAAAAAAATTATTGGAGGATCTATGGCAAATAAAGAGGATATCTACCACTATTTTATCTATTATTCTCTTGGTGCGCGTGATGAAGACGAAGTTTTTAACCTTACCTTGAGTCTGATGCAAAATATCCTGCACAGAACGGGGGTTAGTGGCCGATTGCTCAAAAAGAATGATTTAGCAAATACCTGGCTTGAAATATACGAAGGAATTTCAGATCCTGAAACATTTGAAATTGAAATGGAAACCGTCTCTAAAGACTGGCGCAATGCCTATGACACCATGGGTCTTGAAAGGGTAACAGAAAAATTTACTGAGTTTGCTTGTTTATTTTCAAAGAATTAGCTGCTATTTCAGCAACATTTGCAGGCGGTGCGCTTATCGGATCACCAATTATCTGTACAAATTTTTCATTCCTTTTAATCATCCCTAACTCATAACGCGCACGTTCTTCAATTGCCGAATAACCTGTTTTAAGATCAACGACTTCAGCCGCAAGAGCTTCATTTCGCCGATCAAGCGCTGCATTTAAAGTTTTCTGTTCTGCTATCTGCCGCTTTAAGTTGTAGACATGTATCCAACCCCCTTTGCCAAGCCACAATGGGTATTGTATGGCAGCAAGCAAAACTAGCAATGTCAGAGTCAACCAGCGCAAAGGGGCCCACTCCCTATGATACTTAATAAATATTAAATCTGATGAAAAGCATCTCGTCCGGCGTATCGCCCGGTACTGCCCAATTGTTCTTCAATCCGTAATAGCTGGTTATATTTTGCAAGCCTATCTGTTCGGGAAAGCGATCCTGTCTTGATTTGCTTGCAGTTAAGCGCAACAGAAATATCAGCAATTATCGTGTCCTCAGTTTCGCCAGATCGATGAGAAATAATTGAGGTATATCCCGCACTTTTTGCTATATCAACCGCCGCAAAAGTTTCTGAGAGTGTGCCAATTTGGTTGATTTTAATTAAAACCGAATTGGCAATTCCAGCATCAATACCCTCTCGAATAATACGTGGATTAGTAACAAAGATATCGTCTGCCACAAGCTGCACACGTTTTCCAAGCTTTTCTGTCAATAGCTTCCAACCGGCCCAATCATGTTCAGACATGCCATCTTCAATCGACAAAATTGGATATTTATCCACCCAATTACATAGATATTCAGCAAAAGCTGCTGGTTCCAGATACGAATTATCTGCTTCAAGATGATATCGACCCTCCCGAAAAAATTCTGAACTTGCACAGTCAAGACCGATTGCCACATCCATCCCGGGAACAAAACCAGCCGCTTCAATCGCTTCAACAACAAGTTTAATGGCTGATTCATTGTCAGTCAGGTTTGGGGCAAATCCGCCTTCATCTCCAACTGTGGTGGAAAACCCGTTGCTTTCGAGCAATTTTTTCAAAGCATGAAAAATTTCTGCACCCCAGCGAACCGCATCAGCAAAACTTTCTGCCCCTACTGGAATAATCATGAATTCCTGTATATCGACACGATTGTTGGCATGAGCTCCTCCATTGATGATGTTCATCATGGGAACTGGCAAAGATAAGGGCCCTATCCCTCCAAGGTATCGATAAAGAGGTAGTCTGGCTTCTACCGCGGCAGCTTTTGCTGAAGCCAATGAAACGGCGAGAATTGAGTTTGCTCCCAGTCTTGATTTATTTTCAGTTCCATCAAGCTCGATCAGGGCCTGATCAATTTCGGCCTGATTTTCAACATCCAGACCAATAACTGTCTCGGCAATTTCAGTATTCACATACTCGACCGCCTTCAGAACACCTTTTCCGTTGTACCTGGTTTTGTCAAAATCACGTAGTTCCACGGCCTCGCGTGTGCCGGTAGAGGCTCCAGAAGGTACAGATGCACGACCCTTTACCCCGGTTTCGAGCATTACATCAGCCTCAATGGTTGGATTGCCACGGGAATCGAGAATTTCACGGGCTACGACATCCACAATAGCAGTCATTAAATCTTTCCCTGTAAAATTGGCCTGGTTAATGGGCCTGATTTAAAATTATAACGTATTTTCCAGAAATCCCGCACGCTTAACCAGCGAATCAACTTCTTTAAGAGTTTTTAACAAAGCAGCCATTTTTTGAAGTGGCCAGGCATTTGGACCGTCCGATAATGCTTTTTCCGGATTGGGATGGGTTTCCATAAAAATA
>Ga0307372_10012525_pt1 | contig 11095 bp, 7 predicted proteins | sample OX1MG_FD_202533 | JGI IMG/M metagenome (GOLD analysis project Ga0307372, IMG submission 202533) | Soil microbial communities from Risofladan, Vaasa, Finland - OX-1 | ecosystem: Environmental > Terrestrial > Soil > Coastal area > Acid sulfate soil | place: Finland: Risofladan, Vaasa | collected...
CCTTCGAATTGTTCGCGCTCGCGGGCCTCGCAACGTCGAACGGCGAGGCGCGGCGGCTGATCAAGGGCGGCGGCGCGCGGATCAACGATCGGGTCGTCACGGCCGAAATGCAGCCGGTTTCGCTCGCCGACCTCGACGCGCAGGGCCTTATCAAGCTGAGCGCCGGCCGCAAGCGGCACACGCTGGTGCGGCCGGCCTAAGGCCCGTCTCACGGCGCCCCTTTTCCCGCCAGCGGGGGTGGCGGCAGGCCGGTGATCGGCGAAAACAGCTGGCGCAGCACTCCCGGCGCCAGCGCCGACAACGGATTGACCGTGACCCGCGGATTGCCGCTCGGTCCGCTGAGGCGATAGTTGGCGGCGAACAAACCCTGCGAGCCGCCGCCGAGCAGCTTGCCGATAACCGGGACATTGCCGAGGATCGAATTCAGCAGATAGGCCGGCGCGACGGTGCCCTGCAATTCGAGCCGGTCGCGGTCGAGATCGACCCAGCCGTTCGCGGTCACCCCGAGCGCCTCGCCGAACGCCAACAGGCGCACCAGCGTCAGGCGATCGCCGTTGTAGATAAAATCGCCGCGCAGCGTGCTGAAGGGCAGTGCCGAACCCGACAACATGCTGGCAATCCCGGTCAGCGACGGCAGGGCCAGCAGCCGGGCCATCAGCGGCGTGCGCACCAGCCGGTAGTTGTCGCCCTCCAGATGAGCATGCAAGGTGCGCCTGCCGGCCACCTCGGACAGCAGCCCCTCGATCGTCAGGTCGCCGCCGACCACCCCGTCGGCGACGCCGAGCAATTGCAGGGCGGCGCCGAGATCGTCCGATTTGAAGACCAGCCGGTGGCCGCCATCCGCGCCGAAGACCAGCGACAGCTGGTGGCCGTTGGCGTAATGCCCGGCGATCTGGCCGGACTGCCAGATGCCGTCGGTGCGCAGCAACCGGGCGCTCACCTGGTGCAGCTGGCGTTGCGACCCGAGGATCAGCTGGTCGATCCGGGCGTTGATCAGCAACGGCGCCGACTGCGCCGTCGGCGGGCTCGTCGTATCCTCCTTGATCAGATGCTGCGCATCGGCCCGCGCGGCATGGATATCGGCCCGCCAGCCGCCGGCCGGCCGGGGGGCGACCGTGCCGCTGAGCTCGCTGTCGCCGATCGCGAGATGCTTGATCTGAATCTGGGCGAGCGTGTGGTCGGCGGCCAGCCGCGCCGCAAAGCTGCCGGCGAGACCGTCCGCTGCGACCTCGATCTGCGGGATCTGGGTGATGCTGTCATTGTCGAGTGCGACGACGAGCTTGGCGGTTGCCGGCTGGCCGGGCGGCTTCTTCCAGCCGGCTTCGGGGATCGCCAGGGCGGCGTCCCGCAAATTGAGCAGGGCCGTCGCCGCGCCGCGGCCGCCCGGGTAGGCCGCATAGCTCACATCGACCCCGACCGGGCCGCTGACGCGATTGCCGGCGACATCAAGGCCGAGCTGTTTCTGCGCCGCGTCATCGAGCGTCAGGTCGACCCGGTACGTCGTGCGCGGCGCGCCGCTCTTCGGATGGAACAGCACGTGCGCGTCGAGCTTGCCCGGAATGCCGCCAAAGCGGGCGGTGCCGCGCAGATGCGCACCGCTATGCGAGAGGTCGAGCGCGAGATCGCCGTCGTTCAGCGCATGACCGAACGCCACCTTGCCGAGGCTCGCGCCGGTGATCGTCGCCTTGGCGGCGTACTCGATCGCGTCGGCCTTCAGATCGGCGAGCAGCGGCAGCTTGAAATGCAGCTGCGTCACCGCCCGACCGCTGATCCGGCCGGGATCGAGCCCGATCGCGTGGACGAAGCGCAGCGGCTTTGAATCGATGACTTCGAGCACGTCCCGCAGCGGCCCGTCGAGCCCCAGATCGACGGTCAGCCACTCGGTCTTGGCGCCGAGATCGGTCAGCCGCAGCGTGCCGCCGGTAACCGTCAGCCCCTTGAGCGCACCGCCGCTCGGCGTGAAATCGAGATGATCGCCGGCGAAGCGCGCCTTGCCCGCGACCGCGTGGACCGGCGGCAGGCCCTCGAAATAATTGATTGTCAGGTCGTGGTAGCGCAGGCCGCCGCTGGCGTTCAACACGGTAGCGGCATGCGCCGCCGGATCAAGATCGAGATCGAGCTGCACTTGGGCTTTGTCGAGGATGCCTTGCGTGATGTTGGCGAGCACCCAGCGCCTGCCGCCGCGGCTGAAAATTGTCGGCCACAGTTCGCCGAGCCGGGCGACCGGCACATGCGTCAACACGGCGTTGAGCGTGCCCCTGACATGCCCGGGCGGCGGCGGCGCCGCGACGGCGGCGGCGGCAATGAATTCCGGTGTGATCCCACCCAAGACGCCCTGCAACGCGAGCCGTGTGTCGCCGCCGAGATCGAGCGCCAGGCTGTCGAGGCGGATCTCGGAGGTTTCCGGGGCATAGACGGCGTGCAGTTCGCCACCGGCGATGGCGAGGCTGCCGGTAGGCAGCCATTCGCTGTGCAGCCGGCCCGGACCGAGCGTCAGATCGAGGCGCGAACCTTCGGCGCGGTGTTGCGCAAAGTTGATGCGGGTGCGCAAGGTGCCGGAGACCGCGGCGTCGACATGCTGCAACGCGGCCAGTTCGGGAATCAGCGGCGGGATCGCAGCGGGCTGCACGCCGTCGATCGACAGGGCGAGATCGAGCACCTGCCGGTCGGCGAAGTAGCGATAGGAGGCCTGCAGTGCCGGCAGGCTGTTGCCGATCGGCACGGCCAGCGAGAAATCGCCGCGCACCCCCTTCGCGCTGCGTCTGACCGCGAAATCGACCCGGTCGGCCCGCCAAGTATGGCCGCTGCGCCGATCGTCGACCATCACCGTCGCGCCGCTGATGTCGAGCCGCCGCAACAGCCCGAGCGGCGCATCGCGCTGCCGCGGCCCGGCCAGCTGCTCCAGCATCTGCGGACCGAGATCGGGGGCCGCCTCGTCGGCCGCGCCGATCCGCGCGCTGATCGTGCCGCCGGCATCGCGCACCAGGTGCAGCAGCGGCCGTTCGACGATGACCTGCGTCGGCGCCAGCCGGCCGCGCAGCAGCGCGCCGAGCGCAAAACTCGTCGTCATTTCGGGAAAGCTCGCCAGCGGCTCGCCGCCGGGCAGCGAAACGCGGACATTCTCGGTTCGCAAATCGAGCTGGTGGGTATTGCGGTCGATGCCGATGCGCACGCCGGAAACCGCCACCTTGAGCCCGATCCCCGAGCGGTCGAACGCCGTCTCGACATAGGGGGTGGCCCAATTCAGCCCGATCGGACCCTGCATCAGGCGCCAGATGCCGAACAGCGCGACCAGGATCAAAACCGCGGCGAGCGCCCCGAACCAGCGCAGCAGATGATGGGCGCCGCGCCCGACATGGCGCGCCGCGCGATGGTGCAGCGGCCGCCGGCGGTGCGGCGGCGGTGTTGGCGGCAGCGGTGTTGGCAGCGGCGGTGTTGGCAGCGGCGGTCCCGCGCTCGCGGCCGGTTCGCGCGGGGCTTGACCGGCCGCGCCGTCCGGGCGAGTTTCGCGGCCTTCGCGCGGGCCATCGGATGAAGCTTCTATCGCCGCTCTCCCAACCTGCTGACGGGCAAACTCCTGACGGGCAAACTCCTGACGGGCAAACTCCTGACCGGCTGCCGCTTCCCGCCGACCCGCGTCTTCTCGGCCTCGGCTTCTCCGCCTGGGAGAGCACGCTCGCCGAGGCAAGCGACCAGACGCGGGTTGCGCGCGCCCGCGCCTGGAGTGCCAGTCCGTCCGGTCGGTGCCTGCTGGAAGCGATTTTTGGCAACAGCCCGTTTCTGAGCGGCGCGGCGGTCGTCGAATGGGATTTCCTGACCGGGCTGGTCGAACAAGGCGCCGAACCGGTGTTCGAGGAACTTGCCGCGGCGACCGAAAGACACCACGAAGGCGGCGAAAATCGGGCGGCGTTGATGCGGCGGCTGCGCCTCGCCAAGCGGCGCGTCGCCCTGCTGGCCGCGACCGCCGAGCTGGCCGGCCGCTGGAGCGTCGAGCGCCAGATGGCGGCGCTCAGCCGCTTCGCCGAGGCGGCGATCGGGGCGGCGGTGCGTCACCTGCTGCACGAGGCGGCGCAGAGCGGCGCGCTGATTCCGGTTGACCCGGCGGATCCGCAGCAGGGCAGCGGCCTCATCGTCCTCGGCATGGGCAAGCTGGGCGGCGGGGAACTCAATTATTCGAGCGATGTCGACTTGATCCTCCTTTACGATGCGGCGAGCCCCGCCGGCGTCGCACCCGACGGCCGACAACCCCTGTTCAGCCGCCTCGCCCGCGATCTCGTGCGGATTCTCGACGAGCGCACGGGCGATGGCTATGTCTTTCGCACCGATTTGCGCCTGCGGCCCGACCCGCGGTCGACCCCGCCCGCCATGTCGGTCGCCGCCGCGCTGTCGTATTATGAGACGGTCGGGCAGAATTGGGAGCGCGCGGCGCTGATCAAGGCCCGCCCGGTCGCCGGCGACCGCCTCGCGGCGCAGCATTTTCTGGCGGAGCTGCAGCCCTTTATCTGGCGCAAGCATCTCGACTTCGCGGCGATCGCGGACATCCATTCGATCAAGCGCCAGATCGAGGCGCACAAGGGCGGCGCGCGAATCGCGATCGAGGGTCACGACATCAAGACCGGCCGCGGCGGCATCCGCGAGATCGAGTTTTTTGCTCAGACGCAACAGCTGATCTGGGGCGGCCGGCTGCGCCAGCTGCGGGTGGCGCCGACCGGCATGGCGCTGCGCCGGCTGGCGGCGAGCGGCCGCATCGATCGCGCCACCGCCGACACGCTGATCGACGATTACCGGTTTCTGCGCCGCGTCGAGCACCGGCTGCAGATGAAGGACGACGCGCAGACCCATCGCCTGCCGGCCGATCGCGACGGGGTCGTCGGGCTGGCGGCCTTTCTCGGCTACCACGATGCCGATGCGTTCGTCGCCGAATTGCGGGCTCACCTCAGCTCGGTCGAGCGGCATTATATCGAGCTGTTCGAGGAGGCGCCGAGCCTCGCGGGCCCCGGCAACCTGGTCTTCACCGGCGCCGAGGACGATCCCGACACGCTCGCAACGCTGGGCCGGCTCGGCTTTGCCGACCCGGCCGGCGTCGCGGCGATGGTGCGCGACTGGCACCACGGCCGGATGCGCGCGACGCGCAGCCAGCGGGCGCGCGAGATCCTCACCGAATTCGTCCCCGAATTGCTGCGCGTCTTCGGCATGACGGCGCATCCCGACACCGCGCTGCGGCGGTTCGACCAGTTCCTGTCGCAACTGCCCGCCGGAGAGCCGCTGTTTTCGCTGTTCCACGCCAATCCCGGCCTGTTCTCGCTGGTCGCCGACATCATGGCCGAGGCGCCGCTGCTGGCCGACCGGCTGGCAGCGCGCCCGGCGCTGCTCGATGCCGTGCTGACCGCCGGCTTCGCGGCGCCGCTGCCGGATCGCGCCGGGCTCGCCGCCGATCTGGCCGGGCTGGTTGCCGGAGCGCGCGATTTCGAGGACACGCTCGACCTCATTCGCCGCTGGGCCGGCGAGCGGCGCTTTCAGGTCGGGGTGCAGCTGTTGCGCTGCGGCAGCGACGGCGCCGCGGCTGGCGCCGCGCTCGCCGACATCGCCGAGACCGCGCTCGCCGCGCTGCTGCCGGCGGTCGCCGCCGATTTCGCCCGGCTGCACGGCGCGGTGCCGGGCGGCGGCTTTGCGATCATCGCGATGGGGCGGCTCGGCAGCCGCGAGATGAGCCTCGCCTCCGACCTCGACCTGATCCTGATCTACGATGCACCCGTTCCAGAGCCAGCCGGCGACAGCGCCGGCTCGACCGGGCAGCGGCCGCTCGCGGTCCCGGCCTATTACGCGCGGCTGAGCCAGCGCCTCATTCTGGCGATCACCGCGCCGACCGCGGAAGGCCGGCTCTACGAGGTTGACATGCGGCTGCGGCCGTCCGGCGCATCCGGGCCGATCGCCTCGAGCCTCGCCGCCTTCGCCCAATACCAGCGCGAGGCGGCGTGGACCTGGGAGCACATGGCGCTGACCCGGGCGCGGCCGCTCGCCGGCGACCCGGCGTTGTGCGAACGCGTCGCCGCCGCGATCACCAGCGCGCTGGTCATGCCGCGCGACCGGCGGCGGCTCGTCGCCGATGTCGCCGCCATGCGCGCCCGCATCGCAGACGCCAACCCGCGCCCCCTGGCGTGGGATCTGCGCCACCGGCGCGGCGGCCTCATCGACCTCGAATTCGTCGTGCAATACCTGATGCTGCGCGAGGCGGCGCGGACACCCGGCGTGCTGCGGCGCGATTCGGCCGCGGCGCTCGCAGCGCTTGGCGCAGCCGGCGTCCTGCCGCCGCAGGGGGTGCGCGAACTGGGCGAGGCCCTGGCATTGCTGCACCATTTGCGGGCCTTGCTGGCGCTCTTGTTCGAGGGTGTGCCGGACGCTGCGCTGCTCGCCGGTCCCCAGGGCGCGACATTGGCGCGCTGCGCCGGCGCGATTGACTTCGCCCGGCTCGAAGCGGATATGACTGCCGCCTGCGCCCGCGTGCGCGCCTGGTACGATCGGCTGATCGGCCGTCCGGCCCGGTTGGCGGTACGATCGGCGGCGCGGCGCGCGGCACCATCCCACGAAACGGCAACAGGGGAGAGGGCGCGATGAGCGTCAATGTCGGCGACAAGGCCCCCGATTTCACGATGCCGACCGACGGCAACGGCACGGTCGCGCTGGCGCAGCTGCGCGGCCAGCCGGTGGTGCTGTATTTCTACCCGAAGGACGACACGTCGGGTTGCACCGCCGAAGCCTGCGGCTTTCGCGATTCGTTTCCCGATTACGGCCGCACCGGCGCGGTGGTGATCGGCGTGTCGCGCGACTCGGTCGCCTCGCACGACAAGTTCAAGAAAAAGCACGCCTTGCCGTTTATCCTGGGCTCCGACCAGGGCGGCGAAGTGACCGAGGCCTATGGCGTCTGGGTCGAGAAAAGCATGTATGGCCGCAAATACATGGGTATCGAGCGCGCCACCTTCCTGATCGACAAGGACGGCGTGGTGCGCGGCGTCTGGCACAAGGTCAAGGTCGGCGGGCATGTCGGCGACGTCCTGAAAGCGGTGCAGGCGCTCTGAGCGAACAAGCTGGCGGGCTGCCGCCCGCCCTGGCCGAGGGGACCCTGGCCGAGGGGACCCTGGCCGAGGGCGCGGTCGCGATCCTCAATGCCGCCGATCCGGCCGGCAAGGTCGCGTTGAGCCGGGCGCTGGCGGCGCGCTGGCGGCAGGGCGAGATGGCGGTCGGCCGCGCAGCTCCGCCAGCCCGCCCGGCCCGCCCGGCGCGGCCGCTGCTGCGCCGACCGCGCGACATGCCGAAGCGGCGCAATTTCGGCGCGCTCGCCGGCCGCATCGCGCTCCTCCATGCGCTCGCCCATATCGAATTGAACGCGATCGACCTCGCCTGGGATTTGCTCGCGCGCTTTGGCGACTCCGGCGGCGACTCCCCTCTGCCGCGCGCGTTTTTCGATGATTGGCTCAGCGTCGCGGCCGAGGAAGCCGAGCACTTCGCGCTGCTCGCGGCCCGTCTTGCGGAACTCGGCAGCTTCTACGGTGCGTTGCCGGCGCATGACGGGCTGTGGGAAGCCGCCGCGGCGACCGCGCACGATCTGATCGCCCGCCTCGCCGTCGTGCCATTGGTGCTGGAGGCGCGCGGGCTCGACGTGACGCCGGCGATGAGGCTGCGTCTTGAGCGCGCCGGCGACCCGGCCAGCGCCGTTATCCTCGAAATCATCTACCGCGACGAGATCGGCCATGTCGCGACCGGGGCGCGCTGGTTCGAACGGCTGTGCCGCGGGCGCGGCCTCGATCCCGCTGCGGCGTTTCACGATTGCGTGCGGCGCTATTTCGCCGGCGCGGTGAAGCCGCCCTTCAACCACGCAGCGCGCGACCGCGCCGGTCTGCCCGCCGCCTTTTACGAACCGCTGGCATGCTCGGTCGCCGCGCCTTCGTAGCCGGCGCGGCACTGTTCGGGGCGAGCCTGCGAGCGCGGCCCGCCGTAGCGCGCAATGCCGGGGCGCGTGATGCCGGGGCGCGCGATGCGGCGGTGCGGGTGTCGCGGCCGCTCGATCTGGTCGCGCTGCCGCTCATCGTCATGCAGCACGAGCACCTGATCGAGCGGGTCGCCGAAGCGATGGGCCTCGGCCGCGTGAGCGTGATCTGGACCGCTCCCGACAAGGCGGGCCCGCTCGCAGCACTGGCCGACAACGATCTTGTCGCGGCCGATCTCGCGCCCTTTCTGCTGGCCGCCGACGCCACCTTCGGCAAGCCGCAGGCGGTACGCGCGCTGGGCGCCATCGCGCAGCGCCCCTATGTGCTGGTGACCCGCAACCCGGCGGTCAAAACGATCCGCGATTTCGGCCCCGCCGACCATATCGCGGTGCCGGCGCTGAAGATTTCCGGGCCGGCGGTGATGCTGGAAATGGCGGCGGCGCAGGAATGGGGGCCGGAGCATTACGCCAGGCTCGATGCGCTGACGCTGGCGCGGCCCGACGCGGCGGCGGCGGACGCGCTGATCGCCGGCAAGGGCGATATCGACGCGCATTTCTCGCGCACGCCCTACAGCGATGCCGAACTCGGCGACCCGGCGATCCACCGGGTGATGGATTCGTTCGACATCGCCGGCCCGCACAGCGCGGCGCTGCTGGCCGCCACGACGCGTTTCGCCGCCGCCAACCCGGAGCTGTGCAAGGCGATCCTCTCGGCCCTGCAGGCGGCCGACGACTTCATCAGCAAGACCCCGGGCGCGGCGGCGGAAATCTTTGCCGCGACGGGCAAGGATCAGGCCATCCCGCTGGAGGCCCTCAGCGACATCATCGGCGACCCCGATCTCGCCTATCGGGCGCCCCCGGCCGGCCTCTTGCGCACTGCCCTCTTCATGCACCGGGTCGGCCGGCTGAAGCACCGTCCGCAGGCCTGGCAGGATTTGTTCCTGCCGGCCGCCCGCGACCTGAAGGGGAGCTGACGACGCGAATCGGTAATCCGTTCGACGTCAATTTTAAAAATGGATGCGCAGCCCGGCCGTAAAGAATTGTGCGCCGGCATGCACCCCGTTGATCGCCCCAAAGATGCCGGACCGGTGATGGAATCTGACCACCAGTTCATAATCCTGATATTGAGGCAGCGCGAAGGTGATCTCAGGCGAGAAAAAATTCAACAAATCGGAGCCGCGAAACACCAGCTTATTTCCGACGATCCGATAATTATCCATCAGACGCTCGCGGGTGTCGACCTGCGTGGTGAGGCTGATCCCTTCCGAGATGGCGATCGACGTTTTGATGTAATTGTTCCACGGGAATTCGGTCCAGCGGAAGTCCACGGCTCCCCAGAATTCGGTGGCATGCATGTCGCCGAAGCGCTGCCCGACCCCGAACTCGGGCTCAAGGCTCAAGGCATGCCAGAACGTCACCAGGCGGCGCGAAAACGTGGCGGCGCCGATCGCGGAATGGCCCCAATGCCACGACCAGGGCAGCGCCGGCGGCGCCTTGAGGAAGAAAATCCGCAACATCGACGTCGTGACTTCCCCGCCGCCGTACAGCGAAAACGCGCAATCGCCATTGCACGGCCGAAAGAAATTGTCGCCGTTCCAGTCGATCCAGCCCGTCCCCGCGGCCGGGGCGTTGGCCGGGCCAGCCTGGCAAGCCAATCCTGCGAACGCGACGAAGAGCGCTGCCGCGAGCGCGCCAACGACCCGGCTGGCGCGCCGGCACAACGCACCGCGGCGGCTTCGCATCGACACCGGGGACCCTCCACCGGATCATCGGCACCCTGCAATGCGCGCCGAAGTGCAAACCTTACGGCGCAACCATCGCGCCGAACAATACGTTTCGATTGCCCGCCCAGCGCCGGGAATGCCAGTTGCATTCGGGCGCGTTCGCTCCGATAAACTGCACGACGATTTTGCGAGTGACGCCCATGCAGCTGCGCGTCCGCGCGATCACCTACCTGGCCGAGGACGTCAACGGCTACGAACTGGTCGATCCCAAGGGGCGCGACCTGCCGCGCTTTGCGGCCGGGGCGCATATCGGGGTGCGGCTGGGCAATGCGGTGTGGCGCGACTATTCGTTGTGGAACGACCCGGCCGAGCGGCGGCGCTATTGCATCGCCGTGCTGCGCGAGAAGCTCGGCGAGGGCTCGCGCCTGCTGCACGACGCGGTGCGGGTCGGCGACCTCGTCGAGGTGTCGCTGCCGCGCAATCATTTCCCGCTCGCCGAGGCGGCCGAGCGCTATCTGCTGTTGGCCGGCGGCATCGGCATCACGCCGATCATGGCGATGATCGCCGAATTGCGGCGCCGGCAAGCCGAGTTCCGCCTGCATTACTGTACCCGGACGCCCGAGAAGACTGCGTTTCGCGACGAATTGGAGCTGCTCGCCGCGCTCGGCCGGGTGGTGTTCCACCATGATTGCGGCGACCCGGCGCAGGGGCTCGACATCGCCGCGCTGCTCAAGGAGCCGCAGCCCGGCACGCATCTCTATTTTTGCGGCCCGGCCGGCATGATGGCCGCGGCCACTGCCGCCGCGGCGCACTGGCCGGCAGGCAGCGTGCATTGCGAATACTTTTCCGGTCCCGGCGCCGCGCCGCCCGCCCGCTTCGCCGACGACCGGCCGTTTCGCGTTCGCCTCGCCGAGAGCGGCGCCGAATTCGACGTTCCGCCCGGCGCGACGATCATCGACGTGCTGCGCCAGCACGGCATCGCAACCCGCACCTCGTGCGAGCTGGGCTATTGCGGCGCCTGCCTGACGCGCTACCTCGAGGGCGAGCCCGACCACCGCGACCCGATCCTCGCCGAGCGCGCCCGCCAGACCCACCTGTTGATCTGCTGCTCGCGGGCGAAGACCCCGCTGCTGGTGCTGGATCTCTGAGGGAGGCCGCCGCTGCTGCTCGCCCGGCAAGATCGAACGCGTCAACGGCGAGATCAAGCGCCGCACCGAGGTTGTCGCCATTTCCCGACGACGCGGCCGCGATCCGGCTCGTCGGCGCTATCCTCGCGGAACAACATGATGAAGGGGCGGTCCGGCGGGCCCGCTGCATGACCCTGGAAACCATGACCCCGTCGGGCGACGATCCCGTCGTCACGCTGCCTCGGTTCAGGCAACGGCGT